>ERZ1090863.1-NODE-1-length-351241-cov-33.835774_pt1 | contig 351241 bp, 330 predicted proteins | sample MGYA00478480_ERZ1090863 | MGnify/ENA primary metagenome ERZ1090863 (study PRJEB33644, sample SAMEA5815746) | chicken gut metagenome | biome: Chicken; feature: Gastrointestinal Tract; material: Caecum | place: Ireland | collected 2019-01-01 | study: A study of the...
TTGCAAGGTTGTTCCTGCAAGGGGCGCCGCCCGTTTCATAACTATAGAGGATATAGATTTTATGACTTATTTAAGCGCCGCCGTGATGATGGCCATCTTGTAGACTTCGTCGGCGTTGCAGCCGCGGGACAGGTCGTTGATCGGCGCGTTGAGGCCGGCCATGACCGGGCCGATTGCCTCAAAGCCGCCAAAGCGCTGCGCCATCTTGTAGGCGATGTTGCCCGCGTTGATTTCCGGGAAAATAAACACGTTCGCGTGGCCTGCCACCTTGGAATCCGGCGCCTTTAAGGCCGCCACTTCCGGCACGAACGCGCAGTCAAACTGGAATTCACCGTCGACGTCGTAATCCGGGTGCAGCGCCTGCAGCTTTGCCGTTGCGGAGCGGACCTTGTCGACACTCTCACCCTTGCCGGAACCCTTCGAGCTGTACGACAGCATTGCCACGCGCGGCTCCATGCCGAACACGCGCGCCGTTTCCGCCGTGCCCTGGGCAATCTCCACGAGCTCGTCGTCGGTCGGGTCGATGTTGATTGCGCAGTCGCCCATCGCGTAGATTTCCTCGCTGCCGTCGGCCTTCGGGCGGTGCAGGATAAAGCAGCTCGTCACGATCTTGTGGCCGGGCTTGCATTTGACAAGCTGCAGCGCCGGACGGACCGTGTCCGCCGTCGAATACGTCGCGCCGCCGAGCAGCGCGTCGGCATATCCCATCTTGACGTACATCGTGCCAAAGTAGTTCGATTTCTTGAGGTTCGCGCGGCATGTCGCCTCGTCCATCTTGCCGCGGCGCAGCTCAACCATCGTCGCAACCATCTTTTCAAAATCCGGGAACGTGTTGATGTCGACAATCTCAATGCCGTCGATGTCAATACCCGCAGCTTTTGCGGCCGCGTTTACCTCCTCCGGCACACCGATGAGCACCGGCGTCAGAAAGCCCTCCTTGTGCAGACGGCTGGCTGCCGTTTGGATGCGGGCGTCGCATCCTTCCGTGAAAACGATGCGGCGCGGGTTCTGCTTTAAGGTTTCTATCATTTTTTCTAACATAATTCCCTACATTCCTTTGCCAATAAATTTGCCAGAATTCCTCCCGGCTTTTCGTTCATATTATACACCCACGATTTTCAAAATCCAAGGGTTCCCCCTGTAATTTCCTTCGGCTTTTTTAGAAAAATTTTTTGCCCTGCCGCCTTTCTTTTCTGCGATTTGCCATATGGCCGCGGCCTTGCGGGAATGGACCGTTTTCTTTGCGAAAAATCGCGGCGGGCGGTTGCTTTTTTGGCGCGGGCATGGTATAATACACCGTGCGCGGTTTGCGCAGGAAAATTTTTAGTTCACACGCCGCACCGGCATAGGACGGTGCTGCCGGCCGTTTCCGAAGCGAAAACAAGTGAGGGAAAGGCGGGCGGTCTCCGGTGCCGAAGGCGCGGCGGAGGAAAAACCAAGGAGGAACTTTTAAAAATGGCAATCGTATCTATGAAGCAGCTGCTCGAAGCCGGTGTCCATTTCGGCCACCAGACCCGCCGTTGGAACCCGAAGATGAAGCCCTATATCTTCACGGAGCGCAACGGGATCTACATTATCGACCTGCAGAAGACGGTCCGCAAGCTCGAGGAAGCGTACAACTTTGTGCGCAGCCTCGCCGCGGAAGGCAAGAACGTGCTGTTTGTCGGCACGAAGAAGCAGGCCCAGGAGTCCATCCGCGAAGAGGCTGAGCGCGCCGGCGCTTATTACGTCAACGCCCGCTGGCTCGGCGGCATGCTGACGAACTTCCGCACGATCCGCCGCCGCATCGACCGCTTGAACCAGCTCAAGACGATGCAGGAGGATGGCACGTTCGATCTGCTGCCGAAGAAGGAAGTCGTCAAGTTGAACCTCGAGATTGAAAAGCTCGAGAAGTTCATGGGCGGCATCAAAGACATGAAGACGCTCCCGGCTGCGCTGTTCATCGTTGACCCGAGAAAAGAGCACATCGCCGTCACGGAAGCCCGCAAGCTCCACATCCCGATCATCGCGATCGTCGACACGAACTGCGACCCGGACGAGATCGATTACGTCATCCCCGGCAACGACGACGCCATCCGCGCCGTGCGCCTGATCTCCGCCACGATGGCCAACGCCCTGATCGAGGGCCGCGAAGGCCAGGAAGGCGAGGCCGAGGGCGAAGAGGGGAAAGACGAAGCCCCTGCCGAGAAGGACGCCGAATAAGTTTTGAAGATCCATCCGGAATGAAAAACTTTTGAGCATACAATAAAAGGAGATACGCTAACATGGCTTTTACAGCAAAAGATGTCAAGGAACTGCGCGAGAAGACCGGCTGCGGCATGATGGACTGCAAGAAGGCCCTGACGGCTTCGGACGGCGACATGGACAAAGCGCTCGATTACCTGCGTGAAAAGGGCCTGGCTGCCGCCACGAAGAAGGCTGGCCGCATCGCGGCCGAAGGCGTCGCTTATGCGGCTACCTCGGCGGACGGCAAGGTCGGCGTCGCCATCGAAGTCAACGCGGAAACCGACTTTGTCGCGAAGAACGCTTCCTTCAACGAGTTCGTGCAGACGTGCGCCCAGACGGTCATGGACCAGAACCCCGCGGACGTCGAAGCGCTGCTCGCCTGCAAGGCATCCGGTTCCGAAGAGACCATCGACGAAATCCTCAAGGAGAAGATCCTGACGATCGGCGAGAACATCAAGGTCCGCCGCTTTGCGCGCATGGAGGGCCACGTCGCTTCCTATATCCATGCAGGCGGCAAGATCTGCGTCCTCGTTTCCTTCGACACGACCGATGAGGTCGCCGCGAAGCCGGAATTCGAAGAGTATGCGAAGAACATCGGCATGCAGATCGCTGCGATGAACCCGCAGTACCTCGACGAGGCCCATATCCCGGCCGACGTCGTCGAGCATGAGAAGAAGATTGCGACCGAGCAGGCCGCGAACTCCGGCAAGCCCGCCAACGTCATCGAGAAGATGGTCGCCGGCAAGGTCAAGAAGACCTTCAAGGAGATCTGCCTTGTCGACCAGGCGTACGTCAAGGAGGGCAAGCAGTCCGTGCAGCAGTACACGGATTCCGTTGCGAAGGAACTCGGCGGCAAGATCGCGATCACGGGTTATGTCCGCTTCGAAAAGGGCGAGGGCCTCGAGAAGCGCCAGGACAACTTTGCCGAGGAAATCGCCGGCATGGTGAAATAAGAATACCCCACAAACGTTTTAAAAATTCGATGCAGCGGCAAGGAGGGCTTCTTTGCCGCTGCATTTTTGATTTCGGAGGGAAAACCATGGAGCAAACCGCAGTGCACATCCTCGATTATTTAAAGCGAACGTATGACCCCGAGGCGATCCTCGTGTATGGTTCCTTCGCGCAGGGGAGAAACGGCCCGCACAGCGATTTTGATGCGTGCGTGCTCACAAAAAATGCCGAGCGCTGCACACGTTTCAATGGGATGCACTCGCCGCATGGGTGCAGCTGCTGCACACCCGCCGGCAAAGCGCGTAAATGGATTCCGTACAAAAGACGGCGTCATCGCTTGAAAAAGGCGATGGCGCCGTTTTGGGGTTTATTCGGCTTTTGCGCGTGTCTGCAGAAGGTCCAAAACCGGTTTGTCGGCAGGGCAGAACGAAAACTGCGGGATTTCCTCGGGCAGGATCCAGCGCAGGTCGGCGTGCTCCAGCCGCTGCGGCGGCCCCTGGATGATCGTCGCCGAAAACAGCGTCAAATGCACCGTCATGTCCGGATATTCGTGCACCGTCTCCCAAAACACCGGCCCGACATCGATGGCAATCGCGAGTTCTTCGCGGCATTCCCGCTGCAGCGCCTGTTCCTTCGTCTCGCCGGGCTCCACTTTTCCGCCGACAAATTCCCACAAAAGCCCGCGTGCTTTATTGGCGGGCCGCTGGCAGATTAAAAACCGGTCCCCGTCCCACAAAAGCGCCGCCACCACTTCCGTCATTTGCGCAGCCTCCTTTTAAAATGCCAAGTTTTCTATGAAACCAAAAAAGAAAGCGCACCCCTTTTCAGGAAAGTGCGCCGCGGATGTGTATGTGTTTGGATCCATGGAGCAGGAGACGGGAATCGAACCCGCATTCTCAGCTTGGGAAGCTGATGTTCTACCACTGAACTACTCCTGCAAATGAGGCAGAAGCACAAGTCCCGTGCCCCTGCCGTTTTGGTGAACCATCGGGGATTCGAACCCCGGACACCCTGATTAAAAGTCAGGTGCTCTACCGACTGAGCTAATGATTCATTGCGCTGTGCCGAACAGCTTTACTATTGTAACAGGTTTTCGGGAGTTTGTCAACTGCAAATCACAGGAAAGCAAAAATTTTTGCCGCTCATTCGTTGTAGAAAATCCGGTACGCTTCCTCACATAGGATTTTGGCGCGGGCGCGGTAGTCCGGCATGCAGCGTTCCAGCACGGCGTAAAACGCCTTCGAGTGGTCCGCGTGCAGGAAATGGGAAAACTCGTGCATCGCCACCGCCTCAATGCATGGATACGGCGTTTCCAAAAGCCGTGTGGAAAAGGTCACGGCCTTCCTCGCGGGATTGCAGCTGCCCCAGCGCGACACCATGCGGCGCTGCCGCAGCTGGACGCCTTCCGGCAGCGGGAACTGCTGGGCCAAAAGCCGCTCACGCGCGGTGTTTGCGGCTTTTTGGAACACGCATTCCCCGGCTTTCCGCAGCCAGGCCGGCACGAGCTTTTTCGGGTCCCCCGGCCCGCACAGCAGCGCTCCGCCCTCTGCCGCGACGCCGGGCGTGCGCACCCGTTTTAGCGTGTAAAACCGCCCCAGCAGCCGGAACGTCTCGCCTTCCACAAAGGCTTTCGGCGGCGGTGCCTGCTGCTGCCGGCGCAGCAGTGCCTCGCGCGTGCGCAGCAAAAACGCCTCTTTTTCATGCAGAACCTGCAGCACATACGCTTTCGGCACCCGTGCCGGTGCGGAGACAAAAATGCTCCCGTCCTTTTGAATGTGCAGGTTGATGTTTTTAATCCGTTTGCGCACCAGTGTGAACGGTATGGTTTGTCCACCCAATACGATCTCGTCCATCGGTTCCTCCCAAAACGCCGGAAGGCCAGACGGGAATCCCATCCGGCCTTCCGGCAATGTATAACGTCACAAACATGAGCGAAGCATAAGAGCTTGTCGATCCAGGAATGGCACCCTTTTTACAAAGGAATACGTTTTGTGCGCTTATAGTATATCGCACAAATGAGATTATGTCAACTCCATAACGGCTCTATCCCGTCTATCCCGCTTGCGTGTCCGGGCTTTGACGAAAAAAACGCGCAAAGAAAATCTTTTTTGCACAAGGCCCTTTTCTTTTTTGTATAAATCCGGTATACTGAGTCTAAGGAATAGGGGGATAAAAGGTATGATCGGTTCCATTTTGGGCGACATCGCCGGGTCACGCTTCGAATTCAGCCGTCCCAGCAATTTCAATTGGCAGACGGAAGAGCTGTTTGCGCCGGACTGCCGCTACACGGACGACACGGTGATGACCGTGGCGACAAAATACGCCATCTTGATGGGGCACAGCTACGAAAATGCGTACCGTACCTTCGGTAAGCGCTATCCGAACGTCGGCTACGGCGCAATGTTTCAGGATTGGCTGCACTCTTCGAACCGCCGCCCTTACCAAAGCTGCGGCAACGGCGCGGCCATGCGCGCGGGCGTCATCGGCGAGTATTTTGATACCCTTGAGGAGGTCGAGCGCCAGGCCGCTTTGAGCGCCCAGTGTACGCACAATCACCCGGAAGGCATCAAAGGCGCCAAAGCCGCGGCGGTCGGCGTCTTTTTGGCGCGGATCGGCTGCAGCAAAAAGGAAATCCAGCGCGTGGTCGAGAAGCGTTACGGTTACGCCCTCAAAGCCCCCCTGGTGCTGCGCCGCCCATTTTCGAAGGTCCGCCTGACCTGCCAGGCGACGATGCCGCTGGCCTTCCGCTGCTTTTTGGAAAGCCACGATTATGAGAGCTGCATCCGCAATGTCTTTAGCTGCCTGTGCGATACCGATACGGTCGGCTGCATCGCAGGCGGCTTTGCGGAAGCCTTTTACCACACCACCGGGTTCGACAACGACCGCCTTTTGCGGCGCTATCTGATTAAGCCGCTCGCGGTCGGAAAGCCGGACACCGTTTTGTACGATTGGGCTGTGCGATGAGCCCGCCCCCGCATTGCGGCGGGGAAGAGAGAAAGAGGGAACTATTCGTGATCATCAAAACGTATCAATCCAAACAGGTCCTCATGACGCTGCGCAGCGGAAAAGTCCACCGGGCGCGCAAAAATTTGCGATTTGAAGTGCCCTACCGTGCGTTGGTAGAAATGTTTCAATTAAATTGCGAGTCACCAATTTTCGGCTATGTCAAAGGCCGTCGCTTCTGTACCGACGGGAAGGTCAGCGACGGGGTCCTTTTGACGCTCAACGTGCCCGATGAGCGCATCTATCTGACCGAATACAACGTCTGGGCGGACTACATGTACTGTGTGATGCATTATACGCGCCCCGGCCAGCGTACACGCCTGTTGGCCAATGAGGAATTTACCCAGCGGCAGTTTGACACGATGCAGAAGAATCTGCTCGAGCAGCGCCCGCTCGATTCCTATGAGATTCCGCAGGCTGTCTTTGAAGAGATCCGCCCGGAGTGGCTGACGAAGGTCGAAAAGCGGGAGAATCCCCTGCGCACGTTTATCAACCGCGTGCAGAGCCCCGGGCGCTTCCGCAGCCTTTAAAGGCTGCGCCTCACAGCTTTTTTAGCAGCCGCGGGAAATCGGCGCGGATGTCTTCGCGGCGGACTTTCTCCCATGAGAACCCTTCCAAAAGCGCCTGCGCACTTTTGGGCTTCGGCTTTTCCTGCAAACCGCAGAGATACGCCAACAGCCCCAGGATCGGCTCCGGCGAGCGAAACCGCGCGCGCAGTGCCTCCAGGCTCAAATCCCCGTCCCGCTTTGAAAGCCGCCGCCCGTCCGGTGCGAGCAGCAGTGGGATGTGCGCGTAACGCGGCGCGGGCAGGTGCAGCATGCGCATCAAGTATAGCTGCGCCGGCGTAGAGGACAGCAAATCGCGCCCGCGCACCACTTCCGTGACCCCCATCCGCGCGTCGTCCACGACGACCGCCAGCTGGTAGGCAAAGACGCCGTCCGAACGCCGCACGAGGAAATCCCCGAATTCGCGCGCGAGGTCTTGGGTATACAGCCCCTGGCAGCGGTCCAAAAATGCGATGCGCCCGTCCGGCACGCGCAGGCGGATGGCCGGCGGATGGACGTTTGCCTTTTCGGCGATCTCTTCGGCGGAAAGGTGCCGGCATTTGCCGCTGTAAAGGACACGGCCGTCGGAAAGATGCGGCGCGTCCGCGGCGTGCAGCTCCGCACGGGTGCAGAAGCATGGATACAAAAGCCCCTGCCGCTGCAGCGTGTGCAGCGCCTCCTCGTAATAGGACGTGCATTGGCTTTGAAAATACGGCCCGTGCGGCCCGCCCAGGCTCCCGCCTTCGTCCCACGGAAGGCCCAGCCACAGAAGGTCGTCCTCCAGCTGCCCGGCGGCCCCGGGCGGACAGCGGTGGGTGTCCAGGTCTTCTAGGCGCAGGACGATTTTCCCGCCGCTGCTGCGCGCGGAAAGCCAGGCTAAAAGCGCGCACAGCACATTTCCCAAATGCATCCGCCCGCTCGGTGTGGGTGCAAAGCGTCCAATCACACGATTTTCCATCAACCGTTCTCCTTTTTGGCCCGTACATGGCTTCGGCCGGGCACTCTCGTTTTTATTATAGCAAAGGGCCCCGTCCCTTTGCAATGCCGTGAAAAAGGCCCTTGCGCCGGGCGCTGTTTTTCCGGCTTTCCAGGCAAGCCCGCCGCGCAGGCGAATTTCTGCGCGGCTTTCTCTATGAAAAATAGAAAATAGGAGGAAATTCTTATGTTTTCACGTGGATACCGCGGGACGACGGCGAAGCCGTCCCTTTTAGGCTTTGGCTGCATGCGCCTGCCGCGCGTAAGCGAGGAAAGCCAGGAAATCGATTTTGAAAAGGCGGAGCGCCTCATCGATGAAGCGTATGCGGCGGGTGTCAATTATTATGACACCGCCTACGTCTACCACGACGGGAAATCGGAGGGCTTTTTAAAGCGCGCGCTCGCCAAATATCCGCGCGAGAGCTATTTTTTGGCCGATAAGATGCCGTCCTGGCACCTGAAAATGCCCGGCGATGTGGAGCGCATCTTCGAAGAGCAGCTCAAGCGCTGCGGCGTCGACTATTTCGATTTTTACCTGTGCCACAGCATCACGGCCAAATCCCTCGAGACGTTTGAAAAATTTGATGTCTTTACATATCTCGAGCATCAGAAAGAAAAAGGCCGCATCCGCCGCCTCGGCTTTTCGTTCCATGATACGCCCGAAGTCCTCGAAAAGGTCCTTTCCCTGCGGGATTGGGACTTTGCGCAGATCCAGCTCAACTACATCGACTGGCTTGCCCAGGACGCAAAGGGCCAATATACGCTTCTGCAGAACGCCGGCATTCCGGTCGTCGTGATGGAGCCGGTGCGCGGCGGCGCGCTGGCGACACTGTGCCCGGAGGCGGCCGCCTGCTTCAAGCAGGCCGAGCCCGACAAAAGCCTTGCCTCCTGGGCGCTTCGCTTCGCGGGCAGCCTCCCCGGTGTGATGACCGTTCTAAGCGGTATGAATACGCTCGAGCAGGTGCGTGAAAATACCGCGCTGTTTACGGCGTTTACGCCCTTGTCGGATGAGGAACAGAAGACCATCGAGAAGGCCGCCGAGCTGTATAAGGCCCACTTGACCATTCCCTGCACGGGCTGCCGCTACTGCATGGACTGCCCGTCCGGCGTAGAGATCCCCAAAATGTTCGCACTCTACAACGATTATACGCTCTCCCAGCGTGAAGGCGTCTATCTCAAGGCTTATGAGGCCCTGCCCGAAACGCAGCGCGCCGCGTCGTGCGTGCAGTGCGGCCGCTGTGCAGAGCGCTGCCCGCAGCATATCCAGATTCCCGAAAAGATGCAGGAGATCAAGGCCTGCATCGAAAAACTGCAGGCGGATTGACCGCCGGCAGGCGTTAACCCTTCACCTGGTTTCCCGAAAACGGAAAGGAGGATGCTTTTGATGCGCAATCCAAGAAAAATGGCGATCATCGGCGCGGGCATCGCGGGCCTTTCGGCGGGAATTTACGCACAGACCCACGGGTTCAGCACGACTATTTTTGAAAAGAACCGCTTTGTCGGCGGCAGCCTGCACGGCTGGACTGCCAACGGCGTTGCGCTCGAGGGCAGCCTGCGCCTGCTCGTCGGAACGAAAGAGGGCAGCCCGCTTTTCCGCTGCTGGCAGGAAGTCGGCGCATTGGGCGGCACGATGATTTTTTCGCCGGAATGCTTTTTTGCCGCCACGGAAGGCGGCCATACGGCCGTGCTCTGGCAGGACCTCGACCGCTTTGCCGCCTCGTGTGAGGCGCTCGCGCCGGAAGACGGGGCACAGATTCAGAAGTTCTGCGGCTGGGTGCGCACGCTGCAGGGCTTTTCCCCGCGCGTCGAAAAGCCCGCGGACCTCTGCGGCCCGTTGGAGCGCCGCCGCAGCGAACACGCAGGGGAAGCGGGCCGGCTTTTGGCAAAGCTCAACCTCGTCCCGCTCGCCGCATGGGCGGAGGGCCTCCATATGCCCGCTTTGCGCCGTGCCTTCGTCGAAGCGGTGCCGCCCGGCGCGAGCCTGGGCGAGCTTGTCCTGCAGTACGCCTATTTTACCGGCGGCGACAGCGGCCTGCCGATGGGCGGCGCGCGGCCGCTTGTGCAGCGCATGGCGCAGCGTTACCTTGAAGTCGGCGGCGATTTGCAGCTTTCCACCCCTGTCGAGGAGATCCTGATTTCCAACGGGACGGCGCGCGGGCTGCAGCTGCAGGAGGGCCGCCGTGTACTCGCCAATTGGGTCCTCGCCGCGTGCGATCCATTTTATGTCAGCCGCGCCCTTTTGAAAAGCGCCTACAACGTCGACCGGCGCCTGCAGGCCCGCTGGGATGCGCCGGCCCAGTATCCGCCGGTCTGTACGACCCGTCTCTTATTTTGGGCCGACGGCGATGCACTGCCGCCCTATTATACGTTTTCCTTTCCCACTACGGTTGTGCCGGCGGCCGGCGGCGGGGTGGACCGCCTGCGCCTGACGCAGTACGGCGAAGACCCTACGTTTGTGCGCGGCGGCCGCGAACTCATCGCGGTGGACGTGCCCACACGCGGCCGTGAGGCGTATGCCTATTGGGAGACCCTCGCTTTGCAGGGAGAGCCGTATTTGCGGGAACGCCGCCGCTTGACTGAGTCAGTCGCGGACGCGCTCGTGCGCTGCTTCCCGCAGCTTTCCGGCAGCCTGGAGGCCGTCGCCTGCCATACGCCGCTGACATACGCCGACCGCACGAACGCTCACATGGGCCTTTTGGGATTTGTCCGCGCGGCGGGCGCCAAAACGGCTGCGCCGGCCGGCCGCGTCCCGTCTGTCGGCCGCCTGCTGCTTGCGAGCACGTGGTGCGGCGAAACCGTCGGCGCCCATACGGCCCTTTTGCAGGGGAAATTTGCCGTCGAACGCGCGTGCGACGAAGAGCGCATCGATTTTTAATTCTGTTTTGATATTCGATTACAGATGCCCCGCAGCTTTTTCCGGAAGGCTGCGGGGCATTTTTGGCTGTTTGCTGTTTTTACGGCATGCCGCCATACAGGGGTCAGCCGGCCGCCCCCGGCGCTTCCGGCGCGGGCGAATGGGTCAGCAGATGGATAAAGGTCCGCAGGGTCGTGTCGCCCGGATACGGCCGGTAAAAAATGCCGGCGGACAATTTGGCGGTTCCTTCCAGCGGGACCCGCACGATCCGGGCGTCGAGCGGGACAAGCGGCTCCGGCAGAATGGCGATCCCCAAACCGGCCGCCGCCAAGATCACCGCCGCCTCCGAGGAATCACAGAAATGCAGGTCTACCGGGCTGCGCCCCGCCGCCAGCTGCCACTGCAAATTGGCCACTTCCGGGATTAGGTAGACGGGGTCGCAGAAGATTAACGGCTCCTTTTCGAGGTCCGCCTTCGTGATCTGTGCGTGCCGCGCGAGCGGATGTTCCTTGCGGCATACGCAGGTCAGCGCCGCACGCCCCAGTTCCCGGTACGTGTAGCGCTGGCGCCCTTCCTCCTCCGTTTTAAAATCAAAGACCAGATCGGCTTTCCCCGTCTCCAGCAAATGGAACAGGTATTCATGGGGCACCACATGCAGCTGCGGGTGCAGGTTCGGAATCTGCTGCGAAAGCTGCCGCAGATGGTCTGCAAGGGCCGCGAACTGCGTAAAGGCGCTGCATCCGATCGACAGCGTTTTGACCGCCCGCCGGTCTTTCTTCTGAAAACGCAGCTTCGCCTGCTGTGCGGTCGAGAGGATCGTTTTGGCGTCCGGCAGGAACGCGCGCCCTTGTGGCGTCATCTGCACGACGCGCGTCGAACGCTGGAACAGCTTTACGTCCAGCTCTTCCTCCAGGTTTTTGATTTGGTGGGAAATAGCCGGCTGCGAGATTTGCATCTGCTTGGCGGCACGGGCAAAGCTCAGCGTGTTCGCAACCGCCAGAAAACATTCCAATTGAAAAAGATTCATCATGGCCTCCCGATATCGTTTTTTTGATTATACGGCGTTTTTCTGGGGGATGCAAGCCAATTTATAAATTTTCTTTATTAGATATAATAAAATAAATAGAATAATTTTCGCGAAATGCGTTGCGTCCGCCTCCTTGGAAATTTATAATACATAGAGAATCTTTCGCCTTTTTATGGGGCTGCCAAGCGAGGAGGCTGTACAGGATGCCCAAAGATCAGGTGGTGGAGCTGCTCTATCGTGTCGGCGGCCGTTTGGCTTCCTATGGAAACCAGGCGGCCGACGGCACCGGGCTGCGCTTTTCCCAGTTGTTTCTGCTTTATGAAATGCTGCGGTGGCGCCCCGAGACGGACGGCGCCCTTTCTGTTTCCGCACTCGCGAAGAAGCTGGGCTTTTCGAAGTCCAGCATTTGTACGACGGTGCAGGCCTTAAAGGGGATGGGGTATCTGACCCAGAACGTAAGCGGCAGCGACAGCCGCAAGAAGGAGATCGCGCTCACCCCGAAAGCCCGCGCGTGCGAGGCGGCGGTTGCCGGGCAGATGCAGGCGCTCGACGCCCGCCTTTGCACCGGCCTTTCCCGGCAGGCTTTGGAAGCGGTCCGGCACGCGCTCTTTCAGATCGTGGAAAACATGCAGCAGCCCTCCCCGCAGGTCCCATAAAAACGCGAAGGCGCTTCAAAATTGGAACAAAGGAGGACCTGCAAACGAAATGTTTTCATTGCTCAAATATCTGCAGGCATATAAAAAAGACGCCCTGCTGACGCCTGTGCTCGTGATTTTGGAAACGGTGTGTGAGCTGCTTCTGACCCTCACCACCGGCCATTTCATCGACACGCTGACGAGCACGGGAACGTCGATGGACACCATCCTGCACTACGGGTTTGCCCTCTTGCTGATTGCGGCGCTGGCGCTGGTATTCGGGGCTGCCTGCGGCTGGGAGTCTGTCAAGTCGGCTTCCGGCTTATCGAAAAACCTTCGCAATGCCATGTTCGACCGGATCCAGGACTTTTCCTTTTCGAACATCGACAAATTCTCAACAAACAGCCTCGTCACGCGCATGACCACCGACGTCGTCAACGTGCAGAATGCGTATATGATGATGCTGCGCGTGGCGGTCAAAAGCCCGGTGTCGCTGATCTGTGCACTGGTGCTGGCATTTTCCATCAATTGGAAAGTCGGCATCCTGTATCTGGTCGTGATCCCGCTGCTCTTAATCGGCCTATTGGTCATCGCCCGTTTGACGCAGCCGATTTTCCACCGCGTGTTTAAAACGTACGACCGCTTAAACGGCGTCGTCCGCGAAAACCTGCACGGCATCCGTGTGGTCAAGGGCTTCGTGCGGGAAGATTACGAGGGGCAGAAGTTCCGGGGCATTTCCGGCAGCATCCAGAAGGATTTTACGCGGGCCGAGACGTTGATCGCCTTTAACCCGTTTATGATGCAGCTCGCGATCTATGCTTGCCTGGTTGTGATCCCGTGGATTTCCGCAAAGGCCATCGTCGGTTCCGCCAACGGCACCATCCTGGCCGGCATCTCCATGACGACCGGCGACTTGAATAACCTGATCTCGTATTCGCTGATGATCCTGATGTCTTTGATGATGCTCTCGATGATCTACGTCATGGTGATGATGTCGCGCGAGTCGGTTTCCCGTATCCGGGAGGTGCTCGACGAGCAGCCCAGCATCCGGGATCCGCAGGACGCGGTCACGGAAATCCCGGACGGTTCCATTGACTTTGACCACGTCGGTTTCAGCTATACCGGCGATCCCGAAAAATGTTCCTTAAAAGACATTGACCTGCACATCCGTTCCGGCGAAACGATTGGGATTATCGGCGGCACCGGTTCCGGCAAATCCTCGCTGGTGCAGCTGATTCCCCGCTTATACGATGCCACGATCGGCAGCGTCCGGGTCGGCGGCCGGGATGTGCGCGCATATGACCTGGAAGCCCTGCGCAACGCCGTCGCCATGGTCTTGCAGAAAAACGTGCTGTTCTCCGGCACCATCAAGGAAAACCTGCGCTGGGGCAACGCAAAGGCCACGGACGCCGAACTCGTGGAGGCCTGTAAGCGTTCCCAGGCCGACGAATTCATCCAGACTTTCCCCGACGGCTACGACACCTACATCGAACAGGGCGGCACGAACGTTTCCGGCGGCCAGAAGCAGCGGCTGTGCATTGCCCGCGCGCTGCTCAAACGCCCGAAAATCTTAATCCTGGACGATTCCACCAGCGCCGTGGATACGAAAACCGACGCGCTGATCCGCGAAGCGCTGCGCACCGATCTGCCGGCCACCACCAAGATCGTCATTGCACAGCGGATCTCTTCGGTGGAAGACGCCGACCGCATCCTCGTGATGGACGGCGGCCGCATCGACGCGGTCGGCACCCACGAGGAGCTGCTCAAGACGAACGCCATTTATCGGGAAATTTATGAATCCCAGCAGAAAGGGGGCACCGGCCATGCAGAAGAATAAGCAGGGAACCCTGACGCGGCTGCTGTCTTACATCGTCAAGCGCCACCGCGGCGCGTTCACCTTTGTGGTGGTGTGCGTCTTAATCAACGTTCTTTGCAGCATGATCGGCAGCCTGTTTGTCCAGGTCATCATCGACGATTACATCCTGCACATGCTGCAGACCGGGGAGGACCTGTTTGCGGGGCTGATGAGCCTGTTGATCGTGATGGCGGTCGTTTACCTCATCGGTTCCCTCGGCACGCTGTTTTATAACCGTGTCATCGCGATCATCGGCCAGAAAGTCTTAAAGGAAATCCGCGACGACCTGTTTACAAAGATGCAGACCTTCCCGATCCGTTTCTTTGACACCCACACCCACGGCGACATCATGAGCGTCTACACGAACGACACCGATACGCTCCGCCAGTTAATCGCCCAAAGTATGCCCGCCCTGATTTCCGCCTCGGTCACGCTCGTATTCTCTTTCTGTGTGATGCTGCACTTTAACCTGTGGCTGACCCTCGTCGTTGTGGCGCTGTCCGTCCTGATGACCTTCGTGGGGAGCCGCCTGCTGCGGCGCAGCCGGCGGTATTTCGCCAAACAGCAGACCTCCATCGGCCAGCTCAACGGGTATATCGAGGAGATCTTTGGCGTCCTCAAGGTGGTCAAGGTTTTCTGCCACGAGGAAGCTTCCCGGAAAAAGATGCGGGAAATCAACGAAACCCTGTTCGGCAACGCGATGCAGGCGGGCGGGACCTCCATCGTCATGATGCCGGTCCTGTCCGGCTTTGGCAATCTGCAGTATCTGGTTGTTGCCATTTTGGGCGGCGCCATGGCGCTGTTCGGCGCCGGCGCCTTTTCCACGACAATCGGGACGCTGGTGTCCTTTTTGGGTGTCATTCGCCAGTTCTCTTCCTCCATTACGCAGACGGCCCAGCAGATGAACAGCGTCGCGCTGGGCCTGGCGGGCGCCGGGCGCATCTTCGATTTGATGGACCAGCAGCCGGAAGAGGATGAAGGCTATGTGACACTCGTGCACGCCAAGCAGGTCAAAGACGGCGCCCTCCGGGAAGACCCCGACGGCACCATCCCCGCTTGGAAACACCCGCACCACGACGGCACCGTGACGTACACCCGTGTGCAGGGCAGCGTCGTGTTTGACCACGTCGATTTCAGTTACGACGGCAAGAAGACGGTCCTGCATGATATTTCCCTTTATGCAAAGCCCGGCCAGAAAATCGCGTTTGTGGGCGCGACCGGTGCGGGCAAAACGACCATCACAAACTTAATCAACCGCTTCTACGACCTGGCCGACGGCAAGATTCGCTACGACGGCATCAACATCACGAAAATCCGAAAGCCGGACCTGCGCCGCTCCATGGGCCTTGTCCTGCAGGATGTCAACCTGTTTACCGGCACCATCCTCGACAATATCCGGTATGGCCGCCTGGACGCCACCGACGAGGAGTGCATCGCCGCCGCCAAGCTCGCCGGTGCGGATGCGTTCATTTCCCGCCTGCCCGACGGTTATCAGACCCAGATTAACGGCGACAATAACAACCTCTCCCAAGGCCAGTGCCAGCTGATCTCCATCGCGCGGGCCGCCGTCGCGGACCCGCCGGTCATGATTTTGGATGAGGCCACCTCGTCGATCGACACCCGCACCGAGGCCATCGTCCAGCAGGGCATGGACGCCTTAATGTACGGGCGCACGGTCTTCGTGATTGCGCACCGCCTTTCCACGGTCCGCAACGCCAAGGCCATCCTGGTGCTCGAACACGGCCGGATCATCGAGCGCGGCAGCCATGAGCAGCTGCTCGCGGAAAAAGGCCAGTATTACCAGCTCTATACCGGCGCGTTTGAGTTGGAATAAACGGCCGGAACGTGTATGTAATACATGGACAAAAGCCGGTGCGAAACCTGTGTTTCTACCGGCTTTTTTATGCCTTTTGTATTGCGGCCAAAAACCGCGTATGGTATACTGGGGAAAATCGAGCTGCCTTCTGCTTCCACCACGGCCGTTTTCATGCAGGTCTGGCCGCGTGCAACGCAGGGCGCCAGACGAAAGGAGCCTTTTATGGCACACACCTTTACCCAGTCCGACCGGTTCTACCTCGACGGCCGCCCGTTCCAGATTCGTTCGGGCGCAATCCATTATTTCCGCGTCGTGCCCGCCTATTGGCGCGACCGCCTCGAAAAGCTCAAGGCGATGGGCTGCAACACCGTCGAAACGTACATCCCCTGGAATCTCCACGAACCGAAACCGGGCGTTTACGACTTTTCCGGCGGCCGTGACGTCGCCGCGTTTTTAAAACTTGCACAGGAATTGGGCCTTTGGGCCATCGTGCGGCCGGGCCCGTATATCTGTGCGGAATGGGACCTCGGCGGCCTGCCTTCTTGGCTTTTGGCCGAGGACGGCATGCGCCTGCGCTGCACATACCCGCCGTTTCTGCGGGCGGTGCGCCGCTATTTTGCCCGCCTTCTGCAGGTGCTTGCCCCGCTGCAGATCGACCGCGGCGGCAACATCCTGATGATGCAGGTGGAAAATGAGTACGGCTCTTACGGCGATGAGCACGCCTATTTGGAGGCGCTGCGCGACCTTTTGCGCGAAAACGGCGTGACGGTGCCGCTCTTTACCTCCGACGGCCCGCTGCCGCGCTCCCTTGCAAACGGCAGTGTCGAGGGCGCGCTGCCCACGGTCAATTTTGGCGCGGGTGCGCCCGAAAAATTTGCCGTTTTGCAGGCGTTTCTCGCCCAGACGCGCGGGGAGGCCCCGCTATTGTGCACGGAGTTCTGGGTAGGCTGGTTCGACGCCTGGGGTGACCGCGCCCACAACACGACGCCGCCGGATGTCTGTGCGCGCGAGGTCGAAGCGGTTTTAAAGCGCGGCAGCATCAATCTGTATCTGTTCCATGGCGGCACGAACTTCGGCCTTCTCAACGGCGCGAATGATTATGGGGCGTTAAGCCCCGATACGACCTCCTACGACTACGATGCGCCGCTTGCCGAGGACGGCTCCATGACGCCGAAATATAACGCGCTGCGCGCACTCTTCGCCCGCTTCGCGGAAGAACCCCTGCCGGCCCCGCCGCCGCCCATCCCGAAACGGGCGTTTGGGACGGTTTCCGTCACCGACTGCGTTTCCCTCGAGGCCGCGCTGCCGTCTTTGGGGGAGCCGGTCCGAAGCCCTTGGCCGCTTTGCATGGAAAAGCTCGGCCAAAGCGTCGGTTATGTATTGTATTCCACCCAGGTCGCGCCGCACGGGACGTATCGGACGATTGAACTGCAGCACACCGCCGACCGCGCCCAGCTCTTTTTTGACGGCCGCCCCGCCATGACGCTCTATGACCGCGAACTGCACGCGCCGCACGACGTGTGCCTGCCGCTGCAGCACCGGCTTTCGATCCTTGTCGAAAACCTCGGCCGCGTCAATTACGGCCCGCTGCTCGCGTACCAGCGCAAGGGCATCGACGGCGCCGTCCTGCTCGATGGCCGCAGCCATGCCGGCTGGGAGATGATTCCCCTGCCGATGGATGCCGCGATGGCTTCCCGCCTTGACTTTTCCGCGGGCTTTACGCCCGGGCTTCCCGCCTTTTACCGCTTCCGCTTTTCGATCGAAGCGCCTGCGGACACATTCCTCGACCTCGCGGGGTGGGGGAAAGGCTGCGTGCTGGTTAACGGCTTTTTGCTGGGCCGTTTTTGGGACAAAGGCCCGCAGTCGCGGCTCTACGTGCCCGCGCCGCTTCTGCGCGCCGGTGAAAACGAAGTCCTTCTGTTTGAAACGGAGGGACGTGCCTGCGGCCGGATTGCGTTCTGCGATTCCCCCGGCTGGCGTGAAGGCCCAAAAGAGGTATAAAGCATCACAAACAAAAAGTTTCAAAATTGATTGCATTTTTTTGAAATTTGAGTTATAATGAGCAACAATCAGTGTAAACCAGATTCGCACCAATTAGAAAGGAAGCGAGTATTCGGATGAAAATGACATTTCGTTGGTATGGCCCCGACGACCCCGTTACCCTCGACATGATCCGCCAAATCCCCGGCGTGACCGGTGTGGTGACAGCGGTGTACAGTGTCCCGGTTGGGGAAGTTTGGCCGGTGGAAGAAATCCAGAAGCTCAAGGATATGGTCAACGCCAAGGGCCTGGAGATGGAGGTCATCGAGAGCGTCCCCGTGCATGAGGACATTAAACTCGGTACCGGCGACTGTGAACGCTACATTGAAAACTACAAGGAAAACATCCGCCGCTTGGCCGCCGTCGGGGTCAAGTGCATCTGCTACAATTTCATGCCGGTCTTTGACTGGACACGCTCCCGCTTAGACCAGCCGCTGCCCGACGGCAGCCAGGCCCTCGTCTACTATAAGGAAGACGTCGCGAAGATGGACCCCACAAAGCTGGCACTGCCCGGCTGGGACAGCTCCTATACGACCGATGAGATGGCGGCCCTGATCGACGCTTACAAAAAGCTCGGCGAGGAAGGTCTGTGGAAGAACCTCGAACATTTTATCAAGGAAATCATGCCGGTCGCCGTCGAAAGCGACGTCTACATGGGCATCCATCCGGACGATCCGCCGTGGTCGATTTTCGGCATCCCGCGCATCATTACGAATGAAGAAAACCTCGACCGTTTCCTGAGCCTTTACGACGACCCGCACCATGGCATTTCCCTGTGCTCCGGCAGCCTCGGCTGCACGCGCTCGAACGATATCCCGAAGCTCGTGCGCAAGTACAGTGCGATGGGCCGCATCCCGTTTGCCCATGTGCGCAACGTCAAGATTCTCGACGACGGTTCCTTTGAGGAAAGCGCCCACTATTCCGCCTGCGGCTCTCTGGACGTGGTCGCGATCATGAAGGCATACCACGACACGGGCTTTGACGGCTTCATGCGCCCGGACCATGGCCGCATGATCTGGGGCGAAAAAGCCCGTCCCGGCTACGGCCTTTACGACCGCGCGCTGGGCGCCACCTACTTAAACGGTATCTGGGAGACGCTCGAAAAGCTCGACCCGCGCTGAGCTTTCTGCTTTCTAAAAACGCATTTGCATTCTAAAAAAACGGCACCCCCTGTGCAGAGCCAGGCGGGCGCCGTTTTTTGTTTTGAAGGTTTGGTTTTGATTGGCTTTTGTCAGAATGTGTCGTCGAGCTGTTTGCGCTCCGTCTGCTTTAACAGCAGGTGCTTGCGCACGAGGAACAAAAGCCCGATGCCGCCGATGCCAATTAGCGTCTCCCACGTCTGCAGGTGGTCGACAATCAGCTCCCGCGCGATCGAAAACGCGAGCACTTCGATGAGCATTTCCGGCGTGTGTTTGCACAGCATCAGCACGAATTCAATGCCGATAACCAGCGCGAGGACATTTGCGAGGAAGGCCGTGAAATTCTGCACTTCCAGCGCCGCAAAGCCGCCCGCAAACAGGTCGGCGATCATGCGCACGACCAGCACGGCTACCACCACGATGATTAAGATGGCGAGTACAATCTCTACGTAACGGGATACCTGGTAGGCCCCGTGCAGCAGCTTGTCCGCTAGGCGTTCTGCCTGCCCTTCCGGCTTTTCCGGCTGCTGCGGCTCCTGTTTTTGCGGCTCCATCGGGAACCTCCCCTTTCCATAGTGCGTTTTCTTTTTATTATATCGGATCCTGTCCGTCCCCGCAACCTGCGGCGGCCGGCTTTTTGATTTTTCCGATTCGGTTCGGGAATCCTCTCCGTGTATTTTTCCGCGCGGGGGTTGACAGCGGTCGGGGCGGGCGTTATACTGAACGTATTGACAAAATTCACGACAAATTCGCACAAAGCACGAGAAAATGAAGAGTTTTACAGTGGAGGGATTCGATGTATAAAAAACTGCTGAGCCTTTTCCTCACAGTGGCTGTGCTGCTGGGGGTGCTGGGGATACCGGCTTTTGCTGCGGACGAAAGGCCCGCCGAGCCGTATGTCAAGTCGGACACGACGATCGATTTTACGGTCGTGGAGTCAAAGACGTATGCGTTCCGCTTTGAGGTCGTCGGCCCGCGGGGATTAGAGCCCCACATTGTCGCCGGCAACGGCAATGTCCTGCGTACCGAAAATGTTACGAAAGCCGTTGAAAACGGCCACGATGTTTATTACTTTAAAGTCCGTGCCATCGGCACGCCCGGCGAAGCGAGCGCCATTTATACGACGCTGCCCGGACAACAAGCCGTCAAGCACTGCACGATTACGGTCGGCGCGCCGTATGTCAAGTCGGACACGACCGTCGACTTTACCGTGGACAAGGGCCATACCTACGCGTTCCGTTTTGAGATCGTCGGCCCGCAGGGCCTCGAGCCCAGCATCGCCGCCGGCAACGGCAATGTCCTGCGCACCGAGAATGTCACGAAGACCGTCGAAAACGGCAATGATGTTTATTATTTCCGCGTCCGCGCCGTCGGTGATCCCGGCGAGGCGAGCGCCATCTACACGACGCTGCCCGGGCAGAAATCCGTCAAGCACTGCACGATCACGGTGACCATTTCCATTTTCGATACCGGCTACACGGGCATCGACGTCTCCCACCATCAGGGGAAGATCGATTGGGAAGCCGTCAAAGCTTCCGGCATCGACTTCGCGATCCTGCGCGCGGGCTACGGCAAGAATAACATCGACGCTTACTTTACATACAATATCAGCGAATGCAACCGTTTGGGCATTCCGGTCGGCGTGTACTGGTTCAGCTACGCGTGGGATGAGGAGAGCGCCGCCGAGGAAGCGCGCTACTGCATGAACGCAATCGCCCCGTATAAAGTCGAACTGCCGGTTTCCTGTGACATCGAGGGCGCGACCGTGACGTACGCGCAAAATTACCACGACGTGACAATCGATAAGGAACTCGCCACGAAGATGGTCCAGGCGTTCTGCAGCACGGTGGAAGATGCCGGCTATTACGCGATCAATTATACGAACTTGAGCAATACGCGCAACCTGTTCGACATGGAAGCGCTCAAGGATTACGATATCTGGTATGCGCGCTATACGACGAACGCGTCGCTGCTCTATTCCGGCGCCCACCTGTGGCAGTACGACAATTCCGGCACGGTGCCGGGCATTTCCGGTTCCGTCGATATGGACCTTGCACTGCTCGATTACCCGACGGTGATCCGCAACGCGGGGTTAAACCATCTGACCGATGAGGCGCCCACGTTTGAGGTCGACTGCGACCCCGTTACCGCCCCGGCCCCGCGTGTGCGCGCGGCAAAGTATCCCGCCGAAGAATCCCCCGACGAGGAGACGACGGGCGGCGCCGAGCCCGGCTATTTTGAGCTGTCGGACGCACAGACTGCGGATGCCGCTTAAAAATGTTCTGCCTTTAAAAAACGCCCGCCCCGGCGGCCTTTGCCTCCTTCTTTGCAAAAGGCCCCGGGGCGGCTTTTTTGGCTGCAGCGCGGAAACCCGGGCTGCGTGCATAAAATTCCGCGCCGCACGGCTTGCGCTTTTGCACGCGAACCCCTATAATAGAGGGGAAGCTTTTTGGGGCAGGACCGCTCCAAAGGAAGGGGGAAGCGTATGGGTGCCGTCACCGCACAGCAGCTCACAAAAACGTACAACGGCAAGACGAATGCCCTCGAATCGGTAACGTTCGATGTCCCCGAAGGGGGCGCGTTCGCCCTGTTGGGCGGCCGCGACAGCGGCAAAAGCACACTCGTGCGCCTGCTTTCCGGTTTGCTGCATCCCAGCCGCGGCACGTGCAGCATCCTGCAGCTGGATCCCTTCAAGCAGCCCGAAAAGGTCCACCGGCTTTGCGGTGTCCTGCTGCCGTCGGCCAAGATGTACCAGACGATGACGGGGCAGGAGAACCTGCACTTTTTCGGCCGTGCCGCCGGCATGCGGATGGACGACCTGCAGACGCGCAGTACGGAGCTGATGAAGGATTTGGGCATCTGGGAAGCGCGCGGCGAACTCGTGCAGACGTATTCCACGAGCATGCGCCAGCGCTTATCGCTTGCCCGTGCGCTCCTTCTGCGCCCGCGCGTCTTGCTGCTCGACGAGCCGGACGACGGCTTGGACCCGGAAGGCACGACCGCGGTCTTTGCGCTGCTGCGCGGCCTGCGGCGGGAAGAGGGGGTCACGCTCTTTGTCTGTACGCGCCAGCCCCGTGTCGCCCAGCGCCTGTGCGAGCGCTTTGCGCTGCTGCACAGCGGCCGCCTGACGGCGATGGGCAGCCTTTCCGAGCTGTCCCAGGCGGCCGGCTGCGTCGCCCGCGCGCGGTTCCATCTTGCGCTGGAGGATTCTTTGCCCGGCTGGCAGGATAAAGGCCGCGGCTATTGGGAAAAAGAGATCCAAAACCCCGCCCAGATGCCGCAGCTTCTGCGTGGAGTGATCGAGGCCGGCCACGCGGTCTATGAGGCCCGCCTTCTGCGGCCGAGTCTCGAAGACGCTTACGTCCGATTGGAGGAAAAGGAGGCTGGCCAATGAATTTGCCGCGCCCTTTGCGGAAATTGATTAACCCGCGCGAGACGGCCGTTTTAAAAAAGGATTTCCGCGAGATCTGGAACAGCGCCGGCGTGCGGGCTCTGCTGATTTTGCTGCCCTTGGTCTTTGCCGGTGTGATTCCGATTGTCTTTATTGTGCTTTCCAATCTGCTTCCCGCACAGAGCTTTGCGGGCATGGACCAGCTGCGCGCCCTGCTCGGCGAGGCGCAGAGCGGGATGAACGACCGCCAGGCGCTGTTTTATCTGTTTTCCGACTGCCTGGGGCCGATGTTCTTTTTGCTGATCCCATTGCTTGTCTCGTGCATCGCGGCGGCCACCTCCTTTTTGGGGGAGCGCCAGCACGGCACGATGGAGACGCTTTTCCTGACCCCCTTAACGACGCGCGAGATTTTCAAAGCCAAAGTCATCGGCTGCCTGGTGCTGTCGGTCCTGGCAACGCTCATCGCGTTTTTGCTGTTTACGGTCATTATGATCGTCGGCGATATCCAGCTGGGTGTTACGTTCTTTTTGGCCAACGCGAGCTGGTGGGTGCTTCTGCTGCTCGTTGCGCCGGGGTTGATTCTATTCGGCGTGCTGTTTATGGTGGTTTTGAATGCGCACGGGACAGGCGTGGGGGAGTCCATGCAGATCTGCGGCTACGTCGCGCTGCCGTTTATTTTGCTGTTTGTCGCGCAGTTTTCGGGCCTTTTCCGCCTGCAAAGCGGCGGCTATCTGGCCATCGCCGCGGTCATTTGGGTGATTGACCTGTTTTTATGGCGCAGCGCGGCGCGCCACTTTACAACCGAACGCCTCTTGCGGTAAAGCCGCCGCGCCTCCTTGGCCTGCGGCCGTAAAAAGGAGAGGCGTTTGTGTGTTTCTGAATGATTGTGAGGAGTGTAGAAAAATGGAGTATCGTTATAAAACATCCGGCACCTGTTCGAAGGAAATGATTGTCGACTTAGACGGCGACACAATCCGCAAAGTCCAGGTCATCGGCGGCTGCAACGGCAACCTCAAGGGCATCTGCGCGTTGGTTGCCGGCATGAAGGCCCAGGATGTCATCGACCGCTGCAAGGGCATCCGCTGCGGCATGCGCCCGACTTCCTGCCCGGACCAGCTGGCGCGTGCGCTGACGCAGGCGCTCGCAAACGAGTAAGCCGAAGCGTTCCTTTTTTAAAAAAGATCGCCTGCTTGCGCATGCAAAAGGGGCGTTCGGACCCCAAAAGGCCCGAACGCCCCTTTCTCAAAATGGAGAGCTTAGCAGCTGCATCCGCTGCCGCAGCCGCAGTCATTGCCGCAGCCGTTGTTGTTGCCATTCCCGTTGCCGCAGCAGATCAGCAGGATAATGATCAGAATAATCCAGGAGCAGTTACCGCCAAAACCATTGTTGCACATATTGGATTGCCTCCTTGTTTGTTGTTACAATCCAGTATATTGCGCGCTCCCGGAATGTGTGAACGGATTTTTGAACAGGGAGGGACCTTTTATGTTATGTCAGTGCTGCGGGGAGCGCCCGGTCACGACCCGCATCAAAACGATTGTCAACGGCCGCTTGACCGAACGGGCGCTGTGCGCGGTGTGTGCACAGCGGCTCGGCTATACGTCGCTGCTGACCCATCTCGACCGCGGTTTCGGGAGCGTTTTCAGCGATTGCTTGGAGGAAACGCCTGCCGGTGTGGAACACTGCCCGCAGTGCGGCGCAACGTTTGATGACATCATACGAACGGGCCTGGTCGGCTGCGCGCGCTGCTATGAGACGTTCCGGGAGCAGCTGCAGCCGGTGCTCCAGCACATTTACGGTGCAGATGTGCACTGCGGAAAGATGCCCGGCGAGAACCTGCCGCAGCCCCAGCAGAATATGGAATTAACCGTTCTGCAGGATGCCCTGCGCGAAGCCGTCGAACAGTCCGACCGCGTGCGCCGGCAGGCCCTTTTAAACGAGAGTCTGCGCCGCTTGGAAGGAGGGGAGGACTCCAATGCATAAATGGTATGAAGCGCCCGGCATTGACCGTGACGTTGTGTTTGCGTCCCGCATCCGCATGGTGCGCAACCTTTCGGACCTGCCGTTCCCCGTGCGCATGTCGGCGTCGGACCGGGAACGTGTCTGCCTGCGCGTAGAGAAAGCCCTCTCTGCGGTGCCGGATCTTGCGTGGACGGCTGCGTTCCTCGACGAACAGGAACCCGAACAGGCCGTTTCCCTTGTGGAGCGGCAGCTCTGTTCGGCGGAATTCATCGCGGAGCCCCAGGGCCGCGCCGTATTCTATACGCACGATGAGAGCTTGTGCGTGCTTGTAAACGGCGTCGACCACGTCAGCATGCAGGGCATCGCATCCGGCAGTGCGCTGCCGGACGTTTTAAACCGCGTCAATACCCTCGACACGGTCTTAGACCGCACGCTGCGCTTTGCCTTTCACACACAGCTCGGCTATTTAACCCAGCGCCTCGACGCCCTGGGAACGGGCCTGCAGCCGTCGGTGCTGCTCTTTTTGCCCGCCTTGCAGCAGGGCGGGGCGGTCGAGCAGCTTTCCAGCGATGTCGCACAGCTCGGCTTTTCCCTGCGCGGCCTGTTTGACAGCGCCATTGACCCTGCCGGCGCCTGCTATGAGCTGACAAACCGCATCTCGTTTGGGATCAGTGAAGCGGACGCCGTCAAAAACCTGCTTTCCATTTCCGGCCAGCTGTGCACCCGCGAACGCCAGGCCCGCGCGGCCTTTCTGCAGACGGAAGAGGCCCAGGACGCGGTCGGCCGCGCACTTGCCGTGCTCGCCAGTGCGCGTGCGCTTGAATTTTCGGAGTTTTTGCGCCTGTACGCCAGCGTGCGCATGGGCGTGTGTGCGGGCCAGATCGGCGGGGTGCGCGTCGAGCAGCTCGACAGCCTTCTGTTTGCGGTGGAGCCGGCAACGCTTCTGCAGCGTGCCGGGAAACCCCTTTCCGCCGCCCAGCAGCAGGAACGCCGCGCCCAGTTCTGCGGCGCCGTGCTTTCCGCCGCGTCGTTTCTGCCGGGCGTTTAAGGGTCGGTGGGCTGTGTGGGCGTAAAGATGGTTTCTACATGCTTCGCACAGCCCGGCGGCGAATAGAGGAAACGGTCCATGTGGCTGCCCGTAAAATAGTAGTGCGGCGGCGCCGGCGTTTCCGATGTCGGGAACGTTTCGATCAAAACCAGTTTTATTTTCATGCGTTCGGGCAAAATACTTTTGATGTATACGCTTGCCTGCTGTCCGGGGATTACGCCTTCTCGCTTTTCGGCAAGGCCTGCGAGATTCGGCGCGAGTTCTACGAAGGTGCCGTACGGTTCTACGCTGCGCACGATCCCCGCCACCGTCTCGCCGCTCGAAAAGCGCGAGGCGTTTTCAAGCCACGTGCCCAGCAGCTCCCGCTGGCTTAGGGTGATGCGGCCGTTTTCGGTGCTGCGCACCACGGCGCGGATATCCATCCCTACACGGAAACGGTCGCGCGGGTGGTGAATGCGTGAGACGCTGATCATGTCGATCGGCATCAGCGCGACAATCCCGCAGCCAATGTCGGCAAATGCGCCGAAGGCCTCCAAATGCGTAATGCGTGCGTCGAGCACATCCCCCGGCACCACGCGGTCGAGCTTTTCGCGCCGGCAGCGCGCCTGGGCTTCCCGCCTGGAGAGCATAGCAAGCGGCTTTTCCCCCGGGGATTCCCGGATTTCCTGCACGATAAAACAGACGGGCCGGTTGACACGTGCGAGCAGCGCAATATCCCGCACGGTCCCTTCCCGGATTCCCAGCGCCCCTTCCTCGCGCGGGATCATCCCCTGCATGCAGCCTAAATTGACCCACAGATTGTGTGCTTTATCGCAGACAAGCGCCTTGGCCTCAAGGATTTTTCCCTGCCGCTGCGCTTTGAGAAGGGATTTGGGGCTTTCCAATGCGGCGCGGTTTTCCTTTGATTCCAGCCGCCAGCCTTCCGGTGTGTATGCATCCATTTTCACTACCTCCTTTTTTCGCTGTCGAACATCCCCAATATATGCACCGCCAGACGGCGCCATGCGGAAAAGAAGGGGCGGAAGGGTTGCTTTTTTCGTGCGATTCTTGTAAACTGGGAAGAAACAGCACATGAGAAAGGATGTGAGAATGTGCGTCTTTCCAAGTGGATCTGTGCGGCGGCCTTCGTGCTGGCTGCTGCTTTTGCGGCGGCGGGATGCGGCGCGGCGGGTTCGGACACGGATTCGGCACCCTCGGAAACGCAGAGCCCGACGCTCGGCTACCAGCTCGACCCGCCTGAGGCCGGCGAACAGGTTGCCGTGCTCGATACGTCGATGGGCACCATCAAAATTCGTCTTTTCCCCGAGGAAGCCCCCAAAACCGTAGAGAATTTTACGGGTTTGATCGAAAAGGGATATTACGACGGCTTGACCTTTCACCGCGTAATCGATGATTTTATGATCCAGGGCGGTGACCCGAACGGTGACGGCACCGGTGGCGAGAGCATTTGGGGTGAGCCGTTTGAAGACGAGTTCAGCGAGACGCTCGTCAATCTGCGCGGCTCCCTCGCGATGGCCAACAGCGGCGCGAACACCAACGGCAGCCAGTTCTTCATTAACCAAGCCGGCCCCGTCGACAGCAGTGTCTGGGCGCAGTATGAATCGCTTTATGACCAGCTTCTGCAGATCGACGAAAGCCTTTGGCCGCAGATTGCCCGCCAGCAGTATACCATCCTCAACACCGAAAAGCTGACGGATACCTACAAAGCGCTTTACGAGCAGCAGGGCGGCAACCCTTCGCTCGACGGCGCTTACAATGCATTTGACCCGCCGCGCGGCCATACCGTGTTCGGCCAGGTTTATGAGGGCATGGACGTCGTGGACGCCATTGCCGCAACCCCGGTCGATGAGAACGATAAGCCCGAGACGGATGTCGTGATCAACAAAGCAACTTTAGAAACGTACGAGGGATAATTCCCCGGCACAAGGAGGTCATTTTTATGGCAGAAGTCATCCACGCCAACGCAGCTGCGCTGCAGCAGGCACTCCAGCAGAATCCGGTCGTCCTGTGCGATTTTTGGGCCACCTGGTGCGGCCCGTGCAAGATGCTCGCGCCGGTGATCGAACAGCTGGCCGAAGAATACGCCGGCCGCGTCGCCGTTTTGAAGGTCGACGTTGACCGCAACCAGGAGCTCGCCGCCCAGTACGGCATCATGAGCATCCCGACCGTGTATGTCTTCAAAAACGGGAAGGCCGTCAACACGAAAGTTGGCGCGTACCCGATTGACGACTACCGCAAAATGCTCGACGCGGTTTTGTAAGCGGCGCGCGTTTGCAGAGCGGAAACCGAAAAAGGAAAAAGCCGGACCCACAGCGGGGCTCTTCCCGCGTGCGGGCCCGGCTTTTTCTATGCTTTCGGCCCCTCCTTTGCAAAGGAGACAAAAACGGGGTTTTCTTGCGGCGTAAGATATGGTATAATTGTGAAAAAAGGAGGAGGGATCGCTTGCTTTCTGTCCGCCTTTTCTCCAAACGCCTGTTCTTTTTCGGTCTTTCCGCATGCATCATGCTGGCCCTGTTCGGCTTTTCCGCCCAGCCGGGCCCCGAAAGCGATGCGCTGAGCCTTCCCCTTGCATCTGTGCTGCGGCGCCTTTTTGGACTGCCGCTGGCGGATGCCAACCGCCTGGTGCGGAAAGCGGCGCACTTCGGCGCTTATTTTCTGCTGGGCGGCACGTTGTTCGGCGGCTTTTCGACCGTCTTTCGCGCCGCCGGGCAGCGTTTTCGGCGATTCTTCTTTTCCGAAACGACAGCCGTTTTGTACGCGCTGTTCGACGAATGGCACCAGCACTTTTCCGCTGCCCGCACCTCTGCTTTGACGGATGTCTGCCTGGATGCGGCGGGTGCCTTTTGTGGGGCCCTATGCTTTTCTGCGCTCTTCGCGCTGATCCGCCGCCGCAAGCCGCGGGTAGGAGGCACCCCTTTTTACCATCCTCCACAAAGAAAGAGGTGAGGACATGCTCTGTCCAAACTGCGGCTGGGACAATCCGGCCGAATCGAATACCTGTATGCACTGCGGCGCCCCGCTTTCACCCGAAACGCCGCAGACGCCGTCTACAGTGTCTCCTGCGCCGCCTCCCGAACCGGCACCCCCCGCGCCAACGCCACCGCCGCCTTCCGATTGGACGTTTGAGGAGGAAGCCCCGCGCCGCTCGCACGGCCCGCTCGTCGTGCTGATGGTGGTCCTGGTTTTGGCCGCCGCCGCGTTTGGGCTGTGCTTTGGCTGGTACCAGGGCAGCGGCGCATGGCCTTGGGAAACCCTGTACGCGACGCCCGATTCCACCCAGAGTATGGCGGCTTCGAGCGCGGCATCCGCTTCCTCGTCCGTGCCGGCCGGCTATGATGCCGCCGCGCTTGCCGCGGCGGTCCGGCAGAGCAATTTTACGGACTTCCGCGTCGCGGAATCGGAAATCAGTGACATCCGTACGGACGAAAATTACGCGGACCGCATCACTTACCGCTTTACCGTCACGAAACCGATGGCGACCCTCCATATGGAAATCGGCATTCCCGCGGATTCGTCGTCGGGCTTTTCCCGGCCGCGTGTGACCAATTGGGCCGTGGATACGTGGAACCTCACCGGCGTTTGGAACGACGAGACCGGCAACAGCCTCGTCATCGCCGAGTGTGCGGACGGGGAAATTTCCGGCTCCTATGTGCCGAAGGGTTCCTTTTCCGGTACGCCGCTTTCCGGTACGCTTTCGGAAGAGGGCGTCGTTTCCCTGCTGGGCAGCCGCCTCAATATCAGCGGCACGTTTTCCCCGGCGGGCACGGCCCAGCTGTCCGTACAGACCGGCAGCGCGGCTTCGCGCGAAACGGCGTTTGTGATGCTCTCCACCGCGGTTCCAACCGTGCAGCAACAGACTTCCTCGCGCCCGTCCTCCGCAAACACCTCCTCGGGCGGCAGCACGCTCCACGAGGGCGACGTCTTCCCCGAAAGCAGCGAGCGCCTGCTCAATACGCTTGATTTTGTGCCGGTCCTCTTTTCCGGCCAGGCCAAAGAGCAGCTCGCCCTCGCCCGCAACGAGATCTATGCCCGCCACGGCTTCGATTTCCAAACGGAACCCTACCGCTCCCATTTCTATTCGCTTCCTTGGTATCAGGCATTGCCCAAAGTCAAACAGGTGCCGGAAAGCGAACTCAGCGAAATCGAGCGGCAGAATATCACGAAGATTCAGGAGTACGAAAGCCGCTACAATTGACCGAAGAAAATCCTTCCCCAATCTGCCAACACTTTGTGTCCCTTCTCCAAATCAAAGCGGAAAACCCCGCCTGATTCATTCCAAAATTGGCGCCAAAAATCAAATCCACGCGGCTTTTAGAGAAAGCAGGCAGGAATAAAATTTCCAATTTCAAGAATGTGTATCTTGACAAACGTCAGAGACGCGCCGTATACTTAGTTAGCTAAACTAAGTATTTGCCTAGGCAGGGAAGGGAGGCGGTAGACATCACCGCGTTTGAGTCTGAACTCAATGACTTATTGGTGAAGGCGTACGGTTCGATCGACCGCTTGGAGGAGCAGATGCTTCGCACGACCTCCAAGCATCAGGTCTCTATCCGGGAAGTGCATTTGATGGAGACCGTTGCGCAGCAGCGGCAGGCGTGCACGATCAGCTGCCTTTCCGCGAGCCAGGGCATCAGCCTGCCCAGCGTCACGGCGGCCGTCAACAAGCTCTGCCGCAAAGGGTTCGTGGAAAAACAGCGCAGCCCTTCCGATGGCCGCGTCGTCCATGTTGTGCTCACGCACGAGGGCGCGCGGATCGTGACCGCCCACCGCTATTTTCACCGGCATATGGTGCGTGCGGTCACAAAATCCTTGACGCGCCAGGAGCGGGAAGCGATGCTTTCCGGCGTGCGCAAGCTCAACCAATTTTTCGACGAAGAACTGCATTGAGAAGAGGGAACAACTTGAGTTTTACGATTCTTGGAACGGGCAGCGCGCTGCCCGCAAAGACTGTGACAAACGACGATATGGCCAAGCTTGTGGAGACGAGCGACGAATGGATCCGCACCCGTACCGGCATCCGCGAACGGCATGTGATTACCGACGAATCCGTCACGGAAATCACGTTTACGGCAGCACAGCGTGCGCTGGAAATGAGTGGCGTTTCTCCGCAGGAACTCGACTATATCATCTGCCCGACCGTCGGCGGGGACTGGATTAGTCCAAGCCTTGCCTGCATGATCCAGGAGCGCCTGGGCGCTACTTGCCCGGCTGTGGACGTCAATGCGGCGTGCAGCGGCTTCTTGTATGGGCTCGACTATGCCGACGGCATCTTTGCAAGAAAGCGCGCAAAGTATGTGCTCGTTGCGGCCGCCGAGGGCTTGAGCCGCCTGTTAAACTGGAAGGACCGCTCCACCTGCGTGCTGTTCGGCGACGGCGCCGGCGCGGCCGTGCTGGGGGAGGGCGACAGCCTGCGCTACCTGCATTTGACCGCAAAGGGCAGCTTGGCTTTGCATGTGCCCCATGCGCCGGGGGAAAGCCCGTTTGAGACAAACGAGCAGCCGCCCCACGGCCTCGTGATGGACGGCCGCGAAATTTACCGCTTCGCCGTCAGCACGATCACCGCGGAGCTGCGCCGCGCAAGCGAAGAGACAGGCATCCCCTTTGAAAAGGTGGATCATGTGCTTTTGCATCAGGCAAACCAGCGCATCATGGATGCGGCCTCCAAAAAGCTGCACCTGCCGCCCGAAAAAGTCCCCTCGTCGATTGCCCGCACGGCCAATACGTCCGCCGCGTCGGTGCCGATCCTCCTCGACCAGGAAGCCCGTTTGGGCCACCTGCACCGCGGGGACATCCTGATGCTCTGCGCGTTCGGCGCGGGGCTCACAAGCGGCACTGCCGTCCTTGAATGGACGCGCGATTAAAATTTTGTTAGTCCGATTTTTTAAACCATATATGCACTGCAATTCAAAGCAAAAAGGAGAAAACAATCATGGCAAATTCTGAAACTCTGGCAAGACTCGAAAAGATCATCAGCGAATACAAGGACGATTTGGAGCCCGGCACGCTGACCCCTGAGACGACGTTTGAGTCTCTGGATTTTGACTCTCTGGACATCGTGGACATGATGATGGCCTGCGAAGACGAATTCGGCGTCGAGATCCCCGAAGATGCCCAGCTCAAGACCGTGCAGGATCTGCTCAATCTGATTGACAAGACGGAGGAATAAGCATGCTGCAATCCCCAATTTGTGAGATCCTCGGAATTCAATACCCGGTATTCCAGGGCGGCATGGCGTGGATTGCCGACGCGGACCTTGCGGCGGCGGTCAGCAACGCGGGCGGCCTGGGTATCATTTCTGCGATGAACGCAGATGGGGAATGGGTCCGCGGACAGATCCGTAAGGCGAAGGAATTGACCGATAAGCCCTTCGGTGTCAACATCATGCTGCAGAGCCCCTACGCCGACCAGGTTGCGAAGGTCGTTGTGGAGGAAGGCGTGCGCGTGCTGACGACCGGTGCGGGCAACCCGGGCAAGTACATGGCCGCGTGGCGGGAGGCCGGCATTCAGGTTATCCCGGTCATCGCGAGCGTGGCGTATGCGCGCATGATGGAGCGCGCGGGCGCGGTTGCCGTCGTTGCGGAAGGCTGCGAAAGCGGCGGCCACATCGGCGAGAGCACGACGATGGCGCTCGTGCCGCAGGTCTGCGACGCCGTGAAGATCCCGGTCATCGCGGCCGGCGGCATCGCGGACGGCCGCGGCATGGCGGCGGCACTGATGCTCGGCGCCTGCGGCGTGCAGATGGGCACGCGGTTTTTGGTCGCCAACGAGTGCAACGTTCATGAGAATTATAAAAAGCGCGTCTTGAAAGCAAAGGACATCGACACAATCGTGACCGGCCGCCGTCAGGGCGACGCCGTGCGCAGCCTGAAGAACCACTTCAGCCGCACCTTTGCCAAGGAAGAGATGGACTTAAATGTCTCCGTCGAGGAACTCAACCGCCTCGGCACGGGTTCCCTGCGCCATGCGGCCGTTGACGGCGACGAGCAGAATGGCTGCTTCCTTGCGGGCCAGATTGCCGGCCTTGTCAAGAAGGAAGAGCCCGCTGCGGACATCGTCCATTCCGTCTGCGAAGAGGCCGAAGCGCTTCTGAAAGGGGCGGCAAAATGGGTAAAGTAGCCTTCCTGTTTGCCGGCCAGGGCGCACAGTATCCCGGTATGGGCGAGTCCCTGTCCAACGCCAGCGCGGCGGCCAAGGCGGTTTTTGATACCGCAGACGCCGTCCGTCCGGGTACAAGCACGCAGTGCTTTTCCGGCACAAAAGAAGAACTTACGCAGACGCACAACACCCAGCCCTGCGTTTACTGCGTCGACCTCGCGGCGGCGCGCGCCTTGGAAGAGGCGGGCGTCCATGCCGACGGCGTCGCGGGCTTCTCTTTGGGTGAAGTGGCCGCTTTGACGTTTGCGGGCGCGTTCGCTTCCGACGAAGCGGGCTTCTCGCTCGTCATCGAGCGCGGCCGTTTGATGGAACAGGCCAATGACCGCCACCCCGGCGCAATGGCCGCCGTTTTAAAGCTCAAAAATGAAGAAGTCGAGGCCATCTGCGCAAAGTTCGAGCACATTTGGCCGGTCAATTATAACTGCCCCGGCCAGCTCGTTGCGGCCGGCGAGCGCGAGGAGATCGACCCGTTCTGCAAGGCCGTTTCCGAGGCGGGCGGGCGCGCGAAAAAACTGGCCGTCGGCGGCGGTTTCCATTCCCCGCTGATGCATGAGGCTTCCGCGTCGCTCGAGGCTGTCCTCGAGAAGATGGAAATGCATCAGCCGCGCATTCCGGTTTACGCAAACTTCACCTCGAAGCCCTATGCGGAGCCGTTCAAGGCGACGCTCGCGCGGCAGATGGAGAACCCCGTGCGCTGGCAGCAGACCATCTCCCAGATGATGGAAGACGGTTTCGACACGTTTATCGAAGTCGGCCCCGGAAAAACGCTTTCCGGCCTCGTTAAGCGCATCGCCCCCGACGCCAAAATTCTGCGCGTCGAGGATGCCCAGATGCTGTCGGACGCCGTCGCGGCGTGCAAGGCATAAGCCTTCTGCACCGTTCAAGAAAGCAATACGGAAAGGAACAATCGCATGAGTGAACAGAAAAAGACGGCCCTGGTCACGGGCGGCAGCCGCGGCATCGGCCGCGCGGTCGCGCTGGAGCTGGCGCAGGCCGGGATGGATGTGGCGATCTTTTACGCGGGCAATACCGCCGCGGCAGAGGAATCTGTCGCGCTTTTGACCGAAGCGGGCGCACGCGCAAAAAGTTATCAGTGTGATGTTTCGGATTTGGCGCAGGTCAAGCAGTCCGTCGACGAAGTGCTCGCCGATTTTGGCGGCGTCGACGTGCTCGTCAACAATGCCGGCGTTACGCGCGACGGTCTGCTGCTTTCTATGAAAGAGGAAGACCTCGATCGCGTGCTCGGCGCGAGCCTGAAAGGCGCGTTTCATATGACCCAGGCGCTCTACCGCCATTTTATGAAGAAGCGTTACGGCCGCATCGTGAATATTTCCTCCGTCGTGGGCCTGCATGGCAATGCCGGCCAGGCGAGTTATTCCGCCGCAAAAGCGGGCATCATCGGCCTGACAAAGAGCGTGGCCAAGGAGCTCGCCGGCCGCGGCGTCACCTGCAATGCCGTCGCACCGGGCTTTATTGCCTCCGACATGACGGCCGCCATGACCCAGAAGGCGAAGGATGCCACGTTGCAGACCATTCCCATGGGCCGGGTCGGCCAGGTGACGGATGTGGCGCATGCGGTTGCCTTTTTAGCGAGCGATGCAGCCGCTTATATTACAGGCGTCGTCCTGCGCGTGGATGGCGGCCTGGGCATGTAAGAAAGGATGTTGTGCAGGATGCGCAGAGTAGTAGTGACCGGTATGGGCGCCGTAACGCCCGTGGGAAATACGGTCGAGCAGACATGGGAAAACCTCGTCGCCGGCAAAAACGGCATCGGGCCCATCACCCGCTTTGATTCGTCCAACTTAAAGGTCCATATCGCGGCGGAAGTCAAGGACTTCGATCCGCTTCAATATTTTTCAAAATCCGATCTGCGGAAAAACGACTTGTTTACCCAGTATGCGGTGGCCGCAGCGGAACAGGCCATGGCCGACAGCGGCATTAAGGATCATATCGCCCCGGAGCGCCTGGGCGTTTATCTCGGCAGCGGCATCGGCGGCATTACCACGACGCTCGAGAATCATACGAGCATGGAAAACGGCAAACACGTTTCCCCGTATATGATCCCGGCCATGATTATCAACATGGGTGCCGGCGTCATCTCGATGCGCACGGGCGCCAAGGGTCCCTGTGTGCCGATTGTCACCGCCTGTGCGACGAGCACCCACACCGTCGGCGAAGCGTTCCACTGCATTCGCGACGGTTATGCCGACGCCGTGATTGCCGGCGGCAGTGAGGCGGCGCTGGTCCCGCTGACCGTTGCGGGCTTTTCCAGCTGCAAAGCGCTGACGACGAACCCCGACCCTGCCACCGCCAGCATTCCGTTCGATAAGCGGCGCAGCGGCTTCGTCCTCGGCGAGGGCGCAGCCATCTTGATTCTCGAAGAGTATGAACATGCCAAGGCCCGCGGCGCTAAGATTTACGGCGAAGTGCTGGGCTATGCGAATACGGGCGACGCCTACCATTTTACCGCGCCGGAGCCGGAGGCAGAGGGCATCACCCGCTGCATCCGCCTGGCCCTCGAAGAGGCCGGCATCACGCCAGACGAGCATACCTACGTCAACGCCCACGGCACGAGCACGCAGCTCAATGACGCAACGGAGACGAAGGGCTTTAAGCAGGCGTTCGGTGAGGCCGCTTACAAAGTGAAGATCAGCTCGACAAAGAGCATGACGGGCCACCTTCTGGGCGCAACGGGCGCTTTGGAGGCCATCGCGTGCCTGAAAGCAATCGACACCGGCGATATTCCGCCTACGATCGGCCTGACAGAGCCCGATCCCGCATGCGACCTCGATTATACGCCGGGCAAGAGCGTCCATATGGATGTAGAAAACGCAATTTCGACAAACCTGGGCTTTGGCGGCCATAACGGCTGCCTGGTCTTCGGAAAAGTCAGGGAGGCATGAGTCATGGATTTGCAGGCAGTCAAGGAGCTGGCCCAGCTGATGGAGGACAAAGCCCTCACGGAGCTCGACGTTGAGATCGACGGCCAGCACGTCGTCCTGAAAAAGGAAGTACAGGTGGTTTCTGCGCCCGCAGCGCCGCAGATTTCGATTCCGGTCCCCGCAGCCCTCAGCACGGCGACCCCGGCCGCGGAAACGCCGGCAGAACCGGCGCCGCAGCAGCCAGCCCCCGCAGCGAAGGACAGCGTCGTCGATTTTAATAACATCACCGAGATCAAATCCCCGATGGTCGGCACCGCTTACCTCGCGCCTTCTCCGGAGGAGGAACCCTACGTCAAGGTCGGCGACCATGTGCAGAAGGGCCAGGTGCTGTGCATCATCGAAGCGATGAAGCTCATGAACGAGTTTACATCCCCCCAGGCGGGCGAGATCGTCGACATCTGCGTCGAGGACGGCCAGCTCGTCGAGTACGGCCAGTGCCTGTTTAAGATTGTCTAAAAGGGAAGGTTTAGGGAAGATGGATAGAGAACAGCTCAAAGAGATCCTGCCGCACCGCGAGCCGATGCTTCTTGTCGATGAGGCGTCGCTGCAGCCCGACGGCACCGCCCACGGCCGCTATACGGTGCGCGGGGACGAGTGGTTTTTGCAGGGGCATTTTCCGGGGAATCCAACGGTTCCCGGCGTAGTGCTGTGCGAGATGATGGGCCAGACTTGCTGCGTGATGCTGGCCGATAAGCTCAAAGGCAAGACCCCGTACTTTACCGGGATCGATAAGGTGAAATTCCGCACCCCCGTAAAGCCCGGGGATACATTGGAGATGGAATGTGCCGTCACGCGGGTTTTCAAGTCGTTTTATTTTACGCACTGCAAGGGCAGTGTCAACGGGAAACTTGTGGTCAGCGGCGATTTGAGTTTTGCGGTGGTCGGATGACCCCGCAGGGAAAAAGGAGTGGGCCCATTGTTTTCCAAGATTCTGATTGCCAATCGCGGTGAGATTGCCGTTCGCATCATCCGCGCCTGTAAAGAGATGGGCGTGGCCACGGTGGCCGTCTTCAGCGAGGCGGACCGCGACGCCCTGCATGTCAGCCTGGCGGACGAGAGCGTCTGCATTGGGCCGGCACGTGTCCAGGACAGCTATCTGAATATGCCGTCGATTCTTTCCGCTGCCGTCAAAACGGGCGCGCAGGCGATTCACCCGGGGTATGGCCTTTTGAGTGAAAATGCCCGCTTCGCCGAACTTTGCGAGAAGTGCCATATCCATTTTATCGGCCCGGACGCGAAGCTCATTTCGGAACTCGGCGATAAAGACGCCGCAAAGCGCACAATGCGCGAGGCCGGCGTGCCGGTTGTTCCCGGCAGCGAGATTGTTCCCGATGTTGAGGCGGCCAAAAAGGCGGCAAAGGAAATCGGTTTTCCGCTTCTCGTCAAGGCACGTGCGGGCGGCGGCGGCCGCGGAATCCGGCTTGTCAACACGGAAGCGGAGTTAGAGCCCGCCTTCTTGGCGTCTTCCAAGGAGGCCGAGGCGGCTTTCGGCGACGGCGCGTGCTATCTCGAAAAGTATCTCGACCCCGTCAAGCATATTGAAATGCAGATCCTCTGTGATAACTTCGACAATGTCGTTTGTTTGGGCGAGCGCGAGTGCTCCATCCAGCGCAAACACCAAAAGCTGCTCGAAGAGAGCCCCGCTTGCTGCATCACCCCGGAAATGCGCGCGCGGATGATGGATGCGGCCGCAAAAGCCGCCCACGCCGTCCATTACCGGAGCCTCGGCACCATTGAATTCTTGGTCGACAGCGATCGCAACTTTTATTTCATGGAAATGAATACCCGCCTGCAGGTGGAACACCCCGTCACGGAATTTGTCACGGGCCTGGATCTTGTCAAATGGCAGATTCGCGCCGCTGCCGGCATCGAACTGCCGTTTCACCAGGAGGATATCCGCTTAAACGGCCACGCAATCGAGTGCCGCATCAATGCGGAGGACCCCGAAAATCATTTCATGCCCAGCTGCGGCCGCATTAGCCTCTTGCATATTCCGGGCGGTCCGTGGGTGCGTTTCGATACGGCGCTGTATCAGGATTATTCCGTGCCGCCGTACTACGATTCCCTGCTCGGGAAATTGATCGTCCATGCGCCGACGCGCGAGGAGGCCGTGCGGAAGATGAAAGCCGCCCTGGCGGAACTCGTGATCGAGGGCGTTACGCACACTGCGGATTTGCAGATGGATATCCTTTCCGACCCTGATTTCCTCGACGGCAGCTATACCACCGACTTTATGGAAAAGAGAGGGGCTGAATAACGATGCTGAAGTCCGCAAACTTTAAGCCCAGCCGCAACCAGCTGGAAAACATGGGCGTTGCTACAGCCGGCAGCGGTTTTACCGAGCAGCCGCAGGTTCCGGACCAGCTCTGCACGAAATGCCCCGGCTGCGGCAAGACCATTTTTACATCGGATATGCGGGCAAATCTGTGGATGTGCCCGTCGTGCGGGTACCATTTTAAATACCCCGCCCGCAAGCACCTTTTAAAGATCTGCGACGAGAATAGTTTCGAGGAATGGGATACCGGCCTGCGCAGCACGGATTTCCTGCATTTCCCGGGCTATGCCGTCAAATTGAAGAGCGCCCGTTTAAATAGCCGCGAAAACGAATCGGTCATTTCCGGCAAAGCGGCAATCGAAGGGGAGCCCTGCGCTATTTTCGCGATGGACAGCCGCTTCATGATGGGCTCGATGGGTTCCGTCGTCGGCGAGAAGATTACGCGCCTGTTTGAACGCGCGACAGAAGAGCGCCTGCCGGTCATCGGCTTTACGCTGTCCGGCGGCGCCCGCATGCAGGAGGGCACGACTTCCTTGATGCAGATGGCAAAAACGAGCGGCGCCGTCAAGTACCACAGCGACGCGGGCCTTTTGTATATCACCGTGCTGACGAACCCGACGACCGGCGGCGTGACGGCGAGTTTTGCCATGGAGGGCGATATCCTCTTATCCGAGCCCGGCGCGCTGATCGGTTTTGCCGGCCCGCGCGTGATCGAGCAGACCATGCGGCAAAAACTGCCCAAGGGTTTCCAAAGCGCGGAGTTCCTGCTCGAAAAAGGGTTCTTAGACGGCATTGTGCCGCGCCCGGAACAGCGCAAGGTGCTCGCGCAGCTGCTGCGTCTGCACAGGAAGGAGGCGTGAAGCGATGGAAGCTTATAAGCGCATCCAGCTTTCAAGAAAATCCGGCCGTCCGACCGGCTTAGACTTTGTCAACCACGTTGTCACCGATTTCTTTGAGATGCACGGCGACCGCCGCTTTGCCGACGACCCGGCCATCGTGGCCGGCGTGGGCCGCCTGTGCGGCAAGCCCATCACCGTCATCGCCCAGGAAAAGGGCCACACGATGAAGGAGCGCACGTTCCGCAATTTCGGCAGCCCGCACCCGGAAGGGTATCGCAAGGCGCTGCGCCTGATGAAACAGGCGGAGAAATTCGGCCGTCCGGTGCTGTGCTTCGTCGATACGTCCGGCGCCTTCTGCGGCACCGGCGCGGAGGAGCGCGGCCAGGGCCTTGCTATTGCCGAAAACCTGTGCGAGATGATGACGCTTAAAGTGCCGATCCTCACGGTGTTCATCGGGGAAGGCGGCAGCGGCGGCGCGCTCGCGCTTGCCGTGGCGGACCAGGTTTGGATGCTCGAAAATGCCTACTATGCGGTCATCAGCCCCGAAGGCTGCGCAAGCATCCTGTGGAAGGATTCCAAAAAGGTCCGCGAGGCCAGCGACAGCCTGCGCTGCGTGCCGGAGGACCTTCTGGAACTCGGCCTGATCGAGCGCATTCTGCCGGAAAGCGACCAGGACGCCTTGTGGCGCACGCTGCCGCTCGAGCTTTCGGAGGAATTCGATGCGCTCGAAGCGATGACGAGCGAGGAGCGCTGCGCAAAGCGCTACGCCCGTTTCCGCAAGATGGGGGTGTTTAAGGAATGATCGCCCTGGTGACCGACAGCACCGCCCCTTTGACCCACGCGGAGGCCGAAAAATTCGGCATCTGTGTTGTCCCGCACAGCTATACGGTAGATGGCACAGCGTATCTTGAAAATTATACGGACGAAAATCCGGGCTATACGGACCGCTTGAGCCGTGCTTCCCGTTACGCAACGGCCCAGTGTACGCCCTCTGCGTTTGCGACGGCATTCCGTCAGCTTTTGGCGCAGGGGTGCGATGTCTTGTGCATCGTGCTTTCCTCGCGCTTGAGCGGTGCATGGACGAGTGCCGTAACGGCGGCGCGGGCGCTCGGCAATGCCCATATTACGGTACTCGATTCTCATCTGACGGCCGGCGCCCTGTATTTTGCGCTGTTGCGCACGCGGGAGGAGAGCCTGCGCGGCCTGTCGCTTTCCCAGCTCTCGGACCGTTTCCGCACCATTGAAAAAGAGGTCGGCGTCGCGTTCTCCGTTGAGGATATGCGTGCACTTCGCCGCAGCCACCGCCTCAATTTTACGAGCCAATCCGTCAATACGATCTTAAACCGCCGCCCGGTCTTTACGCTGGAAGGCGGCGCGATCGTGACGCGCGGCCAGACGCGCGGCCGTGCGGAACGCGTCCGGATGCTCACGCAGATGGTGCCCGAAAACGCGAAACGCCTGATGGTCCAGGGGTTTGGCAGCGCGCAGATTGCCGCAAGCCTTGCCCATATGGTCCGCCGCCGTTTCCCGCAGGCAGAACTGCTGCAGCGGGAACTCGGCCCGGTTTTGAGTACCCATTTGGGGACGCAGGCGGTCGCCGTTTCCTGGTGCCTGCGCTGATTCAAAAAGCAAATCCGTCTCTTATAATAGAGGCGGCTTTTTTCTTATCCCGCTTTTTTTCAAAGGCATGCCGCTTTGGCCGTCTTGAAAAAACATCCGCGAAGGAGGAACTATGCAGAAAGTCTACGTTGTGGGGATTGGCCCCGGTGGGGAGGAGATGCTGACCCCGCAGGCGCGCCGCGCTTTGGAAGCGAGCGACCTTTTGTGCGGCTACACGGTCTATATCGACCTTGTTCGCCCGCTTTTTCCCCAAAAACCCGTCTATACCACCCAAATGACCGGGGAAGTACAGCGCTGCCGCCAAGCGCTGCAGGAGGCGCAGAGCGGCAAGACGGTGGCTCTCCTCTGCAGCGGCGATCCCGGCGTGTATGGGATGGCCGGCCTTGTGCTGCAGCTTGCGCCGGCGTATCCGGAAGTCGCCGTCGAGGTGGTGCCCGGCGTGACGGCCGCAACGGCCGGGGCCGCGCTGCTGGGCGCGCCCTTGACGAATGATTTCGCCGTCATTTCCCTGTCCGACCGCCTTACGCCGTGGCAGACGATCGTACAGCGCCTGCGCGCGGCGGCGGAGGCCGATTTCGTCCTCTGCCTGTATAATCCGGAAAGCCGGAGCCGGAAAGGATACTTAAAGCGCGCATGCGAAGTGGTTGCCCCATTCCGCGCGCCGCAGACGCCTTGCGGCTGGGCCCGCCGCATCAGCCGGGAGGGGGAGGAAAGCGGCGTCTGCACGTTCGCGGCCCTTTCCGATCTTGCCGCCGACATGTTCACAACCGTCTACATTGGCAACAGCCAGACGCGGATTTTCGAGGGAAAGCTCGTCACGCCGCGCGGATACACGCTATGAAACGCCTGTTGCTGTTTGCCGGCACCACGGAGGGCCGCCGTCTTGCCGAGGAACTTTCGAAAGATTGGGAGGTGACGGCCAGCGTCGCAACGGCATACGGCGCGCAGCTGCTGCCCTCTCAGGTCCGCGTTTTGACGGGCCGTCTCGACGAGCCGCAGATCGAGGCCCTTTTGCGCCAGGAAAATTTCGACGTCCTGGTCGATGCCACGCATCCCTATGCGAAGGCGGTCACGCGGAATCTGCAAACGGCCGCCGCGAACGCTGCGGTGCCGTACCTGCGCCTCGCCCGGCCGCAGAGCCCTCTGCCCGCGGATGCCCGTGTATTGGAAACCGCCGAAAAAGCCGCCGCTGCCCTGGCTGAAACGGAGGGCCCGGTCTTCTTGACGACCGGCGTCAAAGAGCTTCCGGCATTTGCGCCCCTCGCGCGCGAACGGCTGTACGTGCGGGTTTTGCCGACACACGAAGCGCTCTGTATTTGTGAGCGGGAAAAGATTCCCCCTTCGCACATCGTGGCCATGCAGGGGCCATTTTCCGAGGCGCTCAATCGCGCACTGCTCTCGCAGTTTCAAATCCGCCACCTCGTCACGAAAGAAGGCGGCGCCGCGGGCGGCTTTTCTGAAAAAGTTTCTGCGGCAAAAGCCTGCGGCGCTGTGCTCTGGGTGCTGCGCCGTCCGGCAGAGCAAGGCCTTTCCTATGCACAGCTTCTCGAACGATTGCGGACGTTATCCCGTTCGCAGTTGCAGATACCAATGACCGGGAGGAATCCATCATGCAAATCACATTGATCGGCGCAGGCCCCGGCGGCCCCGGCGGATTGACCGGGGAGGGGCTTTTGGCCCTGCAAAAAGCCGATGTCGTGTTCGGCGCGCCGCGTTTATTAAAGACACTTGCCGCCTTTTGCCCGGGTGCGCGGCAGGATTGTTATCTGCCGGAGCCCGTTTTCAAAGCCCTGCGTGCACATCCGGAGTGGAAAGCCCCGTGCGTGCTTTTGAGCGGCGACGTCGGATTTTACAGCGGCGCGGCCCGTCTGCGGGCGGCTTTGCAGGAGGCGGGATATGCCGTTCGTTCCATCGCCGGTGTCCCGAGCGTTGCCTGCTTTGCGGCGGCACTCGGCCGCCCGTGGCAGGCGTGGCACCTCGTCAGTGCGCACGGCATCGCGTGTGACCCTGCGGCGCAGCTGCGCCTGCACGCCGCGGTCTTCTTTTTGACCGGTGGGGAGGGCGGCGTCCACCGCCTTTTGCAGGCCGCCTGTGACGGCGGCTTTGCAAATGCCCGCGCCGCCGTCGGCGAGGCGCTTTCCTATCCCGAGCAGCGTGTGACGGCCGGCACCGCGGCGGCGCTTTGCGGGCAATCCTTTGCCCCTTTAAGTGTGCTGCTCTTGGAGCGGGAGGAAGACCGTGGCTAATGCGCGCCTGCTTTTGACGGCAATGGAGAGCGGGGCGGGGAAGACGACGGCCGTCTGCGCCCTGCTGCAGGCGTGGAAGGCCCGGGGCCTTTCCCCGGCTTCCTGCAAATGCGGCCCGGATTATATCGACCCCATGTTCCACCGCGCCGTTTTGGGGGTTCCCAGCCTGAACCTCGACCTCTATCTCTCCTCGGAGGAAACGGTCCGCCGCCTGCTCGCGTTTCAGGCCCAGCACGCCGGCGTGACGGTCCTGGAGGGCGCCATGGGGTATTACGACGGCGCCGCCATGACGGAGGCAGGCAGCGCCTATGCGGTCGCGCGCGCGACCCGGACGCCGGCGGTGCTCGTGCTGCGCGCGAAAGGGGAGGCCTTGTCTTTGGCGGCAAAGGTGCGCGGCTTCTCTACGTTCCGCTCGCCGAGTTTTATAAAGGCGCTGTTTTTGAACGACTGTACGCCCGCGGCCTACGCGCGTTTGAAACCCGCGCTCGAGAAAGAAACCGGCCTGCCCGTCGCGGGATATCTGCCGCCAATGCCTGCCAGCGCGTTCGAAAGCCGCTACCTCGGCCTCGTCCCGCCAAAAGAACGGCCGGCATTCTCCGAAGCGCTGGAAGCACTCGGTGCCCAATGTGCAAAGACCGTCGACCTGCCGCTGCTTTTGCAAATCGCGGAAAGTGCCCCGCCGCTTTCTGTCCCGCCGTTTTTTGATCAAGCCGAACGGCCGCCGGCCCGGGTGCGCCTTGCCGTCGCGCGCGATGAAGCCTTCTGCTTCCTCTATGACGAAAATCTGCGGCTTCTGCGCCAAAGCGGCGCGCAGCTCTGCTTTTTCAGCCCCCTGTACGACGAAGCCCTGCCCGCTGACTGTCAGGGCCTATACCTCGGCGGCGGTTGGCCGGAACTGCACGCACGTGCCCTTTCGGAAAATGGCTCCATGCGCGCGTCGGTCGCGCGGGCTGTGCGCGCCGGCCTGCCAACACTTGCCGAATGCGGCGGCTACCTCTATTTGCTCGATTCCCTGCAGGATGCGTCCGGCGCCTGCTTTCCCATGGTGGGCGTTTTGCCCGGTGAAAGCCGCCGTGTGGGACTGCGCCGCTTTGGCTATGCGCGTTTGGAAGCACAGATGGATTCGTTTCTGCTTTCAAAAGGCGAGCACATTCCGGTACATTGCTTTCATTATTGGGATACCCCCCAGCGCGGCGAAGATTTTCTGCTCGAGAAACCCGATGGCCGCACGTGGCGATGCGGGTTTGCGCGCAAAAACCTGTTTGCGAGTTTCGCCCATCTCTATTTTCCCGCCGCGCCGGGGCTTTCCGATGCGTTTGTTTCCGCCTGCGCACGCGTAAAGTGCGCCGGCCTTTCGACATCGCCATAAAATCTTTTCCCATCCATACAAAAAGGCCATGCCGCAGCAATGCCTGCAGCATGGCCTTTTTTTATTTTTTGATTTATTCGGGCAGATTCGAATATCCCATCAAATATTCATCCACCGCCCGCGCGGCACGGCGCCCTTCCGCGATCGCCCAGACAACGAGCGATTGCCCGCGGTGCATGTCGCCGGCCGTGAATACGCCGGGTACATTCGTCGCGTAAGCGTCGGGCTGCGTCTCCACCACATTGCGCTTCGTCAGCGTTACGCCAAACGCCTTTGCGGTGTATTCCTGGCAGCCCAGGAAACCCGCCGCAATGATCAGAAGTTCGCACGGCAGCACCTGTTCCGTCCCTGCGATGGGCTTTAAGTCGGGCGAGAGCTTCACAACTTTGACCCCCGTCAAAGTGCCGTCCTTGTCCGTGAGCAGTTCCGTTGCCGTCGTCGAATACAGCCGCGGGTCGGCGCCAAACACGGCGATGGCCTCCTGCTGGCCGTAGTCCGTCTTGCAAATGCGCGGCCATTCGGGCCACGGGTTGTCCGGCGTGCGCGCGTCGGGCGCTTTCGGCATCATTTCCAGCTGCACGACCGATTTGCAGCCGTGGCGGATGCAAGTGCCTACGCAGTCGTTGCCCGTGTCGCCGCCGCCGACGACCACGACATTTTTCCCCTGCGGGTCGACATACTGGTGATCCGCAAATCCGGAGTCCAAAAGGCTCTTGGTGTTCTGCGAGAGGAAATCCACCGCAAAATACACGCCCTTTGCGCCCCGGTTTTTCACCGCAAGGTCGCGCGGCTTTTTGGCGCCGCAGCACAAAACCACCGCGTCGTTTTCCGACAAGAGCTTTTTCGGATCATAATTTTTGCCCACATCCGCCTGCGTGATAAACGAAATGCCTTCGTCACGCATGAATTGGATGCGCCGGTCGACGATCTGCTTTTCGAGCTTCATGTTCGGGATGCCGTACATCAAAAGCCCGCCGGGACGGTCGTCCCGCTCATAAACCGTCACCGCATGCCCGCGGCGGTTGAGCTGTTCGGCGCAGGCCAGGCCCGCAGGGCCCGAGCCCACAATCGCCACGCGCTTGCCGCTCTTTGTCGTGGGCGGCTGCGGTTTTAAATACCCTTCCGCAAAGCCCGCTTCCACCGTTTCCAGCTCATTTTCACGAATCGTCACCGGGTCGCCGTTTAAGCCGCATGTGCACGCAGCTTCGCACAGCGCCGGGCAGACCCGTCCGGTAAATTCCGGGAAATTGTTCGTCTTTAAAAGCCGCTGTAACGCAAGCTCCGTATTGCCGTGATAGATCAGGTCGTTCCATTCCGGAATGAGATTGTGCAGCGGGCAGCCGGATACGCCGCGCCCGAGCACCATGCCGGACTGGCAGTAGGGTACCCCGCACGCCATGCAGCGCGCGCCCTGTTCCCGCCTGAGCTCTTCCGGCAGCGAGACATGAAATTCATCCCAATGCCGGATGCGCTCCAAAGGCGCCTGCCCCGGCTCATTGATCCGCTCGAATTCCAGAAATCCACTCGGCTTTCCCATGTTAGACACGCTCCTTTTTGTTTACGGCGGCGTAGAAGGCCTCCATCTCCGCCTGCTCCCGGCTCATCCCTTTTTCTTCGTATTGCCCGATTGCATGCAGCATGCGCGCATAATCGTGGGGCAGGATCTTCTTAAAGTTCGGCAGTTCCTCTTCAAAGTGCGAGAGCAAGTACTGCCCGCGCGTAGAGCCGGTCGCTTCGACGTGTTCGGTGATCATCTGCTTGAGTTCCTGTACATCGTGCTTTTCCTCTACCGGTTCCATCGAGACGAGCTCCTTATTGAGCTTCAAATACAGGTCGCGGTCGCGGTCCCAGACGTACGCGATGCCGCCGCTCATGCCGGCCGCAAAGTTCTTGCCCGTGCGCCCGAGCACGGCTACCCGGCCGCCGGTCATGTATTCGCAGCCATGGTCGCCCACGCCTTCCACGACGGCCGTCGCGCCGGAATTGCGCACGCAGAAGCGTTCGCCGGCCACGCCGCGCAGAAATGCCTTGCCGGAGGTCGCGCCGTACAGCGCCACGTTGCCGATTAAGATGTTCTCGCCCGGGTCAAAGGTCACGCCCTTCGGCGGTGTCACAATCAGCTTGCCGCCGGAAAGGCCCTTGCCGAGGTAGTCGTTCGAGTCGCCCTCGAGGTGCAGCGTGAGCCCCTTCGGGATGAACGCGCCGAAGGATTGTCCGCCGCCGCCCTGGCAGTGGATGACGAACGTGTCTTCCGGCAGGCCGTCGCCAAAGCGGCGCGTGATGTCGCTGCCGAGGATCGTGCCCACCGTGCGGTCCGTGCTGGAGACGTGGATCGTCGCCTCCGCGTGTTCGCCGGCCTTCAAAGCAGGCGCGAGTTCCTTTTCGAGCACCCGCAAATCCACCGTCTTCTGCAGCTGGAAGTCGTAGATGTCCTTCGGGTCAAAGTGGACCTTGTACTGCTTCGCGTCCGTGTACGGGTTATCGAGGATGCCCGACAGGTCCACGAGCTTCGCGCGCTCATTGACGGCGTGCTCGCGCACCTTCAACAAGTCCGTCCGGCCGACGAGCTCTTCGACCGTGTGTACGCCCAATTTCGCCATATGCTCGCGCAGGTCCTGTGCGATGAAGCGCATGAAGTTCGCGACGTATTCGGGCTTGCCGCGGAAACGCTTGCGCAGCTCCGGATTCTGCGTCGCAATGCCCACCGGGCACGTGTCGAGATTGCATACGCGCATCATCACACAGCCCATCGTCACAAGCGGCGCCGTTGCAAAGCCGAATTCCTCCGCGCCCAGCATGCACGCGATCGCGACGTCGCGGCCGCTCATGAGCTTGCCGTCCGTCTCGAGGATCACGCGCGAACGCAGGCCGTTTTGAATCAGCGTCTGGTGTGTCTCCGCAAGGCCCAGCTCCCACGGCAAACCGGCGTTTTGAATCGATGTGCGCGGCGCGGCGCCCGTGCCGCCGTCGTGGCCCGAGATCAGCACAACCTGCGCGCCGGCCTTCGCAACGCCGGACGCAATCGTGCCGACGCCCGCTTCCGAGACGAGCTTGACGGAAATGCGTGCCTGGCGGTTCGCGTTCTTTAAGTCGTAAATCAGCTGCGCCAAGTCCTCAATCGAGTAAATGTCATGGTGCGGCGGGGGAGAGATCAGCGAAACCCCCGGCGTCGAATAGCGTGTCTTCGCAATCCACGGATAGACTTTCTTGCCGGGCAGATGGCCGCCCTCGCCGGGCTTTGCGCCCTGTGCCATTTTGATCTGAATTTCCTTGGCCGAAAGCAGATATTCGCTCGTCACGCCGAAGCGGCCCGACGCCACCTGCTTAATGGCGGAATTGCGCGAGGTGCCCAGACGGTCGCGCTCCTCGCCGCCTTCGCCGGAGTTTGACTTGCCGCCGAGCATGTTCATGGCTTCCGCCATGCACTCGTGCGCTTCCTTGGAAATCGAACCGTAGCTCATCGCGCCCGTCTTAAAGCGTTTGACGATCGAATCGACGCTTTCCACTTCCTCGATCGGAATCGGCTCCTTGGCGTAGCGCATGTCGAGCAGGCCGCGCAGCGTGTGCGGGTTATTCTCGTCATCCACTAAGGCCGTATATTCTTTAAACAGCGCGTAATCACCCCGGCGCGTCGCTTCCTGCAGCGTGTGGATTGTGCGCGGGTTGTACAGGTGATCCTCCTGCCCGGAACGCTCCTTGTGATAGCCCAAAGAGTCGAGCGTCGAATCCGTCGCAAGCCCCAGCGGGTCAAAGGCCTTCGTGTGGTTGTGGTCCACCAGCGCTTCAATTTCCTTTAAGCCGATGCCTTCTACGCGCGAAACCGTATTGGTGAAATATTCGTCGATGACTTCGTGGTTGATGCCGACCGCCTCAAAGATCTGCGAGGACTGGTACGATTGAATCGTCGAAATGCCCATCTTCGACGCAATCTTGACGATGCCGTGCAGGATGGCGGCGTTATAGTCGTCCACCGCCGCGTAGTAATCCTTGTCGAGCTGTCCGGATTCGATGAGCTGCCCGATCGTCTCGTGTGCGAGGTAGGGGTTAATCGCGCGTGCGCCATAGCCCAGAAGCGTTGCAAAATGGTGCACGTCGCGCGGTTCGGCCGATTCGAGCACAATGGAGACCGCCGTGCGCTTCTTTGTGCGGATCAGATACTGCTCGATCGCGGACACCGCCAGCAGCGACGGGATCGCCACGTGGTTTTCATCGACGCCGCGGTCGGACAGGATGATGATGTTGGCCCCGTTGCGGTACGCGCGGTCCACGGAAACGAACAGCTTGTCGAGCGCGCGCTTTAGCGGCATATTCTTATAATAGAGAATCGAAACCGTCTCGACGCAGAAGCCGCGCTTTTTCAGCGAGCGGATTTTCATTAAGTCCGTCGAGGTCAAAATCGGGTTGTGCACCTGCAGAACGCGGCAGTTTTCGGCCTTCTCTTCGAGCAGGTTGCCGTTATCGCCCAGGTACACGGTCGTATCCGTGACAATCTCTTCGCGGATTGCGTCAATCGGCGGGTTCGTGACCTGCGCGAACAATTGCTTAAAGTAGTTAAACAGCGGCTGGTCGTGATGCGAGAGCACCGCCAGCGGGATATCAATGCCCATCGAGGCCGTCGGTTCCGCGCCGGTGTTTGCCATCGGCAGGATAGACCCCTGCACGTCCTCATACGTGTAGCCGAACGCCTTCTGGATCTTCGGCAGTTCCTCGCTCGAGTACGTGGGCACCTTGCGGTTCGGGATCGGCAGATCGCGCAGGCGCACCAGGTTCTGGTCCAGCCATTCGCCATAGGGCTTTCTTGCCGCATAGCGGGCCTTCAGTTCACTGTCCTCGACGATGCGCCCTTCCACCGTATCCACCAGCAGCATCTTGCCGGGTTCCAAACGCGATTTCTGCGCGATGTTCTCCGGCGGGATGTCCAATACGCCGACCTCCGACGAGAGGATCAGCCTTCCGTCCTTCGTCACGTAGTAACGCGACGGACGCAGGCCGTTGCGGTCGAGCACCGCACCCAGGCAGTCGCCGTCGGAGAACAAAATCGCCGCCGGGCCGTCCCACGGCTCCATCAAGATCGAATAGTATTGGTAAAGGTCGCGGTTCTTATACGGAATCGCCGTGTTCTTCTGCCACGGTTCCGGAATGCAGATCATCACCGCCAGCGGCAGATCCATGCCGGACATCATTAAGAATTCCAGCGTCTTATCGAGCGTCGCAGAGTCGGAATCACCGGACGCAACGACCGGGAAGATCTTGTCCATGTCGTTTGCGAGCGCCCGGCAGGACATCGTCTCTTCACGCGCCATCATGCGGTCGATATTGCCGCGGATCGTGTTGATTTCACCGTTGTGCAGGATAATCCGGTTCGGATGCGCACGTTCCCACGAAGGCTGCGTATTCGTCGAGAAGCGGGAGTGCACGGTCGCGATGGCGGACTCGTAGTCCTCCGACTGCAGGTCCGGATAGAACTTGCGCAGCTGGTTGACTAAGAACATGCCTTTGTAGACAATCGTGCGGCTCGACAGCGAGGCCACGTACGTGTCGACGCTCGACTGCTCAAACACGCGCCGCGCAACGTACAGCCTGCGGTCAAAGTCGAGCCCGCGGCGCGCCCCCTTCGGGCGCAGCACAAAGCCCTGTTCAATATAAGGCATCTTATCGCGCGCCTTCGTGCCGAGGATCGAGGGCTTGACCGGCACCGTGCGCCAGCCTAAAAATTCCATGCCCTCTTTTTGAATGATGATCTCAAACAGCTTTTTGGCCTGGCTGCGCTTGAGCGTGTCCTGCGGGAAAAAGAACATGCCAATGCCATAGTCGCGTTCGCCGGGCAGGGAAAACCCTGCCTGCTCGGCCGCTTTCGAGAAGAAGCGGTGCGAGATCTGTAAGAGGATGCCGACGCCGTCGCCGGTCTTGCCTTCCGCGTCTTTGCCGGCGCGGTGTTCCAGCTTTTCCACGATCTTCAGTGCGTCATCGACGGTCTTGTGTGTCTTGCGGCCCTTGATGTCGACCACTGCGCCAATGCCGCAGGCGTCGTGTTCAAAGGAAGCATCGTAAAGGGGAGCCGTTTGGTTCCCTTTCTTTTCCGGTCCGTTCATAAGCTCTGGGCTCCTTTCGGAAAAAGCGCTCCTGCCGCTGTGCAGGAAGCAAACTGGGTTTTGCATCTTTGCAGTCGTATACATGCATACCCCCATTATACACACGGTTTTTCCGTCCGTCAATGCGTTTCCAGAAATCCTGTGCAAATCCATTCTAAAATGCTGAACTTCTCTGCTTTTTATGAGGATTCGGCGCTGTTTTGCACAAAATTTATACAAGAAATTAGAAATAAGAGGAACCTTTCGGGAACAGAATTGTAAAATGGCTACACAATTCGATTTCTTTTTCTATCGGAAAATCTGACGGCCGGGACGAAAAAAACTTCAAATTTTCAAAAACGGAGAATCCCACAGCCACCAAGATCCCCACATTTTCCGCCGTACCGTGTTTTAAAAAAGCGGCGCAAAAAAGGCCGGGCCTTTTTTTCGAAAGGTCCCGGCTTTTAATGAATGCCAGATTCGTTTTTGAGAAACGGGAGCAGCTTTTCGCCGTCTTCCAGCCCGAAGCGGTACAGCCGCAATAGCGCGCCTTTGTTTTTCGAGAGGGTTCCGGCCCCTTCGATGTCCTTCGGCGCCAGAATGATTGCCCGCCCTTCTTTATTGAGCTTTCGCGCGAGATCAAGGCTTGCGTTATACCGCCCGGCGCGCTTTAGAAGATTTTCAGCCGCCTTCGGGTATTTGCGGCGCACGAGCCTTGCCAGAAGCGGGTCGGTCCCGGGCTTGCGCGGCGCGTCGCACGGGCGCGAGAGCAGGACAACCACGCGCTCACAGCCCAAGTCCAGCGCCTTTTGCACCGGCACCGGGTCGGACAAAGCGCCGTCAAAGTAGGGCACCCCGTCGATTACATACGGGCGGTTGATGGCCGGAATGCACGAGGAGGCCATAAAGGCCCGATAGTCATCCTTTTTTAATTCGTCTTTCGAAAAATATTTGACGCGCCCCGTCTCGGCTTCCGTCGCGACGACGTACAGCTCGCCCGGGTTTTTCTGCATGCTTTCGTAATCGAGCGGGTCTTCGCCGTCCGAATTGCTCAAAGTGCCGTAAACGTAATCGAGGTTAATGTACGAGCCCGTGCGCAGAAACTGACCGAGCCCCATGTAAGCGCTGCGCTGGGAGTATTCGGTGTAATACCGGTAATTGCGCCCCTTTTGTCCGGCCAGGTAAGCGGCCATATTGGCGCTGCCGGCCGAGACGCCGATGCAGCACGAAAATTGCAGGCCCTGTTCGATGCAGAAGTCGAGCACGCCCGCCGCATAGATTCCGCGCAGGCCGCCGCCTGCGTCCACAATGCCTACTTTCATTGTACGCGTCCCTCCTTTTTGACACGACTTGAGTATACACCCAAATGTGCATCCCCGCAAGGGGAGGCAGCAGGTGCTGCCTTTACAAAAGCAGCATCGAGAGTCCATAAAGCAGGGGCTGGTGCACCATGTAAATCCACAGCGTTTGCCGCCCGAGGAATGTGACGGCCGGGATCTGAAAGCCGGCCGCCCGGGTCCCGGCGAGCGCTTTGCCGCCCCATTCCCACAGGAAAAAGCCGGTCAGAAACAGGAAAAACCACGGCAGAAGCGGGAAATAGTCGCTCGAAGCAAACAGCGGCGTGGGAAATCCGAGCGGATACAGCCAGTACACCGTATAGCACGCGTCCGGCAGCGGCCAGTGCATGAAATTCAGCACGCCAAACCCGCCCGACGGCACCGCCTTTGTCAGTACGAACAACAGGCCGCTGACGATGCAGCCCGCCGCCGCGGGGATCCGCCGCAGCGCCGGCCGGAGTGCAGAAGCAAGCAGCATCGCGCTGCCCAGAAACGTCAGCACCCCAAAGTGGACGGCGTCTCCCGGCGTCGCGACGGCCGTCACGAGCGATACAACCGCCCCGCAGCCGAACGTCAAAAGCCCGTGGCGCACCGGGTGGCGCGAAAAGTGCAGGGAGATCCCCGCAAGCAGGATAAAGCTCCAGCAGATGTACTGTTCCCAGATGTACCCCGGCGTATCGTGATACCACGGCAGGTCCACGCCGTTAAAGGAGACTAAGTCATAAAGGAAGTGGTAGAGAAGCATGTTCAAAAGCGCGAGCCCGCGCAGTGTATCCAAAAGCAGGATGCGCTGCTTCGGCCGCTGTGCCGCCGAAACGGCCGCGCCTTCCGGTTTTGTGCGGGGGAGAAGCGGCCGCGCCCGCAAAATGCCCCGGCTCATCGGCGCTCCGCAACCGTGCCGCTGCGGTACGCTTCCAGCAGGCGCTGCAAAGCCGCGATGCGCTTTTTCAGCGCCTTACCCGTGTCCGTGTCGCCGACCAGCACGCGCTGCTGCATTGGCTCCACAACCTGGACCGCCGGCGCGTTGTCGGCTAAGTTCTGTTTGGCCGCCGCAAACGGTTTGTGCTGGGCCAGCGCTAAGTGGTGGGAATTGTAGATCAGCGTGTAGCCGCCAATGCCCGTCTGGCTCTGGTACGATTTTGACATGCCGCCGTCAATCATGTACAAAAGCCCGCCGCCCTTGACCGGGTGCTCGCCCTGCCGGATCTTCACGGGCACATGCCCGTTGACGATGTGCGAATGCGCGGGGTCAAGCCCGAATTCCTCCAGAATCCGCGCGCATGTCTCACGGCTTTCCACCTGCACGTAGTAGTCGTTGTAAATCTCCCGGTGCGTCTCTTTTTCTTCTAGGAAATACCGCTCAAATGCCGAGAGCTTGCTTTTTCCGAACAACGGCGAATTCGGGCCGCACCACAAATACCACAGGAAATCGGCTTCCTGCGCGCGCCGCGGCGTGTTCGGGTCCATAAAGTAAATGCTGTGGACTTTCTCGTTGATTGCATCCAGATACGCTTTGCCGGAAAGCGTTTCCCCAAACAGTTCAATCTGCGCGAAGGTCCCGTCGGCCTGCATCGGGATGCACCCGTGATACAAGAGGTTGCCGTTGACACAGCGGTACATGCTTCCGTGCGAGATCAAAAACCGCACATGCGTTTGTAAAAGCGCGCTGTGCTGGAACGACATCGCGAGTGTCTGGATCAAATCCTCCTCCTCGTCACTTAGCTTTAACGGGTCTTCGGGGTCTACGGTCGGGAACGACGTGTCCTTTAGCGGATAGCGCTTTCCATCGACTTCGACGGTGCCGTCTTCAAAGTTTATGGTCCGCAGGATGGCCCGGCCCTCCATCTCGTATTCCGGATGCCGCAGCACAAGCTGCCCTTCGAGCTTAAACTGGATTACCGCAATCGCTTTGTGCATCTTGGCCGCCAGCGAGATGTCCACCGGATCGTACGTGTTTTCATCCAGGATGTGCGGCAAAAACGATTCGCACGGGTCGTCTGCATACACGCGCGACGCAAACATGCACAGCGGCCGCAGGTTGATGCCGTAGCCGTCTTCCAATTGGTCAAACGTATTGTAGCTGATCCCTAAGCGGATCGCGTTCGCGACACATGCCGGATTTCCCATCGCGGCGCCCATCCAGTAAATGTCATGATTGCCCCATTCGATGTCCACGTCGTGAAACTGCATCAGTTCATTCAAAATGATATCCGCGTGCGGGCCGCGGTCGAAAATATCGCCGATGATGTGCAGCCGGTCGATGCTGCACGCGCGGATCAATTTGCAGAACGCCTCCACAAACGGCCGCGCCATGCCGGTCTGCACGATTGAGTGGATGATCTCCCCGTAATAGCTGTCCTTGTTTTCCTCCGTGTCCGCGTGCAGCAGTTCGTCGATGATGTACGCAAAGTTTGCGGGCATCTTTTTGCGGACCTTCGAGCGCGTGTATTTGGAGGAGACGGCCTTGCACACCTGCACCAGCCGGTAGATCGTTACGCTGTACCAGTCGGTCAGCTCCTCCGGCGTGCGTTCCCGGCGCATCTTGCGCAGCATTTCCGTCGGGCTGTAAATCAGCATCGCCAGCTGTGCGCGCTCTTCTTCGCGCACGGAACGCGCGAACAGGGTCTCGATTTTGTCCCGGATAATGCCGGAAGCACTGTTCAATAAATAGACAAACGCTTCATATTCCCCGTGCAGATCGCTGAAGAAGTATTCCGTGCCTTTCGGCAGGCAGCAGATCGCGTTGAGGTTGATGATCTCCGCCGCGGCCTGCGCCTGCGTCGGATAACTTTCAGCCAGAAGTTCCAAATACTCCTGATTCGGTTCCATTCCAGAGATGCTCCTTTGCGAAAGATTTCAGCCTTTCCCTGCTGCACGGAATCCAGGACGTTCGGTAAACAGCAGGCGTTTTGCACGGGTTTCCCAGAAATCAAAATAAAAAGGCTGTATTTTTTCATATTTTAAACCGTCAGACAGATTTTTGCAAGGTGTCCGCTGCGCAAACGCTTTTCCTCGCCTCTTTGTCCATTCCCGTTTGCCCGCCTTGCCCGAACGCGCAGAATGTGCTATAATCCTTTAGATACCGACTAAATGGAACACAGGAGGAAGCGCGGGTGTCAGAAAGCCTATTTTCGGCCGCCGGAACCGATCGCCAGACGATCGAACAGCTGCGGCAGATTTTCAAAACGCGCAAGCGCGGCGAAGTCCCGCTTGCATTTGTGCACACATATGGCTGTCAGCAGAACGTCGCCGACAGCGAACACATCCAGGGCATGCTGCTGCAAATGGGTTTTGCCTTCACGCAGGACGCCGAGCAGGCAGATTTGATCCTGTTTAATACGTGCGCCATCCGCGAGCATGCGGAAGACCGCGTGTTTGGGAATGTCGGCGCGCTTAAAAATCTGAAGCGCCGCTGCCCGGAAGTCCTCATTGCCCTGTGCGGCTGCATGATGGAGCAGGAACACGTCGCCGAGCGTATCAAAAAAAGCTATCCATACGTCAGCCTCGTCTTCGGCCCGCACCAGATCCCGAATTTCCCGAAGCTTTTGTTTACGTGCGTGACCCAGCACGAGCGCGTGTTTGCGCGCGGCGGGGAAACGGGCGAGGTGCCCGAGGGTCTGCCCATCCGCCGCGAGGGCCATTTTAAGGCGTGGCTTTCGGTCATGTACGGCTGTGACAATTTCTGCTCTTACTGCATTGTGCCGTACGTCCGCGGCCGCGAGCGTTCCAGGAATCCGCAGGCGGTGCTTTCGGAGTTTCGCGGCCTTGTGGAGGCTGGCTATAAGGACATCACACTTTTGGGACAAAACGTCAATTCCTACGGCAAAAAGCCGGACTACGGCGTCAATTTTGCGCAGCTTCTGCGTATGCTTGACGAGGTCCCCGGCGATTACCGCATCCGCTTTATGACGAGCCACCCGAAAGACTGCACCCGCGAATTGCTCGATACGATGGCCGGCTCCACCCATATTGCGCACCACCTGCATCTGCCGTTTCAGTCCGGCAACGACCGCATTCTCAAGGAAATGAACCGCCATTACGACCGCGCCAAGTATTTGGAGCTCGTCTCCTATGCGCGCCGGGTGATGCCGGACATCAGCCTGACAAGCGACGTGATCGTCGGCTTCCCCGGCGAGACGTACGAGGAATTCTTGGACACCGTCTCGCTGATTCAGGAAGTGGAGTTTACAAGCCTCTTTACCTTTATATACTCGCCCCGCCGCGGCACGCGCGCCGCTTCCATGCCGGACCCCGTCCCGGCAAAGGAAAAGTCGCGCTGGTTCCAGGAGCTTTGCAAAGCCCAGGAAGCCGTCGCTGCCCGCCGCTGTGCCGCCGCCGTGGGGACTGTCCAGCGCGTGCTGGTGGAAGAAGAAATCCCGAAAAAAGGCCTTTTGACGGGCCGTACCGGCGGCAACGTCGTCGTGGATTTCCCGGGCGACCCCGCTTTGTGCGGCACCTTCCAGCACGTGCGCATCACGAACGCCCGCAACTGGATTTTGACCGGCGAGCTTGTGCCGTCGGCCGGTGATTAACCGGTTGTTTCGTTTTTATTTTTTATTTTATTTTTTATTCCCATCGAAAAGGAGAGCATCAACCCAATGGAAAACGATATCATTGCAATGACCCGCGCCCTCGGCGCCGCTTTACAGGAACATCCGGCTTACAAAAAATTCCGGGAAGTCAACGCCCAGTGCGACGCCGACAAGGAACTGCAGGAGCAGATCGGCGCGTTTAACCTGATCCGCATGAACTTAGACGCGGAGGTCCAGAAAAAGGACCGCAGCCCCGAGCGCGTGCAGCAGCTGCAGACGAACCTGCAGGCAAAGTACGACGAGGTGATGAAAAACCCCAGCATGGCCGCGTATAACGCCGCCCGCGGCGAACTTGACGGCCTTCTGCAGCGCATTACGGGCATCCTTTCCAACTGCGCGCAGGGGGAGGACCCCGCCACCACCGAGCCGTGCACGCATGACTGCTCCACGTGCGGCGGCTGCCATTAACCGATGAAAAAGAAGGAGAAAGCATCGGCGGATCCGAATGCCCTTTCGCCGATGATGCGGCAGTATCTTGCGGTTAAAAAACAGTTTCCCGATACGATCGTCTTTTTCCGTCTGGGCGATTTTTACGAGATGTTTTTTGACGACGCGAAGCTCGTCTCCCGGGAACTGGACCTGACGCTGACGGGCCGCGACTGCGGCCAGGGCGAACGCGCGCCGATGTGCGGCGTGCCGTTTCACAGCTATGAACCCTACATGGCGCGCCTGATTGCCAAGGGCTATAAGGTCGCAATTTGCGAACAGGTCGAAGACCCGGCGCTCGCAAAGGGCATCGTCAAGCGCGATATTGTCCGCGTCGTCACACCCGGCACTGTCATTGAAGGCAGTATGCTCGACGAGTCGCGCAACAATTATATCTGCGCCGTTTGCGTCCGCGGGGAAACCGCGGGCGTCTGCTTTGCGGATGTTTCCACAGGCGAACTGTACGGCACACGGCTGCGCGGCGACCTGGCGGAAGCGCTGCCCAATGAATTCGCGCGCTATTCCCCCAGGGAAGCGCTGCTCAATGCGGCGGCAGCAAACTTAGCGTCGGTCCCCGCCTTTTTAAAGGACCGTTTGTCCGCACATCTGGAAACACTTTCGGATGCGGATTTTGATGAGGAAGGCGCCAAGGCCCTCGTCCTTGCGCAGTTTCAGGAGGATACCTTGGAGGCGCTCGGGCTCAGCGACAAGCCGGAGCTTTTGTGCGCCTTGGGGGCCCTGCTCTGCTATCTGCAGCGCACGCAGCGCACCGGCATCGAGCGCTTGACGCAGCTGCAGCTTTACAGCGGCGCGCAGTACATGCGCCTCGATTATAATGCCCGGCGCAATCTGGAGCTTTTGGAGACGATGCGCACGAAGGACAAGCGCGGCTCGCTTTTGGGTGTGCTCGACAAAACCCGCACGCCCATGGGCAAGCGCCTGATCCGCTCCTGGATCGAACGGCCGCTTCTGAGCCCCGCCGCCATCAGCCGGCGGCTCAACGCCGTCGAGGAATTGATGGAGGACGCCCTTTTGCGCGATACGCTTACCGATGCGCTCGACGGCATCCACGACCTGGAACGTGTGATGTCCCGTATTGTTTACGGCAATGCCAATGGCCGTGACCTGCGCGCGCTCGAATCGGCGGCCCGCTGCCTGCCTCCCCTGCGCGAGGCGTTAAAGGAGGTCCATTCGGAGATGCTCCGTGGCATCGAGCAGGATATTGACGCGCTCGAGGACGTTGCCGCTTTGATCGACCGCGCCATCGTCGATGATCCGCCGTTTTCCGTCCGGGAAGGCGGCATCATTAAGCCCGGCTACCACGAGGCTTTGGACCTTGTGCGCGGCGATATGACCGGCGGCCGCGATGTACTTGCGCAGATTGAGGCCCAGGAACGGGAAAAGACCGATATCCCGAAACTGAAGGTCGGCTATAACCGTGTATTCGGCTATTATATTGAAATCCCCAACGCGTTCCGGGACCGCGTGCCCGATTCCTATGTGCGCAAGCAGACGCTGACAAACTGCGAGCGCTACATCACGCCGGAATTAAAAGAGCTCGAGGGCCGCATCCTCGGCGCGCACGACCGCAGCGTCCAAATGGAATACCAGCTGTTCGATTCCGTGCGCAAAGAGGTTGCCAAAGAGCTTGTGCGTGTGCAGAAAACGGCCCGCGCCGTCGCCCGGCTTGATGTGCTGTTGTCCTTTGCGCGTGTCAGTGTCCAAAATCATTACACGCGCCCCACGGTGGACGTCAGCGGCAAAATCCTTTTGAAGGAAAGCCGCCACCCCGTCGTCGAGTCACTTTCTGCGGCGCCGTTTGTGCCGAACGATGTCCTGCTCGACGAAGACGAAAACCGCGTCTGCGTGATTACCGGCCCCAACATGGCCGGCAAATCCACCTATATGCGCCAGGTTGCGCTGATCGTGTTGATGGCGCAGATCGGCTGCTTTGTGCCGGCCACCTCGGCGCAGATCGGCATCGTAGACGCCGTCTATACGCGCGTCGGTGCTTCGGACGACCTCGCGAGCGGCCAGTCTACCTTCATGATTGAAATGTCGGAAGTGGCCGAAATTTTAAAGAACGCTACGGCCCACAGCCTGTTGATTCTGGATGAAATCGGCCGCGGCACCTCCACATATGACGGCATGAGCATCGCACGCGCCGTGCTCGAGTTTGTCGCCAATCCGAAGACCTTAGGCGCAAAGACGCTGTTTGCGACGCATTACCACGAATTGACGGAACTCGAATCCCTGCTCGCGGGCGTCAAAAATTACAACATCGCCTGCAAAAAGCACGGCGACGATATCACGTTTTTGCGCCGCATTGTGCGCGGCGGTGCGGACGACAGCTATGGCATCGAAGTCGCGAAGCTCGCCGGCGTGCCGGACAAAGTCATCCGCCGCGCCAAGGAAATCTTAAAGGAACTGACCGAAGGCCAGCCGGTTTCCGCACCCAAAGGCCCCAAGCCCAAGCAGGCCCAGCAGGAAATGCCCGCGCAGCTGATGCTCACGCCGCCGAATGAATCGGAGGTGCTGCGCCGTCTGCGCGAAATGGATGTCAATACGCTCACACCGATCGAGTGCATGAACGAGCTGTTTGCACTCTCGAAACTCGCAAAGGAGGGGACTTGACCCATGACACTGGTGCTGCGTCCGCTGGAGACCGGCGATTACGCCGCTGCGGCGGAGATGATGCTGTCCCTTCATAATTTCCACGCGGATGCCCGCCCGGACCTGATGCTGCGGCGGGAGACGCCGCCCTCACCGGAAGAATTCGCGCAGATGCTTCGCGAAAACGATTCCCTCGCGGCTGAAACCGATGGGCGCTTGGCCGGGTTCCTTTTGTGGCAGCCCCGTGCGTACCCGGAAGATCTCGAAGAGGGCCGGCGCGCCTATGACGCGTTCGCGCTGATCGACCTCTACACGCTGCCCCAATTTCGCCGCCGCGGCGTGGCGACGGCGCTGTTTTCCGAAGTGCGCGCGCGGGCAGAAGCGGCCGGCGCGGCGTTTCTGGAATTAAATGTCTACCATTTTAATGCGAATGCCTACGCCCTTTATACGCAGAAATTCGGCATGCGCCCGCGCCGCACGTCGCTCGAGCTGCCGCTGCGAAATCCCTTGCCGCCTCTGCCCGAAGCGCCGGCCGATGTTTCGGTGCGTCCGATGGATACAAACGACTACGTGCCCGCCGCGGATATGATGCAGTCGCTGCACAATTTCCACGCAGCCGCCCGCCCGGACCTTCTGCTGCGAAAGTCCCAGCCCGATTCAAAAGAATCGTTTGCGGCGCTTTTGCAGCGGCGGCTGTGCTTTATGGCCGAAGCCGGCGGGCGCCCGGCCGGTATGGCGATTCTTGCCCTGCGCCGCTTTGAAAAAAAGCCCGGCTCTTACTTTGCCCCGCACGCGTTCGGCAAGGGCATGGCGCTGTACGTCGAGCCCGCGTTTCGCCGCCGCGGCGTGGCGACGGCTCTGCTGCGCGCGATGCTCCGCGCGTGCGAAGAGCGCCGCCTCGACAGCTTTCAATTAAAAGTTTACCGCTTCAATGCGGCCGCCTATGCGCTCTATACGCAGGGCTTTTCGATGCAGCCCATGCGTTCCATTTTGGAGCTGCCGCTTTCCGGAAAGGGGGCGGCGCGATGACGCTCGACCAATCGGCTTTGGAAGCCATTCTTTTTCATGAATTTGAAGGGGTGCCGGATGCCTGCGGCCGCGGCAGCCATTGGACCGCCGACCACTGCCGCCGCGTTGCGCACCTTGCTGTTACGTTGCGCAAGGCCGTCAGGGAGAGCCCACGGCTCGACGACCTTGTGTACCTTTCCGGCCTTTTCCACGACGTCTGCCATGACACGGCGTTTCACGAGCACGGGGAAGCCGGTGCCAAACGGGTCCGGGAGCTTTTAGCCGGCAAAGTCCCCGCGCCGCTTTTGGAGCGCGCCGCCGCCATCATCGCGGTGCACGACGACAAACGCCCGCCGGACGCTTCCCCTTACGATACGGCGACCCATCTTGTGCAGGACGCCGACCTTTTGGACCACAACGGCGCTTTGCAGATTTATCAATGCATCTGCTATGGCCAGACCCTCGGCATGTCCTTTGCGGAGGAGCTCGACCATCTGGAACGGAAAACGCTGCCGCTTTGGCGCAAAAAGACGGCTCTTTTCCACTTTGCCGCTTCCCGTGCGGAGTGGGAGCGCCGCACGGCGTTCGTCGAGGCGTTTTTGCGCCGCGGCCGGCGGGAAGAAGCGCCGCAGCTTTTTGCGGACGACGCAGTCCTGTAAATGTTAATATATAAAAATATATAAATAAAATTTTATGCGAAAGGAGGACGGTGCAATGCCGGAAATTCATGTCCTGGAAAAACATGTCGCCGAGCTGATCGCGGCGGGAGAGGTCGTCGAGCGGCCGGCCTCTGTGATCAAGGAACTCGTTGAAAATTCGATCGATGCCGCCGCAACGGCCGTCACCGTGGAAATTCAAAACGGCGGCGTCACCTTTATGCGCGTGACCGATAACGGGACGGGAATCCCGCGCGAAGAGGTCCCCAAAGCCTTTTTGCGCCACGCAACGAGCAAAGTGCAGACCGAGGAGGACCTTTCTCGGATTGATACACTGGGTTTCCGCGGGGAAGCGCTGGCCTCCATCGCGGCGGTCACGCACGTGGAAATGCTCACGCGCACGAAAGACGAGCTCGCCGGCACGCGCTATGTGATTTCCGGCGGGGAAGAGGAGGCCTGTGAGGATGCGGGCTGCCCTCAGGGCACGACGCTCGTGCTGCGCGACTTGTTTTATAATACGCCCGCGCGCATGAAATTCCTCAAGAAGGATGTCACCGAGGGCAATGCGGTGGCTGCCGTGCTCGACCATGCGGCGCTCTCCCATCCGGAAGTGGCCTTCCGCTTTTTGCGCGACGGCAAGGAGACACTCAATACGCCCGGCGACGGCAAGCTCAAAAACGCCGTGTTCGCCGTGTTTGGCCGTGAATTTACAAAGAGCCTTCTGCCGGTCTCCTATACGCTCAACGACGTCCGCGTCTGGGGGTTTGTCACAAAACCCACAGCGGCGCGTCCGAACCGCAGCATGCAGAATATGTTCTTAAATGGCCGCTATGTCAAGTCCCGCACCGTCATGGTCGCCATGGAACAGGCGTTCCACGGCAGCATCATGGTCGGAAAATTCCCCGGCTGCGTACTGCATCTTTCCGTCAATCCCGCCACCGTAGACGTCAACGTCCACCCCAGCAAGATGGAAGTCCGCTTTATGAACGAAAAGCCGGTTTTCGAAGCCGTGTACCACGCGGTCAAAACCGCTCTGCAAACGGAGGACGCCCCCAGCGTTTTAAAGCTGCCCACGGCGCAAAAGCCCGCGCAGGCCCCGATCCGCCTGATGACGCCGCCCGAGCAGCTGTTCTTTTCCTCCACAAAGCCCGCGCCGCCTGCCAAAGAGGCGCCGCGCCGGCCGGCGGAAAACGAAGTGCTTTCCCTGTCGGACAGCGCGTACAGCATCGATTCCTATGTGCGCAGCGCGCCGCCCCAAGCGCCCGCGCCCCGCAAAAAGCCTGTGGAACCGCCCGTTCCGCTGCCGCACCCCCCCTCGCCGCCGCCCGAGCAGCCGGAAACGCCCCCGCTTTCCTATGCGGAGCGCCAGAAAGCACCCGTGCCGGCAAAGCTCGTCGGCGAAGCCTTTTCTACGTATATCCTGATCGAAGAGGGCGAGGAACTTCGCATCATCGATAAACACGCCGCCCACGAGCGCATGCTCTACGAGAAACTGCGCCGCGAGGTCGGCGAAATCCCCCAGCAGATGCTCCTGTCGCCGGTCCCCATCACGCTTTCGAAAGAGGAATATTCCGCCGTCCTCGAGAACCTGGAGACGTTCCAGAAGGCCGGTTTCCTGCTCGAGGATTTCGGGGCCGGCAGCGTGCTGCTGCGCAGCGTGCCGACGGTTTTAGGCGAGGACGCGGCCGCCGCCGTCGAGGAAATGGCCGGTTACCTGCTCGAGCACCGCACCCATGTGCAGACCGAAAAGCTCGAATGGCTGTTCCACAACATTGCCTGCCGCGCCGCCGTAAAGGCCGGCGACGAAAGTTCGCCCGAGGAACTTTTGGCACTCGCGAAACGATTGGAGCAGGAAGACATCCGCTATTGCCCGCATGGCAGGCCGGTCTCGATCGTCCTCAAGCGTAAGGACCTCGAGCGGCAGTTCGGGCGCGGATGAGTGAAGATTTACAGAATGTTTAAAGTTCCGGCGCCCTTTGCCTTGCATTTTGGTTTGCTTTTTGGGTCCGGTTCGATTACAATAGAAGCTGGAGTTTACATAATTTCATGAGAAACGGGGGGGATTGGCTTTGAAAGAGCGGGTTTTGGTGCTTGCCGGCCCAACGGCCTGCGGCAAATCGGACCTCGCCGTGCAAGTATGCAAGCGCCTAAACGGCGAAGTGGTCTCTGCGGATTCCATGCAGATCTACCGCGAGATGCGTATCGGCACGGCCCGCCCCACCGAAGCGGAAATGCAGGGCGTGCCGCATCATCTGCTCGGGTTCTGGCCGCTCGAAAAACCGTTTTCCGTTTCGGATTATGTGGCGCTCGCCGCGCGCGCGATTGCGCAGATTACCGCGCGCGGCCGCCTGCCTGTGCTGACGGGCGGGACGGGGCTTTATATCCGCAGCCTTCTTTCCGGCCTTACGTTTGCGGGGGAAGGCGTCAACGAAGCGCTGCGCCAATCGCTGTTTGCCTTCGCGCAGGCGCATGGCCCCGAAAGTCTTCATCAGCGGCTTTCCCAAATCGATCCCGAGGCTGCCGCAAAGATCCATCCCCATAACCTCAAACGCGTTGTGCGCGCGCTGGAAATTTACGAGACGACCGGCAAAACGCCCACCCAGGCCGCCCGGGAAGCCCTCCCGGAAGCGCCGCCGTACGATGCCTGCTTTCAGGTTCTGCAGTTTCGCAATCGGGAAACGCTTTACCGCCGCATCGACGCGCGCGTGGACAAAATGCTCGCGGACGGCCTATTGGAAGAGGCCCGGCACGTGTTTTCCCTTTCCGCCGGGGAAACCGCCCGCCAGGCCATCGGGTATAAAGAACTGCTCCCGTACTTTGCGGGCACCTGCACGCTTTCCCAGGCTGTCGAGGAGATGAAACGCGCCACCCGCCGCTACGCTAAGCGCCAGTTAACGTGGTTTCGCCGGGAAAAGGATGCGCAGCCGCTGTTTGTGGACGACTTTCCGACCCCGCAGGCGCTGCTCGAAGAGGTCCTGCACCGCGTGCAAACCCATTGGAAAGGAAGCTTTGTATGCATCTGAACAGTGTATGGCCCAAACGCATCGTCTCTTTCGTGGTGGCGGCGCTGCTTTTGTATTTTGTCGGTTATCAGATCTACAACGCCAATTTCAGCCGCCAGCAGACCGAAACGGCGCTTTACCGCACCGTCGAGGAAAAACTGCAGGTGACCGGTTACGCCGTGCGCGACGAACAGTATTTGACGAATACGCTGGGCGGCGTACTCGAGTACGATTTGCCCGACGGCAGCAAGATCAATAAGGGCGGTGCCGTCGCCCATGCTTATGAAAGCGTTGCCGATGCCGACCTTTTGCACGAGGCGGAGGACCTGCAGGCGCAGCTGTCCGACCTGCAGGAGATTTCCGGCATGGGCGACTCGATTACCTACAGTACCGAAAATGTAGAATCCCTGCTGGAAACGCAGCTTTTGACCTTGTCCCAGCTTTCCGAAGAACCGGGCGCCGATCTGGACGACGCGCGCCGCGAACTTTTAAAGCTTTTGAATGAAAAGCAGCTTGCCGACGGCGACGTGCAGGATTTCAGCGAACGCATCGCCGCGCTGCAGGATCAGCTTTCCTCCCTTTCCGTGCAGAGCAACGGTGAAAGCCTCGGCGCGATTTCGGCGCCGGAAGCCGGCTATTTCTCGAGCAAGACCGATGGCTATGAAAACGCCTTTTCCTATGAGGATGTCCTCGAGATCTATGCGGAGGATTTGGACAAGGACATCGAGTCGCAGGCGGTGCCCGACAATGTGATCGGCCGTGTATGCAGCCAGTTTAATTGGTATTTTGTGTTCACCGTCAGCCAGAATGACGCGAGCAAGTTTAAAACGGATACCTCCGTCACGATTTCCTTCCCGTTTGCAAGCAATGAGGAGGTTTCGGCGACGGTTGCCCGCGTCAATCAGCGGCCCGGCGAGGATAAGGCCGTCATTATTCTGGAATCGGCCCAAATGGACAGCGCCCTGATCAATCTGCGCAAGGAGACCGCCGAGGTCACGCTCGCCACGTATTCCGGCATTCAGGTGAGCCAGGACGCCGTCCACTTCGAGACGGTCCAAAAACAAGTCACGGATGCCAACGGCAACACCGTCACGCAGGAAAAATACGTCGAGGGTGTCTATGTGACGTACGGCACCGAACTTCAATTCAGGCAGATTGTGCCGCTTTACAGCGACGGCAATTACATTTACTGCGATCCGGATCCGGATCTCGACACGCTGATGACAGATGAGTCCATTCAGCTTTACGATGAAGTGGTAATAGAAGGGGATGACCTGTATGACGGAAAAGTCATTGAATGAACAAGCGCTGCAAGCGCGCTTTCACGACGTCGAGGAAAACCTCAAACACATCGAGGAAACGATCACCAAAGCTGCCGAAAAGAGCGGGCGCAAGCGCGAGGATATTACGCTGCTGGCCGCCACCAAAACGGTGCCGGTCGAGGTGATTAACCACGCCATTGAATCGGGCGTGCGGTGTATCGGTGAAAACCGGGTGCAGGAGCTGCTCGACAAATACGACGGCTACCGCAAAGACCTTGCGGATGTCCAGTTTATCGGCCATTTGCAGACGAATAAGGTCAAATATCTGATTGGCCGCGTCTCGATGATTCAAAGCGTCGACAGCGTAAAGCTTGCCCAGGAGATTTCCCGCCAGTGCATCAAACACGGCACCACCATGGATGTGCTCCTCGAAGTCAATATCGGCCGGGAGGAAAATAAATCCGGTGTGCTTTTGGAGAACTTGGACGAGTTGCTCGAAAATGTTGCACAGCTTCCCGCAATTACTGTGCGCGGCCTGATGGCGATTCCGCCCGCCGGCGCGTCCGCAGAAGAAAGTTTCGCATACTTTTCAAAAATGCACGAAACTTACATTGACATCAGCCGCAAAAACACAGATAATAGGATTGATATGCGGTTCTTGTCGATGGGCATGTCTGCGGATTATGCGCAGGCAATCGAAGCGGGCGCCAATATGGTGCGCATCGGGTCCTCGTTGTTTGGGCCGCGGGATTACAGCAAATAACAGTCTTTTAGGAGGTTTTTCATATGGCAGGGCTGCTGCAGAAATTTAAGGAGCTTTGGAATCCGCCGGAAGAGGAGTACGGCGATTACGATTATGAGGAGGAAACTCCCGAGCAGGAAGACACAACCGCCCCGCGTCAAACGGCTCGCGAGACGCGTTCGGAACCGGCAGCTGCGCGCCGCGAAAGCACGTATAGCACGCGCCGCAGCCAGGATGGCAAAGTGGTCAACCTGAACACAAAGACCCAGCTGCAGGTCGTCCTCTTTAAACCGGAGCAGTTTGGCGAGGAGGTTTCCGCCATCGCCGACGAACTTTTGCGCACGAATACGGTCGTGCTGAACCTGGAAGGAACCGCCAAGGATGTCTCCCGCCGGATCATCGATTTCCTGAGCGGCGTCGCCTATGCCAACGGCGGCAAGTTTAAGCGTGTTGCGACAAATACCTTTATCATCACGCCTTATAACGTCGACCTGATGGGGGACGACGTCATGAGCGATCTGGATACGAACGGCGTATACGTGTGATGCAGGCGGCAAACCATACGGATGCGGTGCTTCAAGCGCGCATAGAAGACGCCGCGGCGGCTGCCGAGCGGCAGAATACGCCGCATTTTGTCGGATTCCTCGATGAACGTCAGGCCTCGCTTGCCAAGCGCTTTGCGGAAACGTGCGGCGCAAACTTCCTTTTGTGGGGCGGCCATCCCGATGCGGAGCGCGTCTATTTTGGCGCGTTTCCGTTTTGGCAGGAGCCCGACCCGGCGCTGTTTCCTATTTGCGGCGCGACGGCCACATGGCGCAAATGCGACGCACTCAGCCACCGCGATTTCCTGGGCGCGTTTCTTGCGGCCGGCATCGGCCGTGAAACGCTCGGGGATTTCCTTTTGGAAGAGGGCCGATGCGTCTTCTACTGCCGCTGTGAGGTGCGTGACTTTTTGTTTGCACAGGTCGCGAAAATTGGGAGAGTCGGCGTAAAACTTTCGCCTTCTGTCGAGGAGCCGCTGCCGGCGCTCCACCATTTTCAGCCCATCGAGGCGGTCATCGCTTCGCCCAGGCTCGACTGTGTCGTCGCCGCGTGCACGGGTTTAAGCCGCGACAAGGCCGCCGCTCTCATCGACGGCGACTGCGTCCAGGTGGACCACAGCCCCATGCATGCGCACGCATATACTGTTTCGGAGGGCGCGCTCCTTTCCATCCGCGGAAAGGGCCGCTTCCTCATCGACAGCGTCAGTGCCCAGACCAAAAAGGGCAAACGAAAGCTTGTAGGGCGCAAATTTATCTGAACTACGGGAGGGTAAAATATGCTTTCATTAAATGATATTAAAAATCAAAAGTTTCGCAGAGCGGGCTTCCGCGGCGGGTATATGGAAGAAGATGTCAACGATTTTCTCGATGAGGTGGAGTCCTCGTATTCCGCGTTAATCCAGAAGACCGCCGAACAGCGCGACACCATCGAGCGCCTCAACGCGCAGATGCAGAGCTACAACGACAAGATTGCGGAGCTCTCTTCCCAGGTCGAACAGTACCGCAAAGAGGAGGACGATATCAAGTCCGCCCTCGTCAGCGCGCAGAAAATGCGGGACGCTTCCATCCGGGAAGCGCGCCACCAGGCAGAGGCCATCGTCAACGACGCCAACCGCAAGGCAAACGAGATCGTCTCCGGCGCCAGCCGCCAGATCGGCGATGAGCAGGAAAAGCTCGACCAGCTCAAGCAGGAAGTTTCGGCGTTCCGCACCTCGCTTCTGGAAATGTATAAGAAGCACCTGACATTGATCAACGCCCTGCCGAAGGTGGAGAAAAAGCCGGCGCCCGCCGAAAAGCCTGCACCGGCAGAGGAAGCCCCCGCGCCCGAGGAGCCGCCGCTGAAGGCCGCGGCGCCGGTCCACACGCAGGAGCCTGTGCCGGCCGTCGTTTTGCAGGAAGAGGATGCCCCGCAGGCCCCCGAAGAGGCGGCCCAGCCCAGCCAGCCGGAGCCCGTTTCGTTCTCGCCCGTCGAGCCATCGGCCGCGGTGACCCGCCCGGTCGTCTCCAGCGTCCAGTTCGGCGATGAGTACGATTTAGAGGATGACGATGTGGCCGATATTTTTGACCGCAAGAAATAAGCTGTTTGGGGTAGAATAAAAAAGACCGCCTTATATTTTTGAATATTACACAATCAGGCGGTTTCGTTTGAAGGAGAGAAAGCGGATGGACTACAAAAGCACTTTGAATTTGCCGAAGACCGATTTTCCCATGCAGGCAAAGCTGCCGGCAAGGGAGCCGGTGGCAATGGCCGAGTGGGAAAAGGAAGATCTCTACGGAGAGCTGATGAAGAAAAATGAGGGTAAGCCCGTATTTGTTTTGCACGACGGGCCGCCCTATGCGAACGGTGACATTCATCTGGGCACGGCGTTAAATAAAGTGCTGAAGGATATGATCGTCCGCTCGAAGAACATGTCTGGCTACAAGGCCCCGTATGTGCCGGGCTGGGATACGCACGGCCTGCCGACGGAATTAAAGGCCCGCAAGAAGGCCGGCGTCAAAAACAGCGCCACGATTTCGGACGTGGAGCTGCGCAAGATCTGCCGTGACTTTGCGCTGTCGTACATCGACGGCCAACGCAACGAGTTTAAGCGCCTGGGCGGCCTCGGCGACTGGAGTCACCCGTATATCACGCTCACACACGACTACGAGGCAAAGCAGATCGAGATCTTTGCCGACATGTGCGAGAAGGGCCTGATTTACCGCGGCTTAAAGCCGGTCTATTGGTGCCCAGACTGCCAGACGGCGCTCGCGGAAGCGGAGATCGAATATGCGGAAGACCCCTGCGATTCCATCTACGTCAAATTCCGCGTCACGGACGACAAGGGCGGCTTCTTTACGTCGAAGGGCGCAGACCTCGCCCACACCTATTTCGTCATCTGGACCACGACCACATGGACGCTGCCGGCCAATGAGGCCATCTGCCTGGGGCCGTCTTTTGAATATTCCCTGATCCACTGCGGCGGGGAGTATTATATCATGGCGTCCGCGCTTTATGAGTCCGCCATGCAGGCCGCCGGCCTTTCCGATTACGAAGTGATCGCGACGTTTACCGGCAAAGACTGCGAATATATGAAGGCGCAGCATCCGTTTTTAGACCGCGAATCCTTAATCATCGTCGGCGACCACGTCACGCTTGAAAGCGGCACGGGCTGCGTCCATACGGCGCCCGGCCACGGCGTCGACGACTACAATGTCTGCCACAACCATTATCCCGAGCTGCCGATCCTGGTCCCGGTCGATGCGCACGGCCGCATGACCGAGGAGGCGGGGCCCATCTGCGCGGGGATGACCACGCAGGAGGCAAACAAGGCGATTGCCGATTATCTCGTCGAGAGCGGCGCGATGTTTGCCCAGCAGCACATCGTCCACCAGTACCCGCACTGCTGGCGCTGCAAGCACCCGATTTTGTTCCGCGCGACGGAGCAGTGGTTCTGCTCGGTGGATTCGATCAAGGAGCAGGCCGTCGACGCGATCAACAAGGTCCAGTGGATTCCGGCCTGGGGCAAGGACCGCATCACGTCCATGGTGCGCGAGCGCAACGACTGGTGCATTTCCCGCCAGCGCCGCTGGGGTGTGCCGATCCCGATCTTCTACTGCAAGGATTGCGGCGAGCCGCTGATGCGCAAGGATCTCATGCTGCGCGTTTCGAAGCTCTTCGGCGAAAAGGGCAGTGACGCCTGGTATACGACCGAGCCCGAGGAGATCCTGCCCGAAGGCACGACCTGTCCGAAGTGCGGCGGCCATTCGTTTGTCAAGGAACGCGACATTATGGACGTTTGGTTCGACTCCGGTGTTTCCCACGCGGCTGTCGCGGATCAGCGCCCGGAACTGCACTGGCCGGCCGACCTCTACCTGGAGGGCGCGGACCAGTACCGCGGCTGGTTCCAGTCGAGCCTTCTGACGAGCGTTGCCTGGCGCGGCCAGGCACCGTATAAAGCCGTCTGCACGCATGGCTGGGTCATCGACGACGAAGGCCGCAAGATGAGCAAGTCTCTGGGCAACGGCATCGACCCGAAGACGATCATCGATCAGTACGGCGCCGACATCCTGCGCCTGTGGGTGGCTTCGTCCGATTATCACACGGATGTCCATATCTCGAAGGATCTCTTAAAGCAGCTGTCCGACGCATACCGCAAAATCCGCAATACGGCGCGCTTTATGCTCGGCAATCTCCACGACTTCGACCCGGACAAGGACGCCGTCCCGCTTTCGGATTTGCAGGAAATCGACCTGTGGGCCCTGCGCAAGTTTGACGCCTTGATCGCGAAGGTCAAGGAGAGCTACGACACGTATGAATTCCACAACGCCTACCACGCCATCCACAACTTCTGCATTGTGGACTTGAGCAATTTCTATCTTGACGTGGCCAAGGATCGTTTGTATACCGAAAAAGCCGACAGCCTCACGCGCCGCGCCGCACAGACGGTGATGTTCCGCATCTTGAGCGGCCTGACGCTCTTGGTTTCGCCGATCCTCGCCTATACCGGCGATGAGATTTGGAAGGCCATGCCGCACGCGAAGGAAGAGGACCCGCGCGCTGCCGTGCTCAATTCGTTCCCCGCGGGTTCCGGCCTGCCGGAGGACGCCGCGTTCGTCTCTCGCTGGGACCGCATCCACGCGATTCGCGACGACGTCAAGAAGGCGCTCGAAAAGGCGCGCAAGCAGAAGGTCATCGGCGCTGCCCTCGATGCGAAGGTCACGCTTCACTGCACGGGCGAACTGTACACGTTTGCGAAGTCCGTGGAGAAAGAGCTTCTGCCGGTGCTGATCGTTTCCGCCGTCGAAGTGCAGGAAGGCGGGACTGGAACGTTTACGGACGTTGCGCTGCCCGACTTCTCCGTCACGGTGGAACACGCCGAAGGCGAAAAGTGCGCACGCTGCTGGATGTACAGCGACACCGTCGGCAAGAATGCCGCGCATCCGGACCTGTGCGAGCGCTGTGCGCAGGTATTGGAATCTTAAGAAAATCTATAGAAATGGGAAAGAGCGGGGCAGAGGGTCTGCTCCGCCTTTCTTCTTTCGGAGGGGGAACCCATTCGTGATGCAAATCGTGATCGTGCTGTTGTCTGCCGCGGGAATCGTGGCGGTAGATCAGATTCTCAAGGCCGTGATGCTCTCGTGGCTCGCGCCGATTGGCCGCTATGAGGTGATTCCGGGCTTCTTCTCGCTGGTTTATGTTGAAAACCGCGGTGCGGCCTTCGGCATCCTGCAAAACCGGCAGTGGCTGTTTGCGCTGCTGACCGTCGCCGTCTGTATCGTCATCATTGCCGCCTTGGCCCGCTACCGCCACCACGACGGCTTTTCCTGGGCGGCATGCGCGCTCATTCTGGGCGGCGGCATCGGCAACGTTATCGATCGCCTTGTCCGTCAATTCGTGGTGGATTATCTGAGCTTCTCCATTTTTCCGCCCGTGTTTAATTTTGCGGACATCTGTGTGGTGGCCGGAGCGGTCTGCTTCTTGGTCCATGTGCTGCGCCGCGACCGCAAGGAAGCGGCAGAGCCCCGCGCGGAGGCCTGAAAGATGCCGCAGCAGTTTATGCTGACCGTCTCCCCGGAACAGGCAGGACAGCGGCTCGATAAATTCTTGAGTACCGGCCTAGACGGGGTGACGCGCTCCGCCGTCGAAAAGTATATCGCGCAGGGGCTTGTCACAAAAGACGGCGCCCCGCTTTCCAAAAACCATCGGGTGGAGGCGGGGGAGTGCTTTTGTGTGGTGCTCCCGGACCCGGCGCCGCTTGCGGTGCAGGCGGAGGAGATCCCGCTTTCGATCGTCTATGAGGACGCGGATCTCCTCGTCGTCAATAAGCCCAAAGGCATGGTTGTCCATCCCGCGCCAGGCCATCCGGACCATACGCTCGTCAATGCGCTTCTGGCCCACTGCGGGGACTCGCTTTCCGGTATCAACGGGGTCTTGCGCCCGGGCATCGTCCACCGTATCGACAAGGATACCAGTGGCCTGTTGATGGTCGCCAAGAACGATTTTGCCCACCAGGCCCTCGCGTCGCAGATTCAGGCACATACGTTTACGCGTCTTTATGAGGCCGTCGTGCACGGTGTCATCAAGGAGGATTCCGGTACGGTCGATGCGCCGATCGGCCGCCATCCCGTCGACCGCAAGCGGATGGCGGTTACCCAAAAGGCAAGCCGCAATGCCGTCACACATTTTACGGTCCTTGCGCGCTACCGCGCCTTTACCCATGTCCGCTGCAAACTCGAGACGGGCCGCACACACCAGATCCGCGTCCATATGGCGTACATGGGCCATCCGGTTGCCGGTGACCCGCTCTATGGCCCCAAAAAGCCGGCACCGGGGTTAGACGGCCAGTGCCTGCATGCGCGCGTCATCGGCTTCGTCCATCCGCGCACCGGGGAATATATGGAGTTTACAAGCCCGCTGCCCGATTATTTTACGGCGTTTCTCAAACGCCTGGGCGAGCCCATTTCCTAAAGCCTTTCATAAAGAAAGCGCAGCAAAAAGCATTGGAAACGTTGCTTTTGCTGCGCTCTTTTTTGTTTTTAGTGTTTTTAGAAGGATTTATTCATCGCCAAAACTGACGCCGATGTCGCGCGCCGTCTGGATGATGTCGAGGTCCAGCGGCACCGTCTTCAGCTTACCGGCCACTTCCGAAAGCGGCACCGGTACAATGACGTTGTTGCGCATGGCCACCATGTAGCCGTACTTCTTTTCGCGGATCAGCCGCGCCGCCGCTGCGCCGAAGCGCGTCGAGAGCACCCGGTCAAACGGGCACGGGCTGCCGCCGCGCTGGATATGCCCCGGCACCGCCACGCGGATCTCGTGTCCGGTCGCATCCTCCAGCTGCTTAGCAAGCCGGTATGCGACCGACGGATACGGTTCCGCCGCGCGCGCCGCCTTGAGCTCCTTTTTGCTCATCTTTGCTTCCTTTTTGGAGAGCGCGCCCTCCGCCACCGCAATGATCGAAAAGCGCTTGCCGGCTTTGCTGCGCTGCTCGATGACCTTCGAAATGCTGTCGATCGAATACGGAATCTCCGGCAGCAAAATGGCGTCTGCGCTGCCGGCAATGCCCGCGTGCAGCGTCAGCCATCCCACTTTGTGCCCCATGATTTCCACGATGAACACGCGGCCGTGCGATGTCGCCGTCGTGTGAATGCTGTCGAGCACATTTGCCGCCACGTCTACGGCGCTCTGGAAACCGAACGTGATGTCGGTGCCCCAGATATCGTTGTCAATGGTCTTCGGCATCGTGACGACGTGCAGGCCTTCCTGGCTTAAAAGGTTTGCCGTCTTATGCGTGCCGTTGCCGCCCAGGATCGCCAGGCAGTCGAGCCCCATCTTGCGGTAATTGTCCTTCATATTCTGCACTTTGTCGCCGCTGTTTTCGTCCACGACGCGCATCAGCTTAAAGGGCTGGCGGCTTGTCCCCAAAATCGTACCGCCCAGATTCAAAATGCCGGAAAATTCGCTTTCCTTCATTTTGTGGTAGTTCCCCTCAATCAGGCCGCGATAGCCGTCTTCTATGCCGTAAATTTCAATGTCCTTTCCGAACGCCTGGTACAGCGCTTTGCCCAGGCCGCGGATGGCAGCGTTTAACCCCTGGCAGTCACCGCCGCTGGTCAGAATTCCTACTCGTTTCACGCGAAGGTTCCCCTTTCCATTCCTTTTTTTGCACATCTCCTTTTGCACATAGTCATAGTATAGCACAAAAATGCGTCCGCGAACAGTCTTTATTTAGAAACATCTTCGGCGGTCAGCGGGCGGAACGGTTTTGCGCGCTCCTGCGTTTCCAACGCCTTTAAGCGCTCCTGCGCCAAGCGGCTGAACTCGCGGTGGCTGTTGCAGGCGCGCTTGCCGCGGCGGTCGATGTGGATATAAGAGCGGTCGCTGAGCATCATGCGGGCGTTGATGTTGTCGCTGAGCATCAGGTCCAGCGTGTCAAACGCGCGCTGTTTTAAGTCCGGGTCCTCCACCGGGAACACGAGCTCCACGCGGCGGTCGAGGTTTCTCGGCATCCAGTCGGCGCTGCCCATATAGATCTTCGGCGTGCCGCCGCACTCAAAACGGAAAATACGGCTGTGCTCCAAAAGCTGGCCGACGATGCTGTAAACCTGGATGTTCTCGCTGATCCCCGCAAGGCCCGGGATCAGACAGCAGATGCCGCGCACAATCAGACGGATCGGGACGCCGGCCTGGCTTGCGCGGTAGAGCCGCTCGATGATGTCCGGGTCCACCAGCGAATTGACTTTTGCCGTAATGCCGCTGGGCAGGCCGTTTTTCGCGTTCATGATCTCCTGCTCAATCATTTCCTGGAAGAAGGTGCGCATGCCGTGGGGAGCCACTACCATCTTGTTGTACTCCGGCGGCTGGCTGTAGCCGGTCAGGACGTTAAACAGGCTGCTGGCATCAATGCCGAACGGCTCTTTACACGTGAACATGCCAAGGTCCGTGTAAATTTTGGCGGTGGAGTCGTTGTAGTTGCCGGTGCCCATGTGCAGATAGCGGCGGATGCCGTCCTCTTCGCGGCGAACCACCAGCGCGATCTTGCAGTGCGTCTTTAAGCCCGCCAGGCCGTAAATCACGTGGCAGCCCGCTTCCTCGAGTTTCTTGGCCCAAAGGATGTTGTTTTCCTCATCAAAGCGCGCTTTCAGCTCGACGAGGACCGTCACCTGCTTGCCGTTTTCCGCGGCTTTAATCAGCGCGGCAATGATCGGCGAATGGCCGCTGACGCGGTAGAGCGTCTGCTTAATGGCGAGCACATTTTCATCTTCGGCCGCCTGGCGGATGAAGTTTACCACAATCTCAAAGCTCTCGTAGGGATGATGCACCATGCGGTCCTTTTCCCGGATTGCCTCAAAGATGTCGCTGTACCCCCAGAAGTCGGCCGGCGGGTATACCGGCACGATCGGCTTAAAGCACAGATGCTCACAGCCCGGCAGCCTTGCAAATTTGGAGAAGAACGTCAGGTCCAGCGGCCCGGGCACTTCGTAAATGCCGCTTTCCTTCACGTCGAGCATTTCCACTAAGAATGCCTTCGTTTCCGGGTCGCACTTTTGCAGCAGCTCCAGACGGACCGGACGGCCGCGCTTGCGCTTTTTGATGGATTTCTGGATGGCGAGCATCAAGTCTTCCGCCTCTTCGTCAATGTCGAGGTCGCTGTTGCGCGTAATGCGGAACGGGCTCGCGGAGAGCACTTCCGTGCTGCCCTCAAACAGGCGGTCTAAGCACGAGATGATTACATTTTCCAACAGGACAAAACAGCGTCCCTCGCTGCTCGGCACTTCCAGGAAGCGCGACAGGATGCCCGGCACCTGCACGACGGCAAATGCCGGCTCTTCCTGGCCCTTCAGGCGCAGGCGGATTGCGATGTTTAAGCTCTTATTTGACAAAAACGGAAATGGCCGGCTGCGGTCGACCGCCAGCGGCGTCAAGACCGGGAAAAGGATTTTATCAAAATACGATTCAATGAACGCCTTTTGCTTTGCGTCGAGTTCCTCCAGCGAGAGGAAGGAAAGCCCTTCCCGCCGCAGTGCCGGCACAATTGAACGCAGCAGGCACGAATACTGCCGTTCGGCAAACGTGTGGATCTTTTCCGACAAGGCCGCGTACACCTGCGACGGCGTCATGCCGCTCGGGTCCGGCTTTTTGTATTTGCTTTTGATCTGTTCGATGACGCCGGCCACACGCACCATGAAGAATTCATCCAGGTTGCTGGCCGTAATGGAGAGGAAGTTAACGCGCTCGAGAATCGGGTTCTCTTTTTTCATGGCCTCTTCCAGCACGCGGGCGTTAAAATCCACCCAGCTCAATTCACGGTTATAGTAGGGGAAAGGGGTCGGCTGCTCCTTTTCGGTTTTCATTTTGTCGCTCATGCTGTTGCTCCTTTTTTAAATGAGGGTCTGCTTGATTTTCAAAACGGGTTTTACGCCAAACACGTCCGCAAAGAAGCCGGCACACTGCGCAAAAGCCCACTGTTCCAATAGGACATTTTCATTCGTCTGCGCGCTGATGGTCAGCTGCTGGTCCGAGAGTTTCACCTTGACCTGCGGAATCTTCTGCTTCTGCGACTTGTCCAGCGCGTTTGCCAGGCGGAAGATCGCGACGAGCTTGGCGATTTCCGTGACAGAATGTTCCGACATCTGCTGGAAGGCCGGGTCCCGCAGCTGCGGCTCATAGAATTCATTGTAACGCGCCACAAACGCAATGCGCAGCATATCCCGATCCGTCATGCCATAGATCCCCATGTGCCGGATCAGGTCGAACGTCGCGTCCAGATGCTGCTTGACGGAGACAAAGTGCCCGCAGTCATGCAGCACGGCAGCCAAATCCAGCAGAAGCCGCTGTTTGCGGTCCATGCCGTGCAGGGGCTTTGTGCGGTCAAAAATTTCCCCGGCAATCGTGCGCACCACCTGCGTATGCGCCTGGCTGCACTGGTAATCCGACGCAATGGTTTGCGCACAGGCAAGCGCGTTGCTGCGCACATGCTCAAAATACACCGCGTCCTGTTTCGGTAAGAGCATCTGGCGCATCAGTGCGTCCCACAAATCAATTTTCGGCGAGAGGACAAACCCCGCGTTCGTCAGGCGGATGAGGCGCACATAAATGGCCAGTGCCGAGTACAAAAGGTCCGCCTCGTTCTCCGAGAGCTGGTAGTGCAGCGCAATCTTGCTCGACGTCATCTTGGAAATTCCCTGATAGAGCTTTAAAATCCGCTTGACCGGGATTTTAAACCGCCCCTCTTCCAGTTCCGCGTGGCACAGATGCGCAATCATCTCGGCTTCATTGCCCGTCAGGATAATATTGACGATGTCGTGGCCCATCTCAAACGGGCGGTAATTGAGCATCGCGCGCAGGTATTCCTCGAGCACCTGGTCGAAGTTTTCAGTCTGCTCCTCAATGCTGGCCAGCATGTCGTGCAACTTCAAAGCACCGATCGGCGCATTCTGGGAGTAAACCATGTTTTGGCCGTCGTGCAGCGCAATGCCAAGCGTGCCGGAACCGATATAGGACAAAAGGCTGTATCCTTCCGTCAAATCGCCCGTGCGGTTGAGCAGGTCCAGAATCTCGGAATAGATCAGCGTCTTTTCTTCGGCATCCTCCAGCACGCGCACGGAGAATCCATTTTTAATGCGGATTTGGTCGAGCACGAACGCGCGATTCGAGGCCTCGCGGATTGCCGTGGTGGCCACCACCTGCCACTGTGTCACGCCGTATTCCTGAATCAGATTCTTAAAGCCGGCCAGCGCTTCCGTCAGCGTCCGCACGCTTTCAAAGCTGATCGAGCCGGTTGTAAAGACCTCATGCCCCAGAGAAAGCGGGTAGACTAACTGATCCAGATCCACGATTTCGCCTTTGCGCAGCTGCGAGATGCGCATTTTCAAAGCACTGGACCCGATGTCAATGACCGCCGCGGCTTTCGGAAACTTTTTCTTATTCATGTATACACCGCCTGTTCCTTGAGTGCCCCGCTCCATTCTGAAAAAGCGGGGGTTTCAAACTATCAAACCAACTTCTTGTTTTTCGATTAGTATTAGTATAACAATTTTTGCACCGTCCAGCAAGGCACTGGGCAGTCCGCAGCAAAATATAACATAATTTTAACAATCACACACGCGTACGTATTTGACAAATCTGAAAAGATTCGCTACCCTTTTTTTGAAGTCTCGAAAAAGGAGGATCCACTATGCGTTTGGCGCTTTTGCAAATGCAGGGGACTATAGATCCCCGGGAAAATCTTGCCCGTGCCCTGGCGCACTTCGAGCGTGCCGCCGGGGAAGGGGCAGAGATGGCCGTGCTGCCGGAAATGTTTTTGTGCCCCTACCAGCCGCAGGCGATGCGCGCCTGCGCCCAGACGCGGGACGGCCCCGTGCTGGAATGCCTGCGCACAGCGGCGCGCAAAAATCGTGCCTGGCTTGTCGCCGGCAGCCTGCCGGAGCGGGTGGGGGAGACGCTTTTTAACACCAGTTTTGTTTTTTCCCCGCAGGGAGAGCTCGTTGCCGCCCACCGGAAACTGCATTTATTTGAAACCCGCCTTGCAGACGGTACGCGGTTCCGCGAGGCGGACCTATTTTCTCCCGGGGACACCGCCACCGTGTTTGATACGCCCTTTGGCCGGATTGGCCTGTGCATCTGTTTCGATGTTCGCTTCCCGGAACTTTTCCGCCTCATGGCACACCGCGGCGCCCGTCTCGTGTTGGTTCCGGCCATTTTTACGCAGGCAACCGGGGCCGCGCACTGGGACCTGCTGTTTCGCCTGCGCGCGGCGGATTTCCAGCTATTCACGGCGGGCATCGGTCCGGCCAAAGGGACCGCCGGCGCGTATGCCCCGTATGCCCACTCGATTTGCTGTTCCCCGTGGGGCGACGTGCTTTGCCGCGCGGGGGAGGACGAATGCCTCTCGCTTGTTAAACTCCCGCTTGAAGCCGTTGAGATGTACCGCGCGCGTCTGCCGCTTTTGTCCGGCCGCCGCACAGACCTGTACGGCATCTGGGATGCGAAGACGGACACGGTTTTCTAAAGCCTGTTTCGGACAAAACAAAAAAGCACAGCAGAAAGGATTTCTGCTGTGCTTTTCTTTTGGCGGAGAGGACGTGACTCGAACACGCAATGCCTTGCGGCACACCACATTTCCAATGTGGCTCCTTACCAATTAGAATACCTCTCCAACTGGCAACCTCGCCGTGCTTGCGGCGACTTTTATATTATAACGGATGTTTCGAGAAAAAGCAAGCCCTATTTTTCGATTTTTGAAGATTTTTTGATTTTCCTTGCAGTACTTTCTGTTTTGCGTTACACTAAACGGGAAAGAACGCAAGGCATTTTATAAAGGAGGAACCGAAATCTTGAATCGGACAAAAATCGCGGAGATCTATCAGGACGCTGCCCGCTTTACGCAGGCGCCTCTGACCGTTTGCGGCTGGGTGCGCTCCATCCGTGACAGCAAAGCGCTCGGCTTTATCGACTTAAACGACGGCAGCTGCTTTGGCGGCCTGCAGATCGTCTTTGAGGCGGACAAGATCGATAATTTCCAGGAAGTGACGAAATATAACGTCGGCGCGGCCCTGTGCATTGAGGGTACGCTGCTTTTGACGCCGCAGGCGCGCCAGCCGTTTGAGCTGCACGCTTCAAAAATTATGCTCGAAGGCGCTTCCACGCCGGATTATCCGCTTCAGAAAAAGCGCCATACCGTCGAGTATCTGCGCACGATTGCGCATCTGCGCCCGCGCACGAATCTGCTTTCCGCGGCGTTCCGCGTCCGCTCGGCGGCCGCTTACGGCATCCACCGCTTCTTCCAGGAGCGTGGGTTTGTTTATGTGCATACGCCGCTAATCACCGCCAGCGACTGCGAGGGCGCGGGGGAGATGTTCCGCGTCACGACGCTGCCCGCCGACAACCCGCCGCGCAAGGAGGACGGCTCTGTCGATTATACGCAGGACTTTTTCGGCAAGCCGACCTGCCTGACCGTCTCCGGCCAGCTGGAAGCGGAGTGCATGGCGATGGCGTTCGGCCAGGTTTATACGTTCGGCCCGACGTTCCGCGCGGAAAAATCCTACACGCAGCGCCATGCGGCCGAGTTCTGGATGGTTGAGCCGGAGATCGCGTTTGCCGGCCTCGAGGACGTCATGGAATTGGCCGAGTCGATGATGAAATCCGTGATCGAATATGTCATGCAGACCTGTCCGCAGGATCTTGCATTCTGCAATCGCTTCGTCGATAAGGGCCTGCTCGACCGCCTGCACAACGTCTGCGACAACGCGTTCGCGCGCGTCACGTATACGGAAGCCATCCGGCTCCTCGAACCTCACAACGCGGAATTTACGTACCCGGTTTCCTGGGGCTGTGACCTGCAGACGGAACACGAAAAGTACCTGACCGAGCAGGTTTATAAAAAGCCGGTCTTCGTGACGGATTACCCGGCCGAAATCAAGGCGTTCTATATGCGCGCAAACGACGACGGCAAGACCGTTGCGGCCGTTGACCTGCTCGTTCCCGGAATCGGCGAGATCATCGGCGGCAGCCAGCGTGAGGAACGCCTGGACGTGCTCGAGGCCCGCATGAAAGCGCTCAACATGAACATGGAGGATTATTGGTGGTATCTCGATCTGCGCCGCTTCGGCGGTACGCACCACGGCGGCTTCGGTTTGGGATTTGAGCGCATAGTCATGTATTTGACCGGCATCCAGAATATCCGCGACGTCCTGCCCTTCCCGCGCACGACCGGCAGCGCGGAATTCTAAAAGCCGGAAAAATGAGAAGACGCTTTCACTAAAACCAGCCTTTCGCCCGAATCGGTTGTTGTGAAAATGCAGGATTTTCATTTTAAACTTGCATTTTCCCGCTTCGTCCGCTAAAATAGTAAAGGTCTTTGCGGACTTGCGGTGCTCATTTGCCGCAAATTAGAAAAGGGAGATGCTTGTTTGTGGAATATTCGCAGATGTCAACCGAACAGCTGCAAACGCTGCACGCGCAGCTTTTAGAGGAATATGAGTCGTATAAGGCGCAGGGGTTAAAGCTCAACATGGCGCGCGGGAAGCCGAGCAGTGAACAGCTCGACCTGTCGATGGGCATGCTCGGCCTTTTGACGCCGCAGTCCGATTTGCACGCGTCCACCGGCGACGACTGCCGCAACTACGGCCTGGCCGACGGCCTGCCGGAAATGCGCGAGCTTTTCGCGGAAATGATGGGCTTAGACGACCATAACATCATTGTCGGCGGCAATTCCAGCCTCAACATGATGTTCGATGCGATTTCCTGCTGCATGACGCACGGTTTCCCCGGCTCGAAACCCTGGAGCCAGCAGGGGCATTTGAAGTTTTTGTGCCCGGCGCCCGGCTATGACCGCCATTTCGCGGTGACGCAGTATTTCGGCTTTGAGCTGATTACGGTGCCGATGCTTTCGACCGGCCCCGATATGGACGTCGTCGAACGCCTCGTCTCTTCGGACCCGGCCATCAAGGGCATCTGGTGCGTGCCGAAGTATTCGAACCCCACGGGCATCACGTTCTCCGATGAGACGGTCCGCCGGTTCGCAGCGCTCAAACCCGCCGCGCCCGATTTCCGCATCTTCTGGGACAACGCCTACTGCGTGCACGACCTCGACGATACGCCGGATACGCTTTTGAATCTCTGGGAAGAGTGCCGCAAGTGCCACAGCATCAATATGCCCCTGTTCTTTGCGTCCACAAGCAAGATTACGTTCCCGGGCGCCGGCGTCGCCGCGATGGGGGCCAGCGAGGAAAATCTCAAGGTCTTCCGCGAACATTACGCCTACCAGACCATCGGCCCCGATAAGCTCAACCAGCTGCGCCATATCCTTTTCCTGAAAGATATGGACGGCGTGCGCGCACAAATGCGCCGTCACGCGCAGATCATCGCGCCGAAGTTTGCCCTCGTGGAGGAAACGCTCGAACGCCGCCTTTCCGGCAAGGGGATCGCTTCCTGGACAAAGCCGCACGGCGGTTATTTCATCAGTGTGGACGTGATGGACGGCTGCGCCAAGCGCACGGTCGCTTTGTGTAAGGAGGCGGGCGTTACCCTGACGGGTGCCGGCGCCACGTTCCCTTACGGCAAGGACCCGAATGACCGCAATATCCGCGTCGCCCCGACGTATCCGCCGCTCGATGAGCTGAAGATTGCGGCCGAACTGTTCTGCCTGTGCGCGGAATTGGCCGCCTGCGAGAAGCTCCTCGGCGCAAAAACGGAAGAAAATTAAGACAAAAGCTGCCTTCCCGCAAAAAGAAGGCGGCTTTTTTTGCAAAAGGAAGGGAGAGTTTCTGTCTGACGATTGACTTTTCTGCCCTTCAAAACTATAATGAAGGGTGTTCCGTCTGCGGCAGCCGCGCGGAAGGATTCGTATATTATTGGAGGATGAACGCATGAAGCGAGCACGAAAAGCAATCTTTTTTATCGTGGCAATCCTCATCTTCGCCTTTACCTTTGCGTCCATGTCCGGCGTGTATTCTTACAGAGGCGACACCAAGACCACTTACGTCAAGGGGATTGGTGATATCAGATGGGGCATTGATATCAACGGCGGTGTAGAGGCAACCTTTGCCCCCGATACCGGCGATGCCGCGACGACCGAGCAAATGGATGCGGCGCGGTCCGTGATCGAGACCCGTCTGGTCCAAAACAACATTACCGATTATGAATTAGACGTCGATTACAACCACAACCGCATCATTGTCCGCTACCCGTGGTCGAACGACGAACAGGATTTCGACCCGGAAGAGGCCATTCAGGAGTTGGCTGCAACCTCCGAATTGACATTCCGCGAGGGCAGCGAGTATCAGAATACGTCGCTTGACAGCAACGGCGAAACGGTGTACACGGATCCGACGGGTGTTACCGCAGAAAACGTCCTGCTCGAGGGCAGCGATGTCGATTCTGCCTCCGCCGGCGTGATCCAGAACCAGACAACCGGCGAAAGTCAGTACGTCGTCAATTTGAAATTGACGGAAGACGGCGCCGAAAAGTTTGCGGAGGCGACGAAAAAGGTCGCCAATGCGGGCACGACGCTCTCCATCTGGATGGACAATACGATGATTTCTTCCGCTTCGGTCGATCAGGCGGAATACGGCGAGACCGGCATCACCGGCGGCAATGCGCAGATCAGCGGCAACTTTACCGCCCAGGAAGCGACCCAGCTTGCCAACCAGATCAATTCCGGTGCATTGCCCTTTAAGCTCAACACAACGAGCTTCAGCACGGTCAGCCCGACTTTGGGCGCCTCTTCTCTGCAGGTGATGGCCATCGCAGGCATCATCGCTTTTGTATTCGTTGCGGTCTTTATGATTCTGATGTTCCGCCTGCCCGGCGTTGTGGCCGTCATCTCCCTGTGCGGACAGGCTGCGCTGTGCTTTGCGGCGGTTTCCGGCTTCTTCCCGTTCATGCGCAGCTTTACGCTGACGCTGCCGGGCATTGCCGGTATCATCCTTTCCATCGGCATGGGCGTCGATGCAAACATCATTACCGCCACACGTATCAAGGAAGAGATCTGGGCGGGGAAATCGATCGACAACGCCATTAAGGCCGGCGACGAGAACAGCTTCTGGGCCATCTTCGACGGCAACGTCACCACCATTTTGGTCGCCGTCATCCTGATGCTGGTCTTTGGCCCGAACAACATTCTTTCCTTCCTGTTCGGCGCAAGCACGACCGGCACCATCTACTCGTTCGGCTTTACGCTCTTGATCGGCAACATCGGCAACTTCGTGTTCGGCGTCGGTACCACGCGCCTGATGACGAAGTCCCTCGCCGCCTTCAAGCCGCTGCGCAAGAAGTGGCTCTTTGGCGGTCCGATCCACGAAAAGTCTGGAAAAGGAGGTGCAGCCGTTGAAGCAGTTTAAGATCCACTTCTGTGAAAATAAGAAGATTTATTTTGCGATTTCCCTCTGCCTTTTGGCCGTCGGCGTTATTTTCAATATCGTGTTCGGCACCCAGCTGGACATCGAGTTCCGCGGCGGCACGGAGATTAACTACTCCTACACCGGCACGATGGATCAGGCTACGGTTGAGCAGGCGGTCGAGGATGTGATTGGTTCGAACGTTTCGGTGCGCTTGAACAGCAACGTTCAGTCCGGCAACGGCGAACCCCACAACCAGATTTCGATCTCCGTTGCGGGTTCCCAGAACATTTCGGTCGATACGCAGCAGCAGGTGCTCGAAAGCCTGCAGAAGCAGTATCCGGACGATACGATTTCGATCGAAGATTCCAGCTCCATCGATGCATCGATGGGTACGGATTTCTTCCGCAAGTGCATTGTGGCCGTCATCATTACGGCCGTGCTGTTGATCGGCTACATCGCCCTGCGCTTCCGGAAAATCGGCGGTATGCCCGCCGGCGTTACGGCCATCATCGCGCTGCTGCACGATGTGCTGATGGTATATTTCACGTTTGTGATTTTCCAGCTTCCGGTCGACCAGAACTTTATTGCCGTCGTGCTGACAATCCTCGGTTATTCCCTCAACGATACGATCATCGTCTATGACCGTATCCGTGAAAATCGTGAATTGATGGGCAAGCGCGCGAAGTCCAGCGAGGTTGTGAACCTGAGCATCAACCAGACGCTGACGCGCTCGATCTTCACGGCATTGTGCACGTTTGCGGCGATTGCGTGCGTGTTTATCGTCGGTACGATCTTCAACCTGTCGAGCGTCACGACGTTCGCGCTGCCGATGATGGTCGGCATCGTGACCGGTTGCTATTCCTCCAACTGCATCGCCGGCCCGCTGTATGCGATGTGGATTGACCGCAAAGCCCAGCCTGAAAAGGGCGGCAAAAAGGAAGCCTCCAAGAAAGAGCTCCCGGCGCAGTAAATGTGCTTTCCCATTTTCCGGGAAATAAAATTGCGGTCTCGTTTATAAATGAAAAGAATCGGCGGTACGGACTTTCGCAAGCGTACCGCCGATTTTTTATATTCCGGATGAGAAGCGCCCAAAATGTATATGCGCCAATGCGCGTCCCCCTGCACCTTTTGAACGTACCACTTTGGAACAGCAGACGCGGCCCTGGAACGTGCGGGTGCTCTGTTCGTGCAGAAGAAGCGATTGCTTTCGTATGAAAATTTATAAAAGGGATAGAATGGAAAACAGAGCGATTGGCAGAAGCCATCCGCTCTGTTTTTTTGGAAATGGTTTTATAGGATTTGCAGCTTTCACAAGCCTTATCCCTTCACCTGCCGCGTTAAAAAGCGCCAGATGCAGCAAGTGAGCAGCACGGCCCCGAAAATCCCCGCCAGACAGAAGATTACCGGCACCGAAAAAGAAAACCGCCCAAACACTTTTGCCCCGTCGAAAAACGACAGCCAGCCAAACGAATCGTCCGTGCCAAACAAAAGCGATGTCACATTCCAGCACAGCGCGCGCCGCGCTTCCGGTGCGAGAGGCAATACGCGCAAAAAGGGGTACAGTGCGAGCATACAGCCGCCCGCGGCCCCTAAAAGCGATGCCTTGCAAAGACTCGAGAGCAAAAGCGCGAAAAGGGAGGAGAGCACACTCAAAAGCACGCCTGCCGCGATGAGCCAGAGGGCAGCTTCGCCGAGCGTCAGCGCATACGCCGCGTTCGGATAGAGCAGCTGCACGGATGCACCCCAGTCCGTATGCGGGTCCGATAAAACCGGCGGCAGCACACAGATTGCGCCGCACCCTGCCGCTGCCGGCAGCCACGCGGTCAAAGCGGCCAAAAGCTTTGCGCAGAGCAGCCGCCCGCGCCCAAACCGCGCCGAAAATTGTAAAGCGTCCATGCCGCAGCGCGCGTCTTCCGCGAAAAGGCCGCTCAAGAGAAACGGCAGAAACAGCGCCGGCAGCAAAAAGCCGGCCGGGATGCCCGCAAAAAGCCGCGCGGCGCTGCCCGTGTACCCGCCCTCGACGGACATCGTACCGAGCGTTTCCGCCATTTTCAAGAGTTCCGGCGTCTCTGCGGCCGGCACCGGCGTCCCGGCAGCCGCCGGTGTGCGCGCTTCCTGGGCGCCCATGTAGTAGGAAAGCGTTTCCCATTCTTCGTCCGAAAAGGTGCCGCCTGCCGTCTGCTGCTCGCGCAGCGGCGCGGCTTTTTCGCTTAGCTTTTCAAATTCCGTCTCGGAGAGCGAAGCGCCGCTTTCATATCCATTCCAGTGCGTGGCGGGGAAGAGCGCCCCCTGTGCATTGCCTATGGCCGCGAGTACGCTCAGCGCAAGCAGCAGGCAGAGCACGGCCACCGCCTGCTTTCGGCAGAAGAGCTTTCGAAGCTCATAGCGGTATAAAGCGCTCATTTCGTTTCCCCGCTCTCTTCGCCAAAATGCCACAGATACACGTCCTCGAGCGTCGGCGTGCGCACGGGCTCGGCGTCCGGCGTGGGCGGCGTTTCGCTTAACACGCGCAGCACCACATGCCCGTTTTCGTGGCGCATGTTTGCGACAGCGTAAAGATTGAATAGCCCCTCGGCTTCGTCCGGCGTGCACGTGACCTGCCAGACCTTTCCCATGACGGCCGCCAGGAGCGATTCCACGCTGCCCTCATCGATCAATTTTCCGCGCTTTAACAGGAAAATATCATCCGCAATGCTCTCAACGTCCGAGACGATATGCGTCGAAAGCAGAACGATTTTATCCTTCGCAATGTCGCTCAATAAGTTGCGGAAGCGCACGCGCTCCTTCGGGTCGAGGCCGGCCGTCGGCTCGTCGAGCACCAAAAGTTTCGGGTCATTGAGCAGTGCCTGCGCGATGCCGGCGCGCTGCAGCATGCCGCCGGAAAAGGTGCGGAGTTTTGCCTTCCGCTCGTCCGCAAGGCCCACCAATTCGAGCAGCGACGCGGCCTTTGCTTTCGCGTATTTGCCGTCTAAGCCCTTGAGCGAAGCCATGTACAAGAGAAAATCCCACGCGGAAAATTCTTTGTAGTAGCCGAAATTCTGCGGCAGATACCCAAGCACGTCGCGGTACTGCGCGCCAAGCGTTGAAATCTCCTGGTCGCACCAGAAAATCTGCCCGCCCGTCGGCCGCAAAACGCTCACGAGCATGCGCATCAAGGTCGTTTTGCCGCTGCCGTTTGCGCCCAATAGCCCGTAAATGCCCGGCGAAAGCGTGAAAGAGACGTGGTCGACGGCGGCCTTTGCGCCGTAGGTTTTGGTCAGCGATTCGGCTCGAAGCTGGATCATAGCGGTTCCTCCTTTATTCGACCCCGCGCGCAAAACGGCGGCGCAGGTGCAGTTGTGTAACGATGAATAAAACGGCGCTGATGGAAGCCCACAGAACACAGACCGCAATCGGCTGCGGAATGGCGATGCCCCCAATTGTGACCGCGTGAAATTCCCGCAGGCTGTGTTCTGGGGATAAAAGCCCCATCAGCGTATATAGGAAAATAGGATTGTTCGATCCGGTAAGCATGCGCAGCAGGCTCGGCCCCACACAGATGCCCCCGCTTAAAAGCATCGGCAGCACACTGCCCGGCAGAAACGCCGCGCACGTCAGTGTGATGGCGGCCGTGCTCCAAAGCCCCAAAAACACCATTGCGAGATATACACACAGTGCACTAAGCATCGTCAGCGGATAGGGGGACTGCCGCAGAATATTTTGCAGCGGTGCCTGCAAATCTACACCGATGCACAGCGCCGGAACAGACAGGAAAAGGAATAACGTGCCCAAAGCGGCCAGACATAGCCCGCCAGCGCCCAAAAGCACACTCCGCCAGAAAGGCCATTGTCCGCGTGCCGTACAGATAATCATTTCGTCCATGCGCGTGCGTTTTTCTTTTGCAAATGTGTCGCTTAGCGCGAGTACGAGAACGCCGGCCGGCACACAAGCAAGCAGATAATACCCTAAAAGCAGATCGCCGGCTTCTCCGGCGCCTTCACCATTGGAAGTGGGAAGGTCTTTTAATAGTGCGTACTCGAGTTTTGCGGCCGGAGAATTGTCATGCTGCAATTCCTTTAAACGCTCCGCACGCTCTGCCGAGTCGCTGTAGGCCCGCAAAAGGCTTTCTACCGTCAGAAATTTTGTGTACGATTCGGGAGCGTGAATGTTGCCGTTGGCTGTCTCGTCCCATTCCGGTTCATTTTTTTCGCTCAGGTAGCCGTCTTCGTATTGCAGAAGCGCGGCATGTTTTTTGGGCGTTTGTGTGCCGCCGTAACTGTCGAGAATTTCCTGCCGCCAAGCACGATATTGTGCCGTTGTGACGGCCTTGTACTCCGGATCCTGAAACTCTCCATAAGGATGGCCGGACAAAAGCGGGGCATAGGCGGAAAAAAGGAACAGCAGAAAAATTGCTGCCATTACGAATATCCCGGCAATTGTGGCCGGATGGCGGATGGCTTTGCGCATCGCAAAGCGCGGCAGGGCGCCGAAAAGTTTTGCATTTCGTTTCATAGGGAACCTCCTATCGATGATAGAATATCGGATTCGCGTGCAATCAGGCATCCGAGTAAGCGCCGGATGCCGAGAAAGAGCACCATACCCGCCGCCGCGCATTGGACGAGCATCGCGCCCGGCGCAGACAGCGCCGGCAGCAGAATTTCCAGGATTGACCGATGCACGCCCGCGCCGGGGTTTGCCGGCAAAAGCAGTGCCAGCAGCCCGCCCCACAGCACGAGCGGCACGGCGCACGCCCAAGTCTGCCGCCAGCGCGACGCGCACAACAGAGACAGCCCCGTAAACAGGCAGTACGAAGCTCCCGCCGCGACGGGCAGCAAGGCGCCTTCTCCCGGCACCGCGAGCGTCAGGGCGAGTGCCGCTCCAAAGCCCGGCACGCCGAGCCCCAGCATGCGCAAAAGTAGGATTTCCTTGAGCGAAAACCGGCACGCGCTCTCGAGTTCCGCCATGCCGGAAAAAAGGCTTTTCTGCAGCGCCGGCACAATCAGCAAGGCGAGCAGCGGCGGCAGACAGAGCATCAAAAAGTACGCGCACGCCTCCACGGGAAGCGCCGCCGTTTCCTGCGTCAGAAAGCGGCACAAGAAAAACAGCGCCGCGAACGCCGCAATCAGCAGCGCGATCGTTCCGCGCGAGAGGTACCCGAGCTGGTAGCGGATCTGCTGCCATAAATTCCGGCAGCGCACTTGCCCCGCGTCGGGCAGCTTTTCCGCTAGACGGGAAAAGAGCGCCGCTTTTTCGCCGGGCCCCGCTTTCGGCCCCGGGTCCGCGCGCAGCAGGCGCACGACATCGCGTTTGGTTGCTTTTTTCATGGATCTCCCTCCTCTTGCAGGGCCTTCTGCATGCGGCGAAGCCCCTGACGGATGCGTGATTTGACGGTGGAAAGGTTTGCGCCGGTCAGCCGCGCGATTTCTGTGAGCTTTTTATTTTCATAATAGCGCAGCACAATGGCTTCACGCTGTATATCGGGCAGCGTCCCCAAAAGACGCCGGACCCTTTCGCTTTGCTCTCCGCGCTCAATGTCCCCGGAAGGGGAACCGGCGCCGGGCAGGCAGGCGAGCGCCTCCTCACCGGGCAAGTCCGGCCCCTTTCGGCGGAAGTGGTCCGCAATCAAGTGGCGGGCAATCGCGAACAGATAGCCTTCGAAAGCCTGTTCGCTGCGGTATTCCGGCAGGTTTTCGAGAAACCGCGCAAACGTCTCCTGCGCAATCTCGGCGCCAAGGTCGTCGTCCAAAAGCCGGCGCGCGGCGTAGCACAGCACCGGTTCGTAGTATCGCTCAATGAGTGCCCGCAGCGCGTCGCGGTCGCCGCACAATAGGCGCTTTCGCATCCGCCGCTCCCGTTTCATGGCGCTCGCCTCCTTTCCTCTCCATGTAGCAGCTGCTAACCTTTATAACGCAAAACGCGGGAAAAAGTTTTTGCTTTTTTAAAATTTTTTTCGCGTGCCCTCGTCAATTACCCATAACACGCAGAAAATGCCCCCAGCAAAGGCCAAAATGCCGTTTGCTGGGGGCTTCTTTTTCATCGTGCAATTTCAAATTTATAGACCGTCCGAGACGTAAACCGCTCGCCCGGCCGCAAAATGGTGGAGGGAAAAGCCGGATGGTTCGGCGAATCCGGAAAATGCTGCGTCTCCATGCAGAACCCGGTGTGCGCCTTCCGGGGCCGTCCCTTGCGGTCGGTATCTTTTTCGGAGAATCCGTTGGCCGTGTAGAGCTGCATGCCGGGCTGGTCGGTAAAGACGAGCATCCGCCGCCCGGTTGCCTGCAGGTACGCTTCCGCCGCTTTGCGGTAGCCCGTGCCGGCCAGCACGTAGTTGTGGTCGTAGCCGTTTGTATGCTGCAGCTGCGGGCTGCGGAAATCCTGCCCGAGTGTTTTCGGCTTTGAAAAATCGAAAACTGTCCCCGCAATGGGCAGCAAACGCCCCGTCGGCAGGAGATTTTCATCCACTTCCGTAATCGCATCCGCGAAAATCGTCACCTGTGTCGAAAGAATATCCTTCCGCTCGCTTCCGCTCAAATTGAAGAAGGTGTGGTTCGTAAAATTGACGGCTGTTTCCCGGTCCGTGCGGGCCGTGTAGTCGAGCATCACCGCGTTGTCCGTCGTCAAACAGTACGTAACGGTCACCTCGCACTGCCCGGGGAATCCCTCTTCCAGGTCGGCGGATGTGTACGCAAGCGTCACAGACGGCGCGTCGTCGTCGTTTTCACAGCGCTTGAGGCGCCAGTTGCGGTGGGCAAATCCGATGTTCCCGCCGTGCAGGCACGCGTGCGGTTCGTTGCAGGGGAGAGGATACGTCCCGCTTTCGAGTGTGAGCTGTCCGCCGGCAATCCGGTTTGCATACCGGCCAACCACTGCGCCATGAAAGTCCGACGGCTCCAAATACGGCGCGAGCGTGTCGTGGCCGAGCACGATTTCCCCAAGCGTCCCCCGCTTATCCGGCACCTGCAGGGACTGCAGCCGCGCCCCAAACGAGAGCACCGTCAGCCGCACGCCTGCGGTGTTTTCCAGTGTAAATGCTTTAACGGTTTCGCCGTTCGGCAGTATGCCGAATTTTCGTTCTGCAATGCCCATCTTTACGCCTCACCGAGTAATGCCGCACCAATGATGCCCGCGTCGTTGCCGAGCTCCGCCGCGCGGATTTCCGGCAGCATGCCGCCGGGGACTTCAAATGCCTCTTGGCGCACAAACGTACGCAGCGGCGCTAACAGCGTTTCCCCTTCATGGGAGATGCCGCCGCCGATGCAGAGCATGCTCGGCTGCAGGATATTGATCACGTCCGCAAGGCCGGTGCCCAGATGCTTAATATAGGTATCCACAACCTGTTTTCCCACCGGGTCGCCCGCACGCATGGCGTCGAATGCCGTGCGGCCGTCTACCTTGTCGAGGTCCCCGCCGCAAATCTGCCAGATCGGCGAGGCCTTGTCCGCGTCCTGCATGGCCTCTTTCGTCGTCAAAATCAGACCCGTCGCGGAAGCGTAGGCTTCCCAGCAGCCATGGCGCCCGCACGTGCAGGGCCGGCCGTCCATTTCGATGACGATATGCCCCAGTTCACCCGCCGCGCCGTTGCAGCCGGTGTAGATTTTGCCGTTTAAAATGATGCCGCCGCCAATGCCGGTGCCAAGCGTGACCGCAATGCCGTTGTCCGCACCTTTTAAAGCGCCTGCCTTGTATTCGCCAAACGCCGCGGCATTTGCATCATTTTCGACGATGACCTTCGCGCGCAGCCGTTCGCCGAGGAGCTTTGCCATCTGGTATTCGCGCAGGCCCAAATTGCCCGCAAAGCAGACCACGCCGTTTTTGCTGTCGATGCTGCCGGGCGAACCGACGCCGATCCATGGCACATCCTCCACGGCCAGCCCCGCCGCGCCAAGTGCCTCCAATGCGGCCAGCGAGAGCTGTTCCGTCATCGCTTCGTCCCCGCAGTTGACGCGCGTCGGCCGCTTTGCGCGTGCGATGATTTGATATTGTTCATTTACGATACCGGCGGCGATATTCGTGCCGCCCAAGTCGATTCCCAGATAATACATCGTGTTGAAACCTCCGTGCAAGATTGCAAATGCCCACATATCCGTTTTAGCGGGCAAATTCTCCGAAAAATCTATACTTCTGAACAGAATCTATATTCTAGTATACCGTGTGGTTGTCCAAAAGTAAACGGGAACTGCCATCGTTTTCGGAAAAATTTGAATCTGCCGCGTGCGCTGTGCTATAATAAAGAAGAGAAAAGGACACGAAAGGAAGGTTTGCGTGCAGTTTTCCGATTTGCCGCCCGAGATGCAGAATGCCGATACGAAAGAATGGTTTCAGCGTTTGGAAAAAAAGCGCGGCCAGCTGTTTGCAAAACGCGTTTTTGATGTGGCGGCTGCAGCCGTCATCGCGGGGGTGACGTCGCCTATTATGCTCCTCTTGGCGGCTGCCATTAAGCTCGATTCCCCCGGCCCCGTCTTTTACCGCCAAGTGCGCGTCGGGCGGTGGGGGAAGCCGTTTCGCATTTTTAAGTTCCGCACGATGGTGCAGGACGCCGACAAGAAGGGCCTCGCGCTGACGGTCGGCGAGGACGCGCGCATCACGCGCATGGGCCATCTTTTGCGCAAGTGCCGCCTCGACGAATTCGCGCAGGTCTTCAACGTTTTAAACGGCACGATGAGCCTCGTCGGCCCGCGCCCGGAAGTCCCGAAATACGTCGAGCAATACGACCCTTCCTATCTGCCGACGCTGCTGGTCCGACCCGGCGTGACCGCGCCGAGCAGCCTGCATTTCCGAAATGAAGACGAAATCCTTGCCGCTTCCCCGGATGACCCCGAAAAGACGTACGTCGAAAAGGTCCTGCCGATTAAGATGAAGTTAAACCTCGACTATCTCGAGGATATTTCGGTTGCCACGGATCTAAAAGTCCTTTGGCAGACACTGCGTATGTTCCTCTCCAACGGCAAAGACGGCGCATAATTCCGCCTTCCCCCGCATAAGGATTCTCCAAAAAAGGGGGAAGGGCTTTGTATGTTGTGTTAAAGCGCAGGCACCTGCTTTTGGCGGGTGCGCTGGCATTGGTGCTGGCTGCCATCCCGATTGCCAAGCGGGTGGCGCAGCCGGCCGTACCTGCCGGCGCCTCCGTTTCGGAGGACTGGGGCCTGCATTTTGAAAAAGACGGCGAACCGCCGGTCGGGAACGCTTCGGCCAAGGAACTTCTGCAGTACGGCGCCTATTATCTCGGCGACCCGTCGGAAAAGAAAATCTATCTGACCTTTGACGCCGGCTATGAGGCGGGGTATACGGCAAAGATTTTAGATACCCTGAAAGCCCATGGGGCGCCGGCCGCGTTTTTTGTTGTCGGCAATTACCTCGAAACGGCGCCGGACCTCGTGCGGCGTATGGCCGCGGAGGGCCACACGGTCGGCAACCACACGTACCATCATTACGATATGTCCCAGATTGCCGGCCAGGCGGCGTTTTCGCAGGAGCTCGAATCGGTGGAAACCCTGTATACGCAGATTACCGGTAAACCGATGGAAAAGGTCTACCGCCCGCCGCAGGGCAAATACAGCGTCGAAAATTTGAAGCAGGCGCAGGCACTCGGTTATCATACGATTTTCTGGAGCCTCGCGTACGTCGATTGGCTGCAAGATGACCAGCCGGACCCCGACGCTGCGCTGCAAAAGCTGTTATCGCGCACACATCCGGGCGCCGTTGTCCTTTTGCACTGCACCTCAAAGACGAATGCCGAAATTTTAGACCCGCTGCTCACGCAATGGGAACAGGCGGGTTACACCCTTGCGCCGCTTTCGGACCTATATGCCGCGGCTCCCGCTTCTTCGGGATAAGCCCTTGTCAATTTCCAACACGCATGGTATAATAAAATGTAAGTCTGTTTTCAGGAGGATGTCAAATATGTCTGGCCATTCGAAATGGAATAATATTAAACGGAAAAAGGAAAAAGCAGACGGCGCAAAGGCAAAGATCTTTACAAAGATCGGCCGTGAGCTGGCCGTCGCAGTGAAGGAAGGCGGCGGTCCCGACCCGGCCAGCAATTCCAAGCTGAAGGATTGCATCGCGAAGGCAAAGGCTGCAAACGTCCCGAACGACAACATCGAACGCATTATCAAAAAGGCGGCCGGCGAAGGCGACGCAAACGCATACGAAAACATCACCTATGAGGGGTATGGCCCGAGCGGCGTTGCGGTCATCGTCGAGGCCCTTTCCGACAATCGCAACCGCACCGCGGCAGATGTGCGCCACTATTTCGATAAGTTTGGCGGCAACCTCGGCACCACCGGCTGCGTCTCGTTTTTGTTTGAGCGCAAGGGCGTGCTGGAAATTGAGCGCGAGGACCACGACGAGGATCAGGTCATGGAGGATGCGCTGGAGGCCGGCGCTTCCGATTTCCAGGCCGATGAGGACACGTTCGTCATTTATACCGAGCCCGACGATTTCTCCGGCGTGCTCGACGATTTGACGGCGAAGGGCTATGCCTTCGAGACGGCCGAGATCCAGATGGTCCCGAATACGTACGTCAAGCTCCCCGAGGATAAGCAGACCAGCATGCAGAAGCTGCTCGATGCCCTGGAGGACAACGACGATGTGCAGAATGTCTGGCACAACTGGGAGATGCCCGATACGGAAGAAGAAGAGGAATAACGCATCAAAAGGAAGCCCAAAACCGCAAAAGCCGCGGCTTTGGGCTGCTTTTTTGTATGACAGAACTGTAACCGGCGGGAATGCCATTCCGCCTTGATTTCATACGTTCGGCATGGTATAATAAAAAACCAAAGGGCGTATTTTGTCTTTTGGTGAAAAACGGCTGTCAGGGCCCTGCAGAATTCCGCACACCGCGGAAAAGCAGGGCCTGTTTTATCGATGCAGCTTTTCGCCTGATTTTTAGAAGAAAGGACTGGGTGTGGATGACAGGCTATGAACATCTGTGTGTAAACTGTATGTCAGAAACGGATGGAAAAGATAAATGCCCAAAGTGTGGATTTTCCCAGGCGGAGCCCCAGGCAAAAGAGGCACTGCCCTACCGCACCGTCTTGCAGGATCGTTATATGGTCGGGCGTTTAAAACGCCAAAATGGAGAAGGAAAATTCTATATCGGCTTCGATATGCAGCAGCTGTGCACGGTGCAGATTCATGAATTTTTCCCGATGCCGATCTGTGCGCGGGTACCGAATTCCAACGATATCGCCGTCATTGCGGGGAATGAGAGCCTCTTCGATCAATATTTAAAAGACTTTATCAATTATCAGGAGACGTTAAAGCGCTTCCAGACACAGACGGGCATCGTGCCGGTGCTCGACGTCTTTGAAGAAAACTTTACCGCCTATTCGATCTCTCCGTGGGAGGAAGCCATCACCCTGCGCTATTTTGTGGAGCGCAGCGGCGGGGAACTGACCTGGAATGCGAGCTGGAAGCTGTTCCGGCCGGTCGTTTCAGCGCTCTCCACGCTGCATGCCTCCGGTGTGGGCCATCTGGGGATTTCCCCGGATACCCTGTTCATTACGCCGGAAGGGGAGATGCGGCTGGGGGATTTCTGCATTTCTGCTTCGCGCATGACGGACACCGGCCTGCAGTGCAGCATCGTTCCGGGCTGTGCGGCCATTGAACAGTATGATGCGAGCCTGGAAGTCGGGGAGGCTACCGACGTGTACGGCCTTGCGGCGACGCTGTTTTTTGCGCTGACCGGCGTCCTGCCCAAGGATGCGCGCGAGCGCCGCGAAGATCCGCGCCTGCTTTTGCCGGCAAGTAAATTAAAGGCCATCCCGCCGTATGTCGTGACGGCACTCGCGAATGCGCTGCAGGTCGGCCAGGAGGCGCGCACGCCGACGTTTGAGCGCCTGCGCGCCGAGATGAATTCGACCCCGACGGCGAAGGTCTCTCTGGAAGAAACCCAGAGCTTGCGCAAAATCGCCAGCCCCTATGCCGGGAAATCCCGCGGAACCGCGCCGGAAGAGGACCGTCCGCGCCGGCCGAAAAAGCAGACGTATTTGTGGGTGCTGTTAATCTGTGTCATTGCGGCGATTGCGGTCGTCTTGATCGCCTGGGCCATCCGCCTGTTTGGGCCGGGCACCCCCACAACGCCCACCAGCACCTCGTCCGGGAATGCGCTTTTCGTGTCGAGTGACGCACCTTCTTCCACCGTCTCCGCAGGGGCGTTTGGGGATGAAACTTCTTCTGGGGATTCCCTTTCCTCTTCGTCGGATGAAAACGAGGAGAGTTCCGAAGCCTCCTCGCAAGAGGAAGAGGAAAGCAGTTCTTCTTCCCGTGAAACCTCTTCGCAGGAAGATTCGAATATCATCGAAGCCCCAAATCTGATCGGCATGCAGCTTTCCGACGTCATGAACGCGAGCTCCTACCAGATCAGCGAAAACAATAACCGCGAGTTTAACGACAGCATCCCCCAGGGGGAAATCATCGAGCAGACCCCCAAGCCGGGCGAGCCGATGGAGCGCGGTTCGGTGATTACGGTCACGGTAAGCCTTGGCGCCGCGATGCGCGCGCTGCCTGATGTTGCGGGGGATACCCTCCAGCAGGCGAGACAGGCAATTGAAGATGCCGGCTTCCTGATGCAGACCGATTCCGTTCCCAGTGAGGAACCCAGCGGCACGGTCATCGGCTACCGGGATAATGAGGCCGGCGCGATGATGGCCTATGGCTCCGAAGTTACGGTCGAGGTCAGCAGCGGCCAGGGGGCAAACTAAAAGAAAATACGTCCGCGGCAGAGAATTTTCTGCTGCGGACTTTTTCTTTTTTAAGATTGGCAGCAAAAAAGGCCCGCGGAGAACGATTTCTCCACGAGCCCTTCTCTTTTGCGAAAAACTCAGTCGCTGCTGAACGGCAGCAAAGCGAGATGACGCGCACGCTTGATTGCGACGGTCAGTTCACGCTGATGATGCGCGCATGTGCCCGTGACACGGCGGGGCAGAATCTTCGCGCGCTCCGAAATAAAGCGGCGCAGCTTGGCAACGTCCTTGTAATCGATCTGGTCGATCTTATCTACGCAGAAGCTGCAAACCTTGCGGCGGCCCTTGCGGCCACGACGGTTGTCTCTATCAGCCATCTGTAAAAACCTCCTTCATGTGTTGTCTGCAATGCTCCCTTAGAACGGCAGATCGTCGTCGTCCGGAAGCGCTTGAAAATCACCGGCATCGCCGCTCGCATACGCGGGTGCGGCCGGCTCTGCCGCAGGCGCGGCAGGGGAGGGGGCAGCGGAACGCTGCGAGGAATAGCTGCTCTGATAGCTCGATCCGTACGACGACCCGCCATAGGCATCTCCGCCGCCGTACGCCTCGGTCTCCCGCTTGCTTCCGCAGAAGCTCACGTTGTCCGCGACCACTTCTACGCGCGTGCGTTTATTGCCGTCCCGGTCCGTATAGTTGTCCACCCGGATCGAGCCCTGTACCGCAATCATCGAGCCCTTGTGGAAGTACCGGCAGATAAATTCCGCCCTCTCTCTCCACGCGGTCACATCGATAAAGTCGGTTTGCTTTTCAGCGCCCTGCCGGGAATAATTGCGGTCCACCGCAATGCGGATGGTCGTTACGGGAATATCACTCGGGGTGTGGCGCAGTTCAGGGTCTGCAACCAGGCGCCCCATCAGTACGGCAACATTCAGCATCGGAAACCCCTCCTTCTTTTGTGGACTTACGCATCCTTGCGGATGATCAGCGAGCGAATCACGCCGTCCGTGATCTTGTAGATACGGTCAAGCTCCGCCGTGAAAGCGGGAACGCTCGTGAAGTCGATCAGGACATAGTAGCCTTCGTTCTCCTTGTTGATCGGATAAGCCAGGCGGCGTTTGCCCCACTCGTCGACCCCGTCCACAGTACCATTCGCTGCAATCAGATCCTTGAACTTCTGCACGACAGCTGCAATGGCTTCCTCGTCAAGTTTGCAGGAAACGATGAAGACGGTTTCATACTTGTTCTTGATTTCTTCCATGGTGTGCACCTCCTTTTGGACATATGGCCCCGCGACATGGCGCGGAGCAAGGATACGTCAATCCCATGACGGGACTAACAGAATTATTTTATCAGAATCAAAAGGGAAAGTCAAGAATTCAATCGAGTGTTTTTGCGATTTCCTTGAGATACGCACGGAATCCTTCACCGATTTCCGGGTGATGCAGCGCAACTTCCACCTGCGCTTTCATAATGCCGAGCTTATTGCCCATATCGTAGCGGTGCCCTTCATAATCGACCGCAATCATGCCCTGGCTTTGTGCGAGCTGGCGCATGGCGTCGGTCAGCTGGATTTCCCCGCCGGCGCCGGGTGGCGTCTGGTCAATGATGTCGAAGATTTCCGGCGGCAGCAGGCAGCGCCCAAGGATCGAAAACTGGCTCATGACCTTGTCGGGCGTGGGCTTTTCGACCATGTCGGTGCAGTTATAATAATTGTCGTGCAGCGGTTCCACGCGCAGCGAGCAATATTTCGAAATATCCTCGAGCGGGACTTTCTGCACGCCCAAACAGCCTTTTCCGGTCTGCTCATACGCGCGGATCAGCTGCTTGCATACGGGTTCCTTGCTGATGACGACGTCGTCGCCGTAAAGGACCGCGAACGGTTCGTTCCCGACAAAGGAGCGCGCGCATCCCACCGCGTGGCCGAGGCCGCGGGTCTCTTTCTGGCGTACAAAATAGATGTTCGCCATGTGGGCAATGTCTACGATCTCCTGGTAAATCTCCTCTTTGGCCGGGCCGCCGTTGTGCAGGCGCGCTTCCAGCTCCGGCACACGGTCAAAATGGTCTTCAATCAGGCCCTTGCCGCGGTTTGTGATGATTAAAATGTCGGTGATGCCGGAATGGACCGCTTCTTCCACAATGTATTGGATGGCCGGCTTATCGACAATGGGGAGCATCTCCTTCGGCATGCTTTTCGTCGCGGGCAGAACGCGCGTGCCGAGCCCCGCTGCGGGGATGACTGCTTTCGTAACTTTTTTCATGAAGGGGTCGCCTCTTTTCTCCAGACTTTTGCGAATGAACGCATGGAATTTTATAGGATCTGCCCCGGCAGGTAGGTGAGCACGAGGTAAGCAATGAACACAAAGAATACGGGCATCGAGTTGATGCCGCCGCGCTCCTGATACAGAATCAGCATCTCGCCGGGTTCGGACGTTTTGGCTTGGATCTTTTCCACGAGCTTTACGCAGTGTTTGCGGTAGATGTGGTTGGCGATGGCGCCCACAACGATGTGCAGCACCAGGATTCCCAGCAGAATCAAAAACGGCGAAACGATCAAAAACTGCTGGAACGGGGAGAGCTGCGTCAGATACACGGCGATCTCTTCCGTCTGTGCCTGGGTCATCGCATACAGCGAGGCGGAGCTGTCGCTTGCCGCCTGCAGCGCGTCGTACAGGATTGGCGCCACGAACGCAAGGTCGATATAATTCCACAAAAACTGCAGCGTCAATTCCACCACCGTAATGACCGCCCCGAGCGCGTATTGCTTGCGGTACAAAAGCCATGCGCCGCTTAAGAGGAACGCAGCCCCGTTAAAGCGGTGGCGGCGGGCCTGCACCTGCCGTTGGAATACGGGCAGGTAATAGGTCGTATTGCTCTGTACCGCTTTGGCAAGGTCCGAGGCTTTGACGCCGTCGATGGACGTGTCCGGATCTACACCGCCCATCGGGTCGAACATAAACGGCATCGCACCGCCCATATTCCCGCGGCCTCCATAAGACCACGGGCCGTTCCCGGGCCCGCCGGGCGTCTCAAAGGGGCTGCCCTGCTGCGGACCGTCCTGCGGCTCCTCGTCTGGGAGCAGGGACTTGCCGCAGTGATTGCACACGGTAGACCCCGGTGGATTGCGGTGGCCGCACTGCGGGCAGCGGACGCTGTTGTGAACGGTTTCCTCCTGCTGCGCCGGCGGATGCCAGGCGTCCGGCGTGCCATGCTTATCCTCATAGACGCAGTGGCCGGCTTCTTGATAACAGGCGCGGTGATACGGCGCGCCGCACACCGGGCAGACCACAATGTCGTCGTCTTTTGTAAACGGTTTTCCGCAGACCGGGCACGGAATGCCAGAAAAATCCATCATACTGCCATCTCCTCCATAAAGGATGGTACATTTGCTGCATCGACTGCAGCCGCTCTCCTTATTGTATCGATTTTCATGCGAAACTGCAAGTTTTTGTCACGAGAGTTTTTACTCTATTCATATTTCTCTTGCCGCGGCGCCGCGGGGACTTTGCAGTTATCTAAAATGCCGGTCCAGGTGCAGGCATCCAGCGTAAGGGGCCGTTGCCTCCCTTTACAAGCGGGCGAAAATCGGATATAATAAATTTTGTATGTATAGATGCGGCCGAGGTGTGGCGCCTGTTGCATTTTATATTTTTAAAGAAAAGAAAGCACATGCGGCACGTTTTTTGAGAGGAGACAGATAGGCGGTGCTTCATGCCTTTGGTCCGGCCGGATTGATAAAGTCATTTTGTGAAAGAATAGGGTGGAGACGGTATGTTACAATTTGAGGAGTTAATACAGAAGCTGCATGACTTAAAGCCGGATCTCGATGATTTGGAAGATGCGCTGGATGTAAAAGCCATGCGCAATGAGATCGACGAATTGGATCATAAGGCCAGTGAGCCTGGCTTCTGGGATGATACGCAGAATTCGCAGAAAATCCTGCAGCGTTCCGCAAAATTAAAGGATAAACTTGCAGCGATGGAATCGCTGCGTAATCTCTGGGACGACGCGATGACGCTGTGCGAACTGGCCAATGAGGAGGGAGACCTCACGGTGCTGCCGGACGCGCAGGTGGAAATTGAAAAGCTTTCGAAAGACTTGGAGCAGCAGCGTCTGCAGACGCTTTTAACCGGCGAATACGATGCGAAAAACGCCATTTTAACGTTCCATGCCGGTGCCGGTGGCACAGAGGCGCAGGACTGGGCGGATATGCTTTACCGCATGTACAACCGCTGGGCGGAGCGCCACAACTATAAAGTGAAGCTTTTGAACTATCTCGACGGTGAAGAGGCCGGCCTGAAGAGCGCGAGCATCTTAATCGAAGGGGAGAATGCGTACGGTTTCCTCAAGGGCGAAAACGGCGTCCATCGTTTGGTGCGCGTTTCCCCGTTTGATGCTTCCGGCCGCCGCCACACCTCGTTCGCCTCGCTGGAAGTCATGCCGGAAATCGACGATACCGTCGAAGTGGAAATTAACCCTGCGGACATCAAGATGGACGTCTACCGCGCCAGCGGCGCCGGCGGGCAGAAAGTTAATAAGACGAGCTCCGCCGTGCGCTTGACGCATATCCCCACCGGCATCGTCGTGGCCTGCCAGGTCGAGCGCAGCCAGTACCAGAACCGCGACGTCGCGATGCGCATGTTAAAGAGCAAGCTCCTCGAAATCAAGGAGCGCGAGCATCTGGATAAAATCGAGGACATCAAAGGCGTCCAGAAGGAGATCGCCTGGGGCTCGCAGATCCGCTCTTACGTCTTTATGCCGTACACGATGGTCAAAGACCACCGTACGGGCTACGAGACCGGCAACGTCAACGCCGTCATGGACGGCGATCTCGACGGCTTTATCCACGCCTATTTAAAGGCGCTCAGCCAGGGGACGCTCGGCAATTACGGCTCGGACGACTAATCTTTCTTTATTATAATTTGCAAAATATGATTTATAAAATACATGCCCGCTTTTCGGAATGCGCTGTTGTGCGCTCCCCGGAAAGCGGGCATTTTTACCGTTTATTTTCCGTATGCGGCTGCATCCGCTTTTGCTGGCGGATGTCGCGGCCGATAAAGTGGACACGTGTGTAGCCGCCGATGACGCGGGAAGAGAAACGTTCCGTATAGTACGACTGCATCTCGCGGATCGAAAGGTTTGTGCTGATGATGGTCGGCTTCTGCGTGAGCTGCCGCGTGTTGACAATGTGGTACAGCGCCGCCACCGTAAACTGCGTGCGGAATTCCGTGCCCAGGTCGTCGAGAATCAAGAGATCGCAGTCCAAAAGGCCCTGCATGGTGTCGCCCTCCACGCGCCCAAAATGCTCATCGTCGATGCGGGAGAGCAGCGCCTGCGCCGTCCCATACACAACGCCGAAGCCGCGGTCAATGACAACGCGCGCAATCGAAAGGGAGAGGTGCGTCTTGCCAAGCCCCGTCTTGCCGGTTAAAAGCAGGCTGTCCGAATCCAGCGTAAAGCCGTACGCATACCTGCGGCAGAACGCAAACTGCCGCTCCATAATCTGCCGCGGGTTATAGCCCTGCTCGTCTGTTACGTCGGGATAATAAGAAAGATCAAAATTTTCAAAGCTGCACAAAGCCAGCGGCGTGCTTTCGTTGAGCTGCCGCTGCGCCTCCTGATGCAGCAGGTCTTTCATGCAGGTGCACATCCGCCCGTCGACATTTCCGCGGTCCTCACATTTCGGGCAGGTATACTGCGGGCGCAAATCTTCCGGGTGCATCCCATGGGATTCCAGCAGTTCGGCGCGCTCCTTTTGCAGCGCCTGGTTTTTTTGCCGCAGTTCTTCGAGTGCCGAACGGACGTCCTTCTGGCGCTGTAAAACGGCGGTCGCCGCCAGCACGCCCGTGTGCGTGAGCTGCCGGTCAATCTCCTGCACCCTTGGCTCCAGGGCGTAAATCTTTTCGCGGCGTTCCTGCGCGGCAAGCTCAGCACGCTTGCGCCGGCGCTCCAAAATCGCGTTCACGGCGTCGTAAACGGCGCGGCTGTATCCCATCAGTTTGTCCCTCCCATGGTGTCATAAAGGCTCTGGCGTTCGTAGGCATCCAAATCATACGAGGGCTTTTCAGCACTCTGGCGCGTGTAGGTGCGTTTTTCCCGGTCTGCCTTCGCCTGTTCGGGCGTGCGGATGTTTTCTTTCTGCCACCGCTCTAGAATCTTATGCATGTACGAAGGCAGGTATTTCCCCGTGCTGTCCACACAGCGGTCGTAGGCGCATCGAATCATCTCGGGGGAGAATTTCCATTCCTGCACCCATTGAGCGGCCAAAGACGCCTCTTTTGAGGAAGGGGAACGTTCCGGCAGGTTCAGCGCGTGCATGACCACATTCCAGGCGCGCCGGCGCTCCGTCAGTTCCTGCAGCTTTTCCTCGGCCTGCCGGTGTGTCGTGATGCCCTCGTCGGCCCAGTTGATCGCGATGCGCTCAACGTAGCGCATGAACGGCTTGCCGCCTCCCGCGGAAAATTGCAGGAGCATCAGAATCACATCCGTCGGCAGGCCGTAGTCGTCGTGCAGCATCAAAAGGGTCGCCGTGTCGTTCGTTGAGAGGCAGCGCCCGAAGATCTGTTCCGCCTCCTGCATCAGGCAGCGGATCTCTTCGGATTCCTCCATCCGGCGCGCCACACACATCGGATCCGGGCGCTGCACGCGGGCCGGCGGGCGAGGGGCAGCCGGCTTTTCGGGCGCCGCTGCGCCGGTGGCTTTCGCTTCGGGCGCCGCCGCCTTTGCGGGGGCTTCCGCCTGCTGCGCCGTCCGAAACGAGAGCACGCCGGTTTCCTGCCAGTACGAGAGCGCGTCGCGTGCGTCTGCCGCACTGACCCCGAGCGCTTCCCCGAGTGCTTCATCCGTAAACGGCGCACCGCCGTGCCGCAGCACCCAAAGCAGCGCCTTGAGCTGTACGCTGCCGGCCAGGCGCAGGTGCTGGTCCACAACGGCGGTGGGGACCGCAAACACACTGCTCCACAGGCCGTTGTCAAATTGATATTGCATCATGGAGAACACGCCCTCTTTATAAAAATAAAAATTTGAAACGATTTCGTCGGTTGTTTTATTATACCATTGCCTGCACATGAAAACAACCGGCCCCCGGATGCGCCCCGGCCGGCGAAAAAATTTTCAAAAACCCCTTGACAAGTCCTTCCTCTCTGCGGTATAATAACTCTCGCAGTCTGATGCGAACGTAGCTCATCTGGTAGAGCGCCACCTTGCCAAGGTGGAGGTAGCGAGTTCGAGCCTCGTCGTTCGCTCCATAACCGCGGGATGCCGCAGAGAAGACGCTGCTTTCAGGTTTTGAAAGCAGCGTCTTTTTGTTGCCGGGGCTTCCCTTCCAAACATACATTTTGGCGCCGCTTTCCACAAGGAGCGGGGGAGGGCTTTCTATGTGCGCGTAAATGTGGTATAATAACTTGGTTATGAACACAGGTGGGGAAGCGGCTTTCCCCGCTTGGCAGACAAGCTTTCCGTTTCAGAGAACTTCAAAAGTGGTGAGGGATTCAGTTTTATGGATACGAGAAATGATGTACGGAACGTTGCGATTATTGCCCACGTTGACCACGGCAAGACGACGCTGGTCGACCAGCTTTTGCGGCAGAGCGGCGTTTTCCGCAGCAATGAAGTCGTTGAGGAGCGTGTGATGGACTCGAATGCCTTGGAGCGTGAGCGCGGCATTACGATTCTTTCCAAAAACACCGCCGTCATGTACAACGGTGTGAAGATCAATATCGTCGACACGCCCGGCCACGCGGATTTTGGCGGCGAGGTAGAACGCATTCTGATGATGGTCGACGGGGTTCTGCTTCTCGTCGATGCGTTTGAAGGCTGTATGCCGCAGACCCGCTTTGTGCTCCGCAAGGCGCTGGCCCTCGGCAAGCGCCCGGTCGTCGTTCTCAATAAGATCGACCGCCCCGGCGCGCGCCCGGCAGAAGTCGTCGACGAGGTACTCGATTTGTTTATTGAGCTCGGCGCCAACGAAGACCAGCTCGATTTCCCGGTTTTGTATGCGTCCGCGCGCGACGGCTACGCTTCCGAATCCGCCGAGGAGCGCGGCACCGACATGAAGCCGCTGTTTGAGGCAATCCTGCGCTATATCCCCGCACCGCAGGGCGAGATGGACGGCCCGACGCAGGTGCTGTTCAGCAATATCGATTACGACGATTACGTGGGCCGCATCGGCATCGGCCGCGTCGAGCGCGGCAGCATCCATGTGGGTCAGACGCTGACGCTGTGCCACCGCGACGGCACCACCCACAACGAGCGCATCACAAAGCTCTACCAGTTTGAAGGCTTAAAGCGCGTCAATGTGGAGAGCGCAAAGCTCGGCGATTTGATCGCCGTATCCGGCATGCCGGACCTCAACATTGGCGAAACGGCCTGCGACCCCGAGCATATTGAGCCGCTGCCGTTTGTCAAGATCGACGAGCCGACGGTCAGCATGATGTTCATGGTCAACACGAGCCCGTTTGCCGGCCGTGAGGGCAAATATGTGACGTCCCGCAACCTGCGCGACCGCCTGATGAAGGAGATCGAAACGAACGTTGCCCTGCGCGTGGAGGAAACGGATTCCCCGGATACATTTAAGGTCTCCGGCCGCGGCGAACTGCATCTTTCCATCCTGATCGAGGAAATGCGCCGTCAGGGCTATGAATTCCAGGTATCGAGCCCGGTCGTCATTTATAAGGAAATTGACGGGAAAAAGTGCGAGCCGATTGAACTCTTGATGATCGAGGTGCCGGATAGCTATGTCGGCCCGGTCATGGAAAAACTCGGCTCCCGCAAAGCGGAGCTCGTCAACATGGGCACGCGGGACACGGGCATGACGCATTTGGAATTCCGCATCCCGGCCCGTGGTTTGATGGGCTACCGCCAGGAATTTTTGACGGATACCAACGGCAACGGTATCATGAACAACGTCTTTGATGCTTATGAGCCGTATAAGGGCGATATTACCGTGCGCACGACCGGCAGCCTGATCGTGTTTGAGACCGGCGAGGCGACGGGTTATGGCCTGTGGTACGCGCAGGACCGCGGCCGCCTGTTTATCGGGCCCGGCACTGAAGTGTATGAGGGCATGGTCGTCGGCGTCAGCCCCAAGAGCGACGACATCGTTGTCAATGTCTGCAAGAAAAAGCACGTCACGAACACCCGCGCCGCGGGTTCCGATGAGGCGCTTCGCCTGACCCCGCCGAGTATTTTGAGCCTTGAGCAGTGCCTCGAATTCATCAAAGAGGACGAGCTGCTGGAAGTGACGCCAAAGTCGCTGCGGATGCGCAAGCGCATCTTAAACCGCGAACAGCGCATGAAGCAGCAGAGCAAGAAGAAATAAGTAAGGGTGGGCCTTATGAAGCCGATTGTCGTCCTGGATCTGGAGTGGAATGGCGCTTACAGCAAGCGGATTGGCGGCTACCTCAACGAGATCATCGAATTTGGGGCAGTCCGCCTGGATGCGGATTTAAAGCCTGTCGATACGTTTTCTGCGTTGGTGCGCCCCCAGATCGGTAAGAAAATCAGCGACAAAATTGCAGACTTAACCAGCATCACAGAGGAAGAACTGGCTTCCGGCGCGCCTTTTATGCGCGTGGTCAGCCGCTTTCGCCACTGGGCGGGGGATTGCCTTTTGATGACATGGGGTACATCGGATATTTTGGCCTTGATCGAAAACTGCCGCTACTTTAACGCAGACCGCCACATCCCGTTTCTGACGGACTATGTGGACGCGCAGGCGTACTGCGAGGCGCAGATGCAGTATGAGGCGGGCAAACAGATGGGCCTTTCCACAGCGGCGCAGCGCTTGGGGATCGACGAGACTGCCTATGGCCACCACCGCGCACTCGACGACAGCCGCCTGACCGTGCGCTGCCTGGAGGCTGTCTATACCGGGGAGGAAAGCCTGAAGCCTTTTTTGCAGGATGCCCGGCAGGAAGCGTTTTATGACCGCATGGAGTTTCGTACCGTCCTCCTCTGTGACCTCGATAACCCGTTAATCCACGAAAGCGATATGGCTTTCGCCTGTCCCAGCTGCGGCGCGGAAGCGGACCGCTGCGAGGATTGGCAGATGCGCAACAAGGCCTTTCACGCGCTGTTTTGCTGTCCAAAGTGTCAGACACGGTTTTATGGGCGCGTGCAGTTTAAACTCAAATATGAAGGCCTGCAGGTCAAAAAGAAAATTCGTCCGTATGTGCCGCCGCAGGAGGATTCCGCGGCGGAAGGCCAGGGAAAAACAGGGGGGCAGCATACTATGCCGGACCGGATCGGGTCGCTTCAAATTCATCAAAACGGGGAAGTCGTCTATTTGACGGCACCGGATTGGGAAGCCCAGCCGTGGCTGCGGCACGCATTTTCCACCCGCCTGGGCGGGATCAGCACGGGGATTTGCGCGACGATGAATTTGGGCTTCGGCCGCGGGGATGACCGCGAAACCGTGCTCGAGAATTACCGCCGTTTCTGTGAGGCTGCCGGCTTTTCCATCGAAAGCCTGTGTGCAACGGCGCAAGTCCACCGCACGGCGGTCCGCCGTGTCGGGCGTGCGGACCGGGGTGCCGGCATCCTGTATCCAAAGCCCTGGAGCGGCATTGACAGCCTGATTACCAACGAACCGGGGGTCACGCTCTGCGTGTACGGCGCGGACTGTGTGCCGCTGCTGTTTGCCGACCCCGTTCATCGCGCAATCGGCGTGGCACATGCCGGCTGGCGCGGCACCGTGGCCGGTATGGCGCTGGAGACGCTTCATGCGATGCATCGGGAATTTCAAACCGACGCGGCGGATGTCCGCGTTTTGATTGGCCCGTCCATCGGCCCGTGCTGCTTTGAGGTTGATGCGCCGGTAGCGGAGGCTTTCTGCGCGTTCCCCGATCTGGATGACCCCGCCATTGTTGAGCCGCGTGCCGGCGGGAAATACCATGTGGACTTATGGGAAGCGAATGCGCGCCTCCTGCAAAAGGCCGGTGTTTCCCATATTACGAAGGGGAATGCCTGCACCAAATGCCACCCCGACCTTTTGTGGTCCCACCGTGCAACGGGCGGTAAGCGCGGCGCTGCCTGCGGGATGCTCTGCATCCGGGAGGAGCTGTAAATGGGGCGCTGTTCGCTTTGTCCGCGCCGCTGCGGTGCCTTGCGCACGGCGGACCATGGCAGCGGCTTTTGTAAAATGGGGGAGGAGCCCGTCGTAGCGCGTGCGGCGCTGCATTTCTGGGAAGAGCCGTGCATCAGCGGGACGCGCGGCAGCGGCACCGTCTTTTTTACCGGCTGCACGCTGCAATGCGTTTTCTGCCAGAACCATGCGATCAGCCTGGAGCGCGCGGCCGGCAGACGCCTGACCCCGCGGCAGTTGTCCGATGTGTTTTTCCGTCTGATCGACCAGGGGGCACACAACATAAACCTGGTCAGCGGCGCCCAATTCGTGCCCGCCATCGTCGAGGCACTGTCCATCCGCAAGGTCCCGGTTCCGGTCGTTTACAATTCCGGCGGCTATGAATCTTTGGAAGCTCTGCGGGCTTTGGACGGATTGGTCCAGATTTATCTGCCCGATTATAAATATGATGATCCTGTCCTTGCGGAAAACTTTTCCGCGGCGCCCGATTACGTGGAGACGGCGCGGGCCGCCATTTTGGAGATGGTGCGCCAAACCGGCCCGTGTACGTTCGACGAACATGGTTTGCTCACGCGCGGGACGATCGTCCGCCACTTGCTTTTGCCGGGCCATACGCGCAATTCGCTGGCCGCCCTCGATTGGCTGCACGGCCATCTTCCCGACGGTGTCCTTGTAAGCCTGATGGGCCAGTACACGCCCTGTGTGCCGCTGCCGCAATTTCCCGAGCTTTCGCGCCGCGTAACGCGCCGCGAGTATGAAAAGGTCCAAAACCATCTGTTTGCGCTCGGCTTGGATGGCTATGTCCAGGAACTTGCCTCTGCTAAGAAAACGTATATTCCGGCCTTCGACTTGGAAGGCGTTGCGGACCTTCCTTAACCGGCGGGTTTATCATAAAACGCCCCGGCCTGCTTCCCTTCTAGAGGGGGCAGCCCGGGGCGTTTTTTCTTTCTTGATTTTTTGAGAAAAGGTTTATTCGACGTGACGCATCAGGATGCGCTCGATTAAATGCAGGAACATCGCAAACATGCTCACCGCCGCGCACAGCAGCGGGACAATGATCAAAATCATCGGGGCCGTCAGCGCCGTAATATGGAAAATCGTCCCCAAGAAGATCAGCGCGAACAGGAAAGCCGCACACATTGCGGTAAACAGCACCACATGTTTTGCGTTAAAGGGCATGCACACGCGGAATAAGATCATCAGCATCGTAAAGCCTGTCACGATGACCGCCACCGTGGACACCTGTTCCAGCGAAAGGCCAATGTAAAAATTGATGGCCTCCAAAAACAGGATATTGAGCACCATCGTCAGTGCGCCGGGAATGGCCTTCTTAATGATATTCTGCAGGAAATTCCCGTGGATGCGTTCCCGGTTTGGTTCCAGTGCGAGCACAAACGAGGGGAACCCGACGGTCAGCGCGTTGAGCAGCGTAAATTGAATCGGCTGGAATGGATACGAGCTCTGCAAAAAGATAAAGCACACCGCAATGATCGTGCTGAACAGTGCCTTATATAGGTACAGCGAGGCCGAACGCTGCAGGTTGTTGATGGAGCGGCGCCCTTCCGCCACGATGTGCGGCATCGAGGCGAAGTTTGAATCGAGCAGGACAATCTGGGAAACCGTGCGTGCCGCGTCGCTGCCGGACGCCATCGCAATGCTGCAGTCGCTCTCTTTGAGCGCCAGCACGTCGTTGACGCCGTCGCCCGTCATCGCAACGGTGTGTTTCTGCGCTTTCAGAGCCTTGACGATCTGCAATTTCTGCTGCGGCGTCACACGGCCGAATACGGAAAATTTCTGTACCGCTTCCGCAATATCCTCTTCGGAATGCAGTGTCGTCGCATCCACCCAGCGGTCGGCGTGCTCGAGGCCGGCTTTTTTGGCGATGTTTGCGACCGTGATCGCGTTGTCACCGGAAATCACCTTCAGATCAACGCCCTGGTCCGCAAAGTATTGCAGCGTTTCCCGTGCGCTTTTGCGGATTTTGTCGCTGATCAGCACCATCGCGATGGGCGCGATGTCCGCCGGCAGGGCCTTGGCGTCTTCCCCGCCAAACGGCGCTTTGCTGTGGGCGAGGACCAAAACGCGCTGGCCGCGCGCCGCCGCCGCGTCCGCCTTTTTGCGCAGTTCCCCCGAAAAGCGGTCCCCGAGCACGAATTCCCCGGCACCGATGACGTAGGTGCCGACGGAAGAAAAGCAGACGCCGCTCCACTTGCGTGCGGAGGAGAAGGGGACCTCCGCCTGCACCGTCCAGCTTGGCGCGTTGGGGCAGAAATCCTTCATCGCCAGCGAGGTTGGATTGTCGTCATTGAGCGTGTGCACCACCGCGGCGATGGCGCCTTTGAGCTGCGCGTCCGTTTCATCCGCTAAGGGGATCAGCTCGTCGACCTGCATCGTTCCTTCCGTGATGGTCCCGGTCTTATCGAGACACAGCGTGTCCACACGCGCGAGCGTTTCAATGGAATACAGTTCCTGCACCAGCGCTTTGCGGGTCGCCAGGCGCACGACACTGACCGCCAGCACGCTGCTGGTTAAAAGCACCAACCCTTCCGGCACCATGCCGACCAGCGCCGCGACGCAGCTGATGATTGCCGAGCGGAAATCTGTCCCCGAAAGGAAGATCTCTTTGCAAAACAGCGCGATACCGACCGGTACGAGGATGATGCCGATCATCTTAATGATCTTATTGATCGACGCCATAATCTCACTGGCGTTTTTCTTTACGTATTTCGCGCTTCCCGTGATTTTCGACGCGTAATTTTCTTTGCCAACGTGCTCCACCTGTGCGCGGCAGGCGCCGGATACCACGAAGCTGCCCGAGAGCAAATGGTCGCCGGGCAGTTTTGTGACCGGGTCGGATTCACCGGTAATCAAGGATTCATTGACTTCACAGGAACCCGAGACGACGACCGCATCCGCACAGATCTGATTGCCCGCGTTGAGCTGCAGAATGTCGTCCATGACAATATGGGAGACGCCCACGTCCCACAGTTTGCCTTCCCGAATTACATGGGCTTTTGGCGTCGCGATCAGGGAAAGCTTGTCGATCGTCTTTTTTGCGGCGATTTCCTGCAGGGAGCCGACCACCGTGTTGCACAGTGCAACCCCTAAAAACATCATGTTTTCCCACGAGCCGACAGACGCCACCAATGCCCCCAGCACGAGGTTCAGAATATTAAAGGGCGTGACAATGTTCTTGCGGATGATTTGTCCCACCGTTTGGGTGCCCGCCGTATCGTCTATATTCGCAAGGCCGTTTTGAAACCGTTCCCGCACCTGCGCGCGCGAAAGCCCCTGCGATGAATCGATCGCATGTTGTTCCATGCATTGCACTCCTTACTGAAAGCCTTTCCGGCTCTTTTTGCGGATCATTTGGAACCTTTCCGGGCTCGAATGCCGCTTGCATTCTATTATACTATAGAAAAGCGAGATAGGAAAGCCGGAATTTGCGGCGGATGCCGAAAAGACACGTCCCTTCCTTTCCTGCGTTTTCACAAAAGTCCGCAGGATTTGCTTGCGTCCTCCGGAGGAAGTGGTATAATGGGGCGAAGGAGAACGGTAAAAAGAGGTGATTGCGATTTCCAACAGAAATGAAGACTTTTTCCTTTGCGCGCGGACGAAGCGCGAGCGGCAGGATCGGATGGTTGCGCTGGCCGTGGTCGGGTCGCTGTTTTTGCCGTGGGTCGTTTCGATTGGTACCATCTGGGTGGCAGCCGTCTATGTCATGGTGGATTACCGCAGGCTTCGAATCGCTGTCCATTCCACGCAGATGAAGGGGCTGCTCTTGGCGCTGCTGTGCAATGTCTTTGCTGCCGCGTATTATCAGAATACGCTTGGCGTCATTATGGTGCTCGGCTTTTTTGCAATGGTTCTGTATGGCAGCTACCTTTACAAGACGATGACGCACAGCCTGTTCCATCGGATTTCCGACTTTGCATGTCTGATGAGCGTTGCGGGCATCCTGGTAGCTGTAATCCAAAAGCTGGCGTTTTTACATACGGCGCCGGGATACCGTCCGGATTCGTTTTATTTTAACGCCAATTATTTCGGGATGATGATTGAGTTTACCGTGCTGTTGACCGTCTACCGTGCCTACACGAACCGCCGCGGCCGCCCGTTTTATGCGGCGGTGGTGCTTGTGAATCTGATCGGCCTGTACCTATGCGGTTCTCTTTCGGCACTGGCGGCCATGACGGCAGGCGTCCTTTTGTTTTTGCTGCTCAAGCGGCGCTATAAAGTCTGTGCGGCGTTTTTGCTGCTTGTGCTGCTGTTTTTAGCGGCAACCCAGTGCATCCCGGCGCTTCTTCCGCGCGAAGGGGAGGCGGACACTTCCTTCGCACAGCGGCTTTCCATCTGGCATGGCGCCTTGCAGGGCATTGCGGACCAGCCGCTGTTCGGGCACGGCATGATGTCTTACTTTTTCCTGCACGATCAGTTTGGCACCTATGCGACATTCCATTGCCATAATTTGTACCTGGAAGTGCTTTTGGATTTCGGCATTTTTGGGGCATGCATTTTTGCCATCACATTGGGTTCGCAGATTTTGCGGATTCTGCGCCGCATCCGGGCGGGGACGTGCGGTAACGCCATGCTGCTTGTGCTCGTTTCCATCGGCGTCGTGTTGGTGCACGGCATGACCGATGTCACCATTTTTTGGACACAGACCGGCATGCTGTTTCTATTTTTATTTTCCGCTTCCGGCATCCGCGCAAAATATGGCCTGCCAGACGCCGTACCCGTGCGGCGGCTTGCAGAGCGGGAATGCTGAAAATTTCGTAAAACAGATCGTTTGTGGGCCGGCCCTTCCGCTTGATAGCGGCGGGGCCGGTCTTTTTGTCTTTTTGATACATATTGGCCGCCGCTTTTGCGCAAACTCTGCTCGGGCGCAGGAACTTGCGCGGAAAGGAGACCTTTTATGCGAACCACCATTCAATCCGTACATGCGCGGGAAATTTTGGACTCGCGCGGCAATCCAACCGTTGAAGCGGCCGTTACCCTGGAGGATGGCACCACAGCCGCGGCCGCTGTTCCCAGCGGCGCTTCCACCGGTGCTTTCGAAGCGCTGGAACTGCGCGATGGGGATCAGACCCGCTACGGCGGCAAAGGGGTCCGAAAAGCCGTCGAACATGTCAATATGGAGTTATACACAGCAGTGAAAGGCCAAGATGCCTCACAGACCGCGGCTCTCGACGCCTGCATGTGCGCACTGGACGGGACGCCGGACAAATCCCGCCTTGGAGCCAATGCGATTTTGGCGGTTTCCCTGGCGAGTGCCCGTGCGGCCGCCCGGTCCCTGCGGCTGCCGTTGTATCGCTTTTTGGGCGGCGCTGCGGCCGATACCCTCCCGGTACCCATGATGAATATTTTAAACGGCGGTGCGCACGCGGCCAACAACATCGACATCCAGGAATTTATGATTATGCCGGTTGGGGCTCCGTGCTTTTCAGAAGGCCTTCGCATGTGCGCGGAGGTGTTCCATGCGCTGGGGTCGCTGCTCAAACAGCAGGGACATGCGGCGTCGGTTGGGGATGAAGGGGGATATGCGCCGAACCTGCAAAGCGATGAGGAAGCTCTGCAGATGCTGTCGAACGCGATCACCCAGGCCGGTTTCCGTTTGGGAGAGGAATTTGTGCTGGCCATCGATGCGGCTTCCAGCGAGTGGAAAACGGAAGACGGCTATCTGCTTCCCAAACGGCAGGTACACTATACGACGGCGGAACTGAGCGCTTATTGGGAAAAACTTGTCCAGAACTATCCGATCCGCTCCATCGAAGACCCGCTCGGGGAAGAGGATTGGGACGGCTGGCGTGCGCTCACTTCCCGCCTCGGCGCACGCGTGCAGCTGGTCGGAGACGATCTGTTTGTCACGAATACCAAACGGCTGGCCAAAGGGATTGCAAACGGCTGCGGCAACTCGATCTTAATCAAGGTCAATCAAATCGGTACGCTGACGGAAGCGATGGACGCCGTGAAATTGGCCCAGCGTTCCGGTTATACGGCGATCGTTTCTCACCGCTCCGGAGAAACGCCGGATTCCACCATTGCGGATTTGGCTGTCGCGCTCAATGCCGGGCAAATCAAAACGGGCGCCCCGAGCCGTGGGGAACGCGTGGCAAAATATAATCGCCTGCTCCGGATTGAGGAAGCACTCGGTCCGGCCGCAAAATGGCGCGGGGCACACTGCTTTTAAGGCAGTCGAGAATCAATCGTTGGGGGAGCCCATGCCGATATGCATGGGCTTTTTCTTATACTTGCTTTACAAAATCTGTAAAGGGAATTAACTTTACAAAATTTATAAATAAATTTTTTGTAAAGGAATTTTAGAGTACAGAAAAGAAAATGCCTGCAAGCTGCCGAATTTTCAAGGAAAAATCGAACATTTCCCGGGAAATGCAGCACCTTTTCATGCAAGGAATTTCCCTTTTCAAAGAGTGTGGATGCAATTTTCAACGTTTTTGCATGTAAAGGCATTCTGCTTTCCACGTATTTTGCCAGGCTTAAAATGCATATCCGGCGCATACACTGTTTCCAGCACTTTTTTAAAAGCATGCCTTGAATCGAATAGAAACGGAGGGAATCATGCATGCGAGGAAAACGGTGGTTGGCAGCCTTTCTGGCGGCCCTATGCGTGGGGATGCCCTGTTTGCTGCCTGCGTCCGCGGCTTCGAGCCTTGCGGAAGAGAATGTCAAGGCACCCGCGGCAGTGTTGATGGAGGCGGAAAGCGGCAAAGTGCTCTATGAGAAAGCGCCGCATGAAAAGCGCGCGTGCGCTTCGGTGACGAAAGTCATGACGCTCTTGCTTGTGATGGAAGCCCTCGAAAGTGGAAAATTGACATGGACGGAAACCCTGACTGCGAGCGCACACGCCGCCTCGATGGGTGGGTCGGACATTTGGCTCGAAGAGGGGGAGCAGATGACCGTGGAGGATCTGGTCAAAGCGACGGTCGTCGCCAGCGCGAACGACGCTGCGGTCGTCCTCGCAGAGGCGGTTGCCGGCAGCGAGGAGGCTTTCGTCCAGCAGATGAACGCGCGCGCAAAGGAACTCGGCATGCAGGACACGACGTTTAAAAACTGCAACGGCCTTGACGAGGAAGGGCACTTGACGAGCGCGTACGATGTGGCGCTGATGAGCCGTGCGCTGCTGTCGCACAAAGAGATTCTAAATTACACGACGATTTGGATGGATACACTGCGCGGCGGCAAAACGCAGCTTGTCAATACGAATAAGCTTTTGCGCTCTTACGATGGCATCACCGGCCTGAAAACCGGCACAACGAGTCAGGCGGGCAGCTGCATTTCGGCAACGGCACAGCGAGGGGATCTGTCGCTGATCGCCGTGGTGCTGGGCGCTTCCACCACGCAGGACCGCTTTTCGACCGCCCGCGCACTTCTGGATTACGGCTTTGACAACTGGTCCATGGAACCGCTTCCGCAGCCGGAAACGCCCCTGACGGCCGTCAAAGTGCGCGGCGGCATGCAGCCGGAGGTCGCCGTTTCCGCAGACCTTTCCGGCAGCATGCTGGTGCCAAAAGAGGAAGCCGGCAAGGCGGTCTGTACGGTCGAATTGCAAACGGGGGTCGAAGCGCCCGTCCAAAAAGGCCAGCAGCTCGGGCAGGTCCTCTATACGCTGGGGGAGGAAACCCTCTGCACGCGCCCCATCTTGGCCCAGCAGTCCGTAGAAGCGCAGTCCCTTTCGCGCATTTTTTCCCTTTTGCTGCAGAAGGTCTTCTCTATATAAGGAAACGGATGCGCCAGACGTCTGGAGCAGGGTGCAGAAGATTCTCTTTAAAAGGAAATAAAATCTAAAGAAAACATATATAAGGAGAAATTGCGGGGCCGTTGCATGCATCGTACGCACTTTTTGCGGTTTCCTCGAAAAAAATGTGAAAGGAATATAAATTCTGGACTCTTCCCTTGCAAATCGTATTGGGATATTGTAAAATATACACAAACGACGTTGGAGCAGTTTTTCAAGGAGGGAATGTTATGAGCATTCAGTTGGAAACGCAATATCTGAAAGGATTTGTGGCACCGGAAGAGTTTGCATCGGCAGCGCCGCAGGTAAAGCTTGCACATGAGCTGCTGCACACCGGCACAGGCGCCGGCAACGATTTTATTGGCTGGGTCAATCTCCCGACCGATTATGACAAAGAGGAGTTTGCTCGGATCAAGGCGGCCGCACAGCGCATCCAGTCGAATACGGATGTCTTTGTGGTCATCGGCATTGGCGGCTCTTATCTCGGCGCGCGCGCCGCAGTGGAATACCTGAAGTCCAACAATTATAATGCCCTGAAAAAGGACACTCCGGACATCTATTTCATCGGCAACAGCATCAGCTCGACCGCTTTGGCGGAAGTGCTTGAAATCTGCGAGGGAAAAGATGTCTCCATCAACATGATCAGCAAATCCGGCACCACGACCGAGCCGGCCATTGCGTTCCGCGTTTTCCGCGAATTCCTGGAGAAAAAGTACGGCCGGGAAGAGGCGCGCAAGCGTATCTTCTGCACGACGGACCGTGAAAAGGGAACGCTCAAGCATCTGGCCGACGAGGAAGGGTATGAGACGTTTGTTGTGCCGGATGATGTCGGCGGCCGCTACAGCGTTTTGACGGCAGTCGGCCTTCTGCCGATCGCGGTTTCCGGTGCGGATATCGACGCACTCATGGCCGGCGCTGCAAAAGCACAGGCTCTCTATAACAATCCCGACCTTTCTACGAATCCGTGCTACCAGTATGCGGCGGCACGCAACCTGCTGTACCGCAAGGGCAAGGCCATTGAGATCCTCGTCAGCTACGAGCCCTGCTTTACGCTGATGAATGAATGGTGGAAGCAGCTCTACGGCGAAAGCGAAGGCAAAAATAACAAAGGATTGTTCCCGGCATCGGTCATCTTCTCTACCGACCTGCATTCGATGGGCCAGTACATCCAGCAGGGCCGCCGCACGATGTTTGAAACGACGGTGCTGTTCGATAAGCCCAAAAAGGAAATTACGATCGGCAACGACCCGCAGAATGTAGACGGCCTGAATTTCCTGGAAGGCCGCACCATGGACTACGTCAATAAGCGCGCCTTTGAGGGGACCGTGCTCGCCCATACCGACGGCGGTGTGCCGAACCTCGTCATCCGTGTGCCGGATTTCAGCGAGGATTCCTTGGGACAGCTGATTTATTTCTTTGAAAAAGCCTGCGCGATTTCCGGTTATATGATGGGGGTTAACCCGTTTGACCAGCCCGGTGTCGAAAGCTATAAGAAGAATATGTTCGCGCTGCTCGGCAAGCCCGGCTATGAATCGCAGAAGGACGCGCTCGAAGCACGCCTGAAGAAAGACTGACCACAATGTTCAAAAAAGAAAAGGAGAGACAACCATGATTACATTCATCACAGGGAAAAAGGGTTCCGGCAAGACCAAGAAGCTCATCGAACGCGCCAATGCGGCCGTCGCAGCTTCGAAGGGCAATGTGGTCGTCATTGAAAAAGGCCTCAAGCTCACGTACGATGTGGACCATGCGGCACGCCTGATCGATATCGAAGCGTATGGCATCAAGGGCGCCGACGCGCTGTTCGGCTTCATCAGCGGCATCTGCGCAGGCAACTATGACGTGACGGATATCCTCGTGGATTCCACGTTAAAGATTATCGGGCAGGATTTGGAGCAGCTGGTTCCGTTCGCTGAGAAAATGAACGCATTGGCGGCTATGGCAAACACCACGCTGACGTTCTTGGTCTCCGCAGACAGCGCCGATTTGCCCGACGCCCTGCATGAGTATGTTTCGGAGGTCTAAAGGAAGGGCTTTTCCCGAATAGAGGACTTCCTTTTTAGAAATGCTGCCCGCGCGCTTTTCCGGTTTCCCCTCTACAGAATGGGGAGGAAGGGTGTTAGGGGCGGCATTTCTTGTGTTTTGCTGCAGATTCTTTTACTTTTTTCTTGACAAAAAGAAAAGGACGCATTATAATAAGCAAATGTAGCGCCGAGGTGGATTATGCTTCTCGATGTAAAAAAGTGGATACATGAACGGAATGTTTCATTTCCTATCGCGTATCAGTTTGACCTTTCCGATCTGGAGCTGGATGCAACCCATCCGTTTGTAAGCCCCATTTCCGTGAAAGGTGAGGTACGGGTAAAGGACGACTTCGCACAGTTGGACGTAGAGGTGTCCTTTGCGTTCAGCGTCCCGTGTGACCGCTGTGCGACACAGATCGACCGGCAGTATACGTATCATTTTTCACACGTGTTGGTAGAAACCATCTCCAACGAAGAGGATACCGGTGACGGTTATTACGTCGTATTGGAGAATGGCTGTGTAGATTTGGACGCTCTGCTGCGAGAGGACATTTTACTCGAGCTCCCGACAAAGTTTTTGTGCAAGGAAGACTGCAAAGGCTTGTGTCCGATTTGCGGCAAAAACTTGAACGAGGGAATGTGCAGCTGCAGCGTGCGCCAGGTTGACCCTCGCCTTGAGGTGCTCAAGCAATGGATCGATCCGACAGAGTGAGATAAGGAGGTGCTGACGAATGGCGGTTCCAAAGAGAAAGGTTTCTAGTGCAAGGCAGAACAAAAGACGTTCCAGCGTTTGGAAGATTAGCGCTCCTGCTCTGGTGAGATGCCCGAAGTGCGGCGAGTACAAGGTTGCGCACAGAGTATGCGGCAACTGCGGCTATTACAACGGCCGGCAGGTCATTAAGAAGGATATGTAAGGATCCTTTCGCTGATTTTCCGAAAAATCGGGGGGCTGTGTGTCTGCAAAGCGTTGGCTTTGTAGGCGGCAGCCCCCGTTTTTCTTATCTAAAAGACTGTATTTTGGCTTGACGAACGCGCGCGTCCATGCCATAATTTTTACGGAACCCGAAAGTGCGCGCAAGCAGAAATTACGTTTGGAGGGAAGATCTTATGGCAAAACCGGTGGTCGCCATTGTCGGGCGGCCCAATGTGGGGAAGTCTACGCTCTTTAATAAGTTGATCGGCCAGCGCCTTTCCATTGTCGATGATACGCCAGGGGTCACGCGCGACCGCATTTATGGCACCTGTGAGTGGCGCAATCGCTCGTGCACGTTGGTGGATACGGGCGGTATAGAGCCCAAAACGAACGATATTTTGCTGTCGCAGATGCGTGCGCAGGCGCAGCTGGCGATTGAGGCGGCGGATGTCATCCTGTTCGTGACCGATCTGCGTTCCGGCGTCACGGCCGCGGATGCAGAGATTGCCTCCATGCTGCAGAAAAGCGGCCGCCCGGTCGTGCTGTGCGTCAATAAGTGCGACACGGTCGGTGAGCCGCCTGCCGAATTCTATGAATTTTATAATCTGGGCCTCGGCGACCCTGTTCCCGTTTCCTCTGTGCACGGCCATGGGACCGGGGATTTGCTCGATGCCGTTTACGCACACTTCCCGGCGCAGGAAGCGGAGGACGAGGAAAACGATGTCATCCGGATTGCGATCATCGGCAAGCCGAATGTCGGAAAGTCGTCGCTTGTGAACTTTATCGCCGGGGAAAACCGCTGCATTGTTTCGGATATCGCCGGTACCACGCGCGACGCCATCGACACGGAAGTGGAAAATGAATACGGAAAATTTGTTTTGATCGATACGGCCGGCCTGCGCCGCAAGAGCAAAGTGACCGACCAGATTGAACGCTACAGTGTCCTGCGCGCGCAGATGGCCATCGAGCGTGCCGATGTGTGCGCCATCCTCATCGATGGGACCGAGGGTTTTACAGAGCAGGACTCCAAAGTCGCGGGACTGGCCCATGAAGCGGGGAAGGCCTCCATTGTGGTTGTCAACAAGTGGGATGCCGTGCAGAAGGAAACGAACACGATGGGCGCCATGCGCGCAAGCCTCGAAAAGGATTTTTCCTTTATGAGCTATGTGCCGATCCTGTTTCTTTCGGCCAAAACCGGGCAGCGTGTCCCGCAGTTGTTCGAGACGGCCAAGCAGGTCGCCCAAAATAACGCCATGCGCATCAAAACCGGCGTGCTCAACGATGTGCTCGCACAGGCGACCGCGCGCGTACAGCCCCCGACGGATAAGGGCCGCCGTTTAAAGATTTACTATATGACCCAGGCCAGCACGAAGCCGCCTACGTTTGTTTGCTTCGTCAATTCGAAAGAATTGTTTCATTTTTCGTATCAGCGGTATTTGGAAAATCAAATCCGGGAGACGTTCGGAATGACGGGAACCCCGGTGCGCTTCCTTGTGCGGGAGCGCGGCGAGCGGAATTAATGTTTTGCGTTGTACCAATCATGAGGAGGAATTCCTATGCAGGACTCTACACACCTGATTTTAGCGATTGTCTTGTCGGCTGTGATCGCCTATTTGATCGGCAGCATCAGTTTCTCGATTATTTTTACGAAGCTTTTTGACCACAATAAGGACATCCGCACGATGGGCAGCGGAAATGCCGGCATGACAAACGTTCTGCGCTCCGCAGGCATGAAGCCTGGCGTCTTGACGACCATCTGTGACTTCGGGAAAGGTATTCTTTCCTGCCTCATTGGTGCGGCTGTCTTTACCGCCGTGCTTGGCGGCGACGGCCTGGCGGTCCTCGGCTGGGGCGTGGAGCCTTACCGCTATGGGGTCTTTATTGCGGGGATTGCCTGTGTGCTCGGCCACATGTTTCCGATCTTTTTTGGATTTCGCGGCGGCAAGGGCGTCTTGACCACGGCGGCGGTCCTTTTGATGATCTATCCGCCGATCCTGGCGGTCGACTTTTCCCTGTTTTTGGTTTTGGCGCTTTTGACGGGATATGTCTCGCTGGGCTCCGTTATGGCGGCGGCTACGTTCCCGCTGTGGGGATGGCTGTTCCACTATTTTGTCTTTTACCGCGCGGGGGCTGTGTCGTTTTCGTTCATGGTGATCTCTACGCTGCTGCTTGCGTTTTTGGGCGCCTGCGTTGTGCTGCGCCATCACGCGAACATTCGCCGCTTGATCCACCACGAGGAAAAGAAGTTCCATCTGCACCACGATTCTTAAATACGCACGGCACTGCCGCTTTGACGGCTTTCCGAAATAGACACAGCAAAAAACGGCCCTCCAGAAACGGAGGGCCGTTTTTATTCCCGTTTTAGGTTCAAGCTCGCGTAACCTTGCCGGAACGCAGGCAGCGGGTGCAGGCGTAAATACGCTTGGGGGAACCGTTAACGATTGCTTTGACGCGCCGGATGTTGGGCTTCCAAGTCCGGTTGGAACGGCGGTGGGAATGGGATACCCGAATGCCGAAGGAAATGTCCTTGCCGCAGATGTCGCACTTTGCCATGAGTCTGCACCTCCTTTGATCGCGGACTATTTTCCTATGTGGATAACAGATTCATTATACAAGAGGATTCGAAAAAAAGCAAGCGCTTTTTGCTTTTTCTTTTGCCGGACCCCTACATCTTGTTTTTTGTGCGCATCCGTATTATAATATGTTGCATATCCATTTGTCCAAAATCCCGCTGTCGCGGCGAAGGCCGTAGGCGGAAAGAGGAGGAAACCGCTTTTATGCTTTACGGAATGCTTCGCGGAATTATGTCCGGGCAAGGGGTCAACCTCAGCGCGATGATCGCGCAGATCCTGGCATGCCTGTTTGTGATTTTTCTCATTTTGCCGTTTCATGAATTCGCGCACGGCTGGATGGCAAAGCAGCTGGGGGACCCGACCGCAAAATATGCGGGCCGCTTAACCTTTAACCCGCTCGCGAGCCTCGACTTTATGGGCGCGCTGTTTTTATTGCTGTTCGGTTTTGGCTGGGCAAAGCCGGTGCCGGTTGATCCGCGCTACTTTAAAAAGCCCAAGCGGGATATGGCGCTGACAGCCCTTGCGGGGCCGGTCGCCAATGTCATCGCTTCCTATGTAGGGGCGGTGCTGTATTATTTGCTGCTGGTTGTGACACGCGGCGCGCTGCCGATGTTTTTCGTTTACTTTTTAAATGCGTACGTGACGGTCAATATCTCCGTTGCGGTCTTCAACTTGATCCCGCTGCCGCCCCTCGACGGTTCCCGCATTATTGGCGCGTTTATGAGCGACCGCGCGCTGCAGATGTATTACCGGTACCAGAATGTGATCATGATGGTGCTGTTTTTGTTGCTGCTCACGGGCGTGCTCAATGTGCCGCTGAATATGATTGAACAGCTCTTGACAAACGGGATTTCTTTTTTGGCGCGGCTCCCGTTCATGCCGTTTGGATTTTTCTAAGGTTTATGGAGAAAATAACTTATAAATTGGACGCTTTCGAGGGCCCGCTCGACCTGCTTTTGTATCTGATCCGCAAGAATAAGCTCGATATCTGCGACATTCCCATTGCGCAGGTGCTCGATCAGTACATGGCGCACATTCGCGCGGCCCAGGAGGCGGATATGGAGGTCGCCAGCGAGTTTTTGGAGATGGCGGCCCGCCTGGTTTATATCAAGACCGTCCATCTTCTGCCGCGCCACGAAGAGGCGGAGGCGCTGCGGGTTGAGCTTTCCGGCCAACTGCTCGAATATGCGGAATGTAAGCGCATTGCCGGCAAACTCGGCGAACAGCTGCAGGCCGACTGCTTTACACGCCCCCCGCAGCAAGTAGCCCCCGATTATACATACCGCCGGTCCATCCTGCCCGAAAAGCTGCTGCAGGCTTATCGGGACGCCGTAGGAAAACACGCGGCGCCGCGGCCGCAGGCTTCCAGCTTTTCCGCAATCGTTGCGCACCGTGTCGTCTCGGTCGCTTCGCAGATCATCTATGTCCTGCGGCGCTTGTGGAAGGTGCAGCGGCTTCATTATCGGGCGCTGTTTGAGAAGAAACGGGACCGTTCCGAGGTGGTCGCTATTTTTCTGGCGGTTTTGGAGCTTGTCAAGGGCAAGCGCCTGCGCATCGAAGGGGAAGGGGACGACCCCATCGTAAAACTTGTGAAAGACAGGTGAGAAAGCGTTGCAAAAGCAAAGTTTAAAGGGCGCCCTGCAGGCGCTGCTGTTTGCAAGCGGGGAGCCGCTTTCGATCGACCGCATTGCCCAGGTGCTGGCGCTTTCCCCGCAGCAGGCCGAATCCCTCGCCCTGGAGGAACAGGAAGCGTTCAATGCGCAAAATGAGGGCATTCAGATCCTTCGTTTGGAAGATAGCTTCCAAATGTGCAGTGCGCCGCTCTATGCGGAGCAGGTGCGCAATCTATTGGAGATCAAACACAACGCGCCGCTTTCGCAGGCCGCCTTGGAGGTATTGGCCATCGTCGCGTATAACCAGCCGGTCACGAAGGCGTTTGTCGAGCAGATTCGCGGCGTCGATTCTTCCGGCGTTTTAAATAGCCTATCCCAAAAGGCATTGATCGAGGAGCAGGGGCGGCTGGAATTGCCGGGACGCCCGCTTCTGTACGGGACGACCGCGAACTTTTTGCGCTGTATGGGCATTTCCAGCCTGGAGGAGCTGCCCTCGCTGCGCGCGGAAACGGCGCCGTCCAAAATGGAAGAAACGCCTTTGCAAACGGAGACAGCATCATGATTTTTTTAGGGATCCTCGCGGTGGTTTTGCTGCTTTTGCTGTGCTCGGTCCGTGTGCGCGCGGCGTACCGCGATACGCTTCGGCTGCGCATTTCATACCTTTTTTTCTCTATCCAGCTTCTTCCTCCAAAAAAGAAAAAGCAGAAGAAGCAAAGAAAAGAAAAACCTGCAAAAAAAGGGGCGCAGAAAAAGCCGGAAAATCTTTTAAAAAAGCTCTATCAGGAAAAGGGCCTTCCGGGGCTGTTGCGCTTTTTGCAGTCGCTGGCCCGCCTCGCGCTCGATGCCGGCAAAGCCATTCTGCGCCACGTACGTGTGCGCCGCTTTTCCGTCAACATCGCGGTTGCCACCCAGGATGCGGCCAAAACGGCCGTTGCTTACGGGATGACATGCTCGGTTGTCTATCCCGCTGTGTCCGCCTTTGTCGGTGCGGCTAACTGCCCGCGCTACGACGTTGCGGTGATTGCGGATTTTCAGGCGGAACAGCCCAAAGTGGATGCGGCTGTCGACTGCAAAATCCGGGTCCTCTTTTTGCTTGCTGCGGTGCTTTCCGCACTGTTTCGATACATGAAAGCAAGAAATTCGGCAAAAATAGAAACGAAAGAGATTCAAAAAGGCGGTGCTGAAACATGAGTGATCATCCGATCGAAGGCATGATGGACAAGACCCTGGAAAAGATCAAACAGATGGTGGATGCGGACACCGTCGTGGGGAACCCGATTACATCCCCTGACGGCACGATTATCCTTCCTATTTCCAAAATCAGCTACGGATTTGCTTCCGGCGGTTCTGATTTTGCGAGCAAGACGCAGCCGAACAAGGACTTTTTCGGCGGCGGCGCCGGTGCCGGCGTTACGATTAACCCGGTTGCCTTCTTGGCCATTTCGCAGGGCAATGTGCGTATGCTGCAGATTGACCCCTACAATTCCTCTGCAGACCGTGTCGTCAGCATGATTCCGGACCTAATCGACAAGATTAAGGAGCTTATCAAAGGGAACCATAAGCCGGACAATAAGCCGGACACGCCTGCACAAGAGGCGCCCGCGCCTGCAGAGCCTGTTTCTGAGTCATGATTTGAAAACCACCTGCATATCGTCTAGGGGCAGGTGGTTATTTTGTTGTATGTACAGTGGAGGAAAAGGCGTTTCCGGTGCGGTCTGGCGGGGCTTTTTTTAGGCATTTTCTGCTTTTTTGCCTGTGTGCTTCCGTCCCATGGCGCGGAAACGGACCTTTCTGTTTCCGCAAAATCCGCGGCACTTTTCAACGCTTCCGACGGCAGCCTCTTATGGGAAAAGAATGCGCAGCAAACGCTTCCCATGGCGAGCACGACGAAAATCATGACGGCCCTTTTGACATTGGAACAGGCCGCCATTGAAGACCGCGTCGTGGAGATTACCGAGGAAATGGTGCGCGTAGAGGGCTCGTCGATGGGCCTTCGCGCCGGTGACCGGCTGCGGTTGAGCGCCTTGGCTGCAGGTATGCTCAGCACTTCCGGCAATGATGCGGCCAATGCGGCGGCCTATGCACTCGACGGCAGCCTTCCTGCGTTTGCACAGCGCATGAATGCGCGTGCAGAAGAGCTGGGCCTTTCGCACACCCATTTTGTGACGCCGTCCGGTTTGGATGACGACGCCCACTACACCACGGCCGAGGACCTCGGGAAACTTGCGGGTGCCGCCATGCAGAATCCGTCCTTTGCCGCCATTGTCTCGCAAAAGTCGGTGCAGGTCACCTTTGAACAGCCCGCACAGACACGCACGTACAAAAATCACAATAAGCTGCTTTCGCAGTATGCGGGATGCATCGGGGTAAAGACGGGGTATACGGAAAAGGCCGGGCGCTGCCTGGTTTCCTGCGCGCAGCGCGACGGCGTGCGCTTGGTTGCCGTCACGCTCCATGCGCCCGACGACTGGGCGGACCACACCGCCATGCTCGATTACGGTTTTTCGCTTTTGCGCAGTGTTTCCCTCAATGACAGTGCGTTTGCCTGTACGCTGCCGGTTGTCGGCGCGGACCGGGAAACCGTCTCGATTACCGGCAGCGAAGGGGAGAGCGTCGTCATTCCGGTCGATGCCGTTTTGCAGCGCGAAGTGCTGCTGCCGCGTTTCCTGTACGCACCGCTCGAGGAAGGCCAGGTGGTGGGCTGCGTTTTGTACCGTGTGGGGAATACCGTAGTCGGGCAGACGGCGCTGACAGCATCCGCCGTTTCAAGCGCCAAGGCGCCGGCCCAAACGTTTTGGGACCGGATTTCCGCCTTTTTTGCGCACAGCGGATAGAAACCATTTTTAAAAGAGCAAATCTATCGAAAGAAAGAGGACGCAGATGGAAGAGAGATTGCAAAAACTATTGGCGCAGGCCGGCATTGCCTCCCGCCGCAAGGCGGAAACGTGGATTCTGGACGGCAAGGTGCGTGTAAATGGAAGGGTTGCAAAGCTCGGGGATAAGGCCGACCCCGCGCGCGATAAAATCCTCGTTGACGGCCGGCCGCTGGAGGTACATACCGCGATGCGCTATTTGATGCTGCATAAACCGCGCGGCTTTGTGACGACGATGGCGGATGAACGCGGCCGGAAATGTGTCGCGGAATTGGTTGCGGAGGTGCCGGAGCGCGTGTATCCGGTCGGCCGGCTGGACCGCGAAAGCGAGGGCCTTTTGCTGCTGACGAACGACGGTGCATTTGCCAATGCGATGATGCATCCGTCTCACCATGTCCCGAAGACCTACCGCGTGACCATCCATCCGGGGATTACCGAAAACCAGCTTACCCAGCTTGCCATCGGGATTCCGCTGGACGGCAGAAAGACCGCTCCCGCCGGGGTCCGTGTGCTCAAGCAGGAGCCCGGGCGTGTGGTGCTAGAAATCGTGCTGCAGGAAGGCCGCAACCGGCAGATTCGCCGCATGTGTGAAGCGTTGGGATTGGAAGTCGCGCGCTTAAAACGCATCGCCATTGGCCCGGTGCGCCTGGGGATGCTCCAGCCCGGGGATTGGCGGGATCTCACCGCAGAAGAGGTGCGCGCCCTCAAGGCAGCCGCTGCGCCGGGCAAATCGTCCAGGGCGCGCCGCGGCGGATCATCAGCGTCTTTTTAAATTTAAAAGGGATGGCAGAAAAAGCGGTATGGTTTGCGATTCTTTGGAGGGAACGGGTGGTTTTCCTAGTCGTTTTGCACGGAAATCGTGAATTCATACTTGCGAAATCGTCCGTTGTCCTTTATAATTCTTTATAGGTATTGTCTTTTCTTTTCGAAATAGACAGGTTTGATTTCACGAAAACGGAGGAATCTGAAATGAAAAATGCCGAAGCGGCAACATCTTTGCAGAAAGCCTGCGAGCTGGCGGAGAAAACCGTTGGGTACAAAAGGCTTACCGCATTGTTTGACGCGGGCAGTTTCGTTGCAATTGATGCTTATGCAAAGTCGGAAACGGGCTTTGCAGAGGCTGCAGCGGGCTATGGGACCATCGAGGGCTGCCCGGTCTATGCGTTTTCTCAGAGCAGCGATTTGGACGGCGGCGCGTTTAGCAAAGTCCAAGCGCAAAAGATCAAAAAGGTTTTCTCATTGGCTGCAAAAACCGGCGCGCCGGTTGTGGGAATCTACGACTCTATCGGCGGCCGTTTAAAGGAAGGCGCTGACCTTCTGCAGGCGTACGGGGAGATTCTTCTGCAGGCGAACCGCCTGTCCGGCGTGGTGCCGCAGGTTTCCCTGGTGCTGGGCCCGTGCGTGGGCACTTCGGCGATGATTGCCGCGTGTGCGGATTTTGTCGTTTTGTCGAAAGACGGGGAACTCGCACTGGCCTCCGGGGCGGAGACATCCGCAGAAGCGGCCGCGCAGGCGGGCGATGCGGCGCTGGTCGCCGAAACGGAAGAAAAGGCCATTGCGGCGGTCCGCGCGCTCGTCACAAAGCTGCCTTCAAACAATCTGGAAACTGCTTCCTTTATCGAGGAAGGGGATGCAGCGGCTGTCCCGCAGGCGGGCGCCTCTGCCAAAGAGGCCGCGCAGGCGGTCGCAACGGCCGGTTCGGCCCTCGAGCTCACCGCCGCGTTCGGCAAATCGGTTTACACGGCGTTTGCAAGCATCGGGACGGGGGCAGCGGTCGGCGTCGTTGCGTATGACGGCACGCTGGACGCGGATGCCTGCGCCAAGGCGGCACGCTTCGTCCGTTTCTGCGACGCGTTTAATCTGCCGGTCGTGAGCTTTGTGGATGCGGACAAGTTTACGTCCCTGCGAGCGGCTTCCATGCTTTCGGACGCCTATGCGGAGGCGACGACGGCGAAGATTTCCGTCTTGACCGGCAAGGCCTATGGTCCGGTGTATATCGCGGTGGCAGGCCGTGGCGCCAATGCGGATTATACGGTCGCCTGGCCGGAAGCGGTAGTCAGTGCATTGGCCCCAGAGACCGGCGCGACGTTCCTGTGGAATGACCGTCTGCAGGGCGCAGAGAACCCCGTCGAAGCGCGCAAAGCGCTTTTCGAAGAATATGCAAAAACCGAAGGCAGTCCATTGCAGGCAGCCGCGCAGGGCTTGATCGAGGACGTGATCCGTCCGGAAGATACGCGCGAGGTCTTGCGCCGTTTGGTTGAAATGCTCGCGTCGAAGCGCGTCTCGACGCTGCCGAAGAAGCACAGCAACATCCAGCTTTAATGGCAGGAAGTACAATTAGGAGGAACCGTATTATGAAAAACTTAAAGATTACCGTCAATGGTATTCCATATTCTGTCCAGGTCGAAGAAGTTTCCGGGGAGGTTCCCGCTGCTGTGCCCGCACCGGCAGCGGCCGCACCGGCTCCGGCGCCTGCAGTTCCGGCTGCCCCTGCGGCACCGGCAGCGCCTGCACCCGCGCCTGCCGCAGCACCGGCACCGGCCGCTGCTCCGGCTGCCCCTTCCCAGGATGCGGAAGTGATCGATTGCCCGATGCCCGGCACGATTCTGAATATCAAAGTCCAGCCCGGCCAGACCGTCAAATCCGGCGATGTGCTGCTGATTCTGGAAGCCATGAAGATGGAAAACGAAATTATGGCGCCGCATGACGCCGTCGTGGACAGCGTATTGGTCACGAAGGGACAAAGCGTGGAATCCGGCACGCCGCTTGTCTCCCTCCGCTGAGGAGGTGTGCGCCATGCCAAAAAAGATTCAAATCACCGAGCTGGTCCTGCGCGACGCACAGCAGTCCCTGATCGCTACCCGCATGCCGCTGTCCGATATGCTGCCCATTCTTCCGAAGCTCGACCAGGTCGGGTTCTATTCGCTGGAATGCTGGGGCGGCGCAACGTTTGACGCCTGCCTGCGCTTTTTAAATGAGGACCCGTGGGAACGCCTGCGCGTGCTGCGCAAAAATTGCCCGAACACGAAGCTGCAAATGCTGTTCCGCGGCCAAAATATGCTGGGCTACCGCCATTATGCGGACGATGTGCTCGAATACTTCGTGCAGAAGAGTGTCGCGAACGGCATCGACATTATCCGTATCTTTGATGCCCTCAACGACATTAAAAATCTGCAAACTGCTATCCATGCGGCTAAGCACGAGGGCGCGCACGTCCAGGTTGCCATTTCTTATACGACCGGCCCGGTCTTCACGACGGATTACTACGTCGAGTACGCCAAGCGTATCCGCGATGCAGGGGCCGATTCCATCTGCATTAAGGATATGGCAGCGCTGCTCACGCCGTATAAGACACAGGAACTCGTCGCCGCACTGAAAAAGGCCGTTGACCTGCCCATTCAGCTGCACACGCACTACACGTCCGGCCTTGCCTCCATGTGCCTGCTCAAGGGCATTGAGGCGGGCGCCGACGTCATTGATACCGCAATGTCCCCGCTGGCACTGGGCACGTCCCATGCGCCGACCGAGTCGATGGTTGCGGCCCTGCAGGGGACCGAGTACGACACAGGGCTCGACTTAAAACTCTTAAATGAGATTCGCGAGTACTTTATGGGCCTGCGCAAAAAGTATATCGAATCCGGTCTGCTCGACCAGAGCATGCTGGCCACGAATACGAAAGCGCTCGTCTACCAGGTGCCGGGCGGCATGCTGTCGAATCTGCTGTCCCAGCTCAAGCAGGCCGGCAAGGCGGATCTGCTCGAAGAGGTGCTCCAGGAAGTTCCGCGCGTGCGCAAGGACGCCGGTTACCCGCCGCTGGTCACGCCGACCTCGCAGATTGTCGGCACACAGGCGGTGTTCAATATCATCACCGGCGAACGCTATAAGATGTGCACGAATGAGTTTAAGGACCTTGTCGCCGGCAAATATGGCACCACGCCGATGCCGATCGACCCCGAATTCCGCAAAAAGATTATCGGTGACCAGGAGCCGATTACCTGCCGTCCGGCGGACCTTTTGAAGCCCGAGCTCGAAGACCTGCGCAAAGAATGCGCCGAATGGACGGAGCAGGACGAAGATGTGCTTTCTTACGCCATGTTCCCGAAAGTGGCCACGGACTTCTTTAAGAAGCGCGCGGCACAAAAGTACGGCGTCGACGCGAAACACGCAGACGCTGCGGCGCAGATTCATCCGGTTTAAGAACCAAACCCTTTTGGAGTCAGCCCCCTCGGGGGCTGATTTTTGTTTCGGTTGACAACTCCTTGCCGAACCTGATAAAATAAAAAGAAGTATATCATTTGGATACTCGCCACTTCAAAAAGAACCGAGATGGTATTTGTGATTCAGAGTATGACAGGATTTGGAAGATACGAGGAGACGGTCAATGGCCGCCGCATTCTCGTCGAGATCAAATCCGTAAACCACAGATTTTTTGAGTTTTCCTGCCGGGTTGGCCGCGATTACGGTTTCTTGGAGGAAAAGCTCAAGACATTTCTGCAGCAGTATTTGACCCGCGGCAAGGTGGATGTCTACGTGTCTATCGCGTCCCTCGAAAGCAGCAGCGTCGGGGTGCAGATCAATCACGCCGCCGCGGCCGGCTATGTGGCCGCACTGCGGGAACTGAGCAAAACGTATGGCCTTTCCGACGTCATCACCCCGGGGGAGGTTGCCCGCTTCGGCGATGTGTGTGTGCTGTGCCGCGAACCGGAAGACGAAAACGTGTTGTGGGACGCCGTCCGCCCCGTTGCGGAAAAAGCGCTGCAGGCGCTCCTTTCCATGCGTGCGGCGGAGGGGGAAAAGCTGAGCGTGAGTTTGCAAGGTCACGCCCGGCGCATTCTGGAGCTCGTCGAGAAAGTCGAGGCGCGCTCCCCCGAAACCGTGCGTGCATACGAGGAACGTCTGCGCGCAAAGCTCGAGGAAGTGCTCGAAGGACAAAATATCGACGAATCGCGCATCGTCACCGAGGCCGCCATTTTTGCGGATAAGGTTGCGGTAGAGGAAGAGACGGTCCGCCTGCGCAGTCATGTCGCGCAGTTCTTGGAGATGCTCAAAGAGACCCAGCCGGTTGGCCGGAAACTCGATTTCCTGATTCAGGAAATGAACCGCGAGGCCAATACGATCGGCTCCAAATGCATGGATTCTCAGATTGCCTATGTGGTGGTCGATATGAAGGCCGAAATTGAAAAGCTGCGCGAACAGATCCAGAATATTGAGTAAGAAGGGAAACAATATACATGAAACTCATTAACATCGGATTTGGGAACATGGTTTCTGCCAGCCGCCTGGTCGCCATCGTCAGCCCGGAATCCGCACCCATCAAGCGGATCATCCAGGATGCGAAAGAGCGGGGGACCCTGATCGATGCGACGTATGGCCGGCGCACGCGCGCGGTGATCATTATGGACAGCGAACACGTGATCCTTTCGGCGGTACAGCCCGAAACGGTGGCAAACCGCTTTAATGAAAAGGACGATGGTTTGGACGAGGAGGAATTCGATGGAAGCGAAGAGTAAAGGCCTTTTGGTCGTCTTTTCCGGCCCATCCGGGACGGGCAAAGGAACGATTTTAAAAGCGTATTTGGAGCGCCACCCGCAGGCGCGCCTTTCCATTTCCGCAACGACGCGCGCGCCGCGCCCGGGGGAGCAGGACGGCCGGGAGTATTATTTCGTAACGCGGGAAAAATTTCTGGAAATGCGGGCGAAAAATGCGCTGCTGGAGAGTGCCGAGTACTGCGGCAATTTCTATGGGACGCCGCGTGCCCCCATTGAAGCGTGGCTCGAAGAGGGACACGATGTCTTTTTGGAGATCGAGGTCCAAGGCGGCGCACAGGTGCAGAAGCTGGAGCCGGACAGCGTGGGCATTTTCATCCTGCCGCCGTCCATCGAAGAGCTGGCACGCCGCCTGCGCGGGCGCGGGACAGAGACCGAAGACGTTGTGCAGAACCGTCTGGCTGCGGCCAAGCGGGAACTTTGCGCAGCGGAACATTACGCCTATGCCGTAGTCAATGATACCGTAGAAGCTGCCATCGAAAAGATCGACTGGATCTTAGGCGCCGAGCGGTGTAAAGTAAGCCGCAATCGAAAGTTTATTGAAGGAGTGCTGAATCATGATTAAGCCAATCGCTGATTTGTTGACGGAACCGGGCCAGAGCCGTTACGCGCTGTGCGTGGGTGTGGCCAAACGTGCGCGTGAGGTGCAGGAGCAGGCGGAACAGACCAACACGATCCTCGAGGAAAAGCCCGTGGAAGTTGCGGTCGAGGAGCTTTGGGACCATGAATACCGCATTGTCGAGTCGGACCGCAACGAAGACGAGGAGGCTGATGCCGAAAAAGAGGCGCGGCAGGCAGAAGTCCTGGCGGCCGAAATGAAGGCGGACGAGGAACTCGAAGAGGAAGCGCAGGCCGAAGAAGCGCAGGCCGGCGAGCAGGACGAAGCCGCAGAATAAGCGCTGAGAAAGGGGAACGTCCATGCTGGCAGTCACCGTCGCCGTGGAGCGGACCGTCTACCATTTTGACGAGGCGTTTTCTTATGCGGTGCCGCCCGATTTGGAGGCACAGGCACAGCCGGGATGCCGCGTGTTGGTCCCTTTTGGAAAAGGAAATGCAACGCGCCAGGGAATGATTTTGTCGCGCACGGAAGCCCCGGAGGCGTCAAAGCTGAAAGTTTTGCAGGCGGTGCTGGATCCGGCACCGCTTCTTTCAAATGAAGCCCTTTTCGCGGTGCCTTGGATGAAAGCGCATTATTTCTGTACGCTGTATGAAGCGGTCAAACTGTTTTTGCCCGTGGGCATTACGTACCAGATGCGTACATTTTATACGCTTTCCGCGCCTGTTTCTGCACAAACATTTGCGGCGCATTCGGCGGAGGAGCAGGCCGTGCTTACGTTTTTAAAGGCACACCCGGGCACGGAGCACCGCGCTTTGTGCAAAGCGCTCTCCCTGCCGCCGGAGTCCACCGTCCTGCAGACCTTGTGCCGGCAGGGCCTTTTGACGCGCAGCGTCGACCCCGTCCGCCGTATGCAGGATGCCACGATGCAGATGGTTCGGCTTTTGCCGCAGGCGGATGCACCGAAATTGACCCGCCGCCAGCAGGATGTGTATCGGGTCTTACTCGATGTGGGCTGCGCTTCGGTCAAGGAATTGTGTTATTTTACGGGGGTTACGCCGGCCGTCGTCAAAAACCTCTGTGCGCACGGGGTGTGTGAGCTATATGAACAGGAAGTTTACCGCTCGCCGTTTCGAGAAGCGCCGGAGTCGGAGCAGGCGCCGCTGTCCCTTTCCGGGGAACAGGCGCAGGCGTTTGAAACCCTGTCCGCACTGTACCATGCGCCCCGGGCGGCGACAGCGCTGCTGTATGGGGTGACGGGCAGCGGCAAGACGAGCGTCTACTTGCGGTTGATTGACCAGGCGCAGGAGGAAGGGCGCGGTGTTTTGTTCCTCGTCCCGGAAATTTCCCTGACGCCGCAGATGGTTGCGCGGTTCCGCGCCCGCTATGGGGAACGGGTGGCCCTGTTTCACAGCGGCCTCTCCATGGGGGAACGCATGGACGAATGGAAGCGCGTACATCGCGGGGAGGCAAAGATCGTAGTAGGGACGCGCTCCGCGGTTTTTGCGCCGCTTGAAGATATTGGGCTGATTATTTTGGATGAAGAGCAGGAAAGTTCCTACAAGTCGGAGCAGTCCCCCCGCTATTCCGCGCGGGAAGTCGCGGGCTTTCGCAGCCGTTACCATAAGGCCTTATTGCTCTTCGGTTCCGCAACCCCGCGTCTGGAGACGTACTACGCAGCCCAGCAGGGAAAAATCGGCTTTGCCAAACTGCTGCACCGGTATGGGGATGCAAAACTTCCAAAGGTAGAAATTTGTGACCGCAACGAGGAATATCGTGCGGGCAATTTTTCAATTTTATCGGATGCGCTTTATCGGGCGCTTCTGGAAAACCTGCAGGCGGGCCATCAATCCATCCTGCTGCTCAACCGGCGCGGATACCAGACCTTTGTCAGCTGCCGCGACTGCGGCCACGTCATGACATGCCCCAATTGCAGCATTTCCCTGACGTATCATGCCGCAAACGGGCGCCTATTGTGCCATTACTGCGGCTATTCGATCCCTTTTACCGCTGAGTGCCCGTCGTGCCACGGCCACCATATGCACTATGCGGGCATGGGTACGCAGAAGGCGGAAGAGGAGCTGGCCGAAAGCCTGCCGCAGGCGCGCATTCTGCGCTTGGATACAGACGCCACCATGCGCCGCTTCGCGTTTGAGGAAAAGCTTGCGCAGTTTGCAAAAGGGGCGTACGATATCCTGGTCGGGACGCAGATGGTGGCAAAGGGGTTGGATTTTGAAAATGTTACGCTCGTCGGCGTGCTCAATGCGGATGCTTCCCTTTATTGCGAGGATTTCCGCAGCAGCGAGGAGACGTTTGACCTGTTGACGCAGGTTGTCGGCCGCGCCGGGCGCGGACGTTTCGAGGGACGTGCATTCATCCAAACGCAGACCCCCGAAAATCCGATCTTTTCGTTGGCCGCGCGGCAGGCCTATCCGGCTTTTTATGAGACGGAGCTTGCCCAGCGGAAGCTGATGCTTTATCCGCCGTTTTCGGACCTCTGCGTGGTCGGTTTTGTAGGCGCAAATCTAGATGAGGTGCGTGCGGCTGCACAGCGCTTTTTTGGGAAGATGACGGCCCTTGCAAAAGAGGCATATCCGACGCTCCCGCTGCGGATTCTGCGCCCCTGTGCGGCGCGCATCCCGCGTGCGGGCGGAAAATACCGCTTTCAGATTTTAATCAAATGCCGCAATGGTACACGCTTCCGCGAGATGATGCGGCAGCTGCTCATTTCTTTTGGACGGGACCGGCAAAACCGCGCCGTGACGGCGTTTGCCGATATCAATCCCGATACCGTTTGGTAGAACGCTTTTGGAAAGGTGATAGAGAACGATGGCAATTCGAAACATTCGTAAAAATGACGACCCCTGCCTGCGGGCAAAGTGCCGCCCGGTGGAAAATTTTGACGCGCGTTTGGCGGAGCTGCTTGATGATATGTACGATACGATGAAGCTGGCCGATGGTGTCGGCTTGGCGGCACCGCAGGTCGGCATCCGCCGCCGCGCCGTCGTGATCGACATCGGCGAGGGCAGGATCGAGCTGATTAATCCCGAATTTCTGCTCAAGGAAGGCGAACAGCTCTGCGTGGAAGGCTGCCTTTCTTTTCCCGGGCAATGGGCGCAGACAAAACGTCCGCAGCACGTCAAGGTCCGCGCGCAGCGGCGCGACGGCACCTCGTTTGAATTGGATGCGGAAGGATTTTTGGCACAGGCGTGCTGCCACGAGCTCGAGCACTTAGACGGCATCGTCTTTTTGGACCATGCGGTCCGCCGCCTGCGTCCGGAGGATTTGGAATCGTCCAAATGACGTATAAATCGGCAGCTTTGCGACATGACTACACAAGACAGAAAGGGAGATACGATGCGCATTCTTTTTATGGGGACGCCGGAGTTTGCAGTTCCCTGTTTGGAGGCGCTGATTGCAGCGGGACATACGGTGTGCGGCGTCTTTACGCAGCCGGATAAGCCGAAAGGGCGCGGCTACACCTTGACGCCCCCGCCGGTGAAAAAGACGGCGCTGGAACATCAGATTCCGGTCTATCAGCCGAAGACCCTGCGCGACGAAGCCGTCCAGCAGCAGATCCGTGCCCTGCAGCCTGCATGTATCGTCGTTGTGGCTTATGGGAAGATTCTGCCGCCGGCCGTTTTGCAGATTCCGCCGCATGGCTGCATCAATGTGCATGCGTCGCTTTTGCCGGCGTACCGGGGGGCGGCCCCCATCCAGTGGGCCGTTTTGAATGGCGACAAGGAAACCGGCGTGACGACCATGTATATGGCGGAGGGGCTGGATACCGGCGATATCCTTTTGCAGCAGGCGACGCCGATTGGCCCGGAAGAGACGGCGGGTGAACTGCACGACCGGCTGGCCGTGCTGGGCGCGGAACTTCTCTGCAAAACGCTTTCGCAGCTTAGCGAGATTACGCCGCGCCCGCAGGGCGAGGCGACGACGCCTTATGCGTCTATGCTCGATAAGTCTTTGAGCCCGATCGACTGGAATCTTCCCGCGCAGAAGATTCACGATCAGATCCGCGGCCTTTCCCCGTGGCCTGCCGCAACGGCCACCTTGTCCGGAAAGCTTTTAAAAGTATTTGAAAGCCGTGTGGTGGACGATGCCCCGCAGGATGCACCGGGCACCATTCATGAAGCGTTTGTGGTTACGTGCGGGAATCACACGGCGCTGCAGCTTTTGCGTGTGCAGCTCGCCGGGAAAAAGGCGATGGATGCACAGACCTTTTTGCGCGGCCATCCTTTGGCCGGCAAACAATTTTCATAAGCGGCTTTTCATCAGGCCAGCGCATCCGATTTCCCGGAAAGGAGCGTTTGAGATGGGGTTTTACTTTTTTGATTACCGTTACTTTTTGTGGATGCTTCCGGCGATCCTTCTGACGGTCTTCGCGCAGCTGCGCGTGCAATCGGCCTATCGAAAGTATGCGGGCATCCGCTGTGCACGGGGATATACGGGTGCACAGGCGGCAGAACGCGTGGCATACAGCGGTGGAGCGCGCAACATTGGCCTGCAGCAGATCGGCGGGGTGTTGTCGGATCATTACGATCCCCGCACGAATGTGATCCGTCTGTCCAGCGGCGTTTATGGCGGCACCTCCATCGCTTCGGTCAGTGTGGCGGCCCATGAGGCGGGACACAGCATCCAGTATGCAACCGGGTATGCCCCGATCAAACTGCGTGCGCTGCTGGTACCGGTGACACAGTTCGGTTCCCGTCTGGCGGTGCCGCTGATTCTGATCGGCCTGCTTTTACCGGTGCAGTACAGTTTTCTTGTCAATCTGGGCATTGCCTTTTACGCATTGGCCGTATTGTTTCAGCTCGTCACACTGCCGGTCGAGTTTAACGCAAGCCGCCGCGCGCTTCGGGCGCTGCGTGAAGAGAACATTTTGCTCGAGGAGGAGCTGCCGGGCGCCAAGGCCATGCTTTCGGCAGCAGCGCTGACCTATTTGGCCGCCTGCTTGACGGCCCTTTTACAGCTGCTGCGCCTTTTGACAATCGCAGGCAGGAGGAATCAAAGATGAAACCGGCGCGTTTTTTCGTACTCCAAGCGCTTTTAAAAGTGGAGGAAGATGCGGGTTATTCCAACATTGTCTTGGATCAGACGCTTTCTTCCCATCCCTTATCGCCGCAGGACCGCCGTTTTGCCGCCGCTTTGTTTTATGGGGTGCTGGAACGCCTGCTGACGCTCGATGCGGTCCTTGCGCCGCTTTCCCAAAAGCCGCTTTCCAAATGGGATGCCCCGGTGCGGATGGCGTGCCGGATGGGGGCGTATCAGATCTATTATATGGATTCGGTCCCCGATGCGGCTGCCGTCAATGAGTCGGTAAAGCTCGTGCGTATGGCCGGTAAGTCCCGCGCGGCCGGTTTTGTCAACGGCGTTTTGCGGAATTTGCTGCGCCAAAAGGACAGCGCACCGTTTCCGCCGGCCGGAAAAACGGCTTTGCAGACAAAGGCCATTCGCTATTCCTGCCCGGGCTGGCTCATCGCGTTTTGGGAAAAGGCCTACGGCGCAGACGTCACCGGGGCGCTATTGGAGAGCTTAAGCTGTCGCCCGCCGGTGTATGTGCGGGTCAACACGCTCCGCACAACGCGGGAAGCGCTCTTGCAGACACTGCGCGAACAGGGGATGGAGGCGCAGCCGGTTTCTTTTTTGCCAAACGCCATTGCTTTGCAGCACACCGGCGCCATCGCCGAAAATCGCGCATTTCAGCAGGGGCTTTTCCATGTGCAGGATCTGTCAAGCCAGCTGTGCTGCTTTTTTCTCGGCGCAAAGCCTCACGAACGTATTTACGATGTGTGTGCGGCGCCGGGCGGCAAGACCTTTACGATCGCGCAAGCCATGCAGGGCACCGGGGAAGTGGCGGCGTTTGACCTTTACCCCGGGAAAGTCCGCCTGATTCAGCAGGGGGCGCAGCGGCTGGGCCTTTTGAATGTCCACGCGGCGCAGCGCGATGCCGCTTCTCCCGGGGAAGCGTTGCCGCCAGCCGACCGCGTTTTATGCGATGCGCCCTGTTCTGGCCTTGGAATTTTGCGGCGGAAGCCGGAAATTCGCTACAAATCTAAAGAAAGTATTGACAGTTTGCCGGATTTGCAGTACGGTATTTTGTGTAAGTCTGCTTCTTTGGTGCGTCCCGGCGGCGTGCTTCTGTATTCGACATGTACGCTGAACCCCGCAGAAAACGGAAAGAATGCGGCGCGCTTTCTGGAGGAGCACCCCGCTTTCTGTGCGCTTCCGCTGTCTTTACCGCAGGGAGTGGAACGCGTTCTCGACGAGCCGGAGAACCAGCTGACACTGTTCCCGCAGGGGCAGACCGATGGCTTTTTTATCAGCACGTTTCAAAGGAAGGATTGATTGGCATAGAGCGGCAGGATATTCGTTCCATGACCCTCGAGGAATTAAAAGCGGCGGTAACCCAGATGGGGCAGCCCGCCTATCGTGCCGGCCAAGTGTTCCATTGGCTGCAGGCCGTCGGGGTCACGTCTTTTGAGGAGATGACCGATTTGAGCAAGCCGTTTCGTGCGGCGCTGCAGGAACGGTTCTACATAGCGAACGCACAAGTGGCACAGCGGTTGATTTCGCAAATAGACGGCACCCGCAAGTATGTTTTTCAAATGCACGACGGCGAATACGTCGAATCGGTCCTGATGGCCTATCATCACGGCTTGAGCAACTGTATTTCCACGCAGGTTGGCTGCAAAATGGGCTGTACCTTTTGTGCAACCGGCCGCAGCGGTTTTTCCCGCAACCTGACGGCCGGGGAGATGATTGCCCAGGTGCAGGCCGCACAGCGCGACGGCGGAAGCCGCATCTCCAATATTGTCCTGATGGGGATGGGAGAGCCGCTTGACAATTACGAGAATGTCCTGCGCTTTCTGGATCTCATTAGCCATCCCAAAGGCATGCAGATCGGTATGCGGCATATCTCCCTTTCCACCTGCGGCCTGGTGGACCGCATCTACGATTTGGCCGAGCGCGGATACGGGCTCACCCTTTCGGTTTCCCTGCATGCCCCGAACGACCAGATCCGCCGAAAGACCATGCCCATTGCGCAAAGGTATTCGATGGAGGCACTTTTAAAAGCCTGCAATCTCTACGCACAGCGCACAGGGCGCCGCGTTTCGTATGAATATGCGATGATCCGCGGCGTCAACGACAGTGAAGCCTGTGCGCGGGAACTCGCCGAAAAACTCCAGGGCACTTTGTGCCACGTCAATTTGATCCCAGTCAACCCTGTCGCAGGCGCCGGCTATCAGAAGAGCGACCAGCGGGCGCGGCAGCGATTTCTTTCTATTTTGGAGCACCACGGGATTGCCGCCACGGTGCGGCGGACCCTTGGCTCCGACATCAACGCTTCCTGCGGCCAGCTGCGGCGCCGGAAGCAAGAAGAGGTGTCCCATGTTTAAGGTATGTCATAAAACGGATATTGGTTTGATTCGCGATGCAAATGAAGATGCCTGCAACAGCGGCCTGACGCCGGACGGAACCGCGTGGGCGGTCGTCTGCGACGGCATGGGCGGTGTGCATGGCGGAAATGTGGCCAGCAGTGTAGCGGTGGAAACCATCATACGTCAGTATCGTGCGTTCTTTAAAAGTTCCCAGGCGCGCGGAGACACCGCAATTCGCAATTTGATGACTTCCGCTGTTTATAACGCCAATTCCGCGGTTTACGAACGTGCCTGTGCGGAACCGGCACTGGCGGGTATGGGAACGACGGTCGTCACGGTGGTTGTAACCGGAGAAGTGGCCCATGTGGTTCATGTTGGGGACAGCCGCGCCTACTTAATCGGGCCGGACGGCGCCCAGCAGCTGACGACGGACCATTCGATGGTGCAGGAGATGGTGGATAACGGCAGGCTCACCGAGCAGCAGGCACGGGTACATCCACAAAAGAATATCATCACCCGGGCCCTGGGGGTAGAACCCACAGTGCTTGTGGATTATGGAGAATTTACTTTTGCGGGGCGGAGCTTGGTGCTTCTGTGCACGGATGGGCTTTCCAATTATCTGGAACCCGAAACGCTCTATGCGCTTTCCCAGCAATACACAGGCCATGAGCTGGCGGAACAGCTGATTGAGAAAGCCAAAGCGGGAGGCGGCGGGGATAATATTACCGTCGCCATCATCGAAAATTGACGGGCAGGGAGGTTTCCGATATGGACAAGTACACGGGCAAACGTCTCGACGGCCGGTATGAGATTCACGAGCTGGTGGGCGTTGGCGGTATGGCTTGGGTGTATCGCGGCTATGATCTGCTGGAACAGCGGGTCGTGGCGGTGAAAATCTTGAAAGATGAGTTTTTGCACAACGCGGAATTCATCCGCCGTTTTAAGAATGAAAGCAAAGCAATCGCGCTGCTCTCCCATCCCAACATCATTAAGGTTTATGATGTGAGTTTTGGAGATCAGATCCAATACATCGTAGAGGAATTTATCGATGGGATAACACTGCGCCAGTATCTGGATCAGCAGACGAAAGTTAATCTTCCGGAAGCCGTCCATTTCACCATGGAAATCCTGGATGCGCTGCAGCATGCGCATGCGCGCGGGATTGTGCACCGCGATATCAAACCGCAGAATATCATGGTTTTGCCGAACGGCCATATTATCGTTACCGATTTTGGAATTGCCCGCTTCGCACGCAGCGAAACGCGCACCATTACCGACAAGGCGATTGGTTCGGTGCATTATATTGCGCCCGAACAGGCGCGCGGGGACTTAACCGACGAAAAGGCGGATATTTACTCTGTCGGCGTTATGTTGTATGAAATGACGACGGGCCAGCTGCCGTTTGAAGCCGAAAACGCCGTTTCCGTTGCCATCATGCAGCTGCAGAACGACCCGCGCCCGCCGCGGGACATTAACCCGAATATTCCGCGCGGCCTCGAGGAGATTACCCTGAAAGCCATGCAGAAGGATCCCGCCCAGCGGTACCAGTCGGCCGGCGAAATGCTGGAAGCGCTGCGTGCGCTTGTGCAGAATCCCGGCATTACATTTAACTACAATTATTTTGTCGATGATACGCCTACGCGCTACATTGCCATGGACGATTCGATCCGTTCGGATGGACAGAATCCGTACGGCGATGACTATGGCTACACGGAGGAAGGGGAGACGCCGGAAAGGCCGGCGCATAAGAAAAAGAAACGCAATAAGATTCCGTTTATCATTACCGGCATAGCTGCCGCATTTGCAGTTGTGCTGATTTGCCTGGCTTTTGCGGGGGTCTTCCGCAGCTGTTCGACGCAGACCGTGACGCTTGACAATTTTGTCGGAAGACTTTTAGAGGATGTACAGAACAATAACCCCAACCACTTCCAGTTTGTAATCGTTGCCGACACCGACAGCGAGGAGCCGGAAGGGACGATCACGAATCAAAACCCGCAAGCCGGTACGCAGGTGGAAGCCGGTGCTTCCATCACACTGGAAGTTGCCCAATCAAGCGACGAAACGACCGTGCCGGATATTCGCAATCAAACACGAGAACAGGCGCAGTCCACACTCGAGCAGAACGGCCTGGTTGCCCGGTTTGAGGAGCAGGCGGACGATGACGTCGAAGAAGGGCACGTCATTTCCGTTTCGCCGGAGGTTGGTTCTCCGATCCAGCGCGGGGAGACCGTGACGGTACAGATCAGCACGGGGCCGGAGGAGATTACCGTCCCGAATGTCGTTGGTGATACCCTTTCCGCTGCCACACAGGCTTTGGAGGCGGAAGGGTTTGTGGTCGATTCGCAGCCGCAGGACGATACCGGGAAAGACGAGAACATCGTTGTCTCTACGACGCCGGCCGCAGGGACCAGCGGCAAGAAGGGCGATACGGTTACGGTTTATTACAGTTCCGGGAAGAATGAAAAGACCATTCAGATTGTGATTCCGCTGCCGTCGAATGTCTCCCATGATGTGGCGCTGCGCTATTATCTTGACGGCGAGCAGGCCGGCAGTGCGACGGTCAATCCTTCTTATAACAATACCTGGACGCATGAAATTACGGGCAGCAATACCCAGACGCTGACCGTGGAACTCGATGGGCAGCAGTACGCGACCTACCGGCTGGACTTTAATGCGGGTTCTTACTCGCTGACCTGGCAGGGCAGTTATGTGGACCAGCAAACGCCTTCGCAACCGCCGCAATCACAGCCGGAAAGTGAGCCAGATTCGTCACAGCCGGAAACGCCGTCGACTTCTTCCGAACCGGCCGATCCGCTTCCGGCAACGTCCAGTGAGGGGGCCGAGCCGTAATGGTATGTTTGACCGGGACGATTCTGCGCAGTTTGAGTGGCTTTTATACCGTAGAGACCGATGAAAGAGCGCTTGTAGAATGCCGCGCGCGCGGCCGGTTCCGCCAGACGGGCGAAAAGCCGCTGGTTGGGGACCGTGTAAGGGTGCGTGTCGAGGGAGAAGACGGGTATATTGAAGAGATCCTGCCGCGCCGCAATGCCCTGGTTCGCCCGCCGGTTGCAAACATCGATCAGCTGCTTTTGGTCGTCTCGATGAAAGACCCTTCCCCCAATACGCTGGTGCTCGACAAAATGATCGCTTTGGCGGAAAGCCAGCAGATTGAACCGGTCCTCGTGTTTTCCAAGACGGATTTGGAGGATGCCGGGGCACTTTCCCAATTGTATCGCCAGGCGGGCTTTTCCTGTTTCCCGATTTCTTCGCGGACCGGGGAAGGCGTTGAAGCGCTGCGGCCCGTTTTTGCGGGCAAGGTGACGGTGCTCAGCGGCAATTCGGGCGCAGGGAAATCTTCTTTGTTAAATGTCCTTTATCCGGAGCTTGCCCTGGAAACCGGGGAGATCAGCCACAAGCTCGGCCGCGGCCGCCACACCACTCGTCAGGTGACATTTTATCATTTGCCGGACGGCGGTCTCGTGGCGGATACGCCCGGCTTTTCGTCGATCGCGCCGGAGCGGTATGAGCAGTGGGATAAAACAAAGCTTGCGCAGTATTTTCGGGAATTTCGGCCGTATCTCGCGCAGTGTCAGTTTTCCGGCTGCGCACATGTCCGTGAAAAAGGCTGTGCAGTTTTGCAAGCTGTGCAGGAAGGAAAAATTGCCGCTTCCCGCCACGCCAGTTACGTGGCAATGTTTGAAGAATTGAAAGAGGTTAAGGAGTGGGATAAAAAATGAAGCAGTGCATTGTCGTGGGTTCCGGCCCGGTGAAAAGCCTGTCGGTCTTTGAGGAATACGACGCAAAGAACGCATTCGTCATCTGCGCAGATGGCGGTTTGGACACGGCGCTGGCCGCCAAAGTCAAGCCGAACGTTGTCATTGGGGACTTCGATTCTGCCAAGTCTTCGCCGCCGGCCAATACCGAAACGATCCGCCTTTTGCGTGAGAAGGACGATACCGATATGATCTCCGCCGTGAAGGAAGGTTTGCGCCGCGGGTACAATGACTTTGTCCTTTTGGGCGCAATGGGCGGCCGGTTTGACCACATGTATGCCAATATCTGCACGCTGCAGTACATCCTTTCGAAGGGCGGCCGCGGGCTGATGGCGGATAAGGATGAGAAGATTTTCCTGATGCCCGGCGGCCGTCTCCATCTGCGCGGCATGCGCGGCAATACCGCTTCGGTTTACCCGTTCGGCTGTGCCAACGCGACGGTTTCCTATACGGGCATGAAGTATCCGCTCAACGAAGAGGTCCTCACGATCCCGGAGCCGCGGGGTACGAGCAACATCATCGATTCGGATGATGCGACGATTACGGTCCTTTCCGGACAGATTTTAATCTATGTGATCAATGCGGACGCCGTAAAATAATTGCACCTTTTTTCTTCACCGCGTATATACTGGGGTATCAACCGGGAAAGGCGGTGGATCCATGCGTGGGCGTTTTGCGCAGTGCCGTGCGAGCATGCGGGGGAAAGGCGTGCCTTGTGCCGTAGCCTTTGGGGTTGGGCTGGCCGTTTCGTGCTTTTGCCCGACCGGGCTGATACTGTTCCTTGTTGCAGTCATCCTGGTTTGTTTAGGCATATCGATTCTTTGCCGCTAAGGAGGATTTTCTGATGAAAGTTGTCGTGGTGCACAGTCCGAAATTCCTGGCCTTTTTCCTGCGCAAATATTTTCATATTCAAAAGACGCAGCCGCAGCAGCCGTCTTAACGTGCGCTGCCCCGCTCTCTTTTCGCGCCGCCCCGGCCGTTTGGCTGGGGCGGCGCTTTTTCTTTTCGGACATTTTCGGCTTTCTGGATTCATAATTATGGATGTCCAAGAATACTAGTGAAACAGAAACGAAAAGGAGAGATTCAGATGACGCTCAATAGAGAGGTGCTTTCCGCCAGCGAGGCCGTGTACGACGGATGTCAGGAACAGCCGATCGATCTAGATATCAGCTTGCCGGATTATTGCCCGGACATTCAAAGGGTACTCAAATGCCAGGTGATCCCCTGCATTGCTTCGCGCAATGTGTCCGGTGACCGTTTGGAAATTGAAGGGACTTACACCGTACGCGTCTATTATTTGGACGCGGCCGGCAGCCGGGTGCGCTGCTATACGACGGAGGGGACATATTTATCGTCCGCCACACTGAAGCGCTCCGTTGAGCAGGCAAGAATCTACGCATCCGCGCACATGGAATATCTCAACTGCAGGCCGACGAGTCCCCGGCGCTTAGATATTCACGGCGCCTTTTCGGTTTGTGCCCGCGTGTATGGACGTTCCGATTTTGAAGTTCTTTCTTCCATTGAAGGGGAAGGGCTGGAGCAGCAGCAGGGGACATTTTCGTACATAGCCTGTACCGGATTTTCCCAGCAGCCGTTTACGGTGGAGGATTCCCTGCAATTGCCCTCCAGCAAGCTGCCCGCCGAAATGATCCTGCGCACACAGGCCGCGGTCGTCTTGCAAAAGGTTGAGCCCATGCAGGGGCAGGTAATGGCGGTGGGCGAGGTCCGCCTGCGCATCCTTTATACGCCGGTCGAAGAGGGGACACAGCCGGAGTGTATGGACTATGAATTGCCGTTTACGCAACCTTTGGATTGTGCGGGGATGCAGGAACAAGCGCAGTGCCAGGTACAAATCAGCGTGTCCGGTGTGGAAGTGCAGGTGCATGCCGATTTTTCCGGGGAGAGCACGACTTTTGAAACACGTGTGCGCCTTTTTGCATGCGTTACCTGCTATGCGCCGCAGAGCGTGCAAATTTTAAAGGATGCCTATTCCTGCCGTTATGAAATGCAGATCACCCGCAGCCAGAAGACCCTGGAAAGCCTGTCTGCGCTCATCGATGATTCCTGCATGCACCGCTTCCGTGTTGAATGCGACAGCCATCTAAAACAGGTGCTGGACCTTTGGTGTGAGCCATGCACCGTGTCGGCCAGCGTGGAAAATGGGGAAGTGCAGTTTCGTGGGAAGCTGACGGTCTGTGTGCTTGCTTTAAATGAAGAAAATCAACCGTTCTATTTTGAGCGTGCAAGCGAGTTTACGTGCTCGAAGCCGGTGGAGGCGGAAGGGGAAACGCGCTGTTTCGCACAGGCACAGCAGCTGGGGGTCAGCTACCATTTGGTCGGTTCCGCCATGGAGATCGGCGTGGAAATTGGGCTGAGCGCAGCCGTTTTCTCTTTGCAGCCGTGCGCGTTTATCACAAACCTTACGGAAGACGAGACGCACCCGCGCACCCAGGACCGGGCGGCCGCGCTGTGCATCTATTTTGCAAAGTCCGGGGAAGATCTTTGGGAGATTGCCCGCCGGTACTGTACGAGCGTGCAAGCCATCCGTGAGGAGAATGGGATCGAGGGCGACAGCGTAGAGGAACGGTGTATGCTCTTAATTCCAATGTAAACGCACGCACACAAAGAGCACAGGAGGATTGCAAATGGAAGCGCAGAATATTTACAGGGATATTGCCGAACGCACAAACGGCGATATTTACATCGGGGTCGTCGGCCCCGTACGAACCGGGAAATCCACTTTTATCAAGAAGTTTATGGACACCGTCGTCATTCCGAATATTGAGGAAGAGGCCAAAAAGGACCGTGCCGTCGACGAATTGCCGCAGTCCGCGGCGGGCCGCACCATCATGACGACGGAGCCCAAATTCATTCCGGAACAGGCCGTCCGCGTGACGATTGGGGAGACGGCATCTTTTTCCGTCCGGCTGATCGACTGCGTCGGGTACATCGTGCCGAGCGCATTGGGATATATTGAGGGCGATTCTCCGCGCATGGTCATGACGCCGTGGTTCGATGAGCCGGTCCCCTTCAATATGGCGGCGGAAATCGGCACCAAAAAGGTCATCACCGAACACAGTACGATCGGCCTTGTCGTTACAACGGATGGTACGATCAGCGACATCCCGCGCGAGGAATACGAGGACGCCGAGGAGCGCGTGGTGGCGGAACTGAAATCCATCCAGAAACCGTTTATTATTCTTTTGAATTCCGCTGATCCGCAGGCGCCGGAGACGCAGCAGCTCGCCCAGCAGCTCGCGGAAAAATATCAGGTGAGCGTGATGGCAGTCAACTGCCTGGAACTGACCGAGCAGGAGATTCGGGAGATCTTATCGAATGTTCTCTTTGAATTCCCCGTTCAGGAAATCCGCGTCGAGATGCCGCATTGGGTCACGACCTTGGAAAAAGATCATTGGCTGCGCACAGCGGTTTACGAAGCCATCCGCGAAAGCGCTGCCAAGGTTTCCTGCATCCGTGAAGTGGCACAGATGACCGCACAAATCGCACAATGCGAGTATGTGGACAGTGCCCAGATCTGCCAGACCGATCTCGGCACGGGCAAGGTACAGGTGCAGATCCTGCTGGAGGCGTCTCTGTTTTACCGTGTGCTTGGCGAAAAGACCGGCTTTTCCATTGCGAATGAGGAAGATCTTCTGGAGAGCATGCTCAATTTTGCCGCCATGCAGAAGGAGTACAATAAGATTCGGGACGCTTATCACAGCGTGCAGGAAACCGGGTATGGCATCGTGATGCCGGATGTCGACGAGCTTACGCTGGAAGAACCTAAAATCATCCGTCAAAGCGGAAAATACGGGATCCGCCTGAAAGCCTGCGCGCCGTCGATCCATATGATGAAAACGCAGATTACAACCGAGATTACGCCCATCGTCGGCTCGGAAGCGCAAAGCGAAGAGCTTGTCAGCTATCTGCTCAAAGAATTTGAGGAGGACCCGACAAAAATCTGGGAATCCAATATCTTTGGGAAAAGCCTGCATGAGCTGGTCAACGAGGGCATGCATAATAAGCTCTACCGCATGCCGCAGGATGCACGCGAAAAGGTGCGGGAAACCATCGAACGGATTATCAACGATGGCTGCAATGGGCTTATTTGTATTATCCTATAAAACGCAATCGCATCGGGCTTCTGCCGCTTTGGGTAGAAGCCCGATTTTTCTTGCATTCCGGGGAGAAACCCGATATAATAAGACCATATCCGCGCCGGGCCTGCTGGGCCGTTGGGTGCGAGAATTCATCCAAAATCCTAGATTGGGGAGTGTCATGATGTTTCAGATCGTAGAGAAACGCAAACTGAACGATTCGATGACGCTGATGGTCATCGACGCGCCTTTTGTCGCGAAAAAAGCGAAGGCGGGTCAGTTTATCATTTTGCGTGTCGATGAATTTGGCGAACGCATCCCGCTGACCGTAGCGGATTATGACCGCGCGCGCGGAACCGTGACGATCATTTATCAGATTGTAGGCCAGACCACCATGAAGCTGGATCAGCTCAATGTGGGCGATGCGCTCCTGGATTTCATCGGCCCGCTCGGGAAGCCCAGTGAGTTGGAAGGCTATCATCGGGCGGCTGTCATTGGCGGCGGCGCTGGGTGCGCGATCGCCTGGCCGCAGGCGAAAGCACTGCACGCGATGGGCTGCAAAGTGGATATGATTGCAGGCTTTCGCACGAAGGATATCATTATCCTCGAAGACGAGATGCGCGCGGCCAGCGACAACCTGTATTTGATGACGGATGACGGCAGCAACGGCAACAAGGGCTTTACGACGACGGCCCTGCAGCAGAACATTGAAAACGGCGCCGATTATGACCTCGTCGTCGCAATCGGACCGCTCGTAATGATGCGTGCGGTGGTCAATGTAACAAAGCCTTTAGGCATTAAGACGATTGTCAGCATGAACCCGATCATGATCGACGGAACGGGCATGTGCGGCGGCTGCCGTTTGACGGTTGGCGGAAAGACGAAGTTTGCCTGTGTGGACGGCCCCGATTTTGACGGCTTTGAGGTGGACTTCGACGAGGCTATCCAGCGCGGGCGCACATATTTTGACCAGGAACGCGCCGCGGCGCGGGAAGAGAGCTGCAAGCTGATGGAGGGTGCAAAAAATGCCTAATATGCAAGTAGAAAAGACACCGATGCCCGAGCAGGAGCCCCAGGTCCGGTGCCACAACTTTGAGGAAGTCGCCAAGGGCTATACGGAAGAGATGGCACACAACGAGGCGGAGCGCTGCCTGCACTGCAAAAACCGCCCGTGTGTTTCCGGCTGCCCGGTCGGTGTGCATATTCCGGACTTCATCGCGCACGTTGCGGCCGGGGAATATGAAGAGGCCTTCCAGACGATTCAGCTGACGAATACGCTGCCGGCTGTCTGCGGCCGTGTCTGCCCGCAGGAAACGCAGTGCGAGAGCAAGTGTGTGCGCGGCATTAAGGGCGAACCGGTCGGCATCGGCCGCCTGGAGCGCTTTGTCGCGGATTGGCACATGCAGCACAGCGGCGACAAGGACGCCGTGAAGCCGGCCCCCTCGAACGGACATAAGGTCGCGGTGATCGGTGCCGGCCCGGCCGGTTTGACCTGCGCGGGGGATTTGGCCGCGAAGGGCTATGAAGTGACGATTTACGAAGCGCTGCACGTGGCCGGCGGCGTTTTGATGTATGGCATCCCGCAGTTCCGTCTGCCGAAGGAAATCGTGCAGAAGGAAATCGATGCGCTCAAGGCCAAAGGCGTCACGATCAACACGGACATGGTTATCGGCAAGGTCTTGGAGATCGACGAGCTGTTCGAGATGGGGTACGAGGCCGTTTTCGTCGGCACCGGCGCAGGCCTGCCGAACTTTATGAATATCCCGGGCGAAGGGCTGGTCGGTACGTATTCGGCCAATGAATTCTTGACGCGTGTCAATTTGATGAAGGCGTATAAGCCGGAATATGATACGCCGATTCTGCCCGTCAAGAAGGTCGCAGTGGTCGGCGGCGGCAACGTCGCGATGGACGCGGCGCGCACGGCTCTGCGCCTGGGTGCGGAAGAGGTTCATATTGTGTATCGCCGTTCGGAAGAGGAAATGCCTGCCCGCCGCGAAGAGGTGCACCACGCGAAAGAGGAAGGTGTCCACTTTAATCTGCTGACGAACCCGGTGGCAATCCATGGCGACGAAAAGGGCCGTGTCTGTGCCATTGAGTGCATGCACATGGAACTCGGTGAGCCGGACGCTTCCGGCCGCCGCCGCCCGGTCCCGGTGGAGGGAAGCAATTTCCAGATTCCGGTTGACTGCGTGGTCATGGCGATCGGCAACAGCCCGAACCCGTTGATTCGCAGCACGACGAAGGGCTTGGAGGCGAACCGCCGCGGCTGCATCGTCGTCGATGCGGATACGATGGCGACAACGCGTGAAGGCGTTTATGCGGCAGGCGACGCGGTTTCCGGCGCTGCCACCGTCATTTTGGCGATGGGCGGCGGCAAACAGGCCGCGGCTTCGATCGACGCGTTCATCCAGGGTAAAGCAAACTAATCGATTCCAACAGACTCAAAAGGCTTTGCGGCACGGCAAAGCCTTTTTTGCGTTTTGGAGGCATCCTTTTGGACTTTTTCCCCGGCCCCTGCATAGATATCATAGAAGAATCCCATTGTGGCAGGAGGAAAAGCCAATGCAGAAATCTACTGAAAATCTTTTCCCGGAGGATGCGCCGCAAACGCCGCAAAAAGCGGAGAAGCCGTATTTATGGCGCCTCCAATGGATTCTGTGCGCCGCCTTTTTGGCGGCTGCGCTGTTGTGCCGCTTTGTAGCCGGCGGCGATCTTTATACGCAGGTCCATGCGTGGTACGAGGACCAAATGCAAAACGAAGTCCTGCCGCAGGAACAGTGGGAGACATGGAGCGAAACGGTTCTAACGCTTTTTCCTTCCGCTTCCTCGCCTTCTTCCCAGGCGGCGGACACCCCGTGAAAGGAACGCTTGCAGGCTGCCGTGTGGAGATTACGGTCCCATTTGCGGCTGGGCTGGCCTTTTTATTGCTCGCAGACCGTACAGGTGCGGTTGCGTGCGGCATTTTGGCGGCTGCCTTGCATGAAGGCGGCCACCTTCTGATGCTCCGTTTGCAAAAGCGCCGCGTATGCGGCTTGCGTCTGACAATTTTTGGTGCCCAGATTCGGGCTCATACGGCCCAGAGCCGTTATTCGAAAGATGCGGCCTTGTTCCTTGCAGGGCCGGCGGCAAACCTGTTGGCGTTGGTGGTTTGTTCTATTTTGCCGGTGCCGGCGCTTGCCGTGTTTCGGACAGCAAACGCACTGCTCGGTTTCGTCAACCTGCTGCCCGTCGGTCCGCTGGACGGCGGGCAGGCACTATTCTGCCTATTGCAGATGCACTTTTCGGCGCGGCGGGCCCGGCAGATCGTACAGGTGGTTTCCTTTGTAGTGCTGCTGCCATTGGCGGCAGCGGGCTTTTTGCTGCTTTTTCGTTCCCGGTGGAATTTTACGCTATTGGTGATGGCGGTCTATCTATTGTTTCTATTGCTCCTGAAACCGGACCGCGCTTGAAAAGCAGGGGGGAAGACGATATAATAGAGTCATTCAAAAAGCGGGAGGGCTTACCATCAAAAAAGAAATTGCATCCCTGTTACCCCATGTACAGAAACCCGGACGCTATGTGGGCGGGGAGCTCAACAGCGTCATGAAAGACAAAAAAGACGTGGAAGTTCGGTTCGCGTTCTGTTTTCCGGATACGTACGAGGTCGGTATGTCCCACCTCGGCATGAAAATCCTTTACAGTGCGCTTAACACAAAGGATTGGCTTTGGTGTGAGCGTGTGTTTGCGCCGTGGCTCGATATGGAAGAGCAGATGCGCCGCGCACATGTCCCCTTATATGCGCTGGAAAGCGGGGACAGCTTAGAGGATTTCGATATCATCGCATTTACACTGCAGTACGAGATGTCCTACACCAACGTTTTAAATATGTTGGACTTATCCGGCATCCCGCTCTTGGCGAAGGACCGGCCATCTTTGGAACATCTGGTCGTCGCGGGCGGCCCGTGTGTGTGCAATTGTGAACCATTGACGGATTTTGTCGATTTATTCTTTTTGGGCGAAGGGGAAGAGGTTGACCTGGAGGTCTGTGAACTCTACCGTGCCTGTAAGCGGGAACATCGCAGCAAACTCGAATTTTTGGAACAAGCCGCGCAAATTCCGGGCGTATATGTGCCGGCCTTTTATGAGGTTACCTATCACGAAGACGGCACAGTCCAGGCAATCACGCCGACGCACGGGGCGCCGGCACGTGTGAAAAAACGGCTGCTGCTCGATATGGACCACGCATTTTACCCGGACAAATTCGTCGTGCCTTATTTAGAGATTGTGCACGACCGCGTGGTGGAGGAAGTGTTTCGCGGCTGCATCCGTGGCTGCCGCTTTTGCCAGGCGGGCTTTTTATACCGCCCGGTTCGGGAGAAATCACCGGAAGTGGTGGATGCCCAATGCCGTGCGCTGTGTGAAAGCACTGGCTACGACGAAATTACGCTCTCCTCTTTGAGCACAAGCGACTACTCGCAGCTGCAGCCGCTCTTAGACCGTATGACGCAGTGGACAAAGCCCGGTAAAGTGAGCATCTCCCTGCCGAGCCTGCGCGTGGACGGTTTCGATCAGGATCTGCTCGATAAGATCAAAACGGTTCGCCGCAGCGGCCTGACCTTTGCGCCGGAAGCCGGTACTCAGCGGCTGCGGGATGTTATCAATAAAAATGTTACGCAGGAAGAACTCCTCGACACCGTGACAAAAGCCTTTCGCGGCGGCTGGAGCACCATTAAGCTCTATTTTATGATCGGCCTGCCTACCGAAACGCTCGACGACGTGCGCGGTATTGCGGACTTGGGCCAGCAGGTTGTGGATGCTTACTATGCCTGTCAGGACAAGCCTCGCGGCAAGGGCCTGAAGGTAACGGTCAGCGCTTCCGCGTTCATTCCAAAGCCTTTCACGCCGTTTCAGTGGGAGCCGCAGGACACAATGGAGCAAATGCGCGAAAAGCAGAAAGCTTTGTCCCATGCTGTGCATTCGCGCAAGATTACGGCGCATTGGCACGATGCTTCCACGAGCTTTATCGAGGCCGTCTTTGCGCGCGGCGACCGGCGGCTGGGGCCGGTGCTTCTGGAGGCCCACCGTTTAGGCTGCAAGATGGACGGCTGGGAAGATGGCTTCTCCTTGGAAAAATGGCTTACGGCGTTTCAAAACTGCGGTGTTGACCCTGCCTTTTATGCAAACCGCCGCCGTTCGTTCGAGGAAGTTTTGCCGTGGGACCATATGGACTATGGCGTCCGGAAGGAGTTCCTGATTGCGGAATGCAAGCGCGCTTATGCCGCACAGACGACGCCCAATTGCCGGGAGGCCTGTTCCGCATGCGGCGCTGCACAATATGGGGGAGGAATCTGCTATGCGGACCGTTAGAGTTTGGTTTTCAAAAACAGGGCGCGCGATTTATATCTCTCATTTGGATTTGATGCGCTGCATGACGCGCGCGGCGCGCCGGGCCCGGATCCCGGTCTGGTATACGCAGGGGTTTAACGCACGCGCTTATATGACATTTGCACTGCCGTTAAGCCTTGGTATCAGCGGGTTAAAAGAGAGCATGGACTTGCGCCTGGAACACGAGATGGAAAATGCAGAAGTCTGCGCCCGCCTGGACGCGGCCCTGCCTCCGGATATCCATGTTTTTGCCGTGACAGATCCTGTCATGAAGCCGGGCGCCATCGCGTATGCGTCCTATCAGTTAAAGATTCCGAGCCCCGCCCCCGAAGCGCAGTGCGAGCAGGTGCGCGCACTGTTTGCCACTGACCCGCTTTTCGTCGAAAAGCGGTCTAAGCACGGCCCTTTGCAGATGAACCTGCACCCGGAGCTGCGGGACACGACCGTATCGGCTGCGGAGGACAGCTTGCAGATCGATGCGCTGCTCGCAGCAGGCGGGAATTTTAACTTAAATCCTTCCTTGCTATTGCAGTGCATCGAACGCGCACTTTTTCCGGTTCCGGAGGTGACGATCGTCCGTACCGGGCTTTGGAATGCCGACAAAAAGCCTTTTCAATGACCTCTTTTGCGGAGTATCCCGCCGGAAAGGTAGGGAAAAGCAAAAAAGGACTTGCGTTGTGGCGAAAGCTGTGGTACAATATATAGGCATTTGAAATCCGCCGGCTCCCGGTGGGGGTCAATGCACGGCGTAATACCGCGACATTGAACGGACAGTCCTCTGCGTGCGCGCATGAATGTCTGAAAATTAGGAGGAAACTATGGACGCATTAAAACTGATTGCACAGGATTCGATCAAAGAGGAGAAGCCGCAGCTGGAAATTGGCGATACCGTTAAGGTCAGCGTCAACATTCGTGAAGGCGACCGCGAGCGTATTCAGATGTTCGAGGGCACCGTTATTGCACGCAGAGGCTCGGGCGTGAGCGAGACCTTTACGGTCCGCCGCATTTCCTATGGCGTCGGCGTGGAGCGTGTTTTCCCGTTCCATTCTCCGAACGTCAAGAAAGTGGAAGTGGTTCGCAAAGGCCATACGCGCCGCGCAAAGCTTTATTATCTGCGCGACCGCGTCGGCAAGGCTGCAAAGCTGCGCGAAGTCATCCGCTGAGAGAAGCAGAATACGTGCGAGAAAAAGGGGCAGAATATGTCCCTTTTTTGTTATTCTGTTGAGGCCTTAGAAAAGCAGGGAAGGAGACGGTCATGAGCGAAGCGCAGACCATCCAATGGTTTCCGGGGCATATGACCCGGACGAAGCGACAAATTGAAAAGTATTTGGGGCAAATCGATGCTGTGGCGGAGCTTGTGGACGCGCGCATTCCGGTCAGCAGCCGCAATCCGGATTTAAAGAAGCTGACGCGCAATAAACCGCGCGTCGTCTTGCTCAATAAGAGCGATATGGCGGATGCCGCGGCGACCAAGGCGTGGCTTTCTGCGTTTCAGGCGGCACATACTGCCGCTTTGGCAATTGACTGCAAAAGCGGGCGCGGCCTTTCGAAATTCCAGCCGGCTGTCCGCGAGGTGCTTGCACCACAAATTGCGTCTTGGCAGCGCAAAGGCATGGTGGGCCGCACGATCCGCGTGATGGTGGTGGGGATCCCCAATGTGGGGAAATCTTCGTTTATCAATAAACTTTCCCGCGGAAATCGTGCGGCCGTCGAAGACCGTCCCGGCGTGACGCGCAGCAACCAGTGGTTCCCGATTGGAAAAGGATTTGACCTGTTGGATACCCCGGGTGTCTTGTGGCCGAAGTTTGATGATCCCGTCGTTGGGGAACACCTGGCTTTTACGGGTGCGGTCAAGGATACGGTTGTGGATACGGAGCATCTGGCGGCACGGCTGCTGGAGTTCCTCGCGCAGCGTTACAGCCAGCCGCTGTGTGCGCGCTATAAGCTGGAGCCCGCAGAACTCGATGGCCTTGCCGGTTGGGAGATGCTTGAGAAGATCGGCCAAAAACGCGGCATGCTGATGGCAGGCGGTGTGGTCAACACCGAGCGCGCCGCAGCAGTGGTTCTCGATGAATTCCGCGCAGGCAAACTGGGGCGTTTGACGCTCGAATGGCCGGAGGCGGCGAAATGAGCGCTCGAAAAGCGCCCGCCGCCCCGGTTGATTGGCTCTTTTTCGAGCGGGAAGCCATGAAAGACGGCTATACGTCGATCTGCGGTGTCGATGAGGCGGGCCGCGGGCCGCTCGCAGGTCCTGTCTTTGCGGCGGCTGTCATTTTGCCGCAGGGCTGTGTCCTGGAAGGCGTGCGCGATTCCAAGCAGATTTCCGAAAAGAAGCGGGAGCTTTTATATGAGACCATTACGCAGACGGCAAAAGCGTGGAGCGTCGGTTTTGCGACGGAGCAGGAGATTGACGAGCTCAATATTTTGCAGGCGACGTTTCTGGCGATGCGCCGCGCGGTTGAGGGATTGTCGGTCCCCGCACAGATCGCTCTGGTCGATGGCAACCAAACGCCGCCGCTTTCCATGCCGGTGCGAACCATTGTCAAGGGGGACGCGCGCTGCGAAAGCATCGCGGCAGCCTCTATTTTGGCAAAGGTCAGCAGGGACCGCCTCATGCGTGAGATCGATACGCTGTACCCCGCTTATGGCTTTGCCAAACACAAAGGGTATGGTACGGCGGCTCACCGTGAAGCGCTGCTCCGCTATGGTCCATGTCCCGTCCACCGCAAGACTTTTTTAAAGAAGATTTTGGGGCAAGGCCATGGATGAGTCCCGCATCCACACAGCCGGTAAGCGGGGAGAAGATCTAGCGGTTTCCTATCTCGAGCGGCATCAATGCGAAATTCTCGCGCGCAACTGGCATTCACGCTTCGGGGAGATCGATATCATCGCACAAAATGCGGTCCATTTGATCTTTTTGGAAGTCAAAACCCGCACGTTTGGCGCGCAGGTGCCACCTTTGGAGGCTGTCACGGCTCAAAAACAGCGACGGATCGTAAAAACGGCCATGCTTTATCTGCAGAGCCACCCGACGGCACGCCAGCCCCGCTTTGATGTGCTCGGCATTGAGCTTGCGCCAGACGGATGGACGCTTCGGCGTTATACGTACCTAAAAAACGCGTTCTTTGCGGAAATCTAGTTCTGCCTTTTGACAAGCGGCGGAACTTATACTAAAATGGTATCACAACAAGCGGCAGATTTTTCCGACCCTTTGCCGCATGAGGAGGCGACCCTATGCAGTATCGATCAACTCGTGACTTCAGCGTAGAAGTGTGTGCAGCGCAGGCCATCGCGCAGGGCATCTGCGAAGATGGCGGCCTGTTTGTGCCCGAAACCATCCCAACCCTCAGCCAGGCGGATTTCTCAGCCATGCGGAATGCTTCTTATACAGAGCGCGCAGAAAAGATCCTGTCGTTGTTTTTGACGGACTTTTCCGAGGCGGAAATCCGCAGCTGTGTGGCGCAGGCGTATGCGGCCGAAAAGTTCCCGGAAGGGCCGGCCCCGCTTTCCGTTTTGCAAAATGGTTCTGGGTGGATCGGTGTGCTCGAATTGTGGCACGGGCCTACCTGTGCATTTAAAGATATGGCGCTGCAGCTTTTGCCGCATCTGCTGACGGTGAGCATGCAAAAAATCCAGGCGGACAAAACGGCGCTGATTTTGGTGGCTACTTCCGGCGATACCGGAAAGGCAGCGTTAGAGGGCTTCCGCGATGTGCCGCATACGAAGATTCTCGTGTTTTATCCGCAGGACGGTGTGAGCGCCATGCAGAAGCGCCAGATGGTAACGCAGGAGGGCAGAAACGTTTCCGTCTGTGCAATTGTCGGGAATTTTGACGACGCACAGACGGGCGTGAAGCGGCTCTTCACAGACCCCGCTGTTTGCGCGGCACTCGACGCGCACGGCTACGCCTTTTCAAGCGCCAATTCTATCAATTTGGGCCGCTTGCTGCCGCAGATTGTCTATTACATTTCTGCGTATTGCGACCTGCTTGCGGATGGCCGGCTCCAGGAAGGCCAGGCGGTCAATATCGTGGTCCCAACGGGGAATTTCGGGAATATTCTGGCGGCTTATTACGCGAAACGTATGGGCTTGCCCGTACACAAATTGATTTGTGCAAGCAATCAAAACGATGTGCTGACGGAGTTCCTGCGCACGGGTGTCTACGACCGCAACCGGCCGTTTTACACGACGATCTCGCCGTCGATGGACATTTTGATCTCCAGCAACTTGGAGCGTCTGCTCAGCGACTTGACGGGGTCTGATGAAACGGTTCGCGCGTGGATGCGCAGTTTGCAGGAAACGGGCCGCTATGAGGTGGACGCCCGGACGCGCGAGCAGCTGACAGCGCTTTTCTGGGCCGGCCATTGCAGCGACGGCGAAACGCTTGCGGAAATCCGGCGCGTTTACGAAGCGGCCCATTACCTTTGTGACCCGCACACGGCGGTCGCCATGCAGGTCTACCGCCAATACGCTGCGGAAACGGGCGATACCCAGACACCGGTGCTCCTTGCATCCACCGCAAGCCCTTATAAGTTTGCGGACCATGTCCTGGAGGCCGTGTCCGGTGCGGCACCGCAGGGGGATGCCTTCGAAGAGGCCCAGACGCTTTCCCGCTTGACCGAAACACCGGTGCCCCCGCAGATCCAGGCGCTCCAGCAAAAGGCCGTGCGCTTTACGGACGTCTGTACGCCTTCGGAAATGTCCCAGCAGGTCCTGCGCATCATCTCCGAAGCGCCGTAAAGATACGCGTGGAAAGGGGATACCATGGCATTATTTGCGATTTCGGATCTACATCTTTCATTTGGAACCGATAAACCGATGGATATTTTTCAGGGCTGGGAGGGCTATACCGAAAAGCTCGAGCGGAATTGGAACGCCTGCGTTAAGCCGGAGGACACCGTCGTGATCGCCGGGGATATCAGCTGGGCCATGAAACTCAACGAGGCCGAAGCAGATTTTCGTTATATTGACCGCCTCCATGGGCATAAGCTGATTCTAAAAGGCAACCACGATTTGTGGTGGTCAACACGGCGGAAAATAGATTCCTTTTTGGCGGCGAACGGCTTCTCCACGATCTCGATTGTGCACAATTCCGCGGTGCGCGTTGGGGAGGTTTCCGTGTGCGGCAGCCGCGGCTGGCTTTACAATGCGAAAACGGAAGAGGACCGCAAGATCGTGCGCAGAGAAGTCGGGCGTTTGGATACGTCATTGCGGCTCGGCGAAGAGCTCGGCGGCCGGCCCATCGCGTTTTTGCACTATCCGCCGGTTTACGACCGGGATGTATGTGAAGAGATCCTGGATGTCCTGCTGGCCCATCACGTGTCGGACTGCTATTTCGGCCATATCCACGGGAATCAGGCGGCAAAGCGGGCGGTGTTTGGCGAGTACCGGGGCATCCGGATGCATCTGATTTCATGCGACCATTTGTCTTTTTGCCCGCTGCTCGTTCGGACATCAGATGGATGAAATGCCTTTACACGGTCGATTTTCTAAAGAAAAGGCGGCTTTCTGGAGACATTTCGCGAAAGTTTGTTACATGTTTTTAAATTCTCACGCGCGTTTATAGAAAATCGCGCGTCGGTATGATATAATTACTAAGATAATTTGCTATTTTGCAGGAGGAAATTGAAAATGAGTCTGAATTCATCCACCCAGGTCGAGACCAACCGCTGGCAGCTGGAAGTTTCTGTTGATGCGAATACCTTTAACACGGCCGTCGATCACGCCTATAAGAAGCAGAAGAACCGCATTGTGATCCCGGGCTTCCGCAAGGGCAAAGCGCCGCGTGCGTTTATCGAAAAGTATTACGGCCCCGACATTTTCTATGAGGATGCGATCAACGAAGTCTATCCGGATGCGCTGGAAGAAGCGGTGAAAGAGTCGAAACTGGACATGATCCAGGACAAGGTGGATTTTGACCTGGTTTCTGCAGATAAAGAGAACGGCCTTGTGTTTAAGGCCACCATCACGGTTAAGCCGGAAATTTCCATCCAGAACTATACGGGCATTCCTGCGACCCGCAAGTCGACGGAAGTGACGGATGAAGACGTCGCGGCGGAGCTTGCACATGTGCAGGACCGCAATTCCCGCATGGTTACGGTTGAGGACCGTCCGGCAGAAAACGGCGATGTGACGGATATTGACTTTGAGGGCTTCTTGGACGGCGAGCCGTTTGAGGGCGGGAAGAGCGAGAACTTCAGCCTCCGCTTGGGCTCCAACCAGTTTATCCCGGGCTTTGAGGATCAGATTGTCGGCCACAATACGGGTGACGAGTTTGATGTGAATGTAACGTTCCCGGACGATTACCAGGCGGAAGACCTGCGCGGCCAGTCGGTCCTGTTTAAAGTCAAGCTCCACGAGATTAAGAAGAAGGAGCTGCCGGCCCTCGACGACGAGTTCGCGAAGGACGTCAGCGAGTTCGATACGCTGGACGAATATAAGGCAGACCTTAAAAAGCACCTCGAAGAGCGCAAGCAGGAGCAGGTCAAAGACGACGTCGACAACCAGCTGATCGATAAGCTCGTCGAGCTCGTGGAAGGCGAGATTCCGCCGGCCATGTATATGAACAAGGCCAATGACGACCTGCGCGACTTCGGCTATCGCCTGCAAAGCCAGGGCCTGGATTTGCAGACGTACCTGAAGTACACGGGCCAGGATGTCCAGACGATGCGTGCAAACTTCCTGCCGCAGGCGGAGCGCCAAGTTAAACTGCGCTTGGCACTGGAAAAGATCGCTGCTCTGGAAAACCTTGTGGCCAGCGACGAAGAGATCGAGGACGAGTACAAGAAGCTCGCCGAAAATTACAAGATGGATGTCGAGAAGGTCAAGAACCTTGTGGCATCCGAAGACCTGGCGAAAGACATTGCAGTCGAAAAGGCCATTGACTTTGTGCGCGATCATGCTAATGTGACGGACGCGCCGGCGGAAGAGCCCAAAGAGGAAGCGGCTGCCGAAGAAGCAAAGCAGGAGGAGACCCCTGAGGCCTAATCCCCTCTGCAAAGCGGCACTTCCACCGCTCTAAAAAGAATGTTATGGAAGACTGCATAAGTTTTTCCGGCCGGTCAATACTGAAAGTTGGAAACCGAATGGAGGTTCATCATGAGCAATTTAGTCCCTTATGTCATTGAGCAGACCAACCGCGGGGAGCGGCAGTATGATATTTTTTCCCGTTTGCTAAATGACCGCATCATTCTGCTCAATGGTGAGGTCAATGATACGAGTGCAAGTTTGATCGTCGCACAGCTGTTGTATCTTGAAGGTCAGGACCCTGCAAAGGATATCAGCTTCTATATCAACAGCCCCGGCGGTTCCGTGACAGCTGGCATGGCGATTTACGACACGATGCAGTATATCAAATGCGACGTTTCTACGATTTGCATGGGTCTTGCGGCCAGCATGGGTGCCTTCCTTTTAACGGCTGGGACGAAGGGGAAGCGTTATTCGCTGCCGCATACCGATATCTTAATCCACCAGCCGAGCGCCGGCGTGCAGCAGTCGCAGGTGTCTGACGTCATGATTCATGCGAATTATCTTGCCCGCAAAAAGCAAATGCTCAATGAACTTTTGGCAAAGCATACGGGTCAGCCGTTGGAAACGATCGCAAAGGATACCGACCGCGACAACTTTATGACGCCGGAGGAAGCGCTTGCCTACGGTTTGATCGATAAGATCATCACAAACAGATAAAGAAAAGGTGATTGCATGGCCAGTACAACGGATCGCGAGATTTGCTGTTCTTTCTGCGGGAAACCGCAGAGTGAAGCGCGCCGCCTGATCGCAGGTCCCGGCGTCTATATTTGTGACTCCTGCGTAGAATTGTGCAAGTCCATTTTAGATGATGAGATGAACCTTTCTGCCCGCCGGGCGGACTATACGCCGGCGCACGCCGAAGATTTGCCAAAACCGCATGAGATCAAAAAGCAATTGGACGACTATGTGATCGGGCAGGATGCGGCGAAGGTTGCGCTTTCTGTAGCGGTTTATAATCACTATAAGCGGATCTTTTACGGCAATGACGAAGATTCGGTGACGCTTGCAAAGAGCAATGTGCTCCTTTTGGGCCCCACAGGCGTTGGCAAAACGCTTTTAGCGCAGACGTTGGCTAAGATTTTGGATGTACCGTTTGCCATTGCGGATGCTACGACCTTGACGGAGGCCGGCTATGTCGGCGAGGATGTGGAAAACATTCTGCTGCGTTTGATTCAGGCTGCGGATTTTGATATTGAACGTGCGCAGCGCGGTATCATCTATATCGATGAGATCGATAAGATTGCGCGCAAATCGGAAAATCCGTCCATTACCCGCGATGTCAGCGGGGAAGGGGTACAGCAGGCGTTGCTCAAGATCTTGGAGGGCACCATTTCCAATGTCCCACCGCAGGGTGGACGTAAACACCCCCAGCAGGAGTTTTTGCAGATTGACACGTCGAATATCCTGTTCATCTGCGGCGGTGCGTTTGATGGCTTGGAAAAGGTTATCCAGCAGCGCACGGCATCGACAAGCTTGGGATTTGGCGGTGAAGTGCACAGCAAAGCCGAACTCGATGAGACGGATTGGATGAAAGATGTCGGTCCGCATGATCTCGTCAAGTATGGGCTGATTCCTGAACTTGTTGGCCGTCTGCCGGTCATTACGTCTCTGCATGGGTTGGATGAACGTGCATTGATCCGCATCTTGACGGAGCCGAAGAACAGCTTAGTCAGCCAGTATAAGCGCCTGTTTGAATTGGATAAGGTCGATTTGGAGTTTACCGATGAAGCTTTGCAGGCCATCGCCAAAAAGACGCTGGAGCGCCATACCGGTGCGCGCGGCCTGCGTTCCGTGATGGAAAACCTTTTGACAGGCTTGATGTATGATGTTCCGACCGATTACCAGATCGAGCGCGTCACGATTACGGCGGAAGCCGTCAACGGGACGGGCAAGCCGGAGCTTGTCTATAATCCTGACAGGCAGCCGGTAAAGATCAAAATGGCACTTCCCGCAAGCGCCTCTTCAAAGAAGCGCGGCCACCGGGATACCGCATGAACGAAACGCAATCGACAGAAAGTACAGAAGAAAATAGGCTGCTGCAGTAGGGCGACCGCATTGGGCTGCCTGCAGCGGCCTTTTTGTTAAGGAGTAAACGAAGTATGGAAAAAGAAAAACCAGTACAGTCCCTTTCTCCGGAAGTTCCGGTTAGGATGCCTGCATTGGCGCTGCGAGGCTTAGTCGTCTTTCCGAAAATGACACTCCAATTTGATGTCGGACGCAAGAAGTCTATTTTGGCGTTGGCCAATGCGGTGGATGGGGACCAAAACATTTTTTTGGTTACCCAGAAGGATATGCAGATCAATGATCCAGAAGCCAATGACCTCTATCGGATGGGGGTGATTGCGAAGATCCATCAGGTCGTGCACCGCACGGATGGTGCCTTGCAGATCATGATCGTAGGCATGCAGCGCGCAAAAATTCTCAATGTACTCAGCGAAACCCCATACTTTTCGGTTGAGCTGGAGCCAATTGAAGAAAAGAAACGCCGCTTAACGCCAAATGCGGAGGCATTGATCCGCTATACGCAGTCTCTGTTTGAGGAGTACATCCGTAATTTTGCTCATGCCCCCGCTGAAATCGTTATGAACATCGTTCAAAAGAAGGATTGCGGCGAACTGGCGGACAGCATCGCGATGAACCTTGCCATCGAGAGCGAGAAGAAGCAAGAGATTTTGGAGGAACTCCATCCGTACCGGCGTCTGCAGAAGCTCAGCTCGATGCTGAAAAATGAAATCGACATTCTCACGATTGAAGAAAAAATTACCGAAAAGACAAAAAAGCAGATTGATGAATCCCAGCGCGATTATTACCTGCGTGAGCAGATGCGTGTGATCGCCGATGAACTGGGTGAAGATGACAATCCGCTGGCAGAGGCCGACCAGCTGCGTGAGCGGATTCAAAAAGCCGGTCTGCCGGAACAGCAGCGCGAGAAGCTGCTGAAGGAATGTGACCGCCTTTCCAAAATGCCGGATGGTTCCCACGAAGGCAGCGTCATCACGTCATATGTGGAAACGTGCCTTTCCCTGCCGTGGAATACGCTTTCGAAAGACACCATTGATCTGCAGAAGGCTCGTCGGGTGCTCGATCGCGACCATTATGGGCTCGATAAGGTCAAAGAGCGCATCATTGAGACATTGGCGGTCAAAAAATTAAACCCGGATGTGAAAGGGCAGATTTTATGCCTGGTGGGCCCGCCAGGCGTCGGTAAAACGAGCATTGCGCACTCCATTGCCGAAGCAATTGGCCGCAAATATGTGCGTGTCAGCTTAGGCGGCGTCCGCGATGAGTCGGATATCCGCGGCCACCGGCGCACCTATATTGGCGCCATGCCTGGACGGATTATCAACGCCATTCGGCAGGCCGGCACCAAGAATCCGGTTTTGCTGCTCGATGAGGTCGATAAACTCGGCAATGATTTTCGCGGGGACCCTTCGTCCGCACTGCTCGAAGTTCTGGACGGGGAGCAGAACAACGCCTTTGTCGACCATTATATCGATATGCCGTTTGACTTGAGCCAGGTGTTCTTTATCACGACGGCAAACGATGCGAGTGCGATTCCGGGGCCTTTGTATGACCGTATGGATGTCATTACGCTGGGCAGTTATACGCACGAGGAAAAATTCCATATTGCGACGAAGCATTTGATCCCGAAGCAGCTTACTGAACATGGGATTGAGACGAAGAATCTGCGTTTCCTGCCGACAGCAGTCCATAACATCATCGACGGCTATACGCGGGAGGCTGGCGTGCGCGGCTTAGAGCGCCAGATTGCGAAGATTTGCCGCCAATGTGCGATCCGAATTGTAGAGGACCCGGAGGTCGAATTGCGCATCACTCCAAAAAATCTCGAAGAATTCCTCGGCCCGCGCAAATTCCACAGCGAAGACCTTACGAAAAAAGATATGGTTGGGTTGGTCAATGGATTGGCTTGGACCAGTGTCGGTGGTGAAATGCTGCCGATTGAGGTTGCCGTTATGGAAGGAACCGGCCGCATTGAATTGACGGGCTCCCTGGGCGATGTGATGAAGGAATCGGCCAAGACCGCCATCAGTTGTATCCGCACCCGTGCCGATAAACTGGGGATTCAAAAAGATTTCTACACAAAATACGACATCCACATCCATGCCCCGGAAGGCGCTGTGCCAAAAGACGGTCCCAGTGCGGGCGCTGCGATGGCAACCGCCATTACGAGTGCGCTGACGGATATTCCGATTCATCACGATGTGGCGATGACGGGGGAGATTACGCTTTTGGGGCGCATTCTGCCAATCGGCGGTCTGCGTGAAAAGACGATGGCCGCGTACCGCGCAGGCATCAAGAAAGTCGTAATCCCGGCCGAGAACGTTCCGGACCTCGCAGAAGTCGATAAAGTCGTTAAGGAAAAGGTCGAGTTTTTGCCGGTTGAGAAGATCGATCAGGTGTTGGATATCGCTTTGACCCGCCGCCCAACGCCAAACACAACACAGTGAGGAGCCTTTTATGAAGATCGAAAGTGCCCGTTTTGAATTTTCTGCCGGCACCTGTGCGCAGCTCCCGCCCGGAGATTTGCCGGAAATCGTGTTTTCTGGCAGATCCAATGTCGGAAAATCGACATTGATCAATAAGTTGTTAAATCGGAAATCCCTGGCGCGTGTCAGTGCACAGCCCGGAAAAACGGCGACCATCAATGCGTACCGTTTGGATACCTGTCGTTTGGTTGATTTGCCCGGTTATGGGTATGCAAAGGTTTCCCGCGCCGAGAAACTGCGGTGGGGGAACCTTGTCAATGGATACCTGGAGGCCAAGCGGCCCATTGCCTTGGTCGTGCAGCTGATTGATATGCGCCACGAGCCGACGGCGGATGATCGGCAGATGATTCAATATCTTTTGGACCGCGAATTGCCGTTTGTTGTGGTCGCGACGAAAAGCGATAAGCTGAATGCGACCAACCGCCGCCTGCGCACGCAGAGCCTGGACGAATTGTTTGCGGATGCGGGGATTTCATGGCTTCCGTTCTCTTCCGTCCAGGGGGAAGGTGTGCCCGAATTGCGTGCGTTGATCGATAAATCCTGTTTTCCTGCGGCTGCCGAATAAAACTTTCTCTTTACTTTGCCGCTTTTTCAGTGTAAAATGATAAGTGACGAAATAAAAGGAGTTGTAAAGGCTTGAATTCTAAGATTAAGGACGAGAACGTCGACTTTTTATTCGAAGCAATCCTTTCCTTAAAGACGCAGGAGGAATGCTACGCTTTTTTTGAAGATCTTTGCACGGTGCCGGAAATTAAGGCCATGTCCCAGCGTTTGGTTGTCGCACATATGCTGAGTACCAAGCGCGTTTACAGCGATATTGTCGCGCGGACCGGTGCTTCTACGGCAACGATCAGCCGTGTCAATCGGGCGCTCAATTATGGATGCGACGGGTATAAACTTGCATTTGACCGCATGGATGCAAAGAAGGCCGAAGAAACGGAATCAGAAAAGGAAACAAAATGAGTTATACGGATTTTGCACAGTATTACGATGGACTGATGCAGAATGCCGGCTATCCGGAGCGCGCAGAGTATCTCTGCGCGCTTTTGCGGCATTTTCATCATGAACCCGGAGAAACCCTGGATTTGGCTTGCGGGACCGGTACGCTGACGCTGGAGCTGAAGAAGCGGGGCTTTTCGATCTTTGGCGTCGATGCAAGTGTCGATATGCTTACCCAGGCTCAAGCGAAAGCGGCGGATTGCGGAGAACAGATTCTCTTTCTCCATCAGCGTATGCAGCGCTTGGAGCTGTTTGGGACGGTTGATACGGTCCTTTGCACGTTGGACAGCCTCAACCATCTCGCAACGCCGCAGGACGTTCAGGAGACCTTTGTGCGTGTTGCGCGCTATTTGGAGCCCGGCGGCCTCTTTATTTTCGATATGAATACCCCGTATAAGCACAGGGAAATTCTTGGCGACAACATTTTTCTTTATGATACCGACGAGGTCTACTGCATCTGGCAGAACCATTATCAGCCGTCCGGCTGCCGTGTGCACATTACGTTAGACTTTTTTGCGCGGGATGGCGCGTTATACCGTCGGAGCGGGGAATCTTTTTTTGAACGTGCCTATGAGACGGAACAGATTCATGCGTTTCTGCAAAAGGCCGGCCTTCGCTGTGTGGGAACCTTTGCGGAGCAGAGTTTTCAGCCGCCGGCGGCAGATACGCAGCGGATTGTTTATGTGGCGCAGAAACCGAATTTTTAAGAAGAAGGAGAACATGGATGGATAGACTCATTCGATGCATCACAAAATCTGGCGGCTTAATGGCCAGCGCCGCCGATACCACGTACTTGACTGCAACCGCCCAGCAGATTCATGGCCTGCACGCCGTTGGTACGGCTGCACTGGGGCGTCTGCTGGCGGCGGCGTCGCTGATGGGCGCGGAGATGAAGGAAGAGGGCTCCACAATTCAATTGAAAGTGGATGGCGGCGGCCCGCTGGGGGCTGTTGTTGCCATTGCAGACAACCACGGCGATTGCCGCGGAATGGTGGCACATCCCGAGGTGGAGCTGCCGTTAAAACCAAATGGGAAACTGGATGTAGGCGGTGCGGTCGGCCGGGACGGCTTGCTCGGGGTCATGCGCGATCGTGGAAGCGGAACGCCGTATACGGGGCAGGTACGCCTGGTTTCCGGTGAGATTGCAGAGGATATCGCCTCATATTTTGCAATCAGCGAGCAGATTCCCACCGTGTGTGCGTTGGGCGTGCTTGTCGGGAAAGAGGACCCCTCCCAGCTGCTGTCCGGCGGGCTGCTCATCCAGGTTATGCCGGGCGCCTCGGAAGAGGAGGTCGACCGACTGGCGGAGAATGTCAAACGGCTCCCGCAGGTCACAACCATGCTTGCCCAGGGCATGACCATCGAGGAGATGGTGGCGAAAGCGCTGGAAGGGCTGCCGTTTACCCAGCTTGCCAGTATGCCGATCGCTTACACCTGCACCTGCTCACGCGAGCGGGTCGAGCGCGCTTTCTCGTCTTTAAGCCCGGATGAAATCCGTTCGCTGGCGGATGAAAACGGGTATGCTGAGGCCCGGTGCCAGTACTGCGGCCGCACCTATCGTTTCTCAAAAGAGGAGCTGGAGACGCTGGCTGTGCGGGTAGAAACGAGACGACAAAAAAATTGAAAAAATTTTAAAAAAGCGCTTGACAAAAAGCAGTTTACGCCGTATAATAATAAAGTCGCTGGAAGACAGATAGCGACAAGGGAACAATCGGGAGCATAGCTCAGCTGGTTAGAGCACCTGCCTTACAAGCAGGGGGTCACAGGTTCGAGTCCTGTTGTTCCCACCAAAAGTGGCTCGGTAGTTCAGCTGGTTAGAACGCTAGCCTGTCACGCTAGAGGTCGACGGTTCGATCCCGTTCCGAGTCGCCACTTTTGCCTCTGTAGCTCAGTCGGTAGAGCAGGGGACTGAAAATCCCCGTGTCGGTGGTTCGATTCCGCCCGGAGGCACCATATGCGAACGTAGCTCATCTGGTAGAGCGCCACCTTGCCAAGGTGGAGGTAGCGAGTTCGAGCCTCGTCGTTCGCTCCAATTTTGGCGTCATAGCCAAGTGGTAAGGCATGGGTCTGCAAAACCCTGATTCCCCAGTTCGAATCTGGGTGACGCCTCCATGACCGGGAACAGGGTTTGGCCCTGTTCTTTTTTTATGCCTAAAAAAAGAGAGGGGGAAGCGCAGAATGGAAACGGTGATTCATCCGCTGAAGCCATTGGAAACGCCGGATGCGCGTGTGCTGGTGCTGGGAACGATGCCTTCCCCAAAATCCCGCGCACAGCATTTTTATTATGCCCATCCGCAAAATCGTTTTTGGCGGGTGATGGCGCAGGTGCTCGGAGAAACGCTTCCGGCAGATACGGCGGGGAAGGCCCAAATGCTTTGCCGCCATCGTATTGCTTTGTGGGATGTGCTATATAGCTGTGAAATTACCGGTGCATCGGACGCAAGCATCCGAAATCCGGTTCCCAATCCGATTGAAACCTTGCTTGCGCGCACGCAGGTCCACAGTGTTTTTACGACGGGAAAAACCGCATACCGGTTGTATGAAAAGTTGGTTTACCCAAAAACACAGCTGCATGCGGTAGCGCTTCCTTCGCCGAGCCCCGCCAATTGCCGCGTCCCGTTTGCACAGCTCGTAGAAGCGTATCGTGCGGTGGCGCAAGCGGCTTCCCAGTAAAATTTGATACAAAAGATTTCTTTTGTATTTTGCCGCCTCCTTGGCGGCATTTTTTGTTTTTGGCGCGCATATGCTGAAGACGAGGTGGTGGCATTGAAGGCAGTCCTGAAAAACTGGATGGTTGCGGTGGCGCTGGCGGTGAGCTGTCTGCTGTTTTTGGCTTTAACCTATTTTGCGTATACGCATGCTGCCCAAACGGCCGCTGCCCAGACGGCTCCACGCACGCAGATCCTGCTGGATGCCGGCCACGGCGGCGAGGATGGCGGGACCAAAGGGTATTCGGAGCTGCCGGAAAAGGACATCAATTTGGACATCGCGCTGCGGCTGCAGCGGCTTTTAGAGGAGCAGGGCTGTGAGGTTCTGATGACCCGCACAAAGGATGTTTCCTTAGCGGAGGAGGGCCTTTCGACGGTGCACGAGCGAAAGGTTTCCGATCTGCAAAAGCGCCTGGAATTGCTGCAGGCGCATCCCGGCTGCCTGTTTGTGAGCATTCATCAAAATCACTTTTCAGAGAGTATTTACAGCGGCGCACAGGTTTTTTATTCTCCCAATCATCCGCAAAGCCAGCGTCTGGCGGAAGCCGTGCATAACGCCATCGTTTCTTCGCTGCAGCCGGATAACCATCGGCAGAATAAACCGGCCGATCAATCCATCTATCTGCTTTGGCACGCCCAGACGCCGGCCATCTTGGTGGAGTGCGGGTTTCTTTCCAATGTCTCTGAGGCCGCTCAGCTCAACGAGGCGGCATATCGTCAGAAAATGGCACAGAGCATAGCGCAGGGGATTCTTCAGTACATACAGCAGGCAGAAAACACGCAAAGTCAGGCGTCCCCATCTTCCTGGCCGGCAGTTTCGTCTTCCTTGCGTTTTTCGATGGACACAGATATAATAAAAAGAGCTTACGTATGAAGAGAGGATGCGCGATGGCGAACAAAGCAAAAAGTATTTATGTATGCACGGAATGCGGCTATGAGTCCGCCAAATGGTATGGGCGATGCCCGAGCTGCGGCGCGTGGAATACCATGCAGGAAAATGTCCGAAAACCGGAACCTGCAGCGGCGTCCCGCCGTACGGCACTTGGCCCGCGTTCGCATCCGGTTTCTATTCGGGACATTCGGACCGACGACGAGATTCGCTATCGGACGGGTGTTTCGGAGTTGGATCGTGTATTGGGCGGCGGCATTGTCAAGGGTTCGCTGATTTTGATCAGCGGGGAACCTGGCATCGGGAAGTCCACAATCCTGCTGCAGATCTGCCAGTATTTAGGCCAAACGTTGCGTATCCTTTACGTTTCCGGAGAGGAATCCGCTCGTCAGCTCCGCCTGCGTGCGGATCGTCTGGGTGTGGATTCGGAAAATCTGTTGGTGTTGACAGAGACCGACGTCCAGGTGGTTTTGGAAGAGGTTCGCGAAGAAAAGCCGGACCTTTTGATGATCGATTCCATCCAAACGATGAATTTTACAGATCTGAATTCCTCACCCGGCAGCGTGACGCAGGTGCGGGAGTGTACGAATGCGATTTTACGGGTGTCCAAGGAGTTGGAGATCCCAGCCATACTGGTTGGCCATGTCAATAAGGATGGCGCCATTGCCGGCCCGAAGGTGCTGGAACATATTGTGGACGCCGTCCTTTATTTTGAGGGTGACCGGCAGATGAGTTACCGCATCCTGCGCGCGGTTAAGAACCGCTATGGTTCCACCAACGAGATCGGCGTCTTTGATATGGGCGAAAACGGCCTGCATCAAGTTACAAACCCTTCCCAGGCCATGCTGGCTGGACGGCCGCAGAATGTCTCCGGCACGTGTGTAACATGTGTGATGGAAGGCAGCCGGCCCATTCTCGCCGAAATCCAGGCCTTGGCGACGACCTCAGGCTTCGGAAACCCACGCCGTATGGCGACGGGCTTTGACACAAACCGCATGAATCTGCTGCTGGCGGTGCTGGAAAAACGTGCGGGGTATTATTTCTCCAATCTGGACGCTTATTTAAATGTGATCGGCGGCCTGCGTCTGGACGAGCCAGCCTGTGATTTGGCGGTCGCCATGGCGATGGTCTCCAGCTTAAAGGATATTCCCGTAGCGGAAGATACCGTCGTTTTTGGAGAAGTCGGTCTTGCGGGAGAAGTGCGCTCTGTCATGCATGTGGAACAGCGCGTCAGTGAAGCCCACCGGCTTGGATTTTCAAAATGTGTGCTGCCGTGGCACAGCCTGCGTCAACTTGGAACGGTGCCTGCGGATCTGCAGCTGTTTGGCGTTAAAAATGTACGGGAGGCTTTTGAGGCCGTTCAAAAATAAGGCTGCGGTCGCTTTTTCTGTGGATTGCCGCTGCTTCTTTCCGGCAAACGCACGGCTTGATGTCTTGGGAAGGAAGCGGGGAGGACGGCTCCCAAATACAGTAGCCGTTTTCTTGAAAAGGACAATCTCTATGGCAGGAAACCAACATCAAAATCACCTCGTGGTTAGTGTAGGAAACGCCATGCAAAATATACGCATCTCTCAGCAAAACTTCTATTTGGATACGCCCAATCTGCCGCAGGGCCGTGTAACCTGTGTGGCGCTTTCCGAGCGCGCGGATATGGTGCGGGACGCATTGCGCAAACGGGGAATCACGGTGCAAAAGGTGCCCGCGTCGCCGGATTTGGAATCGTCCGTCGCTTCACACGCGGACATGCTGTTCTATCCATCAAGCGCCTATAGGTGGTTTTGTGGGTCGATAGAATTCGAGCATTCTCTAAAATCTTTTTTAAATTCAATAAATTCCCAATACGTCTCGGTCCATAGTCCGTATCCGACAGATTGTGCGCTCAATGCCGCACGGGTTGGGAAATTTTTGTTTTGCAATCCCCGCACGGTGTCTGCGGCTCTTTTAGAGGATGCAAAACGAAACGCCTGTGTGATTGTTCCGGTCCGGCAGGGCTACACGAAGTGCAATACCGTGCCGGTGACCGAAACGGCGATCTTGACCGAGGACTGCGGCATTGCCAAAGCGGCTGCGCGCGCGGGACTCGATGTGCTTTGCATAGAACCGGGTTTTGTCCGGCTGGAAGGATATCCATACGGCTTTTTAGGCGGCGCGTGCGGGAAACTTTCAAAGCGTGAATTGGCGTTTGCCGGTGACCTTTCTAAGCACCCACAGGCCGGCCGGATTTGTGCGTTTTTGGAGCAGCATGGTGTGCACGCCGTTTCGCTTTGTGATGGGCCTTTGACGGATGTTGGTGGAATTTTGCCGTTGCAAGAAAAACGTTGTGTTCGCGCAGGAATTGGTGTATGATAAGAAAAAGTAATCCAAACGCAGGACGAAAAGATCCCGCGAAACGGCAGCAGAGGGGTCATTGTTTCTGCGGATTTTGGCTATGTGACAATTATACAAAATGAATATTTTGTATAATTGAGGGGAGGAAAACAATGCGCCAGAAGTATATGGACGAAGCGCCGGAGCTCTTAAAGCAGTTCATCGGATACTTACAGGTCGTTCAAGGAAAATCCGAAAAAACCGCAGAAGAATATTATTTGGACTTGCGCACGCTTTTTCGTTACCTCAAACAAAAACGCGGATTGGTGCCGGCGGACACGCCTTTTGAAAAGATTCGGATTGATGACATCGACCTGCCATTTTTAAAGAAAGTCGATCTGACGGAAATCTACGAGTTTATGAATTATCTGATGACCGAGCGCAAAAACGGTCCGGCGGCGCGTGCGCGCAAAACGTGTTCCATCCGGCAGTTCTTTTATTATTTGACGTCAAAAGTCCATTTATTGGATGAAGACCCTGTGAAGGATCTGGACACGCCGAAGGTCAAAAAAGCACTGCCGAAATATTTGACATTAAATCAAAGTATAGATCTTTTAAAACAGGTGCAGGGCGTTCACAAGGAACGCGATTATTGTATTTTGATGCTGTTTTTAAATTGTGGGCTGCGTCTGTCCGAATTGGTGGGATTGAATCTTACGGACATCCGCCGCGGCACCAATACACTGCGGGTTCTCGGCAAAGGCAACAAGGAACGCATTGTCTATCTGAATCCATCCTGCCTGCATGCGATCGATCTCTATTTGGAAGTCCGTCCGCATGACCGCGTAATCGACCGCAACGCGCTGTTTTTGAGCAGCCGCCTCAAACGCATCAGCCCAAAGACGGTGCAGTATCTCGTTAAGAAATATCTGGCGGGCATCGATTTGGCTAACCAGGGCTACAGTGTCCACAAGCTGCGCCACACGGCCGCAACCTTGATGTATCAGAAAGGTCATGTCGACATTCGCGTTTTGCAGGAGATTTTAGGACACGAAAGCTTGGGCACGACCGAAATTTATACGCATCTTTCCAACACGCAAATGGAAAAAGCGGCCAATGCAAATCCGCTGTCCCGTGTGGATCTTGCAAAGGAAATTGAAAGGAAGAAACCTGCTCCGAACGCGTCGAAAGCATCCAAAGAGGCAGAAAACAAAACGTAATCCGTGCTGCGGGCATATCTTAAAAAGTATAGAATATAAAAAACCGGATCGGTCTTTTTGAAAGGCCAATCCGGTTTTTCGTTTATTCGTTTGTTTTCTTATTCGTCATCGTCGTCATCATCGTCATCATCATCATCGTCGTTGTCATTGTCTTTTTGGGAATCCCAATCGACAAAGTCCGCTTCTTCTTCCGGCGTCAGCTCTCCCCTTGCCCGCTTTTCTTCCAGTTGGCGCTTCATGGCCGGACGGATCATGTGCTTGTCAACCAGCGGATAGATCGTGAAATTGATCAGGTAGGAAATGAAGGAAAACAGCAACAGCACGAAAATTAACAGGGCAATTAACAGCAGAATCGGCAAAGCCAGCCCGAGGTACAGCAACAGCCCCATGCCAATCACCAAAGCTGCCAGCACAACGATTACCAGAAGATTGCGCCACAGGCCCGCAATTGCAAAAATCAGGCCGTTTTTGTACATGGTTTTCAGCGGCATATCAAATGTTACGATCTGTACGGGTACGTAGAACTCCATGCTCAAAAAGAGATAAAGGATTCCTAAGCAAACAGCCAGTGCAATGACCGATAAAACAGGCCCCAGCGATTCCTGGCTCTGCATATAGAACCGGATCGAAACGATTACCAGCATGCTGACAATATAGAACAAAACCCCGTTAATCAAAAACTTTTTCCAGTTTTCTTTCGTTTGTTTGAGAAAATCATGCAGGATAAAAACGTGCTGTTCACGTGCGTAATTGCGCGTTTCAAACGTCAGCCCGCCAACGAACGGCGATACCAGCACGAACGGCAGCAGCGCGAGGAATAGATTGTTTGTCGCGCCGGCAACCAGGAATGCGATGATCCCCATCACCACAACCGGAATCAAAAAGAGCAGGTTCAATTTGATGAAATCAAAAAAATGTCGCCCCAGCAATTGCCAAAATAAAAGGAAGCGGTTTGGTTTCGGCGCATCCTTGGCGACGCCCGGTCCCGGTTTATTATAGTAGTTGCTTAAAAAGCCCATCCTGTTTCCCCTTTTCTTTCAATAATCAGGTTTAGCTGGATTTTGCCCGCGGATGACAGTTGCGATAGACTTCTTGGTAATGGTTGTTCATCATATGCACATACATCTGTGTAGACGAAATGTCGGCATGCCCCAGCATGTGCTGGATATCTTTGAGTTCCGCTCCGTTTTCCAACAGATGCAGTGCAAACGAATGGCGCAGCGTGTGCGGCGTAATTTCTTTTACAATGCCGGCCTGCTGCGCATATCCCTTTACGATTTTCCAAAATCCTTGGCGCGTCAGCCTGTGGCCATTTAAGTTGGTAAAGAGGGCTTGTCCCCCATCCGGCGCGAGAATCATCCGCCGCACGCGGAAAATATAGTCGGATACCGCCGTTACCGCCTGCGGATAGATGGGGATAATGCGTTCCCCTTTTTCACCGCGGCAGTACAGCAGCCCCGCATGCAGATTGATGTCGTTTACATCCAGATCAACCAGTTCCGTTGCGCGAATCCCGGTGGCATAGAGCAGCTCCAGCATCGCCTTGTCCCGGCAGCCTTTCGGCTCCTGGGGATTCGGCTGGGAAAGCAGAAGGTCGATTTCGCTTCCCGTTAAAATCTGCGGCAGCTTTTTGGGGGCGCGCTCGAGTTTAATTCCTTTGGCGGGATTCACGGCTGCCTCCCCGTTGAGCATCAGGTACTGATAAAAACAGCGCACGGAAGAGATGTGCCGCGTAATCGTCGCATTTGACTTTTGCTCGTCCTGTAACGCATGGACATATTGCAAAATCGTGTCCGGTGTTGCGCCCGTCGGAGTGCGAATGCCCTGCTCCTGCAAATAGCGCAGATACTGCGCGATATCGCGCAAATAGGAATCCAGCGTATTTGGGGAAGCATGTTTGACCTTTGTCAGGTACGCTCCAAATTCTGCACAATAGTCCCGCATGACAAAATCACACTCCTCTCATTATAAAAGGATTCTACAAAAATAGCAACCTAAAAATTCCCCGTTAAAACGGGAAATACGGAGCAAATGCTGTGGCCGTCAACGTGTCCACTGCCGCGCCTACAAATCCAAGCAAAAGGGCCTTTCCGGTTTGCTGCAAAAACGTAGAAATATGAGGCGCTTCCATTTCGGAATCCGTTAATCCGCTTTTGCGAAGCTGCCAGGAAAAACGCATGGCAAAAGACGCTTCCCAAATAACGGATAAACAACTGAAAAATGCGCCCGGCAGTAAGACCGACAAGTAAAAGACAAATCCCCAGCTGCCTTCTGTAAACAGCAGATAGCCGCCCGTCATGCCCAATCCCAACCCACGGACAAACGGCAGCAAAGGGACTACTCCAACACCCCATACGGCAAGGCCCGTTAAGAATTCCGCGATCAGGAAAAAAGAAACGGATGCGGCGGATGCTAGAAACACACGGATGGACGGCGTATCTGCACGCTGCGCAAAGTTGCTGTTGAAAAGGAAATCCAGCTTTTCTAAGACGGAAGCATCTGCACGCCGCGCAAGAAACGCGCCCAAAAATGTGCCTGCCAACACGAGCAGGGCAAAAAACAACTCCAATCGCCGGTCCTCCGACAGGGCGCGGCAGCTTTTCTCCTTGTCCGGCACCGCCTTCGGCAAACGCTGCAGCAGGATTCGCATGACAAAACACATCCTTTCTTTTCTCTTTTCACTTATATGAAAAAGAAAAGGCAAATATGTTTTCGCGGTCCCTGCACAGGGAGCAGTTTTTATCTAATCTATACTATAAACGATTTGCATCTGTATTGCAAGCCCCGTTTATGCATTTTTCGAAAGTTTATGCAGCCTGTACGAACGGAAGCTCAAAATATTATGTAACCTTCTATAGAATTATGTAAACTAGCTTTCGGTGAATAAAAACGCATAAAAATACGCTTCCATGCAAAATGCACGGAAGCGTACAAAAACTAAGATTTTCTTTTAAAAATTTGCTTATTCAGACAAAGCCGCCTGGATCATGATGGCGCATTCCAAGCGCTTTTTCTCCAGATCGCAGGCAATCTTATGCGGCTTTAGGATATCTCCCTCATAGTGCTGGTTATTGGCGTTGCAGCCGCCGCTGCAGTAAAATTTAGCCCAGCAGTTCTGGCAGGTCTCCTTCGCGTAGATGTTTGCGTGCGCGAACCGATTTTTCATCGTGCGGTCGTATGTGCCGTCGAGCACATTGCCCATGATCCACTGGTCGTCCCCGACAAACTGGTGGCAGGGATAGATCTCCCCCTCCGGGGTCACGGCAACGTATTCGTTGCCGCAGCTGCAGCCGCGCAGGCGTTTGATTGCGCAGGGGCCCTGGTTCAAGTCGATCATGAAGTGGAAAAAGTTAAAGCACTTTCCGGCCTTTGTGCGCGTGATGATTTCCTGTGCGAGATGTTCGTATTCCGCGAAAACGGCGGGTAGATCTTCCTCCTGAATGGAGTACGAAAGCTGCGGATCGGACACAACGGGTTCGATGGAAATCTGATCAAATCCAAGTGCATCCATGTGCAGCACATCCTTTACGAAATCCAGATTATATTTCGTAAAGGTGCCGCGCACATAATAGTCTTTGTCCTTGCTGCGTTCCCGGACGAGTTTTTGATATTTCGGAACGATCAGGTCATAGCTGCCGGTTTTGCCGTCTGCGCATACGCGCAGGCGGTCGTTGACTTCTTTTCTGCCGTCTAAGGAGAGCACGCAGTTTGACATCTCTTGGTTGATAAATTGGATCTTATCGTCGTCGAGCAAAAGGCCGTTCGTCGTGATGGTGAAGCGGAAATTTTTATTGTGCTGCTTTTCGATTGAGCGGGCATACAGCACCGTTTGCTTGACCACATCAAAATTCATCAGCGGCTCCCCACCGAAGAAGTCTACCTCGAGATTATGGCGTGTCCCTGATTCCCGGATCAAAAAGTCAATGGCGGCTTTCGCAACGGAGAACGGCATGAGCATCCGTCCCTTTCCGAAATCCCCCTGTGCGGCAAAGCAGTAGGCGCAGCGGAGGTTGCAGTCGTGTGCGATGTTTAAGCACATCGACTTGATGGGTGCGTCCTGCATCATATCCGCAAACTGCTGATAGTCATCCGCAGAAAACAGCTGTCCCGCCTCCTGCAGCTCGAGCAGCTCCGCATAGGCTTCTTCGAGTTTCTGCGTTCCGTATTTTGGCGTTAAGGCTTCTCGCGCAGCTTCAGGCATCTGCGCAGGGACACAGTCCGTTAAGTAATCCAGCAAATCATACGGGGCTTCATCAAACAGATGTACGGCACCGGAATGGGTGTCCAGCACGATCCGAAATCCATTTAAAGTGTACTTATGTATCATATTTTAAACTCCATCATAGCAAAATGAAAGGGACAGACATGCTGTCCCCTCCTTGTGAAATCCGATATTAGCGACGTTTCTCAACGGTCGCGGTTTTCACACTTCTGGTTAGCAACCGTGCAGGAAACCTTGCAAGCGGACTGGCAGGAAGCCTGGCATTCGCCGCAGCCGCCCTTCGCGCAGCTTTCCTTCAGATTTGCGTGGTTAAGCGTTTTGATCTGTTTCATAAAAACTCCGACCTTTCGTAAAATTCGCTGCGTCCAGCGCAGTGTTTTCAATTCATTATACCACACTTACACGGCAATGCAAACCCTTAAACCGAGAAAGCACGCAAAAGTGTTTGGAATTTGCAAGATTACGGGAGCTTTTGCCGCTGCTGCATGGAAAGTACGCCGCCCAATGCCCCGGACAGGACCATAGCGGCAAAGCGGGTAATCCCGGAGACCGGCGTGAGTGTGTGCGAAAGGGCAAGGCCGCCGAAAAAGCAGAGAGCAAACAGCAAAAACCCGCAGCCTGCGCCAAAAAACAGCCCTTTTTTGCGGCTGATTTTTCCGCTGAGAAAGCCGGCAAAAAAGCAGCTGACACAGCAGATGCCGAGAATCAAAGGTTCCAGCAGCGCCTGCGGCAGTGTTCCGGCGGCTTGCAGGATTGCAGCCGCGCAAAAGAGCAGCAGTGCGCACAGGGCTGCGCCTCCTACCGTGCCGATCAGCAGCGCGCGCAGGACCAGTGTGGTTGGGTGCAAGGCAATAACCCGGTTGTGTTTCATGACAAAACCTCCCGCATACGATTTCCCATTTCCTAAGGGAAGCGTATGCGGGAGGTTTTGCGTTTATGTTTGTGTGTGTACTTGTAAATCTTAAAGAACGTCGCGGATGTCCGCCTGCTTGTCCTTTTTCCCCTCTTTTTTCGCAGTGCCTTCTTCAGCGTCTGCCTTTTTGCGGCTGAAGAAACCCTTCTTCTTCTTTTGCTGCGGCGGCACATCGTCGTGGATCGTGTCTACGCTGCCGATCGCCCAGCGCTTAATGCGCATTTTGGCGCGATCCGTGCCCGTCTCAATGATGAGCGTCTGGTTGTCGTCTTTGATGCCAACCACGCGGCCAACAATACCGCCGATTGTCGTGATTTCATCGCCGATGCGTGCGTTCTGGCGCATTTCTTCTTCTTGCTTGCGCTTCTTATTCTGCGGACGGATCAGGATCAGCCACATCAGCACAAAAATCAGGATAATCGGCAAAAACGTAAGCAAGCCGCTTGCGGCGCTTGCCTCCGGACTGCTGGTCGTTGTGGAAAGGACCATGGGATTGATCATATTCGAAAAACACCTCCAAGAATGAGTCTATTATATCAATTTTAAAGTCTCGTTGCAAGAGAAAGATCCGTTTTTTAGCCAAAATCAAATGCGGCGGCTGATTTTCTCGATATGCGACCGGTAAAAGGCCTCAAAAGTACCCTGGTCCAGCGCGTCGCGGACCCGTTCGAGAAGCGTATTATAAAAATAAAGGTTGTGCAGCACCATTAGCCGCATACCGAGCATTTCCCCGGCTTTGAGCAGATGGTGGATATACGCGCGGGAGAAGTGCCGGCAGGTCGGGCATTGGCAGCCCTCTTCAATCGGGGATTCGTCGAGGATATATTTTGCGTTCATCAGATTGCGGACGCCCTGCATCGTAAAGGCGTGGCCGTGGCGCGCATTGCGTGTTGGCATGACGCAGTCAAAAATATCGATGCCGCGGCGCACGCCTTCGAGAATATTGGCCGGCGTACCGACACCCATCAGATAGCGCGGGCGGTCCTTGGGCATGTACGGCTCGAGAATCTCCAAGATGTGATACATCACCTCGGCACTTTCCCCTACCGCGAGGCCGCCGACCGCATAGCCGGGCAGATCCAGTTCGGCAATCTGCTTCATGTGCTCGATGCGCAGGTCATCGTAGATACTGCCCTGGTTAATCCCCCACAGGAGCTGCTGGGGATTGATGGTGTCAGGCTGTGCGTTGAGCCGTTCCATTTCGGCTTTACAGCGCTTGAGCCACCGCGTCGTGCGCGCCACAGAGCGGGCGGCATAGTCATACTCCGCGGGATTTTCCATGCATTCGTCAAACGCCATGGCGATCGTGCTGCCCAAATGGGATTGGATGCGCATACTTTCCTCCGGCCCCATAAAAATTTTGTGGCCGTCGATGTGCGAGGCGAATGTAACGCCCTCTTCGGTGATGTTGCGCAGTTTTGCCAAGGAGAAGACCTGGAATCCGCCGCTGTCGGTCAAAATCGGCCCGTCCCACCGTGTAAAACGGTGCAGGCCGCCGAGCTTTTGGACCGTTTCATCGCCTGGACGCAAGTGTAAATGGTAAGTGTTGCAAAGCTGTACCTGGCAGTGTACCTCTTTTAAGTCGAGCGCCGAAACGCCGCCTTTGATCGCGCCTGCCGTTGCAACATTCATAAAGGCGGGCATTTGAATGGTGCCATGCGGTGTTTCATACGTGCCGCGGCGCGCGGCACCTTCCTGTTTTAAGAGCGTGTATCGCATAAATTCTCCTGTTCTATGGGATCCCTCTTTTGCGGGCTCCACAACAAAGTGGGTTTAAATAATGAGCATTGCGTCTCCAAAGGAGAAAAACCGGTATTTTTCCTGTACCGCAATCCGGTACGCATTCATAATGTGGTCATAGCCGGCCAGCGCGCTGACGAGCATGATCAGTGTACTCTGCGGCAGATGGAAGTTGGTGATCAGGCCGTCGAGCACTTGAAATTGGAATCCCGGATAGATGAAGATATCGGTCCACCCTTCGCTCGCTTTGATGCATCCTTCCTTAGCGGCGACGCTTTCGAGCGTGCGGCAGCTTGTGGTCCCCACGGCAATCACACGGCCGCCGGTTGCTTTCGTGCGGTTGATCGCATCGGCCGTTTCTTGCGGCAGCAGGTAATGTTCCGAATGCATTTTATGGTCCACGACGCGTTCGGCACTCACCGGGCGGAACGTGCCGAGTCCGACATGCAGCGTGACAAACGCTGTCGTCACGCCCATCGCACGCACGCGGTCGAGCAGTTCCGGCGTAAAGTGCAGGCCGGCCGTCGGCGCTGCCGCAGAACCAACCTCTTTCGAATAAACGGTCTGGTAGCGTTCCTGATCCTCCAGCTTTTCCTTAATATAAGGCGGCAGTGGCATTTGACCGATCTGGTCGAGGATCGAAAAGAAATTTTCGCCTTTTTGGTAGTGAAACTGTACCGTGCGGCTGCCGTCTTCTTCATTGACCGAGAGGATTTCTGCCGTCAAAAGGCCGTCTCCAAATGTAAAATGCGTCCCCGGTTTCGCCCGTTTGCCGGGCTTGCACAAGGTTTGCCAGGTGTCATAGCCCTGGTTTTGCAGCAGCAGGAACTCCACATGCGCGCCGGTATCTTCCTTGATACCGTAAATGCGCGCCGGCAGCACACGGGAGTCGTTGAGTACCAGGCAGTCCCCTGGACGCAGCCAGTCGGTGATATTGTGAAAATGCGTATGTGCGATTTCCCCTGTCTCTTTATTGAGCACCATAAGCCGGGAAGCGTCGCGCGGCTCCAGCGGCGTCTGCGCAATGAGCGATTCCGGAAGGTCATAATCAAAGTCTTTCGTCTTCAAATTCGATAGATCGAGTCCCATTCTATATCTCCTAGCTGTCACAGCAAAACTGCGGATTTTCTTTCGTTCTTTATTATAAAGAAATTGACATCGAATAGCAAGTCTGCTATGATAAACAAGAGATAGAGGTGCGGATTCAAAGAGTAACATACGGCTTACGGCAGCCAAACACCATTTTCCGTATGTAAAAGGGGAATTCGCCGAAGAGCGGCGCTTTTTGGCGGGCGTCCCTCTGGTCGTTTTCGTGAAAATCGGCACGACTGTCGTCACTTTGTGATGGAGCGCTATCTGCCCAAATCCCGACCGTTGACGGAAATGGCGCTTTGACAGCAAAGGACGACCGGCCTCCTTTTTTGAAAGGAGCCGGTCCTTTCTTTCTCTTTTACTTTAAGAAAGACTTTCGGTGCGGAAAGGCTTCTATCTAGGCGGTTCCGCACATAAGAATAAGGAGGCTTTTTACCCATGAAGCAGTTTCGCGTAGGCATTATCGGCGCAACCGGGATGGTTGGCCAGCGCTTTGCCACATTATTAGAGCATCATCCGTGGTTCCATGTCACGGCGCTGGCGGCGAGCGCCCGTTCGGCTGGCAAAACGTATGAGGAAGCAGTGGGCGGCCGCTGGCTGATGCAGACGCCTATGCCGGAATCGATGAAGAATATGGTCATCTTTAACGCAGAGGAAGACGTCGAGAAGGTGGTCGATTTGGTCGATTTCGTCTTCTGTGCAGTTAATATGGACAAAGAAAAGATCCGCGCACTTGAGGAACTCTATGCCAAACACGAATGCCCGGTTATGTCGAACAACAGCGCCCACCGCGGTACGCCGGATGTGCCGATGATTATCCCGGAGATCAATGCTTCCCATGCGGAAGTGATTCCCGCGCAGCGCAAACGCCTGGGCACGAAAAAAGGCTTTATTTCCGTAAAATCCAATTGCTCCTTGCAGAGCTATGTGCCGGCCATCCAGCCGCTGATGCCGCTGCACGTAACGAAAGCACTTGCCTGCACGTATCAGGCAATTTCCGGCGCCGGCAAGACGTTTCAGACGTTCCCGGAGATTTTGGATAACGTGATCCCCTACATTGGCGGCGAAGAGGAAAAGAGCGAGAACGAGCCGATGAAGATCTGGGGGCACGTCGAAAACGGAAGGATTATCAACGCCACTTCCCCGCAGATCACGTCTCAGTGCCTGCGTGTGCCGGTGTCTGACGGCCATATGGCGGCTGTGTTTGTCTCGTTTGAAAAGCCGGCCACAATGGAAGAGATCATTGAGCGCTGGGAGACGTACGAAGGCGAGCCGCAGCGGCTGCAGCTGCCGAGTGCGCCAAAGCAGTTTTTGCATTATTTCCATGAAAATGACCGTCCGCAGCCCCGCTTGGACCGCAACCTTGAAAATGGCATGGCTGTTTCCATCGGACGCCTGCGCCCCGATACACAGTACACCATCAAGTTCGTCTGCCTTTCCCACAACACACTGCGCGGTGCGGCCGGCGGCGCTGTGCTGATGGCAGAACTTCTGGCGGCAAAGGGGTATTTGGAGTAAGGAAAGCCGCTTATTCAACACGCAAATTTTAGGGAGGTTCCTTTCATGAAACAACCGATTTTTACCGGTTCCGCAGTGGCGCTCGTCACGCCGTTTGGACCGGATGGTGCGGTCGATTATGAGATGCTGTCGCGTCTGATCGATCTGCACCTGCAAAACGGGACGGATGCGATTGTGCTGTGTGCGACAACCGGCGAATCCCCAACGCTGACCTCGCAGGAATATGAGGAGGTTTTGCGCCGCGGTGTCCGCCAGGTCAATGGCCGCATCCCCGTGATTGCCGGCGCCGGCAGCAATTCAACGGCGCGTGCCTTGGAATTATGCCAAACGGCGGAAGCCGCCGGTGTGGATGCCCTTTTGGCGGTGACCCCGTATTATAATAAAACGTCGCAGGCAGGCTTGGTAAAGCACTACACCTATCTCGCGGACCGCGTCCACAAACCGATCATCCTTTATAATGTTCCTTCGCGGACGGGGCTTAACGTCAAGCCTGCTACGTACAAAATTCTCTCGGAGCACCCACTGCTCAACGGCGTGAAGGAGGCAAACGGCGACATCACCTCTGTTGCGGAGACCATTGCGCTGTGCGGCGATGCGTTTAACGTCTATTCCGGAAATGACGACCAGGCATACCCGATCATTGCGCTCGGCGGCAAGGGCGTTATCTCCGTATTTGCAAACTGCGCTCCCCGCGCGATGCATGATTTGTGCGTCGCCGCTTTAAATGGCGACCGTGAAACGGCAATGCAGATGGAATCAAAGTACCTGCCTCTGATGGATGCCCTTTTTATGGACGTCAACCCGATCCCCGTCAAGGAAGCGATGCGGCTTCTGGGATTCGACTGCGGAATTTGCCGGCTGCCGTTAATTGAGATGGAGGAATCCGCCAAAGCTGCGCTCGAACAAGTGCTTGCGCGCTATCCGGAATTGCCGCGCAATTGATTTTTGGGAATGAGGATGTGTAAAAATGATTGACGTATTGATTAGTGGCTGTAATGGGAAAATGGGGCACGTTGTAGCCCAGGAGATTGCGGCGCGTGAGGACGCGCGCGTTGTGGGCGGCATTGATTTGGTGGCGTCGCCTTGCGATTTTCCGGTCTTCCCCACTCCAGCCGCAGTGGATGTACACGCAGACGTAGTCATTGATTTTTCAAATCCGGCGCTTTTAATGCCGCTGCTTTCCTATGCAAAGCAGACCAAAACGGCCCTGGTCTTGTGCACAACGGGCTATGATGCGCAGCAGGTAGAAGCGTTGCAGAAAGCCTCTGCGGAAGTGCCGATTTTCTATTCCCGCAATATGTCGCTTGGCATCAACCTGCTGATTGATTTGTGCAAACGCGCCTCGAAGATTTTAGGCAGTGCCTTCGATGTCGAGATCGTTGAAGCCCATCACAATCAGAAAATCGATGCGCCCAGTGGTACGGCTCTGATGATTGCGGATGCAATTGCCGAAACGCGTGATCAGCAGACCTATTACCAGTATGACCGCCATTCCCAGCGCAAAAAGCGCGATCCCGCAGAAATTGGGATCCATTCAATCCGTGGCGGCACGATTGTTGGCGAACACAGTGTGCTGTTTGCGGGCCATCATGAGACGATTACCATTTCACATTCCGCGCAGTCGAAGGAAGTGTTCGCGGCGGGCGCTGTCAACGCAGCCGTTTTTCTGGCAGGGAAACCCGCCGGGCTTTATGAAATGTCCGATCTGTTGAGCTGAAAGGAGTGTACGCGCTTATGTCTTCTCATCAAACAGAAGTCAGTTCCTCCACCGGCATTACGCTGGTCACCTTGCAAAACTGCCCTTCCAATATGGCTGCCCTGGCGGAAGTCTTTACGCGCATCGCTGCCATGGGCATCAATGTGGATATGATTTCGCTTTCCCCCAACCTGGGTTCGACCATGGCGGTTTCTTTTACGATCAGCGATGAGGATTTGGGAGAGATCTTGAAATTTACATCTAAATTGTTAGAGACATCGAAGATCAAAACCATCGTCAGCAGCGGTAACTGCAAGATCAATGTGTATGACGAGAATATGGTCAACACGCCGGGTATGGCGGCGCGTGTATTTTCAGCAGCAGCCCATGTGGCGCCGGATCTGCGCATCATCACCACGTCTGATGTGGATATCTCCATTCTGGTTACGGAGGCGGAGTTTGAGTCTACGCTGCAGGCGATTTCACAAGCCATGCAGGATGGAGCGGAATCTTAAGAAAGTCCTTCCTTTTGCTTTTGGAAGCCCGCGTTTCACCCTCGTGGGTTTCCTTTCTTTTCCATAAATCAATCACCGTCAAAAAACGCCCGTTCAAAGTGGGAAAGTCCTGCTTTGACGGGCGTTTATTTTTTGTAAAGAGATTTTCTTTCCGACAGCTTTTTGAATAAAGAAAAAAGGAATATAGGAAAGGCAAATGCCTTGTCAGTTTTCTGCCTCTTCCTCTTCCACATCGGACTTTTGGGAATGCGGCAGACCCAACTGGTCTTCCAGTGCAGTGATGCGGCGGACATGGGCGCGCGCGGCGCTTCTTGCCCGCTCTACGGTATCCGGATCCGCCGCATCATTTTGCGATTCCCGTTCAATATATGCTTTGATTTTTTCCAAGCGGTCCAAATATTGTTCCAACTCGATTTTTAAAGGCATCTCTTGCCCCAAAACATCGCCGTAAACAGCCGTCAACGTGCGCTTGGCTTCCTCATAAGAAACGGAATCGCCGTCCATTAGTGAGAGTGCATGCACGGCCTTTAAGAGCAGCCGTTCCGCAGGTTCTGCGGCCTGCAAGCCTTGCATCACTTCATCTTTCAGCTGATTGGCTTCATCCAGTTCATTGCGCCGTTCCTGCGTCAAGTTTTTTTCTTCCATGTAAAGGCACTTCCTTTCTGTTATAGTGCACGCAGCGCTCGCGCAAAGCGCTCGTGATTTTGTTTGTCATAGAAGGAGTTATGCCAGATCTGCCGGGCATTTAAGCGCAGCGTCGCTTTTTGTGTGGGATTCAACGCGTACCATTGTGTGATGGCTTCGGCAATTTCCTCCGGCGCAGCCTCTTTTGAGAGCAGATAGCCCGTCCCCGGATGTACCATCTCCGGAATTCCGCCGACCGCCGGCGCCAGAACCGGAACGCCGAACGAGTAGGCTTCCATGATGGAAACCGGCAAACCTTCGGTTTCCGATGCATTTAGGAACAGATCCACATGGTGGGTCTGGTAATAGTGGATGACCTCTTCGTTTGGGATGGCGCCGGGCATTTCCCAGGTGATATTTGCTTTGCCGGCAAATTCCGTTTCACAAAGCTGCCGCATCGCCTCCAGGTCCTCCCCTGCCCCGGCGTGCATCCAATGTACCGGATAGGGAAGCCTGGCGATGGCCTTTATGATATGCGGGATGCGCTTCAGGGGAATGACATTGGAGCAGGAAAAGAGCTCCAGCGGGTCTTCCCTGCCCTTTTTGGGGCAAAGGCCGTGATCGGAAACGCCGAGGCGGTAAACTCGATACTGTTCAGCAGGTTTGGTCGCGAAATGCTTCACATAGTAATCACGGCCTGTGCGTGAAATAAACCCGATTAAGTCAATCTTTGTGTCCATATACCGCTTGAATAGCTGCCCACAGGGTTGGCGTTCATTGTAGAGGTCATATCCATGGGCGCGGGTAACAATTTTCATTTCCGGGTGTTTTTCTTTTTCCAGTGCCAGCGCCATGGTCCCGACACTGTACCAAAACGAATAATAGAGCGCATGCTGCGAGTCCGCAAAATAGCCCTGGCTTTCCATCCAGCCGCGCAGCGCCTCTGCATTGTAAAGGAAATTGCGAACTTCGGCTTCCACCGCTTTGCGTGGTGCGCCGGATGTATTCTCCTGAATCTCCTGCTTATAGAGCGGATTCGACAGGCAGTGCAGCAAATGCCGGATTTTTTGCATGGTGGAGGGCGCTTTTGCAGGAAAACGGACAGCAGGAATCCCGTAGGGCGGCACAAATTCCTGCGTTTCCTGCAAATCCCGGCTGATCAGCAAGATTTCAAAAGAATTGTGGGTTACGGCGAGTTCCGGCAGCAAAAAGGGCATCTCACCGCGCGTATATGGATAGTGGTCCGTAATCAAATAGAGCTTTTTCATGACGATATCCCATGCTTTCTGCCAGGTAAGGCGAGGAATCGGCCGCGTTAGGTGGCGGCCTTGTGCTGTTCCGCAAACGCAGCGTTTGGTGTTACATAGCGGGTTTTTTGGTTGACGTAGATGACCATGCCGGGTTTTGCGCCCTGCGGCTTGCTGACGTGGCGAACCAGCGTGTAATCAACAGGCACCTGCGAGGAATTCTTTCCGCGGCTGTAATAGGCCGCAAGCTGTGCCGCTTCGGCGATGGCCGTTTCGGTCGGGGTACGGCCCTCCGTCTGTAGGATCACATGCGAGCCGGGGATTTTCTGTGTATGAAACCACATATCGTTTTTTTGTGCGCGCCGCAGCGTCAGCTGATCGTTTTGCCGGTTATTGCGCCCGACCAAAACCGAAAAGCCGTCGCTTGTGGTAAACTGCATCGGCGCAGATTCCTTTTCTTTATGGGCTTTCCCCTTTTTCGGACGGCGGATGTATCCCTCCTGCATGAGTTCGGCGCGGATTTCGTTGAGATCGTGCTCACTGGTTGCACGGGACAGTTCCTCAGAAACGGAGTCTAAGTACTGCAGCTCCTCTTTGGCTTGTGCGATCTGTTCGGTCAAGACCTTTTCTGCCGTGCGGGCTTTCCGATAAGATTTGTAGTATTTCTGCGCATTTTGGTTTGGCGACAAAGCCGGGTCTAGACGGATTGTTTTGCGGCCTCCCTGCGGATCGTAGAAATTTTCTACCTCAACCGAAGAAACCCCTTTTTGGATTTGATACAAATTGGCACTGAGCAAATCCCCGCACATGCGCCATTCATCCCGTTTGGCGCAGGCCTTTAAGTCTGCTGTCTGGTTATTGATTTTCCGGCTTAACCGTTCCGAAGCCGTTGAAAGCATCCGCAAAAGATCCTGGCTTTTGACATGCATGCGGTCTACCGCATCGCGTTCCCCATAGAAGGCATCGAGCAGTTCCGAGAAGGTCTCAAAGGATTTGAGGGTCCCCAGGTTTTCATACTGGTGAATGGGCATAAACGAAAAATCGAGCGGGCGTTTCTCCCCTTTGACAAGACAAGGGCTTCCGGAGATGGTCCGCACCGTTTCGCAGAGTTCCCGCAAAACTTCCAGCAGGCGGCTTTGCGTATTTGCCGTCATCGTGTGAACCGTCAGCATTTCGCCGTGGCCGACGCGGTACTGCAGTTCCCTGCAAACAACGGGTGAAACTCCCTGTAGCGTGCGTAACAGTGCCTTTTGCAGCTCCATATCTCCCGGAAAACGGAGCATCTGCTGCAAAACTGCCTCGGGTTCTGTTTCGAGCAGATTCAGCTTTGTCTGCGGCGGAGGCAGTTGATAGGAAAGTCCCGGCAGTACCAGGCGTTCGGAACTCATTTCCATCGTCACACGTTTGAGTGCGTCAATGATTTTTCCTTCTCCGTCTATGAAGATCACATTGCTGTACCGCCCCATAATCTCGACTGCCAATGTCAGGCGGACGGTATCCCCCAGTTCATTGGTGCCATCGAAGTCCAGCAGCAAAGCGCGCTCGAGCCCCGGCTGACGGATCTGCACCAGCCGCGCACCGGTCAGGCGTTTGCGCAGCAGCATACAGAGCATCGGCGGGTATTTCGGGTTTTCCGGCGTAGTCTGCACCAGATGCAGCCGCGCGCTGTTGGCGCGCGCAGAAAGCAGCAGCTTCTGCATACCGGTGCGGCTGCGAAGAAAAAGGACCAGCTCGTCCTTGTTGGGCTGATAAATTTTATCGACACGGTCTGAAAGCAATGCCTGCTCCAGTTCCTGTTTGAGATGTCTTAAAAAGATGCCATCCAGTGCCATGAAAGGACTCCTTTCTAGAATGGATTTGCATAACAAAGTTTATAGGGATACAGAGGGATCCTGCATTGCGGTACTTTTTTTGCACAGCAGGGCCGGGAATGCCGCCTGCAGACGCTCCATGAGCGGATGCAGGACGACATCTTCCGTAGAGAAATGGCCGGCGTCCACAAACGTGATGGATGCGCTTTTGGCAAACAGCAGGAGATGATGCTTGCTTTCCCCGGTGACAAATCCTTCACAGCCCGCTTTTGCCGCCGCATAGACCAATTCCTCCCCGCCGCCGCTGCAAAGCCCAACCGTGCGGACCGGCCGTCCGCCATCCGTAAAGCGCACCCCGCTGCAGCCAAGCTGCGTTTTGACATGCTGTGCGAATGCTTTCGGCGAAAGCGGGGCCGGCAGTTCTCCCAGGAGTGCTTCCGCGAATCCGGGGCTGTATGAGGAGAGTGTGCGCACATTTTGCAGCTGCAAGCGGCCGGCAAGCGCTGTATTGACGCCGCCGGGCGCCATATCCAAGTTTGTGTGTGCGCACAGGGCATCAATGCCAAATTGTGCGAGCAGATACGGCGCGGTTTCACGGGAAAGATGCTTTAAGGGGTTGAAAATGACGGGGTGATGGCTGATAATCAGCTGCGCCCCAAATTCCGCGGCTTCCCGAACAACCTCCGGCGTAATATCGAGTGCGAATAAGACCCGTTCGACAGGGTCTTCCCGATCGCCTACCAGAAGACCGGGATTATCAAAGTCCATAGCGCTTTGAAACGGCGCGAAAGCATCGATCCAATCGTAAAGCATACCTGCGGTAATGGTGTTCATATCGGTTCCTCCTGTATTTACGGCGTTTGCAGAGCAGAAGCAAGGCGGTCCGAAAGGGCCTGGAAGGCACTGGGATCCCCGTGTTCACACAGAATGCCGTGGATGCGGCGCTGCAAATCGCGCTGTACACGCTGCAGATAAGCGCGGGCGGGCGGCGTGCATGGCTGCAAAAGGCCAAACCAGATATGTGCAGCGTCGGTTAAGGCACGGTCCGGCGCGAACCGGTAAGCCATCACCGTATAAGGACGCCCGGCATCGAATACGGCCTCCTCCCGCTCCAGCGCGAAACCGTTTTGTGCAAGAGATTCCCGCAGCGCGGGCGCTTTGCTCATTGGCTGTACGACGAGAAATTTTTGTGGATCGCGCAGCCATGCGGTTTCCCCGATGATCCGCGCAATCAATTCTCCCCCCATGCCGGCAAGGACCACGGCGTCCACTTCTTCTGCATCAACAGCGCGCAGCCCGTCCGACAGCCGCGTCTTGACGCGGTCCGCAACCGCATATGCGGCAATGTGCGCCTGTGCCGAACGCAGAGGCCCTTCCCGGATATCGCAGGCCAGCGCAGAAACAACCGCTCCCTGCAGCGCCAGCGCGACAGGCAGGTAGGCGTGGTCGGTGCCGACGTCACATAAACGGATCCCGCGCGGCAGAAAGGAAGCGCACAGCTGTAAACGCGGCATATGGGAAAAAGGCGTGTCTTTCATAAAAAGCCCTCAATAAAAAACTGCCCGGCAAATCCGTTTGCCAGGCAGCCTTACGGTCAAGCGTTCGATTTATTCCGCGGCTTTTGCGTCTGCGGACTTGGCGGCCATATGCTGGTTTAATGCCGCAATCAGCTCATCCGGGTCCACGCCATGAACCGCGCAAGCCTCTTCGATGGATTCCCCGCGAGATGCCGGGCAGCCTAAGCAGTGCATGCCCATCCGCAGGAAGTAGGCGGCCGTCGTGTAATCCTCGTCCATGATATCACCGATTAAAGTTTCTTTTGTTACGATCATTTGAATTCCTCCTGATTTTTCTGTGCGTTTCGTTTGTGCCGTTTTAAACATTCTTTGCAATAAACTGGTCTTCCAGTTCGCGGGAGAAAAGAAAGCTCAATCTTTTTGCCGCAGTCCGAACAAACAGCCGCATAGAGAGGCTGTTTCGGATGCATAGGGCGCTGAGAAGATGAAGCTGCGGTTTGTTCCCGGTACTTTTTGCGGCATTCCTTGCAGCGGACAGGTTCGTGTTCAAATTTTTTGATGGCGTAAAATTCCTGCTCGCTCGCTGAAAAAATAAATTCTTTTCCACAATCCTTGCAAATCAAAGTCTTGTCAACGTACATCGCGATTCATCCTTGTCTTGACAATTTCGCACATGTGATTAAGGAACCGCCGTTTCGGACAGTTTCCTCAATTTTACGCGCACACGGTACAAGGTGTTATCCACCGCTTTTGCCGAAATGTGAAGAGAATCGGCAATCTGTGGATAGGTAAAGCCGCCTAGATAGAGTTTTAAAACGGTTTGCTCCGAGTCGGAGAGCTGTTCCTGGATCAGGTGCTTTACCATTTGTAAACGTTCTCGCAGCAGGACAACGGTTTCAGGATCTTCCGTTTCCATAGCGGAAAATGACCCCATGGCCTCTTCTTCCAGCGGAATGGACGGCGTTGACGGCTGGCGCTTTGCGCTGTTGGCACGCCGGCATGCGGAGCGCATTTGGTTGCGCACGCAGACGCGCGCATATGCCGAAAAGGAAACGCCGCGTTTTTCCGAAAAGGACTCAACTGCTTGATATAAGCCGAGGAGCCCCTCTTGGAACAAATCGTCGTTGTCCAATAAATTTCCATGCAGTGGAGCTGCCAGGGAGCGGATAAGTTCCATATAGCGTGCGGTTAATTTTGCAAATGCGTCGGGATCCCCCTTTTGAGCCTGGAAGACCAGCGCCTCCGCTGACGGATTTTCTGCATTTTTCTTTTGCTCTTTCGCCACACGAAACCCCTCAAAGCAGTATTGCACTGTATGTTTCATTTATTGTACAGCATCCCCCTGTGGAAGTCAAGTATACGGAAGCAGGTAAAATGTTTAGAATACAGGATACCATTTTCTCGGAAAATGTTGTATAATGATAGGCAAAGCAAACAAAAGGGGGGCAGCCGTTTATGGTGATGCGGGTATACAGCATGGGGCTTTACGGGATGGAAGCATTCCCGGTAGCTGTGGAGGTAGATCTTGCCCGGGCTCTGCCGTCTTTCGATATGGTCGGTTTGCCGGACACAGCGGTTAAAGAGTCGCGCGACCGCGTACGTGCCGCCATTAAAAATAGCGGCTTTACGTTTCCAGAGGGGCGTGTAACGGTCAATTTGGCGCCGGCGGACAAACGAAAGGAAGGGCCGATTTATGATTTGCCGCTTTTTGTTGCGCTGCTGCGTGCGTCGGGGCAGCTGGCGTTTGACCCTGGTGACAAAACGATCTTTTTAGGGGAGCTTTCGCTTTCGGGAGACGTTCGGCCGATCAAGGGCGTCCTTCCCATGGCAATCGGCGCGCACGAAGCAGGGTTTACACGTGCTTTTGTGCCGGAAGCGAATGCGGCGGAAGCGGCCGCTGTCACGGGACTTGAAGCCTACGCGGTACGCAATGTGCAGCAGCTGCTGGAGAGCTTTGCAGGCCGGGAACCGCTTCTGCCGACGGCCCCTGTGCTGCTGCAGGAGGATGCGCAGACGCCGGCGCTGGATTTTTCAGATGTGCGTGGCCAGGAGCAGGCTAAGCGTGGTTTGGAGATTGCAGCGGCAGGCGGCCACAATGTTCTGCTGATTGGTCCGCCGGGCTCCGGAAAAAGTATGCTGGCCAAACGGCTGCCTTCCATTTTGCCGGATATGACGCTTGAGGAACGAATGGAGGCAACAAAGATTCATTCCATTGCAGGAGCATTGCCGCACGGGACTTCCCTTTTGACCCAGCGGCCGTTTCGGGCACCGCACCATACGATTTCGTCTGCGGGGCTTTCGGGCGGCGGAACCCTTCCCCACCCGGGTGAATTGTCTCTGGCACACAATGGTGTACTGTTTTTAGATGAGCTTCCGGAATTCCCGCATGCAACGCTGGAGGTTTTGCGCCAGCCGATTGAGGACGGCAGTGTGACCATTTCCCGTGTCAGCGGTTCGGTGACGTATCCGTGTTCGACAATGCTGGTGGCGGCGATGAACCCGTGCCCATGCGGTTATTTCGGCCATCCAACCCGTCGCTGCACGTGTAAGCCGCAAACGGTAGAGCGCTATTTAAATCGCATCAGCGGCCCGCTGCTGGATCGGTTGGATATGCATATTGAGGTGCCATCGGTTAAATTTGAGGAACTGTCCGATTCCCGAAAAGGAGAATCCAGCTCCAGCATCCGGGAGCGCGTCAACCGCGCGCGTGAGATTCAGAACCAGCGCTTTGCCGGGACCGGTGTCTCCTGTAATGCGAGGATTCCACCCAATCTGCTCAACGATGCATGCCAATTGACCTATCGGGGAAAGCGCCTTTTGCAGGAGGCGTTTGAGAATCTTGGCCTATCGGCGCGCGCTTATAGCCGTGTGCTGAAAATGGCACGTACCATCGCGGATCTGGATGAAAGTGACGAGATCCTTCCGGCACATGTGGCAGAAGCCGTGCAATATCGAACGCTGGATCATAAATATTGGCAGAGGGAATTATAAAAACGTATTGTTATAATAAAGAAAAAGGCCGATAGAGAGGTTCTCTGTCGGCCTTTTTGTGGGTTCTGGAATATTTCTCTGTGCCCGATTAACGGAACGGGGCAGGCACGGTGTAATTATAGGGGTTGGATTTTGCGGCTTCGGCATCGTAGTCGTCAAAATTATAGATATTGGCTTCCGCCAGCCGCCGCCAATATAACCCTCGGATCGGCACATTGTTGGAATAGCACCATAAGATGAATTCTGTCCCCATCGCCTGGGCATTCGTATAATTGAGGTCACGCTTTAAGCCGTATCCGTCTGCAAAATGGACATAAGCGCTGCTGACCCAGCCGGTCTGCCCGTTGGCGGTGATTTGGTACCAGATATCTTTATGGGCAACGCCATAAGACGTTTCATCCGTATATCCGATAATCTGGACGTTGGTTCCGGCGCTGAGCGTGGCGAGCTGTGTGCCGGTCCCCTTTTGCCCGCTGTAGAGGATGGCTGTATTGGTAATAGAGCCGGCATACGGATTTGTCGCCGAAAGGTCCGAAGGCGGAACAACGGCGTTGAGCATCACGTCGCGGAAGGTGCATTCATTCGAAAGCGATGTAAAATACCGTGTCCCAACGTTATAAGCAAACGAAACGAGTGCATCCGCCTGGCTTTGCGACATCCACAGGTTTTGGGTGCTGCGAAGCACATTTACGGCAGGCATATAATTTTGATTGATGTTTTCAATTAGTCCTGCCAGCGCTTCCTGTTCGCTGAGGTGGTTATAGAAGGTATCTCCCGGATAGAGCACATCCCCATAGCCCGTCGTGGGAAGCTGGTCGGCAGTCAGGGTGTCACGGTACGGCGATGCATAGTAGCCTTCCTTCTCGGCGATGAACTGGATGATCTGATCGCTGGCGCGCCGGGTTTCCTGGGTTGTTTCCGTATAGCTCTTCTGTGCCGAAACCCATACCTGCGCAGAGCCGCCGTCTTGATAAGCGCTGCCGGATGTGCTCTGCACCGTGTAGGTGTGGGTGCCTGCGGAAAGACCGCTTACCGAGACGGACCAAAGCTTCGTTTGCACACCGTCTGTTGTCAATGTTTCTACGGAAGTGGCCGGATACGTCTGGCCGTCCATCAGAAAGCGCACAGCGGTTTTGGAAGGGTCTGTAATGGCGTACAGCGTCACCGATTCGTTTGCGCTCACAATATTGGGAGAAGCATAGGTGACCCGCACTGGTTCTGCGGCTGTGACGGTAATGGTCATCTGTGCGGAAACGCTGCCAGAGGTTGCTGTGATAACGGCGGTGCCCGGTGAGCGGCCTAGAACGTAGCCGTAGTTGTTGTCATTTTCCACTGTGGCAACGGAAGGATTGCTGCTGGTCCATGTTACAAAGCTGTCGGAGGGTGTGACAGACGCTTTCACGTAAAAAGATTTCCCAGCCGGTACGGACCCAGAGCTGTTGGAAAGGCTGATAGATGTAGCAGCGGAACCGCTCGGTGTGCCGAGTGTCAGATATTCCGCATAAACGTATCCGACCGTACCGGAGGACAGCTGAATCTTTGCCCATTCCGGATTGCTTTGATCCAAAACGATGACTTGCGTGTTGCGATTCATGATCGAGAGGATCGTAGCGGAAAGGCTGGGTTCTGCGCGCAGGCGAACATCTGAACCATTGATATAGCCATAAACAGGCGTTTCCTCAGACGGCGGCGTCGATGGTGTGGTGGTTGTGTCATCCGTAACCGTGCAGTCAAATGTCAGATAAGAGACGCCGTTGACAATCACATATACGCCGGTCGTGCCGGCAGACAAACCGGTCACACGATAGGTGTAAACCTTTTGACCATTGGCTGTTTGCTGATTGACAACGCTAGTCGACAGGACCGCGCTATTACCTGTAACAAAGGTGATGGAATCGTTTGGATTCTTGGAGGTAATCGTAAAAGTGTAGCTGTCCCCTTTTGCAATGGTGCGGCGCGTGTAATTGCTGGATGTATAGGATGGTTCAACGATGCGAATGACAAAAATCTTTTCGCCGTTGATGTAAAGGCCGCTGCCGCTTCCCACTTCTCCATCCGCAGAAACAGCGTAGACGGCTTGTTTGGTCTGCGCGTTGTAAGGAACGCTGACCCGCGTTCCTGCAACAGATCCGGTGCCGGCGGTAAAGTCAGGCTCCGTATCGCAGACAACGGTAAAATTCAAAAGTCCGGTTTTCGGCATGGTGTAGAGTGTTTCGGGATCCGTAATCTCTTGCCCATCCACATAGATTTTGAAATTGCGCGTCGAAGCGCGCGGTGCGGCTTCTGTTGTTTGTGCAGAAGCCGTTTCTTCCGGCAGGCTGGAAGCACTGTCCGGCGCAGATGAATCCGCATACACGGACGAGGATGTACCTCCTTCGGTGACCATTGCGGATGGCTGGGAAGTAGCTGGACTTTCCTCTTGCGCCATGGCCGGCAATACTCCCGTTCCTGCTACTGCTGCAGCTGCGAGCAAACAGCAGAGCATTTGCAGCTTCTTTTGAAAACGATTCATTGCTCGTTTTCTACCTCCTTCGTTTGAAACCCGGTCGAGCGGGTAAACTTTCATTTTGTCCATGATAACAGAATTGTAACCATATTGCAAGGCCATGCGAAGAAGAACGTTTTGCTTTTGGCGTTCTGGAAAACTGCATCTTGCACCCATCCGTTAAACATGATAAAGTGATAGGAAAAGAGTGTTTTCGACTGCATTTCTCTATTTGAAAAAGGAGGAAGCTTTCCTTTGAATTTATTTGATATTTTGGGTCCGGTTATGGTGGGACCTTCCAGCTCCCATACGGCGGGTGCAGTTAAGATTGGCCTGGTGGCCAGAAGGCTTTTGGGCGATGCGCCGGTACAGGCGCATATTTTGCTGCATGGCTCTTTTGCCAGTACAGGAAACGGCCACGGTACGGATCGCGCCTTGGTGGCTGGCCTTTTGGGCATGGAGCCGGACGACCTTCGGATTCCCAAAAGCCTGGAATTGGCAGAAGACGCCGGCATGCATGTTCGTTTTGGGAGTGTTCATCTGCGCGGTGCCCATCCAAATACCGCTTCTCTCTCACTCAAAAGCAAAAACGGAAGGGAATTACAGATGGTGGCCTCCTCTTTAGGCGGCGGACGTATTCAAGTGTGTCAGATTGACGGTGTGACCACAAATTTTTCCGGCGAATACAATACCCTGGTCGTCCACAATCAGGACCAGCCGGGGTATGTGGCGCTGGTCGCTACCGTTTTGGCTCAGCACAACGTCAATATTGCGACGATGCAGGTCTTTCGTGAAACGAGCGGCAGCTTTGCGGTGATGGTCGTGGAATGTGACCAGCCGATTCCACGGGATGTTGTGGAATCGCTCGAGCCGGTCCACGGGATCTTAAAAGTTTCGTACATGAATGTGGAGGGGTGACGAGCGATGGCTTACTATGCAATTCAACAGATTTTAGACGATGCAGCCGCGCGTGGCCTGCCTTTATGGGAGACGATTTTAGAGGAGGACTTGCGCTCTCATCAGGGCAATCGGGAAGACACGTGGAATACGATGGCGCGGTTATGGGAAGTCATGCAGGAGACTAGCCGCACATACGATCCCCAGGACCGTTCCCGCAGCGGCCTGACGGGCGGAGACGGTGCGCGGGTGCAGGAAGCGGCGGCGCAAGGGAAACTGCTGGGCGGCCCCTTCGTGCAAGAGGTGATTGCGGAGGCTTTGCGCACGAGTGAGTGCAATGCCTGCATGAAACGAATTGTGGCGGCTCCCACAGCGGGGTCGTGCGGCGTGCTTCCGGCTGTCCTGATTCCAACGGCAAAATGGGAAAAATTAGAGGATCAAAAAGTGGTGGAAGCGTTGTTCGTCGCTGCCGGGTTTGGCCAGGTCGTTGCGGCGCGCGCTTCCATTGCCGGGGCCCAAGGCGGCTGCCAGGCCGAGATCGGCACGGCCTCCGCCATGGCGGCCGCTGCGCTGACCTATTTGAAAGACGGTACACCGCAGATGTGCAGTTATGCCTTTGCAATGGCACTCAATGGACTGTTGGGGCTTGTCTGTGACCCGGTTGCCGGTCTGGTAGAGATCCCATGTGTGCAGCGTAATGTCACGGGTGCCCTGAATGCATTGGGCTGTGCGGACATGGCTTTGGCCGGGGTAGTGTGCCGGATTCCGGCCGATGAGGCGATCGATGCGATGGGCGATATTGGAGATAAAATGCCTTCCGAGCTGCGGGAAACGGGTCGCGGCGGCCTGGCGGCAACGCCGACCGGAAAGGCCATCGCGGAAAAGCTCCTCTCTCCTCTCTCAGAAGAAACCATTTAAAAGTTGAAAGGCCGCACCTGGAAACTCCGGGTGCGGCCTTTTTGTTCGGCTTTTGATTTTGAGAAAAGGTGTTGGCGGAAATTCCGATTTACCGGATTCTTTTTTCGCAGATCATGCTGCGGCAGCCGAAATACGTGGCCAGAAAATAAAGGCCATAGATCACGAGGACAAACGCAGCGGTTGCGAACACGTATGGTAGAGCGGAACTGGTGCCGAGGGCGCCCAAAATTTTATGGAGTAACTGCATGCCAAAAATGCTGTGAAATCCTGCAAGCCCCAAAGGGCACAGAAAGTAAATTGCAATTTGCGAGAAGAGCGCGTGATGGATGAGTTTCGATTCAGCGCCGAGCTTTCGCAATAAGCGGTAGCGGGCGATATTGTCACTCGCTTCGGAGAGCTGCTGAATCGCCAAAATGGCCGCGCCCGCAATCAAAAACGTAAACCCGAGGTAAATGGCAATATACGTTGCCGTCACGCGCAGAGTGGCCGCGGAATCGTATGTGCTTTCCCGTGTGCTCCCGTAAAGCGGTGCCTTCCGGTTTCCCGTCACGGCCTCGAGCGCAGCGTTGACTGCTGTTGTTTCGCTTTCCGAAAGGCCGGCCGGATACTGCATGTCCAGCACGAGAGAAAAGGCAGGCAGCCCGTTTGTAACCGTGTCCGGCACAACAATGGTGCCGTCGGAGCTGGCGGCAGAAGATGTAAAGAGCGCCGTATCGGCAGCTTCCCGGTTTGCCGGCCGCAGCATCTGCCCGTTTACCGAAAAGGTACCGCCGTTTTGCAGATAGGCATTCAATGTGGGTGCTGTCGAGGAGGAGCCGAGCAGATAGTACTGCCCTTCTTCCAAAGAGATCGGTGCTTTTCCCTGCAGCGATAAGATTTGATTGTAATCGGAAAGTTTGAGAAGCTGAAAATGCCGGTGCGGAGAATCCGGTTCATACGTTTTGATGGCATTTTTGAGTTCCTCCGTGTAGGAGGTCAGCGGCGCGCCGTCTAAAAGGAACGCGTCGATCGGCGTTGAACCGGTGTCGAGGTATATCGTAAACTCGGCGCTCGATATTCCATAGGACGCAGGGTCAAAGCCGAAGTCCTGCAAGGTCTGCGTGATGGTTTTCGTTTGTGCGGATGAAGGGTCTTCCTCTTCGAAATAGTAGGACAGCAGCGTAGAAGGTACGGAAACGGAGGCATCGAACGGTGTGTTGGCCTTTAAGGACGCGGACATCGCATTGGCCAGCCCGATTCCGCCGGAGAGCGTGCAGATCGTGAAGAACAGCATCAGGCAGATCACGGTCAAAGACACGAACGCAGTATTGATGCGGCTGTTGATCTGCTGCAGGACGAACATATTCAGGCCCTTAAAATAGAAGCGCTTGTTTCGCCGCAGAAGGCGTGTCAAGAACCCGGAAAGCGAGAAGAAAAAGAGCAGCGTCCCGATGCTCCCGAGCAAAATGGCAATGCCCAAAAGCGGTCCCGCCAAAAGTCCAAACTTCAGCGCCACAAAATAGGCGGCGGCTAAACACAAAACAGCCAGTACAAACGATAAGAGAGTGACGGCGCCGCTGCGAAGGTGCGGCTTTTCATTTTGGCGCTCGCCGTTTATAAGATCGATCAATTTGACGCGCGAAATCGTGACAAAGTTAAAGAGAATCACAATCAGGAAGATAATGCCGAAACAGAATAAGGTTTTCTGCGCGGCGGCCGGTGAAAAAATGAAGACGTACCGCGTCAATTGCACTTCAAACAGGCTCGCGGTCACGATGCTCATTCCCTGGGATGCGAAGACGCCGAGGATGAGTCCGGCTGCCAGGGCGATGATGCCGACAAAGACGGTTTCCAGCATCAACAGCAGGGATACGCTGCGCCGGTTCATGCCGAGCATCTGATAAAGGCCCAGCTCCTTTTTGCGGCGCTTGACGAGAAAATTGTTGGCGTAAACAATTAGAAAGCCCAGGACGACGGCCACGAAGATCGAGAAAAAGGCGATTAGCGTTTCCAGCATCTGCATCATGGTCTCCGTGGAGGCGGAGATTTCCAGCATCGCCTTTTGGCTCTGCACGGAATTGAAGACATAAAACAGGCACACCGCGAACGTCAGCGTCAAAAAGTAAATGGTGTAGTCCTGAAAGCTTTTCCGGACATTTTTAAAGGCCAGTTTACAGAACATCGGCGTTGTCACCTCCCAACAGGGCAACGACCTCGATGATCCGGTTAAAGAATGTCTTGCGGCTGTCCCGGCCGCGGACCAGTTCGTTAAAGAGCCGGCCATCCTTGATAAACAGGATGCGGTGGCAGTAGCTCGCGGTGAAGGCGTCGTGTGTCACCATCAAAATGGTGGTGCCAAGGTCCCGGTTTAAGGTCTCGAAGGATTCCAATAACATACGCGCGCTCTTGGAGTCCAATGCGCCGGTCGGCTCGTCGGCGAGCACCAGCGCGGGATTTGTCACGATTGCGCGAGCGCTCGCGACGCGCTGCTTTTGGCCGCCGGACATTTGATACGGATATTTATTGAGGACATCCAGAATGTCCAGCCGCCGCGCAATGTGCTGTACACGCGGCGCAACTTCTTTTGGCGGCGTGCCGCAAAGTGTTAGCGCCAGCGCGATGTTTTCAAACGCGTTGAGCGTGTCCAAAAGGTTAAAATCCTGAAAGATAAAACCCAGCTCCTCGCGGCGGAACTTTGCGAGCTTTTTGCCGTTAAATGCCGTGATGTCCTTCCCTTCCACGTAAATGTGGCCTGCGGAGGCGCGGTCAATCGTAGAGATGCAATTGAGCAGCGTCGTTTTGCCGCTTCCCGACGCGCCCATGATGCCGATGTATTCCCCTTGTTCGACGGAAAAACTGAGGTCATCAATGGCTTTGGTGAGATTTCCTTTGTTTCCATAATATTTTTCCAGGTGCTCGACCTGTAAAATGGTTCCCATGGCAGAGGCTCCTTTCCAAAAGCATTTGCTTTGTGTTCAGTTTAGCATGCGGCGCATCGCCTTGCCATGGTTTTGCCTTACAGATTCCTTACACTTTCGTCATCTTCCCGTTTCGTCTTTGCAGTGTCAATGCGGGAATCCAGCGGAAAGAGAATCTGCAGAGCCGTGCCCCACTCCCCCGATTCAATGGAGAGGGAAAGCCCCATTTTGCTGCAGAGCTGGCGGCATAGATACAGGCCAATGCCCGTGGATTTGTGAAACCGGCGGCCGTTTTCACCGGTAAAGCCTTTTTCAAATACACGGGGCAAATCTTTTTGCGGAATCCCAATCCCATTGTCCCGAATGCACAGAAGGACGGCGTTGGGCAGGCGCTTTCCGGAAAAATACAGGGCGGGTTTTGCGGAGCGGTACTGGATGCTGTTTTCGAGCATCTGCCCCAGGATAAATGTAATCCATTTGATGTCCGTATAAACGGTCAGATCCAGGTTTTCGCTTTGAATGGAGAACTTTGTCCGGATCAGAAGGCGTGCGCGTTCCCGGACGGCACGGTCTACGAGAGACTGCAGCGTATAGGGGCGCAGCAGATAATCTTTTTCTACACTGCTGCTGCGGGCGTAATACAGCGCCTGGTCTACCAGGCTGCGGATGCGAAACAGTTCTTGTTCCAGGCTGCGCGTAAGCGGAGAGCGGTGGTTTTCGCACAGCAGGCCGGCCGCTGCGATGGGAGTTTTGATTTCATGGACCCAAGTTTCAATGTATTCACGGTATGCCTGCGTTTGACGCCGGTGTTCCGCCGCAAAGTCAGCAGCTGACTTTCCGCACTCCTGAAGGGCATCGCAAAAAAAAGAGCCTTCACAAAAATCAGGTTCTGGCAGCATTTCCCCTAAAAGATATTTTTGGTCGAGCGCCTGCAGATTCTGTGCGGCTTCCCGATAAAAACGGCGGCGGCGCTGGTAATCCAATACGCAGCCGCAGATTATGGCTGTCAACAGGACCCCGTTTAAAAAGAGAACCGTGGAGACGGCAACCGCCGTGGCCAGCAGAAAGGCACTGGAAAACCCCATCGCGCAGAAAAGCAAAAATGCCTGAAGCAGATGGTCCCGTACGTATCCCCAGATTGTCATAGCTGATACCCCAGTCCACGGCGTGTCGTTAAAAAGCCGGAAAGGCCGAGTGCGTTTAATTTTTTGCGAAGCCGGTTGACGTTGACGGTCAGCGTGTTGTCATCAATAAACGTATCCGACTGCCACAGGGCATTCATCAAGTCTTCCCGCGCGACGACTTCCCCTGCGTTCTGGATCAAAAGCTGGAGGATTTGCTGTTCGTTTTTCGTCAGGAGCACTTCCCTTTCTCCAAAGCGCGCACAGCTTTTGGAGAGGTCCAGGGAAAGGCCGCGGTATTCCAAGCACACGCTTTGATTTTGGCGATAGGTGCGCCGCAGCAGTGCGGCAATATGTGCCAGCAGAATCTGTACGTTATAAGGCTTTGCAATAAAATCGTCCGCGCCGAGATTCATCGCCATCAGTTCGTCAAGTTCGCTGTCCCGGCTGGTCACGACTAAAATCGGCATTTCCGAACGGCTGCGGATTTCCCGGCAGATCGCAAATCCGTCGTAGCGCGGCAGATTTAAGTCCAGCACCAGCAAATCCGGGTTTTCCAGCAAAATCTGATCGGCAAGATCGTCAAATGTTTGCGCCGCCAAACAACGATAGCCATACTTTTCGAGCAGTACTTGCAGCTCTTCACGAATTTTTTGATCATCTTCGGCAATAAAAATGCGGTCCATGGGATGCCCACCTTCTTTGTTTCCTTTCCGTTCAGCGGTATGTGTTTGTGTTTTTTGCATTATAACAGATTCTTTTTCTAAATTCAAAAACGAGTGAGAGGCCGCCCGAGGAAATAAAAACTGATCAATTTAAGGCCAAAAATGTTTTCCGTTCCGCGTAAAGAGAGAAAAAGATAATGAAAATTGCAAAAAGTGAGGACTTTTGTGTAGATTTTCTTTTTCGAATGTTATAAAATAGATGAAAAAGGAAATGCATTCTATCAAAATTTAATCAATGTTTATGTGGATTGGTATGAAAATGCCTGAAGAAAAGAGGTCCTCTCATGAAAACACAAAAGGCACGTACGACTCCCAAAATTTTTCTCATTCTTTTCTCATTGATTTTTTGTATTCTACTTGTTTCTGGGACAGCTTCACAAATGAATTCCACTTTTTCCCTGCATGTAGGGACGGAACAGGTTACACCGGGCAGCGAGGTGCAAGTACAGATTCATCTAACGCCGGGCGTACAGCCGGTGGGCGCCTTTTTAGCCGATTTGACGTATGACAGTTCTGTATTCTCCCTTTTGAATGTGAAAAAGACCTCGCAGCTTTCGGGTTCGGATTTTTCGATTGCCACCTTTGAAAATCGCCTGCGCATCCTTTATGTATGTGACGTTTCACAGGGATCGGCCCCTTATTTATCCGGGACGCTGGTGACATTGGTGTTTACCGTACAGGACGATGCGCCACAGGGAATACAGGAGTTTTCTTTCTCGGTAAAACAGCTCAGCAATTTTGATGGGGATTCCTTAAAGATTCAGGACATGCCGGGGTCGGCTAAGGTAGAGATCGTGTCTTTATCGGACAGTTCTTCGCAATCCTCTGAACCGGCATCGGAAGAACCGGCTGCACCGCCAAAACTCACCGCATTGACTCCAAGTGTTGGTGAACTCTCCCCCGGCTTTGATCCGGATGTGCTGTCCTATGATCTGACCGTGCCGGCGTCCTGCGACCAGGTCACTTTTTCAGTCGCCCCGCAAAATGCGCAGATCTACACGGAGATCAACCGCACCACTTTGAATACATCAGGCGATACGCTGATAAGCATCACGGTTCGGTCTGTCAATGACAGCAGTTTGAAGACCGAATATACGGTTGTGGTTCACCGTGACAGTGAAAGTGAATCAGAGGCACCGGCGGCTGCGGCGCAACTTTTACAATTGCGTGTCCATACGCCGGCAGGCGCAGAGCTTACACCGGATTTTTCACCGGATGTTTTCTTATACCATATGACCGTTCCCGAAGAGGTTTCGGAAGTCCTCTTTGAATATGAGGCGACACCGGGTGCAGCGGTGGTCGTGAGCCGCCGCAATCTTGAAAGTGCGGGCAGCGATACCATCATCGATCTAACGGTATCGAGTCTTGATGACGTGGAGACCAAATACCGTGTAATCGTGACCCGTCAGCCTTCGGAAGAAACGCCGGAAGAGGAGCAGGTTCCGAAACTGGATGCCTTGTCGGTGCAAGCGCCGGCAAATTGTACGCTGACCCCCGCATTCTCGCAGGATGTACTGCAGTATGAATTGTATGTCCCTGCAGAAGTTTCAGAGGTTACCTTCGATTATGGAGCGGAAAGAGGGATTGTAGTCGAAGTCAGCCGCTCTACGCTTAACCGGGCGGGCAGCGATACGCCCATTACGATCACAGCGTCGAATCTGGACGGTGCAAAAACGGTCTACAGCGTCATCGTACACCGCCAGCTGCCCGAGGAGACAAGTTCGCAGCCGGAAGAGGAGCTGCCTGCACAGGGACCGCAGATTCTTTCCCTTGCTATTCGTTCCCCATCGAATACGGCTTTAACGCCGGACTTTTCTCCGGACGTTTTTCAGTATAACGTAGAGGTGCCGGCAGAGGTTTCGGAAGTCACGTTCGATTATGAGAGGGCCAGTGACGTCGCCGTGACCATCAATCGTTCTACTTTGGAACCGGCCGGCGGGGATACAACCATTCTTCTCACGGCCACGGACGCGGAAAACGCAAAAAGCGTATATCGCGTTATTGTGCATCGCGCATTTGCGGAAGCGTCGGAAACATCCGAAGTGCCGGAAACACCGGAAGCAGGCGACACACCGGACGTGCAGCAAGGGCCGCAGCTGGAGTCGCTGGCGGTGCATTCTCCGTCTGGGACCGCACTGACACCGGCGTTTTCACCGGACATCTATCAATATGCGCTGACGGTTCCGTCGGATGTTTCGGAGGTGACATTCGATTATGCGGCAAAGAGCGGTGTGGCCGTGGAGATTAATCGAACAAAATTGCAGAATACCGGCGATACGACGATTCTTCTGACCGCAGAGGATGCTGCGGGTGCGGAAACGGTTTATCGTGTTATCGTGCACCGGCAGCCTGCTGAAATACCGCAGGAGCGTGTTTCCCAGCCACCCAAACTGCTTGCGCTTTCTTCGGATAAAGGCACGCTTTCCCCTGCGTTTTCGTCGAATGTTTTCGAGTATACGATGACGGTTCCGGCTTCGACTACCATCTTAAACTTCACGTATCAAGCAGAAAAAGGAGCGGCCGTTTCAATCAATCGGACCAGCTTGAAGGCAGCAGGAAGCGATACGGAAATTACGCTGACGGTTTCCAATGCGGAGGGGGATCAGACGAAGTACCGTGTGATCGTGCATCGGCAGCCTGCGGAAGTGGTTGCGGGCACCAATGCTTCAACTACCCATAAAGGAGATGCGGAAGACGCCTCTGCCTCGGAATCTGCAAGTTCTATGGATGAGAGTGTCCCTGCGGAAGAAAAAACAGAAGATCAGATACCGGTTATCATTTCGGATGACGATACATTGCCGTCGGACCAGGACCTCAATATGTGGGTCTTTCTGATTCTCGCGCTCGTGGTAGCGGTGGCGGTATGTCTCTTTGTGCATGGAAACCGCACAAAACATGACAATCCAAAGCCCCCTTCGCAGCAGTCATAATGTGAAAAAGCGTCCTCCTTTTTGAAGGCTTGTTTCTGCCTGTTTGCTGTTCAGAACTTCATGGAAAAGGCAATTGGAAATTCGTAGACTAGTTGTAACAAAAATCGTGTTTTCCATATGCAAAAATCCATTGACGCATGATAAAAAGCATGGTAAAGTTAGAGAAGAAATGTAGCTGCGTATGTTTGGAATATGGAATTGTAGGGCTGTGCTGCGCAGCAATGAGAAGAAAGGATGGAAAATTATGCCAACGTATGATTTGGTCTCTTTGGGAGAGCTGCTGATCGACTTTACGCCGCTTGGAGTTTCTGCAAATGGGAATCCTATTTTTGAGAGAAATCCAGGGGGCGGCCCTGCCAATATGGCTTGTGCTGCGGCAAAACTTGGCGCTAAGGTAGCGTTTGCCGGAAAAGTGGGCAACGACATGTTTGGCACCGCACTGAAGAAGTTTTTGGGTGAGCAGGGGGTTGATACGCAGGCGCTGCTGCTTTCGGATCACCACAAAACGACTTTGGCGTTCGTCCAGCTGGATGAAAACGGAGACCGTTCCTTTAGCTTCTATCGGAAAAATGGTGCGGATACGATGATTGAATTCTCGGAACTGCCTGCATCGGTCCTCGACACCAAATACTTTTTCTGCAGCTCGGTGCTGATGGCGGAAGGCACTTCCCGCAAGGCGAGCTTTGATGCATTGGAAGCGGCGCGTGCGCATGGAAACACGGTCGTGTTTGATCCGAATTTGCGCTTTAACCTGTGGGAAAGCTGGGAGGAACTGAAGGCCTGTGTGCTGCGCGCAATTTTCCATGCAGATATTGCGAAACTGGCGGAGGATGAGCTGACGTTCCTGTATGAAACGGAGGATATTGATGTAGCGGCTAAGCGGTGCATGGATTCCTGCCCGCATTGCAAGGCCTTGCTGGTGACGCGCGGCGCAAAGGGCTGCATTGCCTTTGTAAACGGAAAGCGTTATGAACAGGGCGCGTATCCGATTAAGGCGGTCGACACAACGGGTGCCGGCGATTCCTTCACGGGTGGATTTGTGGCAGCTTTGCTGCAGACCGGTAAAGCCATTGAAGACTGCACGGAAGAGGAAGTCCGTTATTTGCTTCGCTATGCCAATGCAGTAGGTTCTTTGACGGCCAGCCGGAAAGGCTCGATCTGCGCACTGCCGACGCCGGAAGAAGTCGAGAAGGCTTTGAAAGAACAGTGGTAAAGCCCCAAACACACCCCTTTGCGGGTGCAGCGGCAATTTGATGAGAACAAATGAATAGAAAAGGGTCCATCCGCAGCGTTTGGCGGTTGGACCCTTTTTTGCGTATGTTAAAAAATGAAAAAGAAAAAACGGTATGCATTTTCTGCATACCGTTCTGGTGGAGCATAGCGGGTTCGAACCGCTGACCTCCACACTGCCAGTGTGGCGCTCTCCCAACTGAGCTAATGCCCCATTTCTGCTGCCCCGTGTCAGACGGCTTTATTATCATAGCACATCGAAAGACAAAATGCAAGCCTTTTTTAAAATTTTCTTCGAGAAACTGAAGATGCATTGAAATGCGTGTGAAAATTTGATAAAATGAATAAAGTACCAAAACAAAATCATGATTGTACCGCCAGAATAGGCTTTTGGACGGTGCGGATAAGTTAGGTGAGTATGCATATGGACGGCATATCCGTCGGCGAACTAGTAGCGATTGTCTGTTGTTTAATTTTTTCCGCATTCTTTTCAGCGTCTGAAACGGCTTATAATTCTTTGAACCGTGTCCGCATGAAAAGTATGGCGAACGATGGGAACCGGCGTGCAGCGTTGGCGCTGCGCATTGCGCAGCGGTATGACAGTTTTCTCTCTACGATCCTGATTGGCAACAATATTGTCAATATTCTCGCCTCCTCCCTGGCGACGGTTTTCTTTACGCATTGGCTCGGGGAAAACGGCGTCTCTGTTTCTACCGTGGTCACCACCATTTTGGTTTTGATTTTTGGCGAAATCTCTCCGAAAAGTTTGGCGAAAGAATTTCCAGATGAGTACGCGATGGGAGTGGCGCCGTTTATCCGGATGCTGATGATCATCTTTACGCCGGTCAATTGGTTGTTTTCCAAGTGGAAGCAGCTGTTGACGCATCTCTTCCACAAGCAGCCGGAAGAAAATAAAGTGACGCAGGAAGAACTGATGACCATCGTAGACGAAGCCCAGAATGATGGCGGCATCGATGCGCGCAACGGAGACTTGATCCGTTCGGCCATTGAGTTCAATGATCTGGATGCCAGCGACATCCTGACACCGCGTGTCGATGTGGTGGCGATTGACCGGGAAGCGACAATCAAGGAAATCACGGATGTTTTCCTGCACAACAATTTTTCCCGTTTGCCGGTTTATGAGGAGTCGGTCGACCATATCGTGGGGATGATCCATGAAAAGGACTTTTTCCGCGGCCTGCATACCGGTATGCATTCCATTGAGGAAATCATTAAAAAAGTCATCTACGTCGGAACCGGCATCCAGATCAGCGATTTGCTTCATGAATTGCAGCAAAGCCAGACCCATATGGCGGTAGTCGTTGATGAATTCGGCGGCACGGAAGGCATCATCACGATGGAAGACATCGTCGAAGAGCTGGTCGGGGAAATTTGGGACGAACACGACCAGGTCATTGAGTACTTTAAGCAGATTGGTCCGAATCGTTGGGCAGTCGATTGCAGTGCTTCGTTGGACGATTTCTTTTCATTTTTCAAAATTCCGCTCGATGCAGAAGATTTTGATTACATGACGGTTGGCGGCTGGGTGATGGAACAGCTCGAAAAAGTCCCGACTGTCGGTGACCAGTTCCAATATGAGACAAACCAAATCACCGTGACCAAAGCGACAGCCCGCCACGCGGTGCAGATCGTATGGCAGCAAAATGCGGTACCGGCGGATTCAAAAGACAAGAAAACCGCTGCGGAGCCCTCGCAAAAGCATAGCAGCGGTGAAAAGAACATCCATTGAAAAAGCAAATAAAAAAGCAAAAGCGCACGGCTTTCAAGACGGCAATGGTCTCGAAAGCCGTGTGCTTTTTTATCAGATGCTGTGATTGCTTTTAGCGATTCAGTGCCTGCTTTACGGTACGCGCGATGTTTTCTGCACTCAGGCCGAATTCCTTTAACAGATCGAACGCCGGCCCGGAATGGCCAAACACGTCCTGGATGCCGATGCGGATGACCTTCGTGGGGTATTCCTCGCACAGAACGCTGCAGACGGCTTCGCCTAGGCCGCCGATGATGCTGTGCTCCTCCGCCGTGATCAGCAGGCCCGTTTCCTTTGCGGCACGCACCAGGATTTCGCGGTCGATCGGCTTAATGGTATGGATATCAATGACGCGCACGGAAATCCCCTCCGATTTCAGTGCGTCCGCCGCTTTGGCCGCTTCCTGAACGAGTAGGCCCGTTGCCACTACCGTAATGTCGTTGCCGTCGCGCACGGTGATGCCTTTGCCGAGTTCAAAGTGGTAGTCGTCACGTTCGTGATAAATGCTTTCTACAGCCAGACGGCCCAGACGCAGATAGCAAGGCCCGTCGTACGCGACAATTGCGTGTACGGCCGCCGTCATTTCATAGTGGTCGGCGGGGTTTAAAACGACCATGCCGGGAATGGCGCGCATGAGGGCGATGTCTTCAATGCATTGATGGGTTGCGCCGTCTTCCCCGACGGAGATGCCGGCGTGAGAACCCACAACTTTTACATTCAGGTGCGGGTACCCGATGCTGTTGCGGACCTGCTCAAAAGCGCGGCCAGTGCTGAACATTGCGAAACTTGCCGCAAACGGAATCTTTCCGCAGGCAGCCAGACCCGCTGCTACGCTCATCATATTTGCTTCCGCAATGCCGCATTCGAAGAAACGGTCCGGATAGGCATCCTTAAAAAAGCCTGTCTTTGTCGATTCCGCCAAGTCTGAATCCAGTGCAACAATGTTGGGGTTCGTCTTTCCCTCTTCTACAAGCGCGAGGCCAAAAGATTCGCGCGTTGCCTTTTTCACGATTTCCGCCATTATTCTGCCTCCAATTTCGCCAGGGCCGCCTTTAATTCCGTCAGTGCCTGCTCATATTCTGCCGTATTGGGTGCTTTGCCGTGCCAGCCGACGGCGTTCTCCATGTAGGAAACACCTTTGCCTTTGGTCGTCTTGGCAATGATGCAGGAAGGCTTCCCCTTTACGCTGCGCGCATGGGCAAAGGCCTGTTCCATGGCATCGAAGTCGTGGCCGTCGATCCATTGCACGTCAAAGCCAAACGCCTCAAATTTCTGGTCAAGCGGACTCAAGCCGGCAACTTCTTCGACCTTGCCGTCAATCTGCAGGCCGTTGTAATCGACAATCGCGCAGAGATTGTCGAGGTTGTGGTGGCTTGCAAACATTGCAGCTTCCCACACCTGGCCTTCTTCCAGCTCACCATCTCCCAGCATGGTGTAGACGCGGTACGCCTTGTGGTCCATCTTGCCTGCCAATGCAATGCCGCAGGCGGCGGAAACGCCTTGGCCAAGGGAGCCGGAGCTCATATCGATGCCGGGAGTTAATTTCATGTCGGGATGCCCCTGCAGCAGCGCGCCGATGTGCCGTAAGTTCTCCAGCTCTTCGCGGGGGAAGAAGCCGCGCTCTGCCAAAGTGGCATATAACGCAGGGCAGCCATGCCCTTTGCTGAGGACAAACCGATCACGATCCGGCATTTGCGGATTTTTGGGGTCGATCTGCATTTCGTGAAAATACAAATACGTAAACAGATCCGCGGCAGACAGTGATCCGCCCGGATGACCGGATTTCGCATTGTACACGCCAATAATCGTGCCAATTCGAACCTTGCAAGCGGTTATAGCAAGGCGCTTTTTCTCTTCTGCGTTCATGAAATTCCTCCTGCATGATTGCAAAATTCAGATTTTGAAAAGCAAAACTTCGAAAAACAAACGGTTAGTTTCCCGTTTATTATATCGAATCGTGTGCATCAGCGCAAGCAAAAATCAGATTTTTCCGATTCTTGTCGCCAATTCCTTTGCCTCTATTCATAAATTGAATAGGAATATATAAAACATCAAATGATTTTTAGAAAGATTCGCCTCCTCCCTCTCTTTTCAAGATACCTGCCCGCTTTGTTTGGGGCGCTGTTTCTTTCGTATAAAGAGGACTTATGCTTTTTTAGCATTTGCGTCCTCTCCCCGATCATTCGTCAAATGGAAACGATCCAAAACATAAAAGACAAGCCCCAGCAGAATACCGACCACGCACGCGAGGACCATGCCGGTCAATTCAATGCTTCCGAGCTTTACCGAGACACCGGACAGGCCGGTCACAAACACGACGGCCGTCAATGCCTGGTTGCGTGCTTTGCTGTAGTCGACTTTAGCGTCTACCAGGATGCGCAGCCCGGAAGCGCCGATCATTCCATACAGTAAAAATGAGATCCCGCCGATGACCGGCTGTGGGATGGTGCCGATCAGAGCAGAGAATTTTCCAATAAAAGAACACAAAATCGAGAGTACAGCGGCCCCGCCGATCACCCAGACACTGTATACCTTCGTCATGGCCATGACGCCAATATTTTCGCCATACGTCGTGGTGGGAACGGAACCAACCAAGCCGGAAACGGCAGTAGAAAGGTTGTCCCCGATTAAGGAGCGGTGCAGGCCGGGGTCCCGCAAAAGGTCTTTGTTGACGACTTCGCTGGTGACGATTTGATGGCCGATGTGTTCGCTCGTGATGACCAGGAGGACCGGCACCATCGTCAGAATCGAAGTCCCGTCAAATTTTGCAAGCTGAAAATGCGGAACGGAGAATACGTTGGCAGTTTGCAGACTTGAAAAATCTACGATTTGCAGGCAGCACGCGGTGATATATCCCGCAAGGATGGCGATCAGGATGGATAAGGCGCTGAAAAATTTGCGGAATAAAACGGACCCGAATACGGCAACGAGCAGCGTCACGAGAAAAACAGCGACATTTTTCGGGTCAATCTGCGGGGTATTCGCTGTGTACTGCCCGGTCGCCTCGTCCAATGTGTACGTGACCTCCTGCAGAAGGCCGCCGTTGCTTGCGGCATTGCCGGCAAGTTCCAGGCCAATCAGCGCCACCACAGGTCCCATTGCGGCAGGCGGCAGCAGATAATCAATCCACTTCGTGCCGAACTTCCACACAACGGCTGCCAGCGCACAGCCGAGAAGGCCAACGACGACATAGCCGCCTTGGGCATAGCGGAAGGCCTCCATGTGGCTGAAACCCTGTTCTTCAAAGTTTTGCAGGATAAGCATGGTGGGGGCAATAAAAGCGAAGCTAGAGCCCAAGTAAGCGGGCGCTTTTGCTTTGGTGATGAAAATAAAGAAAAGCGTTCCGATGCCGTTCATCAGGAAGACGACGGCGGGGTCAATCCCGAACACCGTCGGGACGAGTACCGATGCGCCGAACATGGCGAACATGTGCTGAATGCTCAGCGGAATTGCTTTTCCAAGCGGCGGGCGTTCTTGAACGCCGATGATCTTTTGCATAACCGAGTCCTTTCTCTCCAATAGGGTGCGCACTGCACAAAGCCATATGCGGGACGGAAACTTATAGAAACGCCAGCCATCCGTTTGGCTTTTTGAGAAAGCCCACAGTGGCTGGCGTATGATGGTTTCTGATTGTTATTGGATCCTTTTGCGTGCGAAAACGGATTTGGACGAGCCGCAGACCGGGCAAACCCAGTCGTCCGGCAATTCCGCAAACGGCGTAATGGGGTCGTTATACTCATATTTGCAGATCTGACACAGGAACGCTTCCCCATCGTTCCCCGCGCGGTCCGGCCCCGGGAGCCGGTAAGTAGGCGCATTTTTCGAAGGCGTTCCTTTGATCACGCGCTGGTAATAAGCATAGGTCATGGGGGTCCCTTCAACGCGGTCACTGCCGGCGAGAATCTGGCCAAGGAACACCGTATGCGTTTCGGTTTCCATACGGCCGATGACCTTGCACAAAAACCAGCAGCAGCTGTTTTCTTTAATGACCGGGACTCCTTCCCGCAGCATTTTATAGCGGACATTGGCGAGCTTGTCGCCCGTTTTGCCGGTAGAAAACCCGAGAACGCCGATCACTGCTCCCGAAGTGTCCTCGCTGAGCACACTGACCGTAAAGAGTCCTGTCTTTTCGATGCAGGTATGACTGTAATTTTCGCGGCTCATGCTGACCAAAAGTGCCGCAGGCCGTGTAGAAGCCTGCACCACCGTGTTTACAATGCATGCGGAAGGCTTTGTACCATCTGTTACCCCAATGGCATACATTCCATATGTCAAACTGAATAAGGCTTCCGGCTTCAAAAAGCTCCCTCCTTTTAAGAATTCTGCTGCGGCGGCTTGGCGGATTCTTTGCGGATCGCGCGCCAATAGGCCGCAAAAGCCTGCTCATTCTTATTCTCACCCGGTGTGTAGTAATGCGTTCCCTTTAAAAGGTCCGGCAAATACTGCTGGTCAATCCAATGGTGCGGGAAATCGTGCGGATATCGATAAAACTGGCCTTTGCGGGCTTGATCCGCACCGTCGAAGTGTTTGTTCTGTAAATGCCGGGGGATTGGACCGATGCGCCCGGCGTTTACATCCGCTGCAGCAGCATCGATCGCTTTTTCCGCCGAATTGCTCTTCGGCGCCTGGCACACCAAAATAACGGCATCCGCCAGCGGAATGCGTGCTTCCGGGAGCCCGACCATCTGCGCGGCGTCCACGGCCGCTTTGACGATTGGGATGATCTGCGGATAGGCCAGCCCGACGTCTTCGCATGCACAGACCAACAGCCGCCGGCAGGCAGAGGGCAGGTCGCCCGCCGCCAAAAGGCGTGCCAAATAGTGCAAAGCGGCATCCGCGTCGGAACCGCGCATCGATTTCTGATAAGCCGACAACAGGTCGTAATGCATGTCCCCGTCTCGGTCATAGCACATTGCACTGCGCTGGGTCAATTCTTCCGCAAGGGCCTTGTCAATCTGCAGTACCCCCTGCGTTTCCTCCGCCGCCATCGTGCACAGCTCCGCGGCATTGATCGCCTTGCGCACATCTCCGCCGCAGGCATAAGCAATATGGGAAACGGCTGCATCCGTGACACGGATGGGCGCACCGCGTTCTTCTTCGAGAATGTGAAATGCCCGCTGCACGGCCGGAATGACGTCCTGCGGCGTAACGGCCTTGCATTCAAATACGGTTACACGGCTTAAAAGCGCATTGTATACATAGAAATAGGGGTTTTCCGTCGTGGAAGCGATCAGGGTAATCTCCCCGTTTTCCAGAAACTCCAACAGCGTCTGCTGCTGCTTTTTATTAAAATACTGGATCTCATCCAGATACAGCAGGATACCATTGACAGCTTCCAATGTTCCAATTTTCCCGATGATTTCACGGATATCTGCGGTGGAAGCGGTGGTGCCGTTCAATTTATAAAAGTGTTTATGCGTTTGGCGGGCAATCACCATGGCGAGCGTTGTCTTCCCAACCCCGGAAGGCCCGTAAAAAATCAAGTTTGGAACCTCTCCGTGCTCCAGAATGCGCCGCAGCGGGCGGCCCGGCGCCAATAGGTGCTGCTGCCCGACAATCTCGTCAAGTGTTTGGGGGCGGATACGGTCCGCCAGCGGAGACGCCATAGAAAACCCCTCCCGGCATGTTCGTTGTCCTTATTCGTAGAGCGGATGTGCCTTACACAGGGCATCTACCGCCGCAAGGCTCTTTTCTTTTGTGCCTTCATAATCGTTGATCGTATCCGCAATGCACTGGGCGATGGTTTCCATATCGGCGGGCTCTAACCCACGCGTCGTGACGGCGGGCGTACCCAAGCGCAGGCCGGAAGTCTGGAACGGGCTGCGGGTCTCGCCGGGAACCGTGTTTTTGTTGGCCGTAATGCGAATGGTGTCTAAGCGCTTTTCAAGCTCTTTCCCGGTTAATTCCATTCCCGTGAGGTCAACGAGCATCAAGTGGTTGTCGGTGCCGCCGCTGACCAAGCGCACCCCGCGGTCCATCAGCGCTTTGGCTAATGCCTGGGCGTTGTCGATGATTTTCTGGCTGTACGCTTTAAACGAAGGCTTGAGCGCTTCGCCGAGGCAGACGGCTTTCGCGGCGATGATATGCATCAGCGGGCCGCCCTGTGTGCCAGGGAAAATCGCCTTGTCAATCGCTTTTGCATACTGTTCTTTGCACAAAATCATGCCGCCGCGCGGTCCACGCAGCGTTTTGTGCGTGGTTGTCGTCACAACATCCGCCCACGGCACCGGGTTCGGATGCAGTCCTGCTGCGACGAGGCCTGCAATGTGTGCCATGTCCACCATCAGCATTGCCCCGCAGGCGTCTGCCACTTCGCGGAATTTTTGAAAATCAATCGTGCGCGGATAGGCGCTTGCGCCGGCAACGATCATTTTCGGCTTGACTTCCTTGGCCTGTTCCATCAAGCGATCATAGTCGATGCGGCCGGTCTCGGGGTCCACGCCGTACGCGACAAAATGGAAGTAGGTTCCGGAAAGATTAACCGGAGAACCGTGTGTCAGATGGCCGCCTTCTGCCAGGTTCATGCCCATTACCGTGTCCCCTGGCTTTAGGAATGCAAAATAAACGGCAATGTTGGCCTGTGCGCCGGAATGCGGCTGCACATTTGCGTGTTCCGCGCCAAACAGGCGGCAGGCGCGCTCCCGTGCGATGTTTTCCACGACGTCTACGTATTCGCAGCCGCCGTAATAGCGCTTGCCCGGGTAACCTTCTGCGTATTTGTTTGTCAGCACGCTTCCCATTGCGGCCATGACGGCCGGCGAAACTATGTTTTCAGAAGCGATTAACTCTAGATTGTGGCGCTGGCGCGACAGCTCTTTTTGCATGGCGTCGCCGATTTCCGGGTCCTGCTGGCTCACAAAACCGATGGTGTCCATCATATCCCTGTACATTTTTACATCCCCTTAGCGTTTATTTTTCTTTTTATTATACCGTTTGCGAGCGTGAAACACAACACTTTACCTCATTTTCTACGTAAAATTCTGCAAATTCGGTTTACGAAAACGAAACGATGCGGTACAATAAAAAGAAAAATCCATAAAATCGATCCAATCACTTTTTATGAGAAACCGAGAAGGACGTGAAAAAAATGACGCGAAAGGAACGGGCGCAGAAGGCTGTCGATGCGCTCAAAGCGGAATATCCGGACGCTTTGTGCTCCCTGCAATATCGGGATCCTTTGCAGCTTTTGATTGCCACGCGGCTTTCGGCCCAATGTACGGATGCGCGCGTCAACCAGGTGACGCCGGCGCTGTTTGCACGATTCCCCACGCTGGAGGCTTTCTGTGAGGCAACGCCGGAAGAGGTCGGGGAATTGATCCATTCGTGCGGCCTTTACAAAACGAAGGCGCGGGATATCTGCGCCATGTGCCGGATGCTGCGCGACGAATTTGGCGGTGTGGTGCCGGATACGATTGAAGCCCTCACGAAATTGCCGGGGGTCGGGCGCAAAACGGCTAACTTGATTGTCGGGGATATTTTTGGAAAGCCCGCCGTGGTGACGGATACGCATTGTATCCGTATTTGCGGAAAATTGGGCCTTTCCTCCGGCAAAAACCCGCTGCAGGTGGAACGCCAGCTGCGTGAAGTGCTGCCGCCGGAAGAAAGCAGCGCCTTTTGCCATCGCTTGGTGCTGCACGGCCGTGCGGTTTGTACCGCCCGCGCGCCCCGCTGCGAGGCGTGCTGCATGCGTACATTCTGCCAGACTTATCTTGCCAGTAAGGAGGAATCGGCATGAAAGCTCTGCTGATTGTGGTAGATTATCAAGTGGACTTTGTAACGGGGAGTTTGGGATTTCCGGAAGCCGTAAAATTAGAGGAACCGATTTGCAGAAAAATCGAAGCGGCCCGTGCCGCAGGCGCAGATGTGATTTACACGATGGATACGCATACGGAGCAGTATTTGCAGACGGCCGAAGGACGTGCACTGCCAATCCCCCACTGCATCAAAGGAACGCCCGGCTGGGCGCTTTACGGAAAGACGGCTGATCTTTTAAAAGACGCTCCCTGCTTTGAAAAGCCGGCTTTCGGATGTGCGGAGCTTCTCCCCTTTTTGCGGGAAAGGCAGTACGATCGCGTAGAGCTGTGCGGCCTTGTCAGCAATCTCTGTGTGCTGACAAATACCATCCTTGCAAAGACGGCGCTGCCGGAAGCGGAGATCGTTGTGGATGCGGCCTGCACGGCAAGCGCCGATCCCAAGCAGAACGCGGAAGCGCTCGATCTTTTGGAAGCACTGCAAGTGCGGGTGATTCGATGAACTTGCCTTACCGCTTGCTGGCGGTCGATTTAGACGGCACAATGCTCTCGAGCCGGAATACGCTTTCCGAAGGCAATTGCCGTGCCTTAAACCGTGCCTGTGCGGCCGGCGTTTTTGTCGTCCCCACAACGGGACGGCTGTATGCGGGCCTTCCCAAGGAGCTGGAGCGTATTCCCGGGATCCGTTACTGCATTTGCAGCAACGGCGCTGTCCTATATGACAAACAGACGCACACGGTGCTGCAGCGGCTGTGCATGCCGGCGCAGGCGGCCGCTGACGCCCTTTCCCTTTTGGTTAGCCACGGCGGCTGCGCGGACGTCTACCTCGATGGGCACGCGTATACCAGCGCCGAGCGCTATCGCAATCCGCTTGCACACCACGTTCAGCCGGAACATTTAGAGACGTTTTTGCGTTCACGCACTCCGGTGGAGGACCTTTTAACCTTTGTACGGGAGAAGGATCAGCCGGTCGAAAAGCTTTTCTCGATTTTTGAGGATTCGGCCGAACGGCAGCGCTGCTGGGATATCCTGACGAAAGACCCCCGGTTTATGGTTACGACGTCTCATCGCAGCGTCATTGAAGTCAACGACCGTCGTGCAACAAAAGGCGAAGGTCTGCGTGTCCTCTCCGCTCTGCTCCATATCCCGCAGGCAGCCGTCATGGCGGCCGGCGATGGGCTTAATGATCTTTCGATGATTGAATGGGCCGGCCTTGGGGTCGCGATGGAAAATGCGGAGCCGGCCGTCAAAATGCAGGCGGATGTGATTACGGCGCCGTGCGACGAAGATGGTTTGGCTAAGGCCATTGACCGCTGGATTTTTTCAAACTGAATTTTCTTGAGGATACACGCTCTTTTCGCTTGACTTTCGGCGGAAAAGCGTGTATCTTTATAGCAGGAGTAGAACAAACGTTCTATTCTAAACCGTAAAGAAAGCGAGGCATCCCCATGACTACATTGGAAAAGCTGAAAATCTTGACGGATGCCGCCAAATATGACGTTGCCTGCACGTCCAGCGGCGTGGACCGTGCAGGGAAAGCAGGTGCCCTGGGCAGCAGCGCTGCATGCGGGATCTGCCACAGCTTTTCAGCGGATGGGCGCTGTATTTCCCTTTTAAAAGTACTCTTTACAAACCGCTGCATCTGTGACTGCCAATACTGCTTAAACCGCCGTTCAAACGATATGCCGCGGGCAGCCTTTACCCCGCGGGAGCTGGCAGATCTAACGATTGCGTTTTACCGCCGCAATTACATCGAAGGGCTGTTTTTGAGCAGTGGGATCCTGCGAAACGCGGATTATACGTGTGAGATGCTTTTGGAGACCCTGCGCATTCTTCGCCGGGAATATCATTTCCGCGGGTATATTCATGTCAAGGCAATCCCCGGCGCGGACGAGCAGCTGCTGGCACGGCTCGGATTGCTTGCGGACCGCATGAGCGTGAATATCGAGATGCCTTCCGAAAAGAGCCTTCAAAAATTATGCCCGGAAAAGACGCGTCAAAGCGTTTTGCATCCGATGGGATGGATTGCAGAACGGATCGCTCAAAATACGCATGAATTGGCCAAATATCGCCACGCACCGGCGTTCGTTCCCGCCGGGCAGAGCACACAGATGATCGTGGGGGCAACGCCGGAAAGTGATTTTCAGATCCTGCGCCTGGCACAAGGGCTTTACCAAAACTACGGTCTGAAACGGGTCTTTTATTCGGCCTATATCCCGGTTTCCGACAGTGCCCTGCTGCCGCCGCTGGGGAGTAAGCCGCCGCTGCAGCGGGAGCACCGGCTTTACCAGGCGGATTGGCTGATGCGTTTTTACGGTTTTCAGGCACAGGAGCTTTTGGACGAGGCACATCCAAACCTTCACCCACAGTTGGATCCAAAATGCTGCTGGGCGCTGCGGCACCCGGAATTTTTCCCCGTGGAGCTGGAACGTGCAGATCCGCACACGCTGCTGCGTGTCCCGGGGATTGGTCCCAAATCCATGCGGGCAATTTTGCGTGCGCGGCGGGCGGGGTCCCTGCGGCTTGAGGCTTTGCCGAAGCTCGGTGTCGTCTGCAAACGGGCGCAGTATTTTATCACTTGCAGCGGCCGGCGGCCCAAGGACTTGGTGCTGACGCCGGAAGCAATGTGGCGCGCCCTGCTGCCAGCGCCCAAAAAGGGAGCCGCTCCCCTGCCGGGACAGCTGTGTTGGGAAGATTTCATGCCACGTATGTCAGGAGGGAATCATGCAGCCGCTTCTTTACCGTTATGATGGCAGCTTTGAGGGATTTCTTTGCTGTGTGTTTGACAGCTACGCCCGCAAAGAGCAGCCAACCGAGATTTGCGAAGAATCCACGGCACAGCTTTCCTTATTCCCGGTCCACCGCGTTGTGACAGACCCCGCGCACGCAAAACGGGTATTTTCGTCGCTGCGCGCACGCATTTCCGCGAAAGCCGAAGATCTGGTGCTGTTAGGGTTTCTGACGTGCATGCACGAGCGCGAACGGGTGCTTTTACAGTTTATCCGCCTTGGTTTCCGGTACGGCGCGAAGGTGACCGATATGCTTTCCGATCCAACCGTTTCGGCACTTGAGAAGGCCGTCGGGCATTTACGGGAAGAGGCGCACCTGCTTTTGGGATTCGTGCGCTTTTCGGAGTATGAGGGGCGCTTGGCCGCCGTAATTTCTCCGAAAAATCAGGTTTTGCCGCTGATGCAGGCGCATTTCTGTGCGCGGTTTCCCGAAGAGACGTTTTGTATTTACGACGACGTACACAACGAAGCCCTTTTGTACCGCCCGCATGTTGGCGGGATCTTTTCGATATCGGCCTTTTCCCTGCCGGAAGCCGACGCCCGCGAGCAGTATTTCCGTTCGCTTTGGCGCGTGTTTTACGAGACCATTGCCATCCAGGACCGCGAAAATCCCAAGTGCCGCCAAACGCAGATGCCAAAGCGCTATTGGCCGCATTTAACCGAGATGCGGCCGGAATAGAACAGCCGTGTGCCGGGCCTGCCTTTTTTGCATGCAAAACGGCCTTTCTCTTGACGCACCTGTGGTGGCTGTGGTATGATGGCTAGGTAAAAAAGCAGGTAAGTTGTGAGAAACTTTATTTCTTGCATCGCACCGTAAACTCCCTTCTTTCGTACCTGACCCAGCGGGCATGTTCCCCATGAGAAAGGCGGCGGAAAATACGATTCTGCAGACGCATCCTGGAAATGGGGCGGCTTCGCCTGCCTTGTCTTCCGTCTGTGCGGTATAAACAGAGAGAATTTTCAGCGCCCCGTCTTTCGGTGGCGCTTTTCTTTTGCGTCCCATGCACTGGCGGCGGGTCGAATGCAGGAAATGAGAAAGGCAGGAAATGCGATGGAGACACGAGTCGCCGTGATCGGCATTATCGTCCAGAATTATGATTCAACCGAGGCAATCAACCAGCTGCTGCACACCTACCGCCACTATATCATTGGCCGGATGGGCATCCCCTACACGCGGCGGGGAATTGCCGTCATCAGCGTCGTGCTCGATGCGCCGATGGATATTCTCAGTGCCTTGTCCGGAAAGCTGGGCATGCTGCCGGGAGTCGCAACAAAGACGCTGTATTCGAATGTGTATGGGACTTGCGATGAGCAGCAGCCTGATTGATCGGCTCGAGGCTGACCATGTGCTTCCGGCAGACGCGTTTTTGACGCTGTTGATGCAGCAAACGCCGGCGGTTCAGGAGGAACTGGCTCGGCGTGCACGTGCGGTGCGGGAACGCATCTATGGCAAGACGGTGTACATCCGCGGGCTCATTGAATGCTCGAGCTTTTGTAAAAATGACTGCTATTACTGCGGCCTTCGAAGAAGCAACCAAAACGCGCAGCGCTACCGGCTGACGGAGGAAGAGATCCTGCAGTGCTGTGCGGAAGGCTGGCAGCTGGGATTTCGCACGTTTGTGCTGCAGGGAGGCGAAGACCCTGCACTTTCGCCGGATTGTGTCGCCCGAACCGTGCGGGCCATCAAGAAACGTTTCCCGGGCTGTGCGGTGACACTTTCGCTTGGAGAACACAGCAAGGACGTTTTCCGGCTTTGGAAAGAAGCGGGCGCAGATCGCTACCTGCTTCGCCACGAAACGGCCAGCGATGCGCATTACCGCCGCCTGCATCCTGCGCAGATGTCTTTATTGCACCGGAAGCAGTGCCTATGGGATTTAAAGGCTCTGGGCTATCAGGTGGGAGCCGGTTTTATGGTTGGTTCCCCTGGCCAAACCAAAGCGCATATGGTGGAGGATCTGCTCTTTTTGTACGAATTACAGCCGGAAATGATTGGCGTCGGGCCTTTTTTGCCGCATCACGACACGCCGTTTGCAAGGGAGCCGGCCGGCACATGCCAGGAAACATTATTTTTATTATCCGTGCTGCGCCTGATGTTCCCGCATGTTCTGCTGCCTGCGACGACCGCGTTAAACACTGTCGATCCGCATGGCCGGGAGCTCGGCATTTTGGCCGGCGCCAATGTCATTATGCCGAACCTCTCCCCTACGCAGGTTCGAAAAAAATATCTGCTTTATGACAATAAAGCCTGCACAGGCGAAGAGGCGGCGGAATCGGTTGCACAAATTGACCGTACCCTGCAAAAAATCGGGTACTCCCTTACGGTTTCCCGTGGGGACCCTGTCATATAATCTTTTCTATTGGAGGAACTATCATGAATTACGATCCACATTCCATGCATGCGGAGGCTTTCATCAATGATGAAGAGATCCAGGAGACGCTGGCGTATGCGGACAAGAACAAGGAGAACGATGAACTGATTGGTGAAATCCTTGAAAAAGCCCGCAAGCGCAAGGGCCTTTCCCATCGGGATGCTTCTGTTCTGCTCAGCTGTACCATCCCCGAGCGCAACGAAGAGATCTATGCGTTAGCTGAGCAGATTAAAAAGGACTTTTATGGAAACCGTATTGTGCTGTTTGCCCCGCTGTATCTTTCTAACTATTGCGTAAACGGCTGCGTCTACTGTCCTTATCATGCAAAGAATAAGCATATCTGCCGCAAAAAGCTCACGCAGGAGGAAATCCGCAAGGAAGTCATTGCCCTGCAGGATATGGGCCACAAACGCCTTGCGTTGGAGACCGGTGAAGACCCGGTCAATAATCCCATCGAATATGTGCTGGAGAGCATCAAGACCATTTACAGCATTAAGCATAAAAACGGCGCCATTCGCCGCGTCAACGTCAATATTGCTGCGACGACCGTGGAAAATTACCGCAAACTGAAAGCTGCCGGTATCGGTACTTATATTCTGTTCCAGGAGACGTACCATAAAAAGAGCTATGAGCAGCTCCATCCTACGGGCCCGAAGCACAACTACGATTACCACACCGAGGCGATGGACCGCGCGATGGAAGGCGGCATCGACGATGTCGGCTGCGGTGTTTTGTTCGGCTTGGAGCGGTACCGCTATGAGTTTGCCGGCCTTCTCATGCATGCGGAGCATCTGGAAGCAGTCCATGGCGTCGGGCCGCATACCATCTCTGTCCCTCGCGTAAAACATGCCGACGATATTGACCCGAGCGCTTTCGATAACGGCATTGACGACGATACGTTTGCAAAGATCGTTGCGTGCATCCGCATTGCGGTCCCCTATACCGGTATGATCATTTCAACTCGTGAAAATCAAAAGTGCCGGGAGCGCGTCTTAAAACTCGGTATTTCGCAGATTTCCGGCGGCTCTCGCACGAGCGTCGGCGGCTATGCAGAGCCGGAGGAAGAAGAAAATTCCGAGCAGTTTGATGTGGCCGATACGCGCACGCTGGATGAGGTTGTCCATTGGCTGATGGATTTGGGGTACATCCCGAGCTTCTGCACGGCATGCTACCGCGAAGGCCGCACGGGTGATCGCTTTATGTCCCTTTGTAAGAGCGGCCAGATTCAGAATTGCTGCCACCCGAACGCCTTGATGACGCTCAAGGAGTATTTGATGGACTATGCGCAGCCGGATACGCGCCGCGTTGGGGAGGCACTGATCCAGCGGGAGCTCGAAAATATTCCGAAGGAAACGGTGCGCAACATTGCGCGGGAGCGTTTAGCGGCCATTGAACATGGAGATCGCGATTTCCGCTTCTAAGTTTCATTCTGAATGGATCATGCCTAAAGGCAAAGGAGGAACAGAAGATGGGCTTAAACAGTACGCCAGAGGCTGAACGCCTCCATATCGGAATTTTTGGACGCCGCAATGCGGGAAAATCCAGCCTGCTCAATGCATTGACGGGGCAGCAGCTTTCGATTGTCTCCGAAGTGCGCGGTACCACGACGGACCCGGTCAAAAAGTCAATGGAAATCCTGCCTTTGGGGCCGGTCCTTCTCATCGATACGCCCGGTCTTGATGATGAAGGGGAACTGGGCCTTCAGCGTGTGCAGAGAAGCCGCGGCGTTTTGATGACTGCGGATGTTGCCTTGCTGATTGTCGACGGACTGGAAGGCCCGCAGCGGGAGGACCGCGAGATCTTGCAGGCATGTCAAAAGCGCGACATCCCGGTTGTGCTGGTTTTCAGCAAGCTTGACCTTGCCGAAAAGCAGGACCCTGCCCGTGTCCAGCGCCTGCAAAACGAATACCCGCAGGCAATTTGGGTCAGCGCCAAAACGCAGGAAAATATTCTGGAGCTGAAAAATAAAATTGCCGTATCGGTTCCGGAAGAGAAGCCGCATTCCCTGACCGCTGACCTCGTCTCCCCCGGCGGCTTTGCGGTGCTGGTGGTGCCCATCGATTCTGCGGCACCGAAGGGACGCCTTATCCTGCCGCAGCAACAGGTAATCCGCGACCTTTTGGACCACGGTTCCATGGCGGTAGTTTGCCGGGAATCCGAGCTTGCCCAGACTTTGCAGCGTTTGCAAGCGCCGCCGCAGGTCGTTATTACGGACAGCCAGGCCTTTCAGCAGGTAGCGGCGATTGTTCCGGAAGAGGTTCCGCTGACCTCTTTTTCTATTTTAATGGCGCGGCGTAAAGGGGTTTTGAAAGACGCAGTGGCCGGTGTGCGCACGCTCGATTCCTTAAAAGACGGCGATTCGGTGCTGATCAGTGAAGGCTGCACCCATCACCGCCAGTGTGATGACATCGGCACCGTGAAGCTGCCGCGCTGGATTCGGGAATACACGCATGCGGATTTAAAGTTCTCTTTTACGAGCGGTACCGCGTTTCCGGATGATCTTTCCCCTTACAAAATGGTGATCCACTGCGGCGGCTGCATGCTGACCCAGCGTGAGATGCTCCGCAGGCTTCGTACCGCCCGCCGGCAGGACACGCCCATGACCAATTATGGGACTTTGATTGCCTATCTGCGCGGTATCCTCGACCGCAGCCTGCGGCCGCTCTCCTCTTTGGAGGGGTAAGCCCCTGTAACGGGACCGCTGCTTTGCGGGAAGGTCCATGTGCTTTGTCCCCACTCTTATTCGTGTCCGCCAATGAAAGAAAAAGAAAGGCAGGAACTCCGAGAAAATCCGAAGTTCCTGCCTTTTTATTGGTGCCGCTGACCGGACTTGAACCGGTACGATATCGCTACCGAGGGATTTTAAGTCCCTTGTGTCTGCCAATTCCACCACAGCGGCAAACGTCGATTGACGACATGCCTTAGTATAGCACAGTTTTCAAAAAGAAGCAAGAGGCAGAATGAGAAAACCCGGAACAGAGCGTTTTTTCTGCGGGCATAGGCCGTTGACAGAATGATGAAGAGGCGATAAAATAAGATGATTACTTAAAATTCTATTTTGTAATGCGTTCAACAACTTTGAAAAGCCGCCCGTACGGAATCCGTGCGACGGGGCTCTGTGGCTTTCAAACGTTTATTTGTTATTTAGATTTGCGGACGAAAGGGGAGCTTTATGAAAATTGGACTCGACGTCGGCTCCACGACAATCAAATGCGTCGTGTTGGACGACAACAATAAAATTGTATACAAGTCCTATGAACGTCATTTTTCTCAAATTAAAGAAAAAATAACAGAATTATTAACCAAAATCCACAAAGATGTTATCAAAGGCAATGAAGCAAAGCTGACCATTTCCGGTTCTGCGGGCATGGGCATCAGCGAGCGGTGTGATTTGCCGTTTGTTCAGGAAGTTTATGCGACACGCATCGCGACGGGCACCTTGCTGCCGAATACCGACTGCATTATTGAGTTGGGCGGTGAGGATGCGAAAATTCTTTTCCTGACCGGCGGCACAGAGGTGCGCATGAATGGCACTTGCGCAGGCGGCACCGGCGCGTTTATTGACCAAATGGCCACGCTTTTGGATGTCTCTTTGGAAGAACTCGATAAGCTTTCCGAAAGCTATGAGAAAATTTACACGATTGCTTCGCGCTGCGGCGTGTTTGCCAAGACAGATGTCCAGCCGCTGTTAAACCAAGGTGCCCGCAAAAGCGACATTGCGGCGAGCATTTTTGCGGCGGTTGCGAACCAGACGATTGCGGGTTTGGCGCAAGGGCGGCCGATCACCGGAAACGTCTTGTATTTGGGCGGGCCTTTGACCTTCTTAAAGGGGCTTCGCCATGCTTTCGACACGGCGCTGCACACGAAAGGGCTTTGTCCGGAAAACAGCCTGTACTTTGTGGCGTTGGGTGCGGCTTTCAGCAGCGAGATTGAGACCGATTTGGATACTGCGTTGGAGCGCATCAAAAAATACGGTGTCAGTGGCGACTTCCGCAGCATTGACCCGTTGTTTAAGGACCAGGCAGAGTATGACGCTTTCCTTGCCCGCCACAGCTCCTGTAAGGCACCCCGCGGGGATTTCATGACCTATAAGGGGCCGGTCTATTTGGGCATTGACTCGGGTTCCACAACGATCAAGGCGGTTGTCATGGGCAGCGACGGCCAGGTATTGGACAGTATCTACCGCGGCAACTCCGGCAACCCGGTGCCGATTTTCCGGGAATACCTGCTTTCTTTGTATGAGAAGCGGCCGGATCTGCAATTTACGGCGGCTGCCGTGACCGGTTACGGCGAAGAGCTGTTGAAGAACGCCTTTAATATGGACTACGGGATCGTCGAAACGATGGCGCATTTTACCGCCGCCAAACGCTTTATGCCGAACGTTGACTTTGTTATCGACATTGGCGGCCAGGATATGAAGTGCTTTAAGATTCGAAACGGCGCCATCGACAACATTTTCTTAAATGAAGCGTGCTCTTCCGGATGCGGCTCGTTCCTGCAGACCTTTGCGAATACGCTGGGATACGGCATCGAAGAATTTGCAAAGCTCGGCCTGTTTGCAAAGCACCCGGTCGATTTGGGAAGCCGCTGCACCGTCTTTATGAACAGCCAGGTCAAGCAGGCGCAGAAAGATGGCGCCACCACCGAGGATATCTCTGCAGGCCTTTCGGTGAGCGTTGTGAAAAACGCGCTTTATAAGGTCATTCGCGTCAATTCTGCCGATGAGCTGGGACGGCATATTGTCGTGCAAGGCGGTACCTTCTTAAATGATGCGGTGCTGCGCGCTTTTGAAAAAGAGATGGGTGTGGAAGTCATCCGGCCGGATATTTCCGGGTTAATGGGCGCTTATGGCGCGGCAGTTTATGCGATGCAGAAATCTTTGCGCCGGGAAGGCAACAGCTCGTTGATTTCCAAAGAAGAGCTGGAGCACTTTAAGCACGAAGTCAAAGTTACGAACTGCGGGCTTTGCAGCAATCACTGCCGTTTAACGGTGAATATTTTCGACAACGGCCGGCGCTTTATCGGCGGCAACCGCTGCGACCGCCCGACGACCCGCCGCAGCGGCAATGGCGCGGAGTTGGATCTGTACGCTTATAAGCTGCAGAAGCTGTGCTCTTATAAGCCGATTGTTGCGGGCAAGCGCGGAAAGATCGGTTTGCCGATGGGGTTAAATATGTATGAACTCCTGCCGTTCTGGCACACGTTCTTTACGATGCTTGGATTCGAGGTGATCACCTCTCCCCTGTCGACGCGGGAACTGTACCTGGAAGGCCAGGCGACGATTCCGAGCGATACGGTTTGTTTCCCGGCCAAATTGATGCACGGCCATGTGCTGCGCCTGCTTGATGAGGGTGTGGACACCATCTTCTACCCGTGCATGAGTTATAACTTTGACGAGCACAAGAGCGACAACCATTATAACTGCCCGGTAGTTGCCTATTATCCGGAAGTCATTGCGGCCAATACGCAGCGCTTAGAGGGCAAGAATTTCATTCATGACTATGTTGGCCTCCACCGTCCGCACGATTTTCCGAGAAAGATCCTGAAGATCCTGAAAGCCCACGGGTTTACGGATCTCAACACGAAGGAAGTCCGTGTAGCTGCCGATGCGGCTTACCGCGCCTACTATGAATATATGGAGGATATCCACCGCAAGGGGAATGAAATCATCGATGAGGCGCGCAAAGAACATAAACAGATTATTGTTTTGGCGGGCCGCCCCTATCATCTGGACCCTGAGGTCAACCATGGCATCAACAAATTGATCACGAGCCTCGGTGCGGCGGTGGTCACGGAGGATGTCATCGCTGCGCGCCAGGCCAAAGAGCCCGTACATGTTTTGAACCAGTGGACGTATCATGCGCGGCTGTATTCCGCCGCAGAATATGTGGCAACGCAGTCGGACATGAATCTCGTGCAGCTTGTTTCCTTCGGCTGCGGTTTGGATGCCATTACGACCGATGAAGTCCGCAGTATTTTGGAAAAGAAAGACCGCATTTACACGCAGATCAAGATCGATGAGATCACAAATTTAGGCGCTGTGAAGATTCGGCTGCGCAGCCTCTTTGCCGCCTTGGAACAGTGAGGTGTTTGTATGGCTGAATTGGTTTATGATAAGACAGGCCGTCTTCTCTTTACAAAGGAAATGAAAGAGGAGTACACCATTTTGTGCCCCATGATGCTCCCGGTCCATTTTAAACTGTTCGTCAGTGTCTTGCGCCATTCGGGCTATAAGATTGAGCTGCTGGAAAACGACGGACCTTCTATTGTGCAGGAAGGCTTGAAGTATGTCCATAATGACGCGTGCTATCCCGCCATTTTGGTTATTGGACAGTTTATGGATGCGCTGCATTCCGGGAAATACGACATTAACCGTACGGCTCTGATTATCACGCAGACGGGCGGCGGCTGCCGCGCCAGTAATTACATCCATATGCTGCGCAAAGCCCTGCACCGCGCGGGGATGGACCAGGTGCCGGTTATCAGCTTGAACCTGTCCGGATTGGAGTCGAATCCCGGCTTTCAGATCGATTTGGACATGATCCGCAAACTGTTGGCAGGCGTTGTGTATGGCGATACACTGATGTGTCTGAACAATCAAATTAAACCGTATGAGATTCAAAAAGGACAGAGCGAGGCGCTGCTGAACACGTGGACAGACCGGTTGAATGACCAGCTTAACCATGGCCATGGCATCGGTATGAGCGCGCAGAAAAAGAATCTGCGGTTGATCCTGCACGATTTTGCGCAGATCCCCACCAAAAAGGTGCCGAAAGTGCATGTCGGCATCGTGGGGGAAATTTACGTGAAATATGCGGCTTTTGCCAACAACCATCTGGAAGATTTCCTGGCAGAACAGGACTGTGAGGTCAATGTGCCGGGCCTGATGAATTTCCTGATTTTCATGGTAGGCCACAGCCTCGACGACATCCATTTGTATGGCGGCAATCCGGCAAAACTGATTTTGGTCAAGGCTTTGTTCCAATATGTGACGGCCATGCAGCACACCATCACCAACGCCTTTAAACCGTACCCGCAGTTTTTAGCACCTACGGAATTTGCCCATGTCAAAGAGCTTGTCAAAGGCGTCATTGGCTATGGCGCAAAGATGGGCGAAGGCTGGCTTTTAACGGCCGAAATGCTGGAGCTCGCTGAGTGTGGGTTTGAGAATATCATCTGCGCGCAGCCGTTTGGCTGCCTGCCCAATCATATTGTAGGCAAGGGCATGGTCCATAAGCTCAAGCAGGTGGACCCCAACTCCAACATCGTGCCCATTGACTATGACCCCAGCGCCACAAAGGTTAACCAGGAAAACCGTATCAAGCTGATGTTGGCGGTCGCACGTGAGAATTTGAAAAAGAAATATCCGGACGCAGAATAAAGAAAGTGCCCGATGCCAGGAATATGCTTGGCATCGGGCACTTCGGCTTTTGAAGGAATTTACCGGTCCCACTTTTCGCACAGGGCCAGCAGTTCTTCCGTGAAGCGGTTGAGATCCTTGTTGGCGCCGCCCTCATTGTGCTGGACGACCAGCTCCAGACGCTTCTGCGCCTGCTGCAAGCGCGCATAAGCAGCCGAATAGCGGCGGCCATGGGACAAGACAACGCGTTTTGGATGCAGGCGCTCCGGCGGGATGCCGTCGTCCAGGAATTTCCCGGTCAATAGATCGAAGCTCGCGGAAAAATTCGGCGCAACGGCATCGTAACCGCGCATACACAATTCGGAAGTAAAGGTTTCACAGCAGGTGCGTTCCCCGTGCACCACAAACACTTTCTGTGGGCGCTTTTGAAAGGCGTCAATCCATTCCAAAAGCCCTGTATGGTCAGCGTGGCCGGAGAGTGCTCGGAAATTGAAGATGTGCGCTTTTACGGCAATCTGCTCCCCGAACAGCTTTACGCTTTCAACGCCGTCCAAAAGCATGCGGCCGAGTGTTCCCTGTGCCTGAAAACCTGCAAAGACGATCGTACATTCCGGGCGCCAGAGATTATGTTTCAAATGATGGCGGATGCGTCCCGCTTCGCACATGCCGCTCGAAGACAGAATGACTTTGGGAACGCCGTCCGTATTGAGCATTTTGGATTCTTCCACGCTTGTGGTGATGTTTAAGTTTGGAAAGTTGATCGGCTCAAATCCGTGTTCAATCAGGGTGGCCGTCTCTTCATCTGCATAACCGTGCAGATTGCCGCTGTAAATGGCGGTTGCCTCAGAAGCAAGCGGAGAATCCACATAAACCGGGAAGTTAGGATTGCGCGGCGTCATATGGCGCTCTTTGATTTCCCGGATAAAAAAGAGCAGCTCCTGTGTGCGTCCGACGGCAAAAGAAGGGATTACCACGTTGCCGCCGTTTGCGAGTGTATTATCGATGATATCTGCGAGCGGACGCGTATAATCCGCCATTTTTTCGTGTTCGCGGTCTCCATAGGTCGATTCCATCACGGCGTAATCCCCGCCTTCCCGCACATATTGCGGGTCGCGGATAATGGGCTGGCCTTTGTTCCCGATATCCCCGGAAAATACGATTTTTTTCGTGATGCCGTTTTCAGTCGCCCAAACCTCGATAAAAGCGCTGCCCAAAAGATGCCCCGCATCCGTAAAGCGCACGCGCACGCCGCTGCAAAGTTCGATAAATTCGTTGTATTCACAGGATTCCAACAGTTTTAATGTATCTTCGGCATCCTCCAGCGTGTAAAGCGGTTCCGCGGGCTGCCTGCCCGCACGCTTGCGCTTGCGGCCTTCCGTTTCGGCGTCCATCTCCTGGATGTGGGCACTATCCCGCAGCATGATGCTTAAAAGGTAACACGTTTTCCGTGTAGCAATGATTTTCCCTTGGAACCCCTGCTTTACAAGTAAGGGCAGCCGGCCGGAATGGTCGATGTGTGCGTGCGTGACCAGCACATACGAGATGCTGGAAGCCGGAAACGGCAGCTCTGCCTGGTTGGTTACATCCGCACCTTGCTGCAGCCCGCAATCAATCAAGATGCGGCGGCCATTGACGGTCAGACAGTGGCAGCTGCCGGTCACTTCTTTGTCCGCGCCAAAAAACGTCAACAACATGGGAAACTCCCTCCTTTGCTGTCTCCTCTGTCATCCTTCCTGCAGGATCAATTCGATCGGGCAGTGGTCGCTGCCGTACACATCGCTTAAAATGCGGCTGTCCTGCACCTGCGGAAACAATCGGTCGGAAGTCAGAAAATAGTCGATGCGCCAGCCCGCATTCGTGTTTCGCGCGTGAAAGCGGTAGCTCCACCACGTATAGGCCCCGGTGCGATCGGGGTACTGTGCACGAAATGTGTCGGTGAAACCGGCGGCCAAAAGCTGTGTGAACTTTTCGCGCTCCTGGTCGGAAAATCCTGCGTTGCCCCGGTTAGGCCCGGGATTTTTCAAGTCAATTTCTTCATGTGCCACATTGAGATCCCCGCAGACGATGACGGGCTTTGTCCGATCAAGCGTTTGCAGGTATGCACGAAAGGCGTCTTCCCACGCCATGCGGTAATCGATTCGCTTTAACTGGTCCTGCGAGTTGGGCGTATAGACGGTCACAAGATAATACGCGGGAAATTCCGCAGTGATACTGCGCCCTTCCCCGGTAAGGCTGTCGTCGCCGATTCCATATGAGACGGAAAGTGGCTCCTGCTTGCAGAACATCGCGGTGCCTGAATAGCCTTTCTTTTCCGCGTAATTCCAATATAAGTGATAACCGGGAAGCTCCAGCGAGACCTGTCCTTCCTGCAATTTCGTTTCCTGCAGGCAGAAGACATCGGCGTCAATCGATTGAAAAAAGGTCAAAAACCCCTTTTTGATGCACGCGCGCAGCCCGTTTACATTCCATGAAACAAATTTCATACGTCCCTCCGCTGTCCTTTTTGTTTAGTATACCATATTCTTTTGAAAAAGAGAATGCTCCCCGCAAAATTCCTACTTGTCGCCTTTGTAAATTCCGTGTATACTGAAAGACAAGATTTTGAGTCAGGAGGCATTTTGTATGCAGAATCCGATTGTTACGTTTGAGACGACGGCCGGTACAATGAAGGCAGAGCTTTATCCGGAAATTGCGCCGAATACCGTCAACAACTTTATCCACCTCGTGCAGTCCGGCTTTTATGACGGGACCATTTTTCACCGCGTAATCCCTGGGTTCATGATCCAGGGTGGCGACCCGAACGGCAACGGCATGGGCGGCCCTGGCTACAGTATTCGCGGCGAGTTTACGCAGAATGGCTTTCCCAATGCGCTCCGCCATACGCGCGGCGTTCTGAGCATGGCGCGCACGATGATGCCGAATTCCGCTGGCAGCCAGTTCTTCGTCATGGTCGCTGACGCGCCGCACCTTGACGGCCAGTACGCGGCATTCGGAAAGGTTATTGAAGGCATGGAGACCGCAGATGCGATCGTTTCCAGCAAACGCGACCGGATGGATAAGCCGCTGACGGACCAGGTCATGACGAAGGTCACGGTAGAGACGTTTGGCGAGACGTATCCGGCACCGGAAACGTGCTGAGAAGGACCGTTACATAATTTTTTGAAAAGAATGCCCCGTACAGCCTAAAAATCGCGCTGTACGGGGCATTTTAATCGGCGAAAACGTATTATGTAAATAAAATTATAGAAACCAAAGTACGATGAACCGATTTATGTAACACGGTTTATGTAAACGCTTTTCTGCCTGACAGAAATCCGGCCCACCGCGGGAAAGCGGCGGGCCGGAAAATTTCTTATGTAGATTGCGAAACGCGGAACGCATGAGGAAGCAGGTCCCCGAGACGATAGGGTGTGATGCCGCCGTTTCCATCTGCCAGATAAATTTGAAAATCCGGCGTACAGAATTCGGCAAGCACCTGCAGGCAGATTCCGCATGGTGGGCAGGGTTTCTTGGGCGTTTGGCTTCCCGGTGCCCCTGCTACGGCGATGGCTGCAAAACTGCGGGCACCGCTGCTGACTGCGCTGGCCACTGCAGCGCGTTCGGCACAGATCGTTGCACCATAAGAGCTGTTTTCCATATTAGCCCCTAAAAAGATGCGGCCGTCATTGGTCAACAGGGCAGCGCCGACCCGAAAGTCGGAATAAGGTGCGTAGGCGTTTTCCCTTACGCGTACGGCGGCGTCGAAAAGATCTCTAGGCTGTATGTTCATCGGTGGAACCCCTTTCTTTGTGGAGGATCTCAGAAATGGACTGTGGTGCTTATCCATAACTTTTCTCATTTTTCTATTTTTATTATAGTAGATTTTCTTTTTTGCCGCAACCTATTTTACGAATTTAGCACTCAAATTATTCAAGTGCTAAAATTAACAGTTTATTCATTTATTTTTCATACTTTCTTCATTTTCTTTTTGTATGATATAGGTGTTGAGAGGAAAGAAAGAACCTGGAGACAAAAATAAAAAAGAAATGAGGTATGCAGTATGTTTGATTTGATTCCGTTTGAGCGCAGTGATGATTGGATGAATCAGTTTTTCCGTGCGTTTCAGTCGAATTTTCCCGTCAAGACAGGCAGCGTACCGTGTGTGACGGATATTCGGGATGAAGGCGACCACTATGAGCTGGAAGCAGAAATGCCCGGTTATAAGAAAGAAGAGATCCACCTTTCCATTGACGGCGACTGCCTGACCTTACAGGCGGCGCATGAGGAGAAGCAGGAGCAGCAGTCCGAGAAACGTGGCACGTATCTGCGCCGCGAGCGCCGTACCGCCAGCGTGAGCCGTTCCTTTGATGTGAGTGGGATCGATACCAGTGCCATTAAAGCCCGTTATGAGGACGGCATTTTGAAGCTGACGCTGCCGAAGAAAGCGGCACAGCAGCCGGTTACCAAGCGGATTTCCATTCAATAAACAAATCCTTCAACTTTTTTGAAATGAGGTTTTTATCATGTTTGATTTGATTCCTTTTGAGAACAGAAATTCCAATCTCTTTCGTTGGCTCGACCGTTTTGACGATGATTTCTTCAAAACGACGGAAAACAGCTTCTCCCCCTGCCGTGTTGATATCCAGGATTTGGGCGACCGATTCCTGTTAGAGGCGGAGCTGCCCGGCTTCAAAAAAGAGGAAATTAAGATCGATCTCGATAAGGACTGCCTGACTCTTTCTGCACAGCACACGCAGCAGCGGGAAGATAAGGGCAATTATATCCGCCGCGAACGCCGCACGACGGGCCTGAGCCGCTCGTTCGATGTCTCTTCGATCGATACGGATCACATCGGTGCAACGTTCGAGAATGGTGTGTTGACGCTGACGCTGCCGAAGAAGTCTGCACAGAAGCCGCAAGCGCGCCGGATTACGATCGAATAAACTTTGTATTTGGAATGTCTAAAAGGGATGCGCTCCTTTGAGAAGGGGCGCATCCCTTTTTTGTTTGGCGTTTTGCGGTTTAGATTGCCGGACGGTCAGTTTCCGGAACGACGGCTTCCATGCGGGCTTTTAAGGCTTTGATGGGAATGCCCTGTTCCAAAAATTTTGCTTCATGTTCCGTCAGAATATTGTCGGGGTCTTCCAGTGCGTGCAGATTATACGTCTGTGCAAAGACCGTGAAGCCTGCTTGCGGCAAGTATTGCAGTGTGGCGGCAAACAAGGCGTCATCGTCCGTTTTAAACCACAGCTCTGCGCCCGGCGACAGCAAGGTGCGGTATAAAAGGAGCTGACGCGGGTGCGTTAGCCGCCGCTTGTGGTGGCGCGGCCTTGGCCACGGATTGCAAAAATTGATATAAATGCGCTCCACATGGTCCTTCTCCCCCATGATGTCCGGCAGACGCTCAATGTCGTAAGCGGTCAGGGCAACATTTTCAATGGGACGGTCTCCAAATGCCGCCTCGATTTTCCGTTTTGCCGGGGCAAGAACGGCGTCTTTCATATCAATTCCAAGAAAATTATATGCGGGGTGCTGGGGCGCCATACCCGCCAGAAACCACCCTTTTCCGCATCCGAGCTCTAAATACAGGGGTTGTTTGTGTGGAAACCACTCGAGCCAGTGATTTTTCATTCGCTGTGGCCCGCGCAGGAAAAACGGGCAGGCATCCAGCTCTGGCCCGGCCCACGGCTTTGCGCGCATTCTCATCAGGGATCGGTTCCTCCTTGCTTTTGACAGTCCAATGTACAGTGCTTTTAAGCGAAACATGCACTGTGGCGTTTTGCTTTTCCGAAACATGAAAACAGCTTTTCTACAGTAAAATTTATTATAGACTGAAACGCTTTCCGCTGTCAAACAGAAACCATTTCATAGAATGAAAAAATGGACATGTACATTTTTTGATGCTATAATAGGGGGAATCGAAAAAGTCCAACAAAATACAGCTTTCGACAATCAGGAGGCAGCAATGACCAAACACAAAAAAATCACAGCAGCGATGCTTTCTGCCCTGGCGGTTTTGATTGTTATTCTCATTATCCTTTGGACGCGGTTTGGATATCGGGCGCAGATGTATACGAATAATTCTTATGCAATGGCAACATATGTCCAACAAACGGTATACGGGCCGGAGGGTGAGCAGGCGGCCGCAGAAGCAGCACAGGCTGTGACAGCTTTGGAAAATCAGATTTCCTGGCGTGTTTCGGGCAGCGACATTGACCGCTTGAATGACGCGGCTGGGACCGAATGGCTGACAATAGACAGCGATACGGTGGATTTGTTGGCATTGTCGCTGGATGTTGCGGAAAAAAGCGGAGGTGCTTTTGATCCCACCGTGCTGCCGCTGACGTCCCTGTGGCGTTTTGAAAGTGAAACGCCGCATGTTCCTACCGAAGAGGAACTTTCCAGCGCTTTGCAATACGTCGGGTATGCGGATCTTCGCATCAATGAAGAGGAGCATACAGCGTCTTTAAGACGTCATTATGAAGGAATTGACTTAGGGGCTATCGGAAAAGGCGCTGCCTGCGACCGTGTGGTTTCCGTTTATGCGTCGCATGACTTGACGGCAGGTGTCGTTTCGGTGGGCGGCAGCGTTGGCGTTTATGGGAATAAACCGGATGGTACCGACTGGCTTGTGGCACTGCGCGATCCGGACACGCCGGATGAAAGCGTTGGGAGCATCGGCACGCTGCAGCTGGAACCGGGCGAATTCGTTTCGACTTCCGGAACGTATGAAAAACAGTTTACACAAGATGGTGTTACCTATCATCATCTTTTAAATCCACATACCGGCATGCCGGAAGAAAACGGCTTGGTTTCTGTCTCTGTCGTTTGTGAAAATGGTGCGTTGAGCGATGCGCTCTCGACCGCATGTTTCGTTCTCGGCAAGGAACAGGGCCTGGCACTTGCAGAAACGTACGGTGCGGAGGTCCTTTTTGTCGATGACCAAAAGGAGATCACGATGTCAGACGGCATGCAAGAACGTTTTACGCTGTCGAATGCGGCGTACACATTGGCCTAAACGTGCGTTGTAAAAGCAAAGATGAAAAGATAAAGAGGGAATGGCATTTGCTTTTTCGAAAAAAAGATATGCTGCTGATTTTTCCCCTTGTGGCGGCTGCCTTCCTGCTGCTCGTCTGGTTTACCTTTCGTACAGCGGGCGATTGTGTGGCAGTGGTTGAGGTGAACGGCGCGGTTGTGGGGCAATATGACCTTTCCGCCCAAACAGATACCCAGATTTTGGACCTCGGCGGCAGCTACCATGTGCAGTTAAAATTGGCGCCCGGGGAGATTTCCTTTTTCCATTCCGACTGTCCGGATCAGGTTTGTGTGCGGACCGGCGTTCTAACGAAGCCGGGCCAGACGGCGGTTTGCCTGCCCGCGCGGGTCAGCGTGGAAATTCAAGGGGAAGCCGAGGTGGATGGCGTCACGGGATGATGCCGAGGATTATGAAGGATAAACTGAACCTTTCTTCTACAACGCGAAAAGTTGCGCTGGTAGGGCTTCTGGCGGCACTGGCACTGGTGCTTTCCTGGCTGGAATCCATGCTGCCCCCCCTCCCTATGCTGCCGCCCGGCGCAAAGCTTGGCCTTTCCAATATCGTCACGATGTATGCGGCCGGGGCGGTTGGTCTGTGGCCCGCGATGGGGATCGCCCTGCTAAAAGGCGCGTTTTCCGGCTTGATGCAAGGGTCGGTGGCGTTTTGTATGAGCACTGCCGGCGGTTTGTGCAGCACATTTGTGATGTGGCTGCTGCAGCGTCCGAAAAAGCGCCCATTTGGCACCATTGGCTTAGGCGTTGCCGGTGCGGTTACACACAATTTGGCACAGTTGCTGGTGGCAATTTTGCTGACTACGCCGGCGGTGGCCTATTATGCGCCATTCCTGCTGCTGTTTGGCGTCCTTTTTGGCATTTTGACGGGAATTGTACTGCGCGTGGTCTCGCCTTTCCTGGATAAAATATAATTTTGTCTGAATGTGACGAAAACACAATGCTTTCTTTTGTGAAAATGCCTATGTTCTTTTTCCTGGAAATCTTTTAAGATAAGATGTTATGAGAAGGTCACAAATTGAGTAAGGGATATCCTTTTCATCCGTTGCTTGTAAGGTAGAAGGCCTTGCTATTTTATGGGTTATCAAGTGCAGCTTTAAATGCCAAGATCATTTAGAGATGCAGAAGATATATAGAAGTTAAAACGTTGGGAGGAATCCATCATGGAGTTGAACTTCCCCAAAAAGCCGTTCCGAACGCACGGCGGCGCTGCGGTTCCACACCGCAAGCACACCGCGCAGCAAGAATCGGTCGTTATGCCTATCCCCGCGGAAGTAGTTATTCCGATGCAGCAGCATGCAGGTGCGCCCTGCGTGCCGACCGTCAAACGCGGCGACAGTGTAACGGTGGGGCAAAAGATTGGAGAGAGTACGGCGTTTGTGAGTGCTCCCATCCATGCAAGTGTTTCTGGAACCGTGACATCGGTAGAAAAGGTTCTGATGCCGACGGGGGCTTCTGTTGATGCAGTCGTCATTCAGTCCGACGGCAGCATGACGCCTGACCCGGATCTCAAGCCGCCGGTCCTCAATAGTAAAGAGGACTTTTTGAAAGCGGTGCGGGAGTCCGGCTTGGTTGGTTTAGGCGGCGCGGGATTTCCGACGCATGTGAAATTGAACATCCCGGAAGGAAAAACCGTTGATACGCTGATTATCAATGTGGCGGAATGCGAGCCTTATCTGACGGCGGATAACCGGGAAGCCATCGAAAATGCGCAAAGCGTTTTGGATGGTGTGGCTGCGGTCAAAGAGCAGCTCGGCATTCACCGCGTCTTCCTTGCGGTGGAGGACAATAAGCCCAAAGCAATTCAAATGCTGCGGCAAGCGGCGGAAAAAACATCGTTTGCAGCAGAAGTCTGTGTGCTTCCGCTGCGTGCGAGATATCCCCAGGGCGCAGAAAAAGTGCTGATCCAGTCCTGTACAGGCAGAGTGGTGCCGATGGGCAAGCTGCCGGCGGACGTCGGATGCGTCGTTATGAACGTAACGAGTGTTGCCTTTTTGGCGGATTATCTGAAGACCGGCATGCCGCTTGTGAAAAAGCGTCTGACGGTAGATGGTCCGGCTATTGCGCATCCGCAGAATGTGATTGTACCCATTGGGACGCGGGTAAAAGATATCCTGGCGTTTGTGGGCTGCAAAGAGGAACCGGATAAGGTATTGATGGGCGGCCCGATGATGGGCACAGCCATTCCGAATCTCGATGTGCCGATTTTAAAGCAGAACAATGGCTTAACGTGCTTTACAGGGAAAGAGACCCATGTCCCGAAAGCGACGGCCTGCATTCGCTGCGGTCGGTGCGTTTCCGGATGTCCCATGCATTTGATGCCGACAAAATTGGAGACCTTTGTTCAGGCAAAAGATATTGACGGCTTGAACGCCTATCATGTGATGGACTGCATGGAGTGCGGGACCTGCGCCTACAATTGCCCGGCTGGGCGCCCGCTGGTACAGGCAATCCGCTTAGGTAAAGGTTTGGTCAGAGCAGCGGGAGGTGCAAAGAAATGACGCATCAATTGTTGGTATCCTCTTCCCCGCATTTACATACCCCGGTTACCACACGGCGGATTATGGGCGATGTGCTGATTGCGCTGTGCCCGGCGATGATCGCCTCCGTAATTTATTTTGGCTGGCGTGCGCTCATGCTGCTGGTCATTTCCGTGGCAACCTGTGTGTTGTGCGAATATGTCAGCCGCCGTGTGATGAAGCGTGAGCAGACCATCCAGGATCTCTCCGCAGTGGTCACGGGTGTGCTCCTTGCGATGAATGTGCCGAGTTCCTTAAACCCGCTGGAGCTGATGTTCGGCGATTTGATTGCCATTGTCGTCGTCAAGCAGATGTTTGGCGGCATCGGGCAGAATTTTGTCAACCCCGCGCTGATGGCGCGCATTATCCTGCTCAATTCGTTCCCGGGTGATATGGCTTCCTGGCCGGTTCCGTTTGCGGCGGATGCTTCTACAAGCGCAACGCCTTTGGGTATTTTGTCGGAAGGCGGCACATACACGCCGGATTATCTGCAGCTGTTTCTTGGAAACCGCGGCGGCAGTTTGGGCGAGACGTGTGCGCTGGCACTTTTGCTTGGCTTTATTTATCTATTGGCGCGTAAAGTGATTGCACCGACGATTCCGCTGATTTACGTGGGTACGGTCGCGGTTTTGTCCTTCTTCATGGGACGGGACGTGCTGGTAGATCTTCTTTGCGGCGGCCTGCTGTTGGGTGCCATTTTCATGGCGACCGATTACACGACGAGCCCCATCACAACAAAGGGCAAAGTCATCTATGCAATCGGCTGTGGCTGCATCACGATGCTGATCCGCAACTTTGGCTCTTTGCCGGAAGGCGTTTCGTATGCGATCGTTGTCATGAATATTCTGACGCCTCTGATTGAGCGTGCTACACGCCCGCATGCCTTTGGTGTGCCGCGGAAAAAAGAAAAGGAGGCGGCTAAGCAATGAGTAAGGAAAAGAAGAGTAAGCTGCAGCCGAAAGAGATTCTTCGTCCGGTTCTTGTCCTGTTTATCATTTGCCTTGTCGTTTCTGCCGCTCTGGCCGGCACCAATCTGTTGACCGAAGACAAGATCGCGCAGATCAACCAGCAGACACAGGAAGAAAGCCAGCAGCAGGTCCTTCCCGATGCACAAACTTTTGAAACCGCCACAACGGCCGACGGCACGGAATATGTTGTCGGCAAAAGCGGCGAAGAGGTTGTTGGGTATGTGTTTACGACGTCGAGCAATAGCTACGGCGGCGCGCTGGAGGTCATGACGGGGATTAAAACGGATGACACGGTAACGGGTGTCAACATCCTTTCGATCGATGACACGCCTGGTCTGGGCCTCAACGCACAAAACGAGGAGTTCCGCGACCAGTATAAGCAGACGATCCCCACTTCCGGTTCTTTTGAAGTCATTAAAAATGCAGCGGCCGGCGATGGGCAGATTGCAGCGCTGACCGGTGCGACCATTACGAGCAACGCTGTCACGGATGCTGTGAATCAGGCTGTTGCGCTTTATCAATCTGTGAAGGGAGGCGCGTGAAGATGGCTGAACAAAAAGTGAGCTTATGGCATGAATTTACGAAGGGCCTGATTAAGGAAAATCCGGTTTTGCGCCTGGTCCTTGGCTGCTGCGCAACGCTGGCGCTTTCCACTGCGGCGAGCAATGCCATCGGTATGGGCGTGGCTACGACGTTTGTTTTGGTTTGCTCCAATGCCGTAATTTCCGCATTGCGCAATGTGATTCCGGACAAGGTCCGTATCCCCTGCTACATTGTCATCATTGCCGGCTTCGTTTCGGTTGTGCAGATGCTGATCAATGCGTTCTCCCCCGCTTTGGCGGACGCCATGGGCATTTATCTGCCGCTGATTGTTGTTAACTGCATCATCTTGGGACGCGCAGAAGGATTTGCAAACAAGAATAAAGTTCTCCCCAGCATCATGGACGGCCTTGGGATGGGCATTGGCTTTACGATCACCCTGCTGCTGATGGGCACGATCCGTGAGATCATTGGGTCCGGTACGTTCTTTGGTATCCAGGTGCTGCCCTCGATGTATCCTGGGATTATCATCTTCCTGCTGCCTCCGGGTGGTTTCTTTGTGTTTGGCATTTTGATGGCGATTACGAATCATATTACCCGCAAAAAAGGCGGTAAACCCGCAGAACTTGGCTGTGACCATTGCCCGATGGCAGCAAATTGCGGCCATATCGAGGAGCGCAAGAAAGAATTTGCCGCTTCCAAAGGGGGTGACAACTGATGGGTGCATCTTTTCTGGTAACGGTCGCTTCCATCTTTTTGTCCTCCATTTTAACGGAAAACTACATTTTAAATCAGTTCTTAGGCATCTGCCCGTTTTTAGGTGTTTCCAAAAAACTCAATACGGCAACAGGCATGAGCCTGGCTGTTATTGTGGTTATGGTCATTTCGACGGCAGCAACCTTCCCGATCGATCAATACTTACTCAAACCGTATGATATTGAATATTTGCAGGTCGTCGTCTTTATCCTGATTATTGCTTCGCTGGTACAGCTGATTGAGACCATTCTTAAAAAGTTTATGCCGGCGCTGTATCAGGCACTCGGCATTTATCTGCCGCTGATTACGACAAACTGCGCGGTGCTCGGCATTACGCAGCTGGTTTTGACGAAAGGGGAAAACTACGGGGAAGCACTCGTCAACGCGTTTGGTTCCGGCGTTGGTTTCCTCGTGGCAATGGTTATCTTTGCCGGTGTGCGTGAGCGCATGGAACACAACAATTTCCCCAAGTTTATGGAGGGCCTGCCGATCACACTGGTGTCTGCCTCTTTGGTGGCGGCTTCCTTCCTGGGCTTTAACGGGGTTGTGGATGGAATCTTTGGCCCGATTACGCTCGTTGCGCCGGAAACCCCGGCAATGGAGCTCAGCGGCGCTTCCAAGATTCTGGTCCCGGTCATCATGGTATGCGTCATTGGCATTGTGTTCGGCCTGATTCTGGCGATCGCTTCTACGATGTTGTCTGTCCCGAAAGATGAGCGCGAAGAAGCCATCCGGGATATGTTGCCTGGTGCCAACTGCGGCGCCTGCGGTTTCTCCGGCTGTGACGGCTATGCGGCTGCGCTGGCGAAAGGGGAAGCAAAACCCGGCCTTTGCGCACCGGGCGGCCCGAAAGTTGCTGAGGCGATCAGTGCTTATTTGGGTGTCAGCGGAAGCCTTGTCGAACAGGTCGCGGTTGTCCAGTGCATGGGCAGTGCAGATAACACGGAAGACCGTGTGGCTTATGAAGGCATCGAGACGTGTGCCGCCGTTAATTTGGTAGCGGGCGGCAAGGCGAGCTGCAGCTATGGCTGCCTTGCGGAAGGCGATTGTGTGCGTGCCTGCCAGTATGGCGCGATCGAGATCTGCAACGGGGTTGCCGTGGTCAACACTGCGCGCTGCGTGGGCTGCACGATGTGTGCACAGGCTTGCCCGCGTAAATTGATCACCATGGTTCCGAAACGCCGTGTGGCGGTCAATTGCTGCTCGAACTGCGACAAGGGCGCTGCGACGACAAAGGTCTGCCGCGTTGGCTGCATCGGATGCGGCAAGTGCATGCGTGCCTGCCCGAAGGGCGCCATTACCATTGAGAATTTCCGTGCAAAGATCGATACGGAGAAGTGTGTGGGCTGCGGCCTGTGTGTGAAGGAATGCCCGCGTCACTGCTTGTCTTTGCTGATTGTTCCCAAAGCGGTCCCGGAAAAAGTCTCTGCGCCTGCGGCGGCTAAATAAACCGGTTCCATAAAAGAAATTCGCCTTTGCAAAAAGAGAAGCTCTCTCCCCTCTTTTGCAAAGGCGTTTTTATTTAGGCAAACGGTTTCAAAAGGAAAAGGCTGCAAAGCGTAAAAGCTCTGCAGCCTTTTTCAATTGCCGGTTTCCGCAAGTTTCGGAAGCAGCGGCCGAAGGTATTGGCCGGTGTAGGAAGTTTCCACGCACGCTACCTGCTCCGGTGTTCCCTGGGCAATCACCTGCCCGCCGGCGTCGCCGCCTTCAGGGCCAAGGTCGATAATCCAGTCCGCGGTTTTGATGAGATCGAGATTATGCTCAATGACGACTACGGTGTTGCCATTGTCGACGAGCTTTTGCAGGACATCAATCAACCGGTGCACATCGGCAATGTGCAGCCCCGTTGTCGGTTCATCGAGGATATAAATGGTGCGCCCCGTAGGACGCTTGCTCAGCTCTGTAGCCAGTTTCACGCGCTGGGCTTCCCCGCCGGAAAGCGTGGTAGCCGGCTGCCCCATTTTAATATAACCGAGGCCCACATCGGCAAGGGTCTGCAAACGTCGGGTAATGCGCGGGATCGCATGGAAAAATTTGAGCGCTTCTTCGACCGTCATTTCCAAAACATCATAGATACTTTTTCCGTGGTATTTGATCTCCAGCGTTTCGCGGTTGTAGCGGTGTCCATGACAGACGTCGCAGGGAACGTATAGATCCGGTAAAAAGTGCATTTCAATTTTTAAGATGCCGACGCCTTCGCAGGCCTCGCAGCGGCCGCCCTTGACGTTAAACGAGAAGCGGCCTGAAGTATATCCGCGCAGCTTTGCCTCCTGTGTCGAGGCGTACAGGTTGCGGATATCCGTAAACACGCCGGTATACGTCGCCGGATTGGAGCGCGGCGTGCAGCCAATGGGGCTTTGGTCGATGGCAATGACCTTGTCGAGCGCCTCCAGGCCGCGGATTTCTTTGCATTTGCCGGGGTGCGCCTTTGCCCCATTTAATTTCGCGGCAAGATATTTATAGAGAATTTCATTAATCAATGAACTCTTTCCCGATCCGGACACACCCGTGACGCAGACAAATTTCCCCAGTGGAATATCTACGGAAACATGTTTCAAATTGTTTTGTGTGGCACCGACAATTCGCAGCTTTTTGCCATTCCCCTTGCGGCGGGTTTCGGGCACTTCCACCTTCCGTTTGCCGCTCAAATACTGGCCCGTAATGGAGGCTTCACAGTGGACGATGTCTTCCGGCTTTCCGTTAAAGATGACCTCGCCCCCGTGCACGCCCGCGCCGGGCCCAATGTCAACGATATGGTCGGCCGCACGCATGGTATCCGCGTCGTGTTCCACTACGATGACCGTGTTGCCTTGGTCGCGCAGATGTTTTAAGGTTGCAAGCAGCTTGTCATTGTCGCGTTGGTGCAGGCCGATGCTGGGCTCGTCGAGAATGTAGACGACGCCCATCAGCGAGGATCCGATCTGTGTAGCCAGGCGGATTCGCTGGCTTTCTCCGCCGGAAAGGGTCCCTGCGGAACGGGAAAGCGTCAAATAGCCAAGACCAACGCTCTGCAGAAACGAGAGACGCGACCGAACCTCTTTGAGAATTGGCTTTGCAATGGCGGCCGCTTGCCCTTCCAAATGGATGGTATCCAGGAAAGTGAGCGCCTGGTCAACCGATTGGTCGCAAAAATCTGCAATGTTCATGCCTTCCACCGTTACGGCAAGGCTCATCGGGTTTAAGCGTTTTCCGTGGCAGGCCTCACACGGGATTGTACTCATATAGGATTCAATTTCTTCTTTGATCCAGTTGCTTCCGGTTTCACGGAAACGGCGTTCGAGATTATTTACAATGCCCTCAAACGGTGTGCGGTACGTGCCGGCACCGTATTCGTTTTTACGGTGGACTTCAATTTTTTCGCCGTCCGTTCCGTAGAGGATGGCGTGGACAGCCTCTTCAGGAAGGTCCTGAATGGGCGTATCGAGGGAAAAGTGATAGTGGCGCGCGAGTGCCTCCATATACATCGTAGCGATTGTGCTGCCCTCCATTGCCCAGCCGCTTCCCTTTACGCCGCCCTGCCGGATGGAAAGGGTTTTGTCCGGCAGAATGCGGTCCGGGTCGATGCGCATGAAGACCCCAAGGCCTGTACATTTTGGACAGGCACCGGAGGGATTATTGAAGGAAAACATCTGCGGTGTCAATTCGTCGACACCAATCCCGTGCTCCGGGCAGGCATAGTTTTGGCTGAATAAATAATCCTGATCCGGTTCTCCGTCCCGTCCGAGCTGATTGACCACGATCACACCGCCTGTCAGGGAAGCGGCGGTTTCCAGGCTGTCTGCCAGGCGGCTGCGGATACTTTCCTGAATGACGAGGCGGTCCACGACGATTTCGATGGTATGTTTTTTGTTCTTTTCCAGAGAGATCTTTTCAGACAGGTCATAAAGAATCCCGTCAATGCGTACACGAACGAATCCGCTTTTCCGTGCGGCGTCCAGTTCCTTTTGGTGGGTGCCTTTCCGTGCGCGTACAACGGGAGCGAGGACCTGGATCTTTGTGCGTTCCGGCATCGAAAGGACTTGGTCGACAATCTGGTCGATGGTCTGCTGTTCGATCACACGGCCGCAGACCGGGCAGTGCGGGACGCCAACGCGCGCGTATAAAAGCCGCAGGTAGTCGTAAATTTCTGTGACGGTGCCTACCGTTGAACGTGGATTTTTCGATGTCGTTTTCTGATCGATTGAAATGGCGGGAGACAACCCTTCAATCGAGTCAACATCGGGCTTTTCCATTTGTCCGAGAAACATGCGGGCGTAAGAAGACAGCGATTCCATATAACGCCGCTGCCCCTCTGCATAGAGGGTATCAAATGCCAGGCTGCTTTTTCCGGAGCCGGAAAGGCCCGTGAACACGATCAATTGATCACGCGGGATTTCCAAGCTGATATTTTTTAAGTTGTGTTCCCGCGCACCTTTGATGACAATCTTTTGAGAAGGCATGTCATTCTCCTTTTCTGAGTTCCTCAATGCGGTCACGCAAATATGCCGCATGTTCGAATTCCAAAATTTTTGCGGCTGCTTTCATTTCTTTGGTCAGCCGCTCGATTTCCTGCTTGCGCTCGATGGGCGACAGGTACTTTTTCTTCTTCCGTTTGGATTTCTTCTCTTCCTTCTGCGAAGAAATCTCCAAAACGTCGGTCACTTTTTTCTGGATCGTCTGCGGTACGATGCCGTGTGCCGCATTGTACGCCTGCTGCAGCTTGCGGCGGCGTTCGGTTTCCCGCATAGCCGCTTCCATGCTCGGTGTCACTTCGTCGGCGTAAAGGATGACTTGACCGTTCGCATTGCGCGCCGCGCGGCCAATTGTCTGAATCAAGCTGCGCTCACTGCGCAGGAATCCTTCCTTATCTGCGTCGAGAATGGCAACGAGACTGACTTCCGGAATGTCAAGCCCCTCGCGCAGCAGGTTAATCCCGACGAGCACATCAAATTCTCCTAAACGCAGGTCACGGATAATTTCTTGCCGTTCAACCGTATCGATGTCGTGGTGCATGTATCGCACGCGGATGCCGAGGGTTTCCAAATAAGAGGTTAGATCTTCCGCCATGCGTTTGGTCAGCGTTGTGACAAGCACACGTTCTTTGCGGGCGGCGCGGACGTTGATTTCCGAAACCAGGTCGTCCATTTGCCCGTCGGTGGGCTTTACGATGACTTCCGGGTCCAGCAGGCCTGTGGGACGGATAATCTGTTCGACGACCTGCGTGGCCTTTTCCAGCTCAAATTTGCCTGGGGTGGCGCTGACGAAAATGGCCTGGTTGATATGGCTGTAAAATTCGTCAAAGCTCAGCGGCCGGTTATCATACGCGCTTGGCAGGCGGAAGCCGTAATCAATCAGCGTCTTTTTCCGCGCGCGGTCCCCTGCAAGCATACCGCCCACCTGCGGCAGCGTGACATGGGATTCGTCTACAAATAACAGAAAATCTTTTGGGAAATAATCGAGCAGCGTAAAGGGCGGGCTGCCGGCGGGCCGCCCAGACAGGACACGGGAATAGTTTTCAATGCCCTTGCAGAAGCCGATTTCCTGGAGCATTTCCATATCATACGTTGTACGCTCACGGATGCGCTGTGCCTCGATCAGTTTGCCGCGTTCTTCAAAATAACGGACGCGCTCCTGCATTTCCTTTTCAATGTTACCGAGTGCCCGCAGCATCTTTTCCCGCGGCACAATATAATGGGAGGCCGGGTAAATCGCGACATGTTTTAAGTCCGCCTTGTGCTCTCCGGTCAGCGCGTTGTGCTCGCTGAGACGGTCAATCTCATCTCCAAAAAATTCGATGCGGATGACTGTGTCGTTGGAATACGAGGGAAAAACCTCAACCACATCGCCGCGCACACGAAAACGGTTGCGCGCCAGGTCAATATCGTTGCGTTCATACTGCAATTCAACCAGCTTGCGCAGCAATTCGTCGCGGTCCTTCTCCATGCCGGGCCGCAGGGAAATCACCATATTTCGGTAGTCGACCGGGTCGCCCAACGAATAGATGCAGCTGACACTCGATACGATGATGACATCCCGGCGCTCGGAAAGGGCACTGGTGGCGGAGTGGCGCAGTTTATCGATCTCATCGTTGATGGCGGAATCCTTTTCAATATACGTATCTGTTTGCGCAATATACGCTTCCGGCTGATAATAATCATAATAGGAGACAAAAAACTCAACCGCAGAGTCTGGGAAAAATTCGCGAAATTCCGAGCAAAGCTGTGCGGCAAGTGTTTTATTGTGGGCAAGTACGAGCGTGGGGCGTTGCACCTGCGCAATGATGTTGGCCATCGTAAAGGTTTTGCCGGAACCGGTTACGCCCAAAAGGGTTTGTTCCTTATCCCCGCGTCGAACTCCGGCGACGAGTTTTTCAATGGCTTGCGGCTGATCACCCGTTGGCTGATACGGCGCTACCAAATGGAACAATCCATTTTCTGGCATCTAGGACCCCTCCCCTTCGCCGTGAGGCAAAAAGTTTGACAAACATTTGTTCCTTAATCCTACTACAAATCAGCACGCCTGTCAACTTTCGAATGGGTTGATAACGCCTAACAAAATACGGCCCGCCGTTTTCAAAAAGTTTGAAAGCGGCAGGCCATATTTTTATAATTAGACTTTACCAACGTGTCATATTTTTTTGAAACTTGTTGATATAAGACTGCTTCCATTCATCCGCGGTGACTCTGTAGCAAAGAAGAACGTCATTATAATACATCAGAACATCTGCGAGTTTTTCGACCAGTTTTTCCCGCAAAGTGTTATCGGAAACAGCGTTTTCGCTGCCGTTTTTTTGATGATATCAATGACTTCTCCAATTTCACCGATCATCCAGAGCAATTCATGTTTTCCTTCTTCAGGAGAAATCGGCTCCCATTTGCCTTTATATCGGTCCTGCAATTCTCTTTGCATTGCAAGCATTTCATTTAATCCAAAATCAGCTATAAATAGCCTCCATAAATTCTATTTTATAAAACACCAAATCATTCTTTTAAAGTGCAGCACGGAAACAGCAAATCCCTTTCTATCAACCGTGTTACATGCAAAGCGGCTTGGCGCCTAACAGATGCCGCACGTAAAATGCGCGAAAATCGGGATCTTCCCCTAACCCCTGCAGGTGTGGAAAAACCTGCAGGCCGGCTGCCTGCAGCTGCGACTGCAGAGAATCGGGCCCTTCCCCTGCGATGTCTTCTTGTACATGGACGCCGGCAGTCAAAAGCAAGGGCACGAGACGCGCCGTGTGGAATTGCTTGGCGATCTGCGGAAAGCTTTTACCCAGCGGCGATTTTCCTTCCAACGTGGTTACAAAACAGTCGTTTCTGCCAAGTGCCTGCAATTGACCGGCAAAAGTTGTATATACCGCGTTGGCTGGATGTGCCGTGCCATGCCCAATAAACAGCGTACACACCCATTCTTGCGGGGGATAACGCCGGGAAAGCAGAGATGCCGCCTGCCGGATGTCCTCTGCATCTGCGAGCAGGGGCAGTCCCACACGCAGGGAAAGATGGCTGGTGTAAGGACGCAGCTGGGTAAGCAGCGTGTGGTATTCCTCCCCACACAAAAGGAAGGTGGGCTGAACCAGAACCTCCTCAAACCCCTGCTGCAGAAGCATTTCCAGTGCCTCCTGCGGTCCCGGAAGCGTGAAACCCTGCTTTGCAAGCGTTCGCCGCACACGCGGACTCGTATAGGCAGTCGTCACCAAGGTTTGCGGAAAAGCATGGCGGATCTCCGACTCTACGGCGCCAATTGTATTTTCCCATGTCTTTTGATGGGTTGTTCCGAAGCTGGTGATTAAAACAGCTTGCTTTTGTGGATCGGTTCCGTTCATTTTGAAGACTCCTGGTCGGACTCTTTAAAGTTTACGAGCTTTTGAATAGAGATCGTTGAGTCCCGTGTGAAAACAAAATGGTCATCTAATAGGACGTTGAAGGATTTCAAAAGCATATACAAGTGCTCTGTCGTTGTAATATCTTCATCAGAAGGAAAGGGCTCCCCACTGGGATGGTTGTGCGCGATGTAGACGATGTTTGCATGGTACGCAAAGATTTTACGGATGATCTCATCCTTAGGCAGGGACACGTGCTGGATGTTTCCGATATTGATCACGCCGTGGTACAAAACGTGCAGTTGGCTGTTTAATAGGAGCATCGTTAAACACTCCGTTTTTCGGCCAATAAACAAGCTGCGCATGTAAGGCACAATATCTTCCTTCCTAAGTGTACAATCTTTCGGTTGGCTGCTGTACGCATAGCGCATGAAAAAATCGGGCAAAGCATGCAAAAAGAAAGCAGTGGTTTCCCCTACCCCTTCGACTTTTCGAAGTTCCTCTAAGGGAGCGTCGATAACCTTGCCCAGTGTACCGAATTGTTCTATTAGGCGATGCGCGAGTTCGTTTGTATTTTGCCGCGCGACACAGGTATACAGCATCATCTCGAGAACTTCATGTTCTGCAAATTGGTCAATGCCGTACTGGTAATATTTTTCTCGCATACGCTGCCTGTGTCCTGCGTGGGGATTCACTTTTTTCTTTTCCACGTTCAAACACCCTTTCTCTGTTTGAGAATCCAGCCAAAGATGCAATTCCATTCCCGTCGTCTGTCGCAAATACACAGAAGATTTCCGTAGTGGTGCGGTGATGACCTGCAAAATTCACACTTATTATATACGAAATCCGACATAAATGCAAAGCATTTTTTATTCGAGAGCGGAAAGGGTTTTTCTTTGGCCATTTCTATGTTATAATCGAAAAGTGAACAAGAAAGCAGGAGGGCATTTTTGTGAAAATGGTAACAGTCGGCAAAAACGACGCCGGACAGCGTGTGGATAAATTTTTGACAAAGACTTTTCCAAATCTTCCACAGTCCATGCTCTATAAATCCATTCGCAAGAAAGATATTAAAATTGACGGAAAACGCTGTGCAATCGATACGCGCTTGCAGGAAGGGAATGTGTTGTCGCTTTACCTGAAGGATGAATTTTTGCAGCAGCAGCCCGAACAATTTGATTTTTTGAAGGCTCCGGTGAAACTGCGCCTGGTTTATGAAGATGAAAATCTGCTTCTTGTGGACAAGCAGCCCGGTTTGATCGTACATCCGGATATTCACTACCATTTTGACTCCCTCATTGCGCGGATCCAGCACTATTTGTATGAAAAAGGAGAGTATGATCCGCACGCGGAACAAAGTTTTGCGCCTGCCCTTGTCAATCGGATTGACCGCAATACCGGCGGCATCGTGATGGCGGCCAAAAATGCCGAAACGCTGCGGATTCTCAACCAAAAACTGAAGGACCGCGAACTGGAAAAACGGTATCTTTGCGTTGTGCATGGCCATATGCCGCACAAGGAAGCAATTTTAGAAGGCTTTTTGGAAAAAAACGAGCGGCAAAACCGCGTCTATATTTCCAAACATCCGGTTCCCGGCGGCAAGACCATCCGCACGCAGTACCGCGTTCTGGAAGAGAAGCGCGATTGTTCTCTTTTGGAAATTGCACTTCTGACGGGCCGTACCCATCAGATCCGTGCCCATCTCGCAAGTATTGGCCATCCGTTGATCGGAGATGGGAAGTATGGTACAAATGCGCAGAATAAGCCATTTGGGCTCAAGTGGCAGGCACTGTATTCGTATAAGCTGCGATTCGCTTTCCGAACGGACGCCGCCTTTTTATCTTATCTCAATGGCCGGGAATTTCAGGCACAGGAAGTGTGGTTTTTGCCTCTGTTTGCGCAATGGCCGTGAGAGGAGGCAGCAGAATGGAACAGAATCAATGGCCTGGATTTGAACCTGGATGCAGTATGCATCAACTTCGGTGTGCGTATAAAAAACAGCTGCGCAAGCTCCCAAAAGAGGACCCGCAGCGGGAAGCACTTCGAAAATCTTATAAGAAGCTGCAGGCACAGATCCGTGCCAGACAGACCGTCCGAGAACGCTTTCAGCGTTACGGTGTCGCCGCCGCTTTTGGCGCGGTCGGGCTCTTTTTGCTGGGATATCTGCTGCATGTTCTTTTGTTTGCAGTGACGCCAAATCTTTTTTCTTCCTCGCAGTACCCGGAACTTGCCCTGCGCTTCAGCAAGGCCTTGACCGGCTACACAGGGCATCTGCTCTTTTGCGCGGCAGCAGCGGTTTTTTATGTGATCTACTGCCTGCGCCGGCGCAAAAAGACGCGGCTGCGCCATATGTCCGCAGGCTTTCTGATCGGATGCGGTATTCTGGCGGTTGGGCTCTTCTTTCCCGCAAACCTTTTGAGCAACTCCGCCGCCCTATTGTGCGATTACAGCGCCGTGCAAAACAATCGATTTTTGACGGCTTCGCACGTGCAGGCGTCGTCTACCGTGTCCCGCATGATTGCTCCTTTTGGGGAATCGCTGCGGCTGGATTCGAATTTGACGGTTTATTTTCCGAAAGAGGCCTATTCCGGAGAGGGAGACATTGTGACGGTGCGTTACTTAAAGTACACGCACGCAGCCGCGGAAATTTCCGTTGAACTGCAGAATGTACCGCTGGCCTCGTTTTCTCATGGAGAAGCGCAAAGGACATTGGAAGACGGAACCCAGCTTTCAATGGGGCAAAATAGCGATACGCTTACCGCCAAGACCGCGGATGGAAGAATTTTTTCGACCCTCCTTCCAGGTCTTGAAGACAACGGAACCATCGATCGCCGTTATGCAGTGGGAATGAGTGATCTTCCGGAGCAGACGCTTTTAGCTGCTTATACCGTTTTGGACGATACGGATCCGTATGTCAAAGCAGCGGCGATTGACCGCACAACGGCAGAAGTGCAGTCGGATTGGACGCTTCCCGGAGAGGTGATTTGCGCAATGGCAAAACATGACCCCTATTGCGTAATTCTCACGTATGCGACGGAAAACACGCTGTTAAAACAATATTCCTATTTTTTAACCATTTACGATGCACAGAAGGATGCCGTCGTTTATCAGACGGACACACCCCTGCAATCCAGCACGCTTTTAACACTGGGCGGCTTTCAGGAAGACAGCCTTTTTTTGATGCAGCCTTCCAGCCGGAAAGTATCTCTTTCTTTTCCGCTTCCGGAGTCCCTTTTAAAAACGCTGCGTTCCCCCATCGCATCCTATCCCCAGTGATTGAAGCAGATAAAAATAGCACATCAAAAAACCATCTTCCTCTAAAAGGAATGGGAACCAGCGCAGCAGCATGCGCCGGTTCCCATTTTTTAGTCCATCCTTTCGCAATCGGCTTGTATTGCGCGGTCGATCAGCGCTGCACAGGAAAAGACCGTCAAATGCAGAATCCGTAAAAAGACACAACGAAAAACCCTATGAGAATGGACTTTCCCATTCTCATAGGGTTTTTGCGGCTCAAATCGATCTTTATTCTCCCCTTTTCCGAAAAGGGTTAGCGTTTGTGAGCATGCGGCTTTTTCTTGGAATGCTTGGCGGATGGCTGCAGGCGCTTGGAAGGCGGTGCTTTATGAGAGGCTGAAGCCATGGGCGTCACCAGGCAGTGCTTGTCCCATCCAATCAGGTCTTCCCGGCCGGCAGCCTTCAGCGCCGCGATCACGAGCGGTTTGTTTTTGGGGTTGCGGAATTGCAGAAGGGCACGCTGCTCGCTTTTTTCCTTTCGCGTGCGCGCCACATAAACCGGCTTCATGGTCCGCGGGTCTAAGCCCGTATAAAACATGCAGGTCGAAAGGGTACCTGGCGTAGGATAGAAATCCTGGACCTGCTGCGGGTCGTGCCCCGTTTTCTTTAGGTATAAAGCCAGCTGTACCGCATCCTGCAGGGTGCAGCCGGGATGTGAGGACATCAGATAGGGAACCAGGTACTGTTTCATATTCCATTTGCGGTTTAGCTGTTCGTATTTCTTTTGAAAGGCCTCGTAAACTTCAAAGTGCGGCTTTCCCATATAATCGAGTGTGTGGTTGCAGCAATGTTCGGGTGCAACTTTCAACTGGCCGCTGATGTGATACCGGACAAGTTCTTCAAAAAAAGCGTCGTCATGCGAGGCCATCAGGTAATCAAACCGGATGCCGCTTCGAATAAAGACCTTTTTAATGCCAGGAATCGCGCGCAATTCCTGTAAAAGCTGCAGATAATCCTGATGGCTGGTGTCCAGGTTTTTGCAGGGCGTTGGCGCCAGGCATTGCCGTCCTTTGCACAGGCCCCGCTGCAGCTGCTGTTGGCAGGAAGGGTGCCGGAAGTTGGCGGTTGGACCGCCGACGTCATGGATATATCCCTTAAAGCGGGGATTCTTTACAAATGCGCGCGCTTCCTTTAAAATTGACGCGTGGCTGCGGACGGTCACCATGCGTCCCTGATGAAAGGCCAGCGAACAGAAATTACAGTTTCCAAAACAGCCGCGGCAGCTTGCAATGGAAAATTCCACTTCGGCAAATCCGGGCACCCCACCGGCGGCGTCGTAGTCCGGGTGCCACATGCGCGCGTAAGGCAGGGCGTACACTTCATCGAGTTCCGGCGTCGAAAGCGGCCGCATAGGCGGGTATTGGATCAGATATTTTTGCCCAAACGGCTGCACGACCGTCCGGCCGCGTACACTGTCCTGTTCTTCACTTTGCAGTTTTGTAGCCAGCGCATAGGCCGTTTTGTCCTTGCGGACACGTTCGGCGCTGGGACATTCGATATAGGGCCCTTCCGGCGGCATCGAGCGGATAACGCACGTACCGCGGATATTGTCGAGGGCACGTACCGGAATTCCCTGTGCCAATGCCGAGCAGATCTCTGCAATTTGCAGCTCCCCCATGCCGTACATTAAAATGTCCGCACCGCTGTCGACCAGGATGGAATTGCGTACGGAATCGCTCCAGTAGTCGTAATGGGCGAATCGGCGCAGTGAAGCTTCCAGTCCGCCGATGGCAATCGGGATATTCCCAAACGCTTCACGAATTCGGTTGCAGTAGACGATGACCGCGCGGTCGGGGCGAAGACCCATTTTTCCGCCCGGCGAATAGGCATCTTTGCTGCGATGCTTTTTTGCAACCGTGTAGTGGGCGACCATAGAGTCAATATTTCCCGCATTAACAAGGAACGCATAACGCGGCCGGCCCAGGCGCTGAACGTCTGCATCCGTGTGCCAGTCCGGCTGGCTGATAATGCCGACGGTGTAGCCGAGGTGTTCCACCCAACGGGAAATCAGGGCGGTGCCAAAAGAAGGATGGTCTACATAGGCATCCCCGGTTACCAGGATAAAGTCTAGTTGTTCAATGCCGCGGGCACGCAGGTCTTCCTTTGAAACCGGTAAAAACTTTTCTCGCTCCATGGAGGGGCCCTCCCGATAAAATAGAATGGTTTTATTATAGCATGCTCCACTTCCTTTGGCTAGCATAAAAGGCGTCTCTGCGATGCATACTGTAAGGGGACATGGAAAGGGAGCGTATAAAATGTTAGGCGTTTTATGGAGTGTACTGGCCGGTGCGGCCATGAGCTTGCAAGGGGTTTGGAATACACGGTTGAGCAGCCGTGTCGGTCTTTATGAGTCCAATCTTATCGTTCAGGGCATTGCGTTTGCACTGTCGGTACTGGCCGTTCTATTTTTAGGGAAAGGCAATTTTTCCGCATTGGCCGACGTCAATAAACTGTATCTGTTTGGCGGTGTACTGGGCATTGTGATTACGATTACGGTCATGCTTGCCATCAAGGGCATGGGGCCTACGGTGGCCATCTCCGTGATTTTGATCGCGCAGCTACTGGTTGCCGCTTTGATCGATGCCTTTGGATGGTTCGGTTCCGAAAAGATTCCGTTTGGGTGGCAAAAATATTTGGGATTGGGCCTCATGATTGCAGGAGTTTTGTGCTTTAAGTGGAAATAAGAGAGACTGTTCCGCACAGCCGTTTTGGAAGCGGTCCTGCAAAATTTTCATACGGGCTTTCTTTTTCGCTCCGTTTTATGTATGGTAGAAGAAGGTGCACCGTTTATTTTTTAAAAAAAGGAGGTATTTCATGAATCCCATTCAAAAAGAGACGCTTTCCCTTTCCTTTCCCGGGAAAACGCCTCTTTCACACATAGTCGCGCTTCAATTTTCAGATGTGCACATTGGCCCAGGTTTTTCTCCGCACGCATTGGAGGAAGCCGTTCGGCAGATGCGGCAGGTTCATCCGGACCTTTACCTTTTTACGGGGGACTTAACTGGGCTGCGCCCCCTTGCGCGCTATGCATCGTTTGTGATCGAGCAGCTGCGTTCGTTGCAGGCACCGCTTGGAAAGTGGGCCGTCTGGGGGAATCATGACTGCTGCGACAGCCCGGAATTGTTTCCAGAAGTGATGCGCCGAAGCGGGTTTGTGCTTCTGGAAAATACATATGCGCGTTTGTGGCCCGGAGGGCCTGTTGTTGGCGGCGTAAAGGATGGAATCCACTCTAAACCGAACCTTCGCCTTTTTCAAAATGTACAAGCGCCTTTCCGGCTTCTGCTGCTGCACGAACCGGATCTGATCGATATGGCGCCTGCCAACAGTTTCGATCTGGCTTTGGCAGGTCACACGCACGGCGGGCAAATTTCCCTGCCGGTTATCGGCACTGTGGTTTTGCCGCGATATGGACGCCGCTATCCGGCGGGACTTTACAATGCGGCAGGCGGCAAACTGTACGTCAATAGGGGCCTTGGTACTTCGGACTTCCCGCTCAGGCTAGGGGTACCCGGGGAACTTACAGTCTTTCATTTGTGTATTCCGAGCGCCTAAGATAGGCGGTTTGCCCCGCTTGCAGCCTCTACGAAAGCATGGAATAGTGCCCGCGCGGAGGCGTCTACGGAGAATAAAAATTCCGGATGCCACTGTACGGCCACCAGAAAAGGCATCCCCTGTCCGCAGATGGCCTCAACCACGCCGTCTGGCGCAACGGCAGCGGCGCAAAGCCCAGGTGCAACCGTGCGGACCGCTTGGTGGTGCATGCTGTTTACCCATTGACGCTTTCCCATGCAGCGCTCTAAAATTGTCCCTGGCATCAATTCGACGGGATGGATGGGCATCGTGTAAGGTGGCTGCTGTTCATGCAAAGCAGATGCCGGCATTTGCACGGAGAGATCCTGCCACAGCGTCCCTCCAAGTGCGACGTTTAAAATTTGAATACCGCGGCAGATGCCGAAAACCGGTTTCTTCCGGCGAAGCACCGCTTTGAGCAGAGCACATTCCATGTGGTCACGCACAGGATCAATTCGCCGGCAGCCGGGAATCGGAAGCTCTCCATACAATGCCGGATGCGGGTCGGGGCCGCCGCTCAAAAGAAAACCATCTAGCCGTTCTGCAAATTGTTCCAGCTGCATGGAATCTTCCGTAAGTGGCAGCAATACGCCTTGTGCACCGCTGTGGGCCAGCGCGGAAAAGTAGTTGGGGTGCAGCTTAAGGATTCCGGAATCCGGATCCACCTGTGGGGTGATGCCGATGAGCGGCCGCATCGTTTTTCCTCCTTCTATTTAGGATATGGGCATTTTCAAAGATGTATCCGGTGTACTTTCAGAAGTCGGCTGTGTCGAAGTGCGCTGCTTTTGCCGCGGCTTTTTTAGAACCGGCGGCGTATCCACCAGGATAATGTCCTCGCCAATGATCCGAATTTCCGACCAGGGGATCACGCGGTCTTCTTCTCGTCCCAACAGGCCAAATAAGCGCAGACGGCCATAAAGGACAAGGGACAGGATTTTTGCCGTCGCCGTATCAACTTCCAAATCGCCCACCGTACCCAGTCTCGTACCGTCGCGGATATTGACCACTTCTTTACGGTGCAAATCGAACACCCGGCATTGCATGCCGTCACCTCCTTACCTTAACATGTATTCGTAAAGCGTTTGCCATATGCATAAAGCGCGGGCCTTTTATGAAGTCCTGCGGATTACGGCGCTGCGCAGTCCCATTTGCCGGCAGCGCAGGTTAGCGGTCTCTTTGTCCCAGTATACTAGGCCATTGGAGTCGTACGGATCGTTAAACCAGTATCCGGCGGCATCGTAACCGCATAAGACAAGACAATGCTCCCCACCGATCCATGTAAAGGAGGCGCCGCTGTCCTGCAGCGTCCAAGTCGTTCCCTGTGTGGGCGGTTTCATGTCAATGGTAGCCCACACCAGCACGGGTTCATTTTTGGGCAGATACGTTTTTGCAAGTGTGGGCAAAGGCGTTCCGGTGGTATCGTATGCTTGCAGCAGAGAGGGCAGAAAGGTATTTATCGTTTGGACTAAGACCGGCGGGTAACAGCCGTAACCTTGTTCGTCATGAGGATCTCCGACGAATGTATGGTCTGGATTTGGCCCAACGAGGGTATTCCCCACTTGTTTGAGCGGTTCCTGCGGGAGCCGCTCTAGAAATTTTTCCGAGCTGGCGGGAACGCCCCAGTAGTGCAGGAGCATCAAAGCACTGACGATCTCACAGCCGGTTGGAAGAAGATTTTCCTGGCTGATATAAGGAACTGTGAGCTGAATCATTGTCTGCTGTGAAGACATTTGCTGCGGCACCTCCGCTTCTGGTGGAATCGATGCTGCGCTCGTCAAGCCGATCGCGCTGAGGCTGCATAGAATGCCGGCTATCACATGGAGCATTCGTTTTTTAAAAGATTCTGCACGCCTCGCTTTTTGGTTTCGTGCGGCGTTTTTACATTCCTTTTTGTCCATCTTTTTTCCCTCCTATTATAGCATAGCAGGGCACTCTTTCAAACGATGTCGAATAAGAAATACATATGCTTTTCAAAAAATTTGTGAATCCTCTTAAAGGATGATTGCATTTGCAGCAATGAAGTGTTACACTAGACTGGAAAGGTCACATATGAAAGAACGAGGAGTGAAAAAGTTGAATATTTGGCATGATATTTCTCCCAAACGGATCCGCAACAATGATTTTGAGGCTGTCATTGAGATTTCCAAGGGCGGAAAGGCAAAGTATGAGTTAGACAAGGAAACCGGCATGCTTCGTTTGGATCGCGTGCTCTATACCTCTACGCATTACCCGAGCAACTACGGTTTCATTCCACGTACGCTTGCAAGTGATGGCGACCCGCTTGATGTGCTGGCATTGTGCAGCGAGGATATTCACCCGATGTCTTTGGTGCATTGCTATCCGATCGGTGTCATCGAGATGGTTGACAGCGGAGCGAAGGATGAAAAGATTATTGCAATCCCATTTCATGATCCTACTTACAACAGTTATCAGGATATCAGTGATCTTCCAAAACATATTTTTGATGAAATGAGTCACTTTTTCTCGGTCTATAAGGCGTTGGAAGGGAAAGAGACCAGTCTAGAAGGTATTGAAGGACACGAAAAGGCAATTCAGATCGTACAGGAAGCCATTGACCGGTATTTAGATCATTTTTGCAAATAAACGGTGATAAACAAAAATCTGACGGGTGAAAGCTTCATCCGTCAGATTTTCCGTATCTATACGCGGCAATGCGCTAGAGTTCCTTTTTGACTTTCTGTAAAGCGGCCTTTTCAAGCCGGGAGATTTGCGCTTGACTGATTCCGATTTCTTTTGCGACTTCCATCTGGGTTTTTCCCTGGAAAAAACGCAGGGAAAGGATGTGCTTTTCACGGTCGCTTAAATCGCGGATCGCCTGTTTGAGCGCGATTTCATCCAGCCAGTTCCGATCGTCGTTTCCGTCCCCTACCTGATCCATAACGTAAACGGTGTCGTTTCCATCGGAGAAAACCGGTTCATACAGGGAGATCGGCTCTACGATGGATTCCATGGCCAGCACAACTTCCTCGCGCGGGAGCTGCAATGTGTTGGCAATCTCGTCTGTCGTAGGTTCACGGTCGTGTTCCGCAAGAAATTTTTCCTTCATCTGCATGGCCTTGTAAGCGATATCCCGCAGGGAACGGGAGACGCGCATCGCGTTGTTGTCGCGCAGGTAACGGCGGATTTCCCCGATAATCATGGGGACACCATAGGTTGAAAATTTGACACCCTGGCTTGTGTCAAAATGATCGATGGCCTTCATCAAGCCGATGCATCCCACTTGAAACAGGTCGTCCAGATTTTCTCCTCGATTTGTAAAGCGCTGAATGACGCTGAGAACCAGACGGAGGTTTCCCTTGATGAGTTCTTCGCGCGCATGCGGATCTCCTTCTTTCATGCGCTTGAGCAGCTCCATTTTTTCTTTCTCTGTGAGGACTTTCAGGTTCGCAGTATTAACACCGCAAATTTCCACTTTATGATTTTGCATCCTGACACCTCCTGCAACTCCAGTATTGCCAATAAATTTGGCTGCTATGCAGAGTTGAAGTGGGCAGGGATTTATGTTATACTAGGCTTAGTTTTGCACACTAGAGAATTAGCTAAAGTTTTTTCTAAAAGGGGTTTTGCTTTGTGAAAAAAGGAAACGCTTTTTGGCGTCTTCTCCCCTATTTGTGCGCTTTCCTAGGGCTTCTTTTTCTGTATCGCTTTACATTTTTGCAGGCGGATGATTATACGTTTGCGGTTCAAGGGAGGTCCTTGGAGAGTCTGCTTTTTAACTATCTCTATTATTATCAATATGCCGGTTCCCGCATGGCAAATCTATTTGCGAGTGCGCTGCTGCAGGGGGGCGGATTATTTTTGTGGCGCCTTTTAACGCCGGCTGTCATCGAAGGAACCGCGATACTGCTTTCGTTTTATGTTGCCGGACCACAAAAGGGAGCGCTTTCTTTTCGTGATGTCAGTTTCACGTGTATTTGTGCGTTGTTTCCCGGTCTGATTCCCGCAGCTTTCCATGTGTTTGGGGACACGTTTTTATGGATGGACGGTTCGTGCAATTATTTATATCCGTTATTCTTTGCCTTGGTTGGTGCACTTCCTTTTTATTGCGCCCTGCGCGGCTGGACGCTCCCCCGCTTTTTCCGCGTTGCTGCACCGCCCTGTTTTGTCGCCGGTGCCCTTTTACATGAGCAGATGGCCGTTTTCCTGGCTGCTTTCAGTGCAGCGGTTCTGTTTTGCCTGCGCCGCCAGAAGCCGCAGAAACTTTTGGTCGTACTGACCGGCCTTTCCGTTTTGGTGCTCCTATTTACTTTGACTTGTCCGGGGTCCTATTACCGGCTTGGGGAAACGGTAGGAGCAGAGACCTCCCTACTCAAACAGGTCTTGTCCCATATAGCGTTTTACCTGTTTGCGTTGACAGGGGAATTTTGGATTTTTACGTTATTGAGCGGATTGTGCCCCTTTGTCCTTTTGCTTCGCATGAAACGGCGGCGGGATGTGCCGCTTCTGGTTTTCTTAGGAATTGGCATGGGATGGTCTTTTTTGGGCCAGTTATTTCCCGCTTTACGCCTTCCCGAAACACCTTTTTCCGGGGGGACGCCGCAAAATATTTGGGAAGGTTTTCTGACGATTTTTTGGATTGCCTATTTTGTGGCCGTTTTCCTTGCCTATCTTGTGTATGCGAAAAGGACGGCGAAAAAGGAATTTGCGGTCCTTACCTTTTCCTTATGGGCTTCTCAGGGGATTCCGGTGGTGCTCGGTTCCGCCGGTCGGGCTATGTATCCCTTTTTCCTTCTTTCGCTGTGTTTATTTTTGCGCACGGCGTGGGAACTGCGCGGCAAATGGGTGCCCTGGGCGTTTGTCGTGGGGGCCGTCTTCGCGTTAGGGATGCTCGGCCGTGCTTATTTGGTGAGTTCGCAGAACGCAGAGGCGTATGCACAGATTTTACAGCAGGTCACACAGGCAAAAGCAGGGGTTTCGCAGGTAGTGGTGTTTGATCCCGCTCAATTTGATGACACCTATACGTATTGGCGTGCTTTTTTCGCGCCCTATGAACGGTATATACGCGCGTATTTTTCGCTGCCGGATACTGTGGAACTGCAGTTTTTGCCCGGAAAGGAGACAATGTCATGACGGTTTCCGTTCCCCCTTCTGTCGAGGCGCTATTGGAAGCCTTGCAGAACGCGGGCTTTCGTGCGTGTCCGGTTGGAGGCTGCGTGCGCGATTCTTTGTTGGGCAAAGTCCCGCACGATTGGGACGTTGCAACAAGTGCGAAGCCTCAGGAAGTGGAGGCGGCTCTTCCGGGCTTTTCCTGCATAGAAACCGGGATTCGCCACGGCACCGTGACCGTACTATCACAGGGACATCCCATTGAGGTGACAACCTTTCGGATTGATGGCGTCTACTCCGACCACCGGCGTCCGGACCATGTGCAGTTTACAGACCAGCTTGCGTTGGATTTGCAGCGCCGGGATTTTACAATCAACGCCATGGCGTGGGAGCACGGGCAGGTTATCGATTTATTTGGCGGCAGAGCCGATCTGCAGGCAGGTGTCCTTCGCTGTGTCGGAGAACCGGAAGTGCGTTTTGAGGAGGATGGCCTGCGCATTTTGCGGGCGCTGCGTTTTGCAAGTGTGCTGGATTTTTGCATTGAAGAAAAAACCGCACAGGCCGTTCATCAGCAGCGGGACCTTTTGCGAAAAATTGCCGCAGAACGTCTTTACGCAGAGCTGCAAAAATTGTTGTGTGGGCCGGCGGTCGGACGTATTTTGCGTACATTTTCCGATGTTTTTTTTACGATGCTTCCGCAGCTTGCGCCGCTCGCCTCCTGTTTGCAGCATACACCGTATCACGACTGTGATGCGTGGGAACACACGGTGCGTGCGGTAGAGGAGGCCCCGCCAGATCCGCTTTTGCGCCTGACTATGCTGCTGCACGATGCAGGAAAGCCTGTCTGCCGCAGCACCGATGCAGATGGCATCGACCATTTTTATGGCCATGAAAAGGAAAGCGCAAAAATAGCACGGGAGATCGTTCGCTTTCTGCGCCTTCCTACAAAAGAAGCGCGGACCGTTATCCAGGCGGTAGAGCGGCACATGCTTCCGATGTCCCCTTCACGGCCGCTTTTACAGCGCCGTCTGCGCCAGTTTGGGCCGGATTTTTGCAAATTCCTGCTGCAGGTGCAGCGGGCAGATACGAAGGCCCAGCCTTCGCATCTCCATTTTCGTCTCGAGCAGATCGCAGAGAGTGAGGCGATCATAGACACTTTGCTGGAAGAGAATGCCTGCTTTTCTTTGTCACAGCTCGCCGTGCGCGGCGGAGATCTGCTCGCCTGTGGTCTTTCTGGCCCTGCCGTTGGAAAAGCACTCGACGCTTTGCTGCAAGCGGTTGTTGAGGGGAATTGCCCAAACGAGAAGCAAGCGCTTTTGTCTTTTTGGAAGACACATCTTTCCTCATAACAATTCCCGCTTTATGCGGTTTTTATAAATATACATTTTATTCCAAAAGTTGCCGAAAGAAAAAGGAGGTTTTCTTTTATGTTGGCATATGACGCTGTGTTTTATCAAATTTATCCGCTGGGGTTTTGCGATGCGCCCCAACAAAACGACGGCTGCACCGTGAATCGGATTCAAAAGGTTCTGGACTGGATTCCGCATATACAAAAGCTCGGTTGTGATGCGGTCTATTTTTCTCCTGTTTTTGACAGCGATGCACATGGCTACGATACGCGTGATTACCGCAAGATCGACTGCCGCCTGGGTACGAACGAAGACTTCGCTGTTGTCTGCAAGGCGTTGCACGAGGCGGGAATCCGTGTGGTGCTCGATGGCGTTTTCAATCATGTAGGCCGTGGATTCTGGGCGTTTCAGGACGTCCTGAAAAACCGGGAGCATTCGCCGTACCGCGATTGGTTTCATATCAATTTTGGAGGAAACAGCAACTATAACGACGGCCTTTGGTATGAGGGCTGGGAAGGCCACTATGAGCTTGTGCGTTTGAATCTGCGCAATCCGGAAGTTGTGTCGCATTTATTTTCCTGCATTTCGCAGTGGGTGGAGGAATTCGATATCGACGGGCTGCGTCTGGACGTCGCCTATTTACTCGACCGTGATTTTCTAAAGCAGTTGCGCCAGTTTACCCAGACGCTGAAACCGGACTTTTTCCTGGTCGGCGAGGTCCTCGGCGGCGACTACAATATGACGATGAACGACGAGATGTGCCACAGCGTTACGAATTACGAATGCTACAAAGGGCTTTATTCCAGCTTCAATAGTCTCAATATGTTTGAGATTGTCCATTCCCTGCTGCGCCAGTTTGGCCCTGAACAGTGGGCGCTCTACCGCGGCAAGCATCCGCTTTCTTTTGTCGATAACCATGATGTTACGCGCGTGGCTTCCATTTTGCAGAATCCGGAACATTTGCCGCTGATTTATGCACTTCTATTTGGCATGCCGGGCATCCCCTGCATTTACTATGGAAGCGAGTGGGGAGCAACCGGGAAAAAGGAAGCAGGGGACCCGGCTCTGCGTCCCAGCTTTGAAGAACCGCTCTGGACGCCGCTGACCGACTGGATCTCTCACTGTGCGGCGGCACATAAGGAAAGTGATGCGCTGCGCAATGGTACCTTCCGTTCCATCGTGCTGCAAAATAAATATTGCATTTTGGAGCGGAAATCCGAAACCGATCGCGTTCTGATTGCCATCAATGCCGGAGATGCACCGGTACATATCGACTTCAATGCAGAAGCCGGCCGTGCGCGGGATTTGATTACAGGGGAAGTCCATGATTTCGGCGGCGGGACAGATCTTCCTCCCTATTACGCGGCTTTGTGGCAGATTTTCTAAAAAGTATATTTCCAATTTATAAACCAAAAGAAAACGGCGCCTTCTTGACAGAAGACGCCGTTTCTTTTGGCCTTTGTGCTTTTTTCGCTTCCATTTTTATAGCAAATGATAGACCGGACGCTCCCCGCCAAAGAGCAGCCAATGGGCAGTGTCAAAGAGGAGAATGGCGAAAAGAGCAAGCCAATACCAAATAAATGAGGAAAATAAAGAAATCTGCCCCATTAAATTATAGGGCTCTTTCGAATAATCCCAGACATGTAGATGAAGAAGTAAGTTTAAAACGCAGCCAATCAGGAATTCCCCCGCGGTGATCGTCAGTCCTCCTATGACGACTTGACTGATTAAGGACCACCGGCACGGCGCTTTTCCGCGTTCCAGGCCGATCAGCAAAAACAAACTGCCCCCTGCCACAAACATCGTCCAGTGCGTAAATCCCTGCCAGAACGTTTCGAGCATGCAGTAGAGACCGCCGCCCATCAGCCACATGCCGGAATATTCCCAAATCTTTTCTGCGTTTGGATGAACCATATGCAGCTCCAGCTTGTTGGCAGAAATCATGACGCTCCTCCCATTTGTCCAGCATTTCTGCACATAGTATGGGCAAAAAGCAGGGCGCTATCACGGGAAAGTGAAACATACAGAAATTGGTGCGCCAAACAGCAAAGAAAGGCACCCGGCCATGTGGTGGTGCCGGATACCTTCCTTGAAAAGATGTATGCGCTTTCTTTTAGCGCAGATTGTTGTCATAGTGTGCGCGTTCACCGCCGATGTATTTGGGACGTGTACGGGCGCACAGCAGGATGGCTTCCCCAATATGGTCGATGGACAAGCGAACCGGCACAGCGACTTCCTTCAAGTGCATACCGATCAGCGTGCCGCCGATGTCCATGCCGCAGTCAGCACGGATATGCTCTACCGCAACGGGATTTTTAAAACGCACATACGCCGTGGTCGCGAACGAACCGCCCGCTTTTGGCTGCGGGACCGCATTGACCTGCTCATAGCCGAACTTTTCGGCTGCCTCGCGTTCCAGAATCAGTGCACGGTTGAGATGCTCGCAGCATTGCGCGGCTAGATAGATGCCGGCTTCCTGTGTCTGTGCGTAAATGCCGTCAAAAAGCGCAGCTGCCGTTTCCACTTGGCTGTCCGTGCCAATACGGCGGCCCCCGACTTCACTGGAGGAACAGCCCACGACCAAGAGGCCGCCGGCCGGTACTTTTGCAATTTCTAAGAGTTCCTTTGCCGCCTGCTGCGCCTGCAATTTCAATGCTTCCAAAGAATCTGCCATGATCTTAAGACCTCCCACCGAGAATTGATCCTTTTTCCCTATTATTATAGCACAAAACCCGATACACACCACATTAGAAGAAAAATTTTTACATGTTTCAATCAGAAAATTAGAACCTCTTGCAAAACCGGAAAGGGCCTCTGTCCTTTTGATCGTGATTATGGTATAATAGCATGTAAAAATTGCGAAAATAGGGGCGCTGCTTTTTGAATCGATATAAAAGTTTAATTAATAACACGATCATTTTCGCGATCGGTACATTTAGCTCCAAAATCCTGACAATCATTATGACCCGTTTTATTACGGGTGCTTTGTCCCAGTCCGATTTTTCGACGGCGACGACGCTGCAAGACGTCAGCAATATCCTGATTCCGTTTTTCTCTTTCCAAATCATTGATGCGATCACGCGGTTTGGACTGGACCGCCGCTATCGCAAGAGCGACGTCTTTTCGGTGAGCATTCTCGCGGTGTGCATTGGTTCAGCGATCATGTTCCTGATTTCCCCGCTTCTGGAGCGCATACCGTTCCTCTATTTTATTCAAGGGCGCAGCGGGATCGTGGCACTGTTTGTGTTTGCATCCTCTTTCCACAGCATCTGCAGCCAGTTCGTGCGTGCGCGCAATATGGTGAAGCTGTACACGTTCCAGGGCATTCTGACAACGGTGCTGACGGCCATCTTGACGTTGATTTTCCTGTATCCGATGAACCTGGGTGTGACGGGATATCTTTTGGGCATTATCGTACCGGATGCCCTTGTGGCGGTCTTTTTGTTCTGGACGGCAAACTTACACAAGTTTGTGCGCTTTAAAGGATTGAGCCGCCTGACTGCCGGTCAGATGATTCGGTATGCCATTCCGCTGATCCCAAATAAAGTTGCCTTTTGGATTACCAATACGTCGGACCGCATCATGGTGGTCAACCTCTGCGGACAGGCGGTCAACGGCGTCTTCTCCGCCGCTTATAAAATTCCGAATCTGATCTCTCTGGTCAGCGGTGTGTTTATGGACGCCTGGCAGATGTCTTCCATTACTGAGGAAAAGCATCGTGCGAGCTTCTTTACGACGGTATTCCGCGCGATGACGGCGCTTATTTTTACCGGAAGCGCGTGCATCATTCTGCTGTGCCAGCCGCTGATGGCCCTTTTAACAAGCAGCGACTATCATGAAGGCTGGGTCTATATCCCGCTGCTTGTCATTGCGACGTCGTTTTCCTGCCTTTGCAGCTTTGTGGGTACCGTCTATATGGTGGAAAAGCGCAGCATCAACAACATGGTCACATCTTTGATTACGGCCGGCCTGAACGTGGTGCTCAACTTCTTGTTGATTCCCCCATTTGGCCCGAACGGCGCGGCAATGGCAACGCTGCTTTCTTACATGATTCAATTTATTATCCGCATCATCGATACGCGCCGGTTTATCCGCATCAATTTCAGCCCGCTGCGGCTTTTGGCGGACTTCGTGATTGTTTTGGCGGAAAGCCTCTTAATGGTGCAGCAGGTGTTTTTGTGGCCGTTGTGGTGTGTACTGCTGACACTGTTGATCATTGCGATGAACGCAAAACTGCTTCTGCAGAGCGTGCGCAAAGTGCTGCCGAGCCGTATTGCGGCGAAGCTCCCGGGCATGAAACACCAGCATCCGGCCCCCGCCCGCCGCAATCAGAATCATCAGGATTCCGAAGCGCCTTCCCTGCCGCCGGAAAAGCCCACGAGGCCCAACCGCTATGCGGATTCCCGCTCCACACACCGTTATAAGAAATGATTTCATGATGCCTTAAAGCCGCTTTGGCGTCATCTTTTCATCGCATAAAAACCGGCCCGGTTCTCTGCACGCCCATGCAGAGAACCGGGCCGGTTTTTACAACCTTAAAAAAGAATTTTGGCGAAGAATCGTCAATTGCCGTCTTCAATGCTGATTTCATTGAAGCGATCGGTTAGATCTTTGACATCGAGGGCATCTTTCTGTGCGTCGGCGGCGTCAAGCACGACATGGCCGCGGTGCATCATCAAGAGACGATCTCCAAAGCCAATTGCGAATTTCAAATTATGGGTGACCATCAGGGTCGTAATTTGTTTTTCTTTTACGATGCGCTGCGTGAGCTCCATCACGGTTTCACTCGAACGCGGGTCAAGTGCAGCCGTGTGTTCGTCCAAAATCAGAAGATCGATTGGCGTCATCGTCGCAATCAACAACGCCAGCGCCTGCCGCTGCCCGCCAGAAAGGCTGCCAACGGAAACTTCCAATTTGTCTTCCAATCCAAGATGCAGCAGCGAGAGCTGCTCCTGGTAAAAGGCTGCACGTTTCCGGTTGACGCCAGGCCGCAAGCGGTAATGGCCCTGTTTTTGGTCTGCCAATGCCATGTTTTCGAGGATGGTCAGCTGCGGGCACGTGCCGGATGCAGGGTCCTGAAAGACACGGCCTAAAAACCGGCTGCGCTCGTATTCTCGCAGCTTGGTGATGTCTTTGCCTTGGACAAAAATCTTGCCTTCATCCGGTGAGAGGCTCCCGCATAGCAGATTGAGCATCGTCGTTTTGCCGGACCCGTTGCTGCCGACGACGCTTACAAAGCTGCCGCGTGCAATTTGCAGGTTGAAGTCCTGGAAGAGGACCACTTCATTCACCGAACCGGGATTGAAAATTTTATAGATGTGTTCCATCGAGACAATGGGCGTCTCAGATTTTGCTGCGGTTGATGACGGCATTGTGCTTCCTCCTTCCCGGATTTACGCGGGTCGCGACCAGCGCAATCACAAAGATAATAGACATCAAAAGCTTTAAATAGTTTGTGTCCAAGCCAATCTGCATGGCGATGGTCAGGCAGGCGCGATACAGGATCATGCCGATGACGACGGCCAGGGTCGGCTTCATGAGACGGATCCGTCCGAAGATTGCCGTGCCGATGATAACAGCGGCCAGCGCCATGACAACCATACCGGTGCCGGCGGTTACATCTGCGCTTTCCTTTTGTTGTGCCATGACACAGCCCGAAAGCGCCGTAAGGCCATTGCCAAACATCAGTCCCAAAATTTTCATATTGCCGGGGTCACGCCCTAAGGAAATGACAAACTGCGGGTTGCTGCCTGAGGCGCGTAGCAGAAGGCCGGACTGCGTTTTGAGAAAGAGATCGACCAAAATCTTGACGACAACGCAGACGATCAATGCCATCACAAGGCCGCTCCATTTCCCCAACCCCGTCTGCAAAAGGCCGCCAAGGCCGCTTGAGAAAATGGTAGGTAGATTTAAAAATGTCAAAATAGCTTTTTTCCCGGTGATCATCAGATTGACGCTGTAAAGAGCAGTCATCACCAAAATACCGGAAAGCAGATCCGTAATGTGCAGCTTGACATGCAGCAGTCCCGTTACACATCCGGCAGCCGCGCCGGCTGCAAACGAAGCCAGGCAGGCAATCCAAGGGTTTACCCCCACATTGATCAATGCCGCTGCGGTGCACATGCCCAGCGGAAATGAGCCATCCACTGTCAAGTCCGGAAAATCCAGAACTTTATACGTAATGTAGACACCAATTGCCATGATGCCGTAGATAAAGCCCTCACGCAGAACGATCTGCAGAAGGTTCATAAAAATGTCCAATACCTTCCCCTTGCTTTCAATTGAGAGTCTTTGCTTATTCGCTGTCCGCAGTCACGGCCTGTGCGTCCTGGAATGTTTCCGGAAGTGTCAGTCCGAGCTGTTCCATCACATCGGGATTGTAAACAGGTGTCCCGTCCTCAACGGTATAAACCGGTGTATCCGCTGGGGTAGCTTCCCCTTTTAGAATTTTGCCGGCGATCTTGCCGGTCTCTTCGCCGAGCGCCACAAAATCGATGCTGACGGACGCAAGGCAGCCATTTTTAACCTGCTCAATCTCGGAGCCAAATACCGGAATATTGGCCTCCTGGGCTGCCTGCAGCTCACTAGTCAGATTGTTGACGACGTTGTTGTCGGTAAAATTATTGAAGCAGTCTACGCCTTTGGCAGCCAGTGCCTGTGCGCCCGTTGCGACTTCGCTGGAGTTTGTGACGCCCTGTTCCACCACTTCAAACCCGTACTGCGGTGCCAATTCCTTGAAACGCTGCAGCACCGAGATGGAATTGCTTTCACTTGTCGTATACAATACGCCGATCTTTGTGGCGTCCGGAAGGAATGCGCGGATCATTTCCAGCTGCGATTCTAGCGGCAAAACATCACTCGAGCCCGTGCAGCTGGTGCCTGGCTGTTCCAAGCTATTGACAAGCTGGCTTGCGACAGGGTCATTCACTGCCGTAAAGACGACGGGCGTTCCATCTGCCTTTGTGGCTGCATAAGCGCTCACTGCGGCGGGTGTTGCAATGGCGCAGATCATATCGTATTGCTTTGCGGCCATTGTTTGTGCCTGCGTATCGGCAGTGGAAGCTTCGCCTTGTGCGTTTTGAAAATCAATCGTGAGGTTTTCCCCTTCAACAAAACCTTCGTCAGCCAGCCCTTTGAGCAGGCCTTCGTAGCAATTGTCGAGCGAAGCGTGTGTCGCATATTGGATCACGCCGATCGATTTGGAATCTGTCGCATTCCCTGAAGTATCCCCAGAAGAGGCACTGTCACATCCGGCAGCCAAAAGCGCCATGGCGGCAGCTAAAATACCTGCCAACGCTCGTTTGCACGATTTTTTCATGATAAAGACTCCCTTCAAGACCCATAAAATCGTCATTCGCAAAAGAAAAAGCCCTTGCCCCTGCAAAAAACAGGGACAAGAGCTTTGAAAACTCCTGCGGTACCACCCTTGATTGGTGTAAAAACACCCGCTCGCCCGCACACAAACATGCGCGTTTCCCATGATAACGGAGGAAATCCGTCTCCCCTACTTGCCTTTCGGCTTTGGGTTCGCCCTCGAAAGTCCATTCCACAAACGACCTCGGACCGCGCTCTCACCTGCCGCGGCTCTCTTTGCCGGAGTCCTGCCTGTGTACTCCTCTTTCTCTTAGGTTTGAGGATTCATTTTTTGTTATTATATACCCAGATCCAAGGCGTTGTCAAGAGAAACTTTTAAAAATCTTACATCATTCCGCGGACAATGTCTTCAGCGGCCGCCAATGCTTCGTCGAGTTTCGTCAGATCTTTTGCGCCCGCCATTGCGAAGTCGGCCTTGCCGCCGCCCTTGCCGCCTGCAATCTTGGCAACTTCGCGCACGATTTTGCCGGCGTTCAGGCCCTTGTCCTGTGCGTTTTTGCTGACGCTGACAGCAATGTTGGCTTTGCCATCGTGCGTGCCGATCAGGACCGCGACGAGGTTCGGTGCGTGTTCACGCAGCTTGTCGCAGACCGTGCGGAGCCCGTCCGGCGTCGTCGCCGAGAAGAGCGCCGTGATCACGCGCACACCGTTGACGAGTTTCGCATTTTCAAAGATACCGTGCGCCTGCACATCGGCCAGGCGCTCGCGGATAGCTGCCACAGCAGCGTCGCGGGCTTTCAGCTCTGCCATCAGCTGACTCGCCTTCTGCGGGACAGCCGCAATGGAATTGGCCTTTAAGGTGGCTGCCGCCGAGCCAAGTTCCGAAAGCATCTGGTCCATGTAAGCGAGCGAATTCAAGCCGGTCACAGCTGCAATACGGCGGACGCCTGCTGCTACGCTGCTTTCCGAAACAATTTTGAACAGGCCCAATTCACCGGTATTGTGCGCATGTGTGCCGCCGCAGAATTCACGGCTGAAGTCTCCAACACTGACCACACGGACGATGTCGCCGTACTTTTCCCCAAACAATGCCATTGCGCCGAGTTTTTTTGCTTCTTCAATCGGCATTTCTCGCACATCGACCGGCGTTGTGGAAAGGATGACCGTATTGACCAGGTGCTCGACTTGGTGCAGTTCCGTCTGCGAAAGTGCTTCAAAATGCGTAAAGTCGAAGCGCACTTCCTTTTCATTAACAAGCTGGCCGGCCTGTTCGACATGGTCGCCTAATACTTTCCGCAGCGCCGCCTGCAGCAAGTGCGCAGCCGTATGATTGCGCATGATCGCCTGGCGCCGTTCCCAATCCGGCTGCGTTTCCACAACATCGCCAACGCGGACGGTGCCGGCTTCTACGGTGCAGAGATGCAGGAAATTCTTGGCCTGGTTCTTTGTTGTGTCTTTCACCACCAGCATGCATTCATCGCCGGAAATAGAGCCGGTATCCCCCACCTGTCCGCCGCTTTCTGCGTAGAAAGTGGTCTTATCCAACACAAGGCCGATTTCTTCGCCTGCATCGGCACTCTCCACGCGCTCGTTGCCGCACAGGATGGCGAGAACTTTTGCCTGGGTAGTCTGTTCCGTATAGCCTAAAAATTCTGTTTCCGGCACATCGTCCAGCAAATTGCTTTCGCCGGCCCACGCATCAATGTCGGATTCCTTGCGGGCGTTGCGTGCGCGCTCTTTCTGCTGGCGCATAAGCTCCTGGAACGCCTCTTCATCGACCGAGAAGCCGCGTTCTGCCGCGATTTCCTTCGTCAGATCGATCGGGAAGCCGTACGTATCGCTGAGTTTAAACGCATCAGCGCCCTGAATCACCTTCCGGTCCGTCTTATCCATAATATTGTTGAGCAGGAGCATGCCCTGGTCGATGGTGCGGGCAAAGGAATCCTCTTCTACCGAGATCAGCTTCAAAATCAGATTTTTCTTTTCCTCCAGCTCCGGATAGGCCCCGGCGCTTTCGTGAATCGCCGTTTGAGCAATTTCCGACAGGAACGGGTGGTCGATCCCGAGTAAACGGCCGTGGCGCGCAGCGCGGCGCAGCAGGCGGCGCAGCACATAGCCGCGGCCTTCGTTAGAGGGCATGACGCCGTCCGCAATCATAAAGACCGTGGAGCGGATGTGGTCTGTGATCACGCGCAGGGAAATGTCGGCTTTTTCGTCTTTTCCGTACGTCACGTTTGCAACTTTGCAGATATGCTTCATGATATTTTGTACGGTGTCCACCAAAAAGAGGTTGTCGACATTTTGGACGATGCAGGCCAAACGCTCGAGGCCCATGCCCGTGTCGATATTGGGATGTTCCAGCGGCGGATAGTGGCCTTCGCCGTCACTGTTAAACTGCGAGAACACGACGTTCCAGAACTCGACGTAACGGTCGCAGTCACAGCCCGGGCCGCAGGTCGGTTTGCCGCAGCCGTGTTCGGGGCCGCGGTCAAAATAGATTTCCGAGCAGGGGCCGCATGCGCCGGGGCCATGCTCCCAGAAATTATCCTCTTTGCCCAGGCGAACGATGTGGCTCGGGTCTACGCCGACTTCTTTGGTCCAGATGTCGTAGGCTTCATCGTCGTCTAAATAAATGGTGACCCAGAGTTTATCAACCGGCATTTCCATCACTTTCGTGCAGAATTCCCATGCCCAGGCGGTTGCCTCATGCTTAAAGTAATCACCAAACGAGAAGTTGCCGAGCATTTCAAAGAAGGTGCCGTGGCGGTCGGTAATGCCAACGTTGTCAATGTCGCCGGTGCGGATGCACTTCTGGCATGTCGTCACACGTTTGCGCGGCGGCGTTACCTCCCCTGTAAAATACTTTTTCATTGGTGCCATGCCGCTGTTAATCAGCAGCAGGGAATTGTCGTCCTTCGGAATGAGCGAAAAACTTGGCAGGCGCAGATGGCCCTTGCTTTCAAAAAACTCCAGGAATTTTTCGCGGATTTCGTTGAGTCCCATCCATTGCATTGCGATTCATTCTCCATTTCTTCTATAAATTAAACTTCCAGATCAAACTTTACAACGTATACGCTTTTAAGAGTTTCAGCGTATTTTCGGCACCGTCTACATGAGAGCGTTCATAGCCGTGGGAGGCATAAACGCCGGCGCCAATCAGGCCGTGGCGCACGTCATAGCCGGCATGCAGCGTGGCCTCGACATCCGAACCGTAAAACGGATAGATATCTACCGCATAGGGGATCTGGTGCGCACGTGCGGCTTTGACGAGTGCTGTCACGACGGAATCGTCATAAGGGCCGCCGGAATCTTTTGCGCAAATCGAGACTTCATGCTCCGTGCAGCGGAGGCCGTCCCCGACGCAGCCCATATCGACACTGAGCACCTCCTCGACATCTTCCGGAACAGACGCAGACGCACCGTGGCCGACTTCTTCATAAACGGTGAAGTGCAGGTATACTTTGCGCTTCGGGGTTGTATGGGTATCCCGCAAAAATTTTGCATACGTCAGCAAAATGGCTGCGCTGAGTTTGTCGTCCAAGAAACGGCTCTTGATGTATCCGCTCGGGGTTACAACGGTCCGGGGCGAAAAGCAGACGAAATCACCGATTTCAATCCCAAGTTTGCGGGTTTCTTCTTCCGATTTCGTTCGTTCGTCGATGACGACTTCCATGTTTTGAAAAGTCCGGCGCGTTTCCGAATAATCCTTATTGACATGGACGGACGCGTTGTTTAACTGCAACGTGCCAGTATAGGTGCCGTCAAAGCGCGTGTAGATCACGCAGGTTTCCGTCTCACAATTTTCGGGCTGTAAGCCTCCAATGGGCGAAAGCACGAGACGGCCGTTTGCCTTAATCGAAGCGACGATTGCCCCGAGCGTATCGACGTGGGCCATTGCAAGCAGCGGATGCCCTTCGCCGCCCAGGCAGACACATACGCCGCCTTTACGGGTCTTTATGGGCTGATATCCCAGCGCCGTGAGCTCTTTCAGAAGATATTCGGCTGCGGCGTTGGTTTTTCCGGTGGGACTATCAATCGCACACAGCTTTTTCAGTTGTTCTACGCAATAGGTCATTTCCTCATTCATGCATCAAATCTCCCCTTTTCTGCAAAAAAAGAAGGCTCACCCGTCCGATATGGGACGAGAGAACCCGTGGTACCACCCAAATTGCGTCAAGAAGACGCCGCTTGATTCCTTTTAACGCAAGGCTACGCCGCACTCCTCGCGCGGAACTCCAGGTTGGCCGGCACATCCTGCAGCCGCCGGGCTTCCACCATCCCCGGCTCTCTGTACACTGCATCTAGGAAATGCCTTTTCCCCTTCTTCGTTTTTCGCAGATTGAATCATGCTTTGCAAACATAAACTATTATAAACGTGTCGGCAGGCTTTGTCAATCGATTTGCGTAGATAATTTCTCGGCGATTTCGCGAAAGACAGGGCCGCAGTCTTTTCCCCCGCTGGTTCCCCCTTCTTCCATGACGACCACAACGTAGCGCGGTGCGTTTACAGGGAAAAAGCCCGTATACCAGCAGATGTTTTCCTCCACACCGCCTTCCATGCGGCCGGTTTGAGCGGTGGCGGTTTTGGCGGCGGCAGATACTGAAGAAGGCTTTCCCGGCATACCGGTGCCGGATTGCACGCAATCCACCATATAGCTTGTTAAGAGCGCGGCAGTATTTTCAGACATGACCGGAATGGTGTCGGGGGAATTTGTGCTTTTAAAAGCGGCATCCGCGCGCGCCTGCGTTCCCAGAATCACAGATGGCGGTGTATAAAAGCCTTTGGAAGCGACGGCGTTGACCATGGCGGCAACCTGCAGCGGAGTTGCCGTCAGGGCGCCTTGCCCGAAGGAAAAGCTCGCAAGTTCCTGGCCGTTTTGCAGGGATTTTAACGTGGGCAGTGTGCCGGCGGAGCCGGAAAAAGAGGGAGCCAATGGAGTTTCCGTTCCAAAGCCGCACAAGCGCGCCTTTTGCAGGAATGCCGAAGCAGACAACGTTTGCGAAAGGTTGACAAAGTAGCAATTGCAAGACTGTGCGATGGCTTGCCGCATCGAGATTAGGCCGTGCGCCTCTCCCTCATAGCAGTGAAAGGTGCGTGCATCGAGCTGTTGTGTGCCGGTACAGCGATACGTTGTCTCCGGGTCCACGCCCGCCTCCAGCGCGGTGGCCGCACTGACGAGTTTAAACACAGAGCCGACATTATACGCCTGCAGGACACGGTCTACGAGGGGGCCGTCCGCCGCGTTTAAGGAGGCGGCAACATTTGTAGGGTCATACGTGGGGACTGAGGCCATAGCTAAAATTTGTGCGCTGCCTGCTTCCAATACGACAGCGGCACCTTTTTGTATATGGGTGTGCAGTGCGTTTTCTACGATGCTTTGTATGGATTGATCGAGTGTCAGCTGGACTTTCGCGGTCCCGCGCGCGTCTTCGGCATGGACTGCAGCGGTGCTGCCCGGCAGCAGATGCCCCAAGGCGTCGACGGTATAGGTGATTTCCGTTTTTCCCCCATTACGCTGCAAAAAGGAATCATAGGCCTTTTCAAGACCCGTCACGCCGTTGCCGCCGCCATCCAGATAGCCGAGCAGATGGACAGCCAGGGCGGGCCTGGAGGTTCGTTCCGTCTGTGGGACACATACGATGCCCTCGGCTTCGACCGGTTCGTCAAGGGAAAGCAAGAAGGGCTGTCCGGCCTCCAAAAGTTCCTGTACCTGCGCCATACGTTCGGCGGAAAGTACGCGCTGCAAGGCCGCTGCAGCTTGCGGGCCTGGCGCGATGGCCGCCATATACGTCGTTTTCCCGCCTGTCAGAGCTTTTCCGTTCCGATCATAAAAATTGCCGCGGCCGGACGGAATGGTCAGGGTATACGTTTGCTGCTGCGCGGCCGTTTCAGCGAGTGTATGATCTCCCAAGGCGAAAACAAACACACGGCAGGCACACAGTACCAGCAACGCAAGAATTGTCGAGAAAATCGCTACGATTCGTTTGCCCACAAAAAGCACCTCCGCTTAGAAGGTTTTTCCAAACGGAGGCGCTTTATACATCCTTATGATTCTTTTTTTACGCGCAGCAGTGCACCTGGCGCGATGGGGATATCCGTGTGTAACAGGACTCGCATCACGGGGTGATTGGCGACCTCGATGGGCTCGCCGTCCCCGTTTTCGATCCGTTCCATCGGTACCAGATACGGCGCCCGCCCGGGTTCCAAAACGTCGGCAACATCGCCGCGGAAAAAGCGGTTGCGCTGGGAAAGGACGGCAACGCCGTTGCGGTAGGATTCACACACCGCTACCACTTCATAGTCGCGCACATAACTGCCGCGGTCCACGCTTTGGCCGGGATGACCAAAATAGAAGCCGGTGCAATATTGGCGATGGCTGATCTTATCGAGTTCTTCCATTACCCATGGCGTCAGCGGATTGCCAGCCAGTGCGTCGTCAAGCGCGCGGCGGTAGGCATTTGTTACGGCAGCCGTATAGTAAGCGGATTTTGCACGGCCTTCAATCTTCAGGCTGTCAATGCCGGCGTGCAAAAGCTCTGGAATGTGGTCCGCCAGGCGCATGTCGCGGGCATTTAAAATATATGTGCCGCCGTCCGCTTCACCAATCGGGAAATACTGTCCGGGACGCGTTTCTTCGCACAATGCGTATTTCCAGCGGCATGGCTGCGCACAGTCACCGTGGTTGCCATCGCGGCCTGTAAAGTAATTGGAAAGCAGGCAGCGTCCGGAAAACGATACGCACATCGCACCGTGTACAAAGCACTCGATTTCAAGCGCTTTCGGCGTCTTTGCACGCAGCTCGGCAATCTCCTCCAGCGACATTTCGCGGGCCAAAACGACGCGCTTTGCACCCAGCTCATAGAGCCTGCGCGCGGCCGCATAGTTTACAACGCCCGTTTGGGTAGAAATGTGAATCTCTACGTTTGGCGCCACTTTTTGCGCAAGTGCCATCACGCCGAGGTCGGTCACAATAAAGGCATCGACGCCTGCGTCACGTGCCATGCGCAGGAAGGGTTCCATCGCATCCATATCGGCATTGCGAGGGAGAATATTGCAGGTTAGATAGACGCGCACGTCGTGTGCATGGGCATACTGTACGGCATCGCAAAGCTGCTGTGGATCAAAGTTTTGAGGCGCCGAGCGCATGCCAAACATGGACCCCGCCAGGTAAACCGCATCGGCACCAAACTGCACGGCGGCTTCCAGCCGCTCACGGTCCCCTGCCGGAGAAAGCAGCTCAGGCAGGTGGACGCGCGGATGTTCATACGTGGTTTTCATTGCAGTCCAGCAACCTCCAAATTGTATTCGTGCCCGGCCTGCGTCGTTGCATAGTACGCCTCGCCAGTCTCAGGATTGTGGCAGAAATAGAGATAGGAAGTGTCATTCGGATGCAGTGCTGCATCAATGGCATCCAAACCGGGATTGCAGATGGGGCCTGCGGGCAGCCCTTCGATGACATACGTATCGTAGCTGCTCTGGTACGTTTCCCGCTCCGCGGCCGGGACATCCGCCTGGGTGCGATACGGATAATAAATCGTCGAATCGCAGCCGAGCGTATAAATGCCGTATTCCGGACCATAATCCAAACGATTGTGCAGTACCGATGAGACATTGTACATGTCTTCCGTATCCGCCGCTTCTGCCTGGATCAAGGAAGCCAGCGTCAGAAGCTGGTCAAGCGTCATCCCTTGTTCGGCGGCTTCGTCGCGGATCTCTTGCGTAAACTGCTGGTTCGCGTTGTCCAGGAAAATCTGCAGGACATTCTGCGGGTCTTCATCTTCATAGAAGGTATAGGTATCCGGGAACAGATAGCCTTCCAATTGATAATAACGCCCTTCAAGGTCTGAAATCTCCGACACCATCGTATAGGTGCTGTTAAAGTCCGAGGTATTCAATTCCTGCAGGAAAGCATCTTCGCTGCTGATAACGCCCTCGTCATACAAAAGCTGTGCGATTTCAAGCGCATTACGGCCTTCCGGAATGGTAACCTGCACAACATCCTGGCGTGCATCATCCGAACGGAACAAATGGACAAGTTCCTCGAAATCGCTTTTCTGACTGAGCGTCCATGTCCCGTTATGGTAACGTCCATCTGCACCGCGGATATTGGAATATAGGCAGAAAAACTCTACATTGTCGATAATGCCGTTATTCTTTAAGATTTGGGCCACTTCACGCGTCGCAGTTCGGTTGTTTTCTTCGGCTTCCCGGCGCTGTGCGGCGTCTGTAATTGCAAGCAGATCACTCGGCGAAGTTTCCAATGCCGTGACACTTGACGGGATTTCAATGGTCACTTGAATGTCAGGACGATTGACAGCCAGCACGTCATTCATAATCCAGACAAGATACCGGCCAATCAAAAGGCCGATTAGCAGAACCATCGCCCACCACATCAGGCGAAAGATGCGCCGGTTTTTCTTGCGCTTTTGCCGGTTGCGCCGGGCATGATTCTTTTTGGTACGCTTTTCTTCGTCTTGCGCCTGCGCGGCCGGGGACGAAGATTGTAGTTCACGCATGCGGCACCTCCCGCTGGCCGGCGGCAGGCCGGCTGATCTTTCTGACATACTCTTCCGTTACCAAAAGGTCTACCGGCCGGTCAAAATATCCGTGCGGCAGATTCCACGGCACACAGCCCTTATAGCAGATGCCGACAGTTTGCCCTTCAAAACGGGAAAGAAAACGGTCGTAGTAGCCTTTTCCATATCCTAACCGGTATCCCTGTGCATCAAAGCAGAGGCCCGGAACGATGCAGAGGCCGTGACGCAAATCCCCCAGCTTTCGGCTTTTTTCGGGACTTGGCTCCAATACACCAAACATGCCGGGTGAAAGTTCTGCAAGCGAACGAATAAAATAAAATTCCATTTCCCTGGTTCCCGGCACGCAGCGCGGCACAGCCACTTGCTTATGCTGCGCGATCGCGTCTTGAATTAAATGAAGGGTATCCACTTCAATGGGCTTGCTGACATAGGTCAACAGCACGCTGTTGCGGCGATAAACGGACAGCTTTTGGACACGCCGGAGGATGGCGGCATCCATTTCCGCCTTGCGAACCGGGTCAAGGTTCTCACGGAAAGCGCGATACTGCCGGCGAAGTCCAATTTTCAGTTCTTTAATATTGCGTTTCACGGGCATTGGATGGCACTGCGGATTTGTGCCGCCTTTTCCGGACCGCACAGCACCGAAACGAGCTGCAGGCCGAAATCGATAGCGACGCCGGCTCCTTTTGCCGTTGTGATTTTCCCGCTTTGTACGACCGATGCATCCCCCAATGCACAGCCGAGCTCCGACTCAAACCCCGGATAGCAGACGGCGGTGTGGCCCTTTAAAATGCCCCAATGGCCAAGAACCGACGGCGCTGCACAGATTGCGCCCACATAGCCGCCTTGAGCAAGACAAGTATCGACCGCCTGATGGACGATTTCGGATGCTTCCAAATTGGTGGTGCCCGGCAGGCCACCCGGCAGCACGACCAGCTGGGCCGGTTCGGCTTGCAGATTCAGCTCTGTATCTGCGAGGTCGGCTACCGTACAGATGCCGTGTGAACCGGTTACCGTGCGTCCGCCGACGCCGACCGTTTGGACGTTCAGCCCTGCGCGCCGCATCAAATCGACGGGTGCAAACGCTTCTACCTCTTCAAAACCATTTGCTAAAAAGACATAAATCATTTTCGCACACTCCTTTTCTATTTTATGGCAAGCATTTCTTTACTGCGAGCTGGATGTCTGCATGAATGGCATCCGGCGAACGAAGCCGATTCTTTTCCATGCAGGGAACAATTGTCCAGTGCAGCTGTTTTGCCGCATACAGCGCTGCTTCCCGGCAGGCCGCTTGAAATGCCGTGTCCTTTTCGTGGATATCTTCCTGCGACGTGTCCCCGGCGTATCGGTTTTCTAAAAGTTTTTGAGAGACCTTTGGCGGTGTGTCCAGATACAATGTCATATCCGGGCGCGGCAACTCGCATTTTTGATATTCAAAATCTAATAACCATTCTATAAAGGCATCCCACTGCGTCCGGGGCAGCTTCGGAAGCTGATAAACGAGATTGGAGGTCGTATATCGGTCCGCTAGAATATAAGCGCCGCTTTCATAATCCGCCTTCCAAACCTGTTGGTAAGACGCAAAGCGGTCCACCGTATAAAAGGAAGCCGCCGCATAGGGGTTAACCTTTTGCGGATCACTTCCAAACGCGCCGGACAGATAAAGCTTTACCAGCGCGGAAGACGGCGATGTATAATCCGGAAACGAAACGTGACGCACGCGCAGGCCTTTGTTTTGCAGAAACGTATAGAAGAGCTGAGTCTGCGTCGCTTTGCCGCTGCCGTCGAGCCCCTCAAAAACAATCAGCTTTCCGGGCATGTCGCATCCTCCAGCGCCTGGTAATGTGCCCGCACTTCTGCGGCTTTGCCGCAGCTCATTTTTCCTTCCGGGCAAGCCCCGCGCAGACAGGCAGGACCGGCGTTGGCAAACAGGTTTGGTGCAACAGCTTTTACCAAGCGGAGCATCTGCTCGGCCACATCACGAATTTCCCATTGCGCACGGTTGCAGCAGCGGAGCGCAAAGAAATTGCGCAGGCTTCGTGCGTTCATGGTGCAGATCATCTTTGTCGTGCAGGCATTGGGCAGTACGAAACGCGCATCTTCAATTGCCTTTTTCTTTGCTTTGCGGGCAGCCTCCTTTTCGGAGAGGCCTTCCGCTAAAAACGCTTTTTTATGTTTTTCCTCTAAAAGAGAAGTCAGACGCTCGTAATGGCGCTGGTCTTCCTCCATGGCCTGTAAATATTCCTCTTTCGCTTCCGGAATGGCCTCAATCTCAGGAGGAAGCACGAACGAAAAATGATTTTCTTCGACATATCGCTGGCTTTGCACGCTGAAACTTGCCAGCCGGTGCCGCGTGATCTGCGCCAAGAGGGAGCGCGAAACACCTTCAATACCAAAGGTAAACGTAGCGTGTTCGATGGGGCTTTCATGTCCCAGCTGCGCCAGCATGTCCACAAAATGATCGATTTTCTCTGCCGTCATCCCCTGCTGCAGCGAATCAATCGTAGCCGGAGAATAGCACAGCTTTGCTGCGCAGGCGACCGTTTTTTGCGCGTCCTGCGTATATGTTAAAAGCACAACATGTGCCAACGGAAAAGCCCCCTTCAACCTGATGGATACCGCCGCAAAAGCGGCATTAAAATTTTCATTTTATTATAGCATACTTCCACAAGCGGATTCAACCTTTTGTTTTCGCCTTTGTATCCGACGTTTGCAGAAAAATAGACGGAACCTTTTTTCTCGAGAAGCCATAGTATGGAAGGCAAAAGGGCAGCGGCAGGCCTTTCCCGCGTGCCTGTACTGCTGCCGCAGTTTGCTTTTGATAGGGGGATGCAACATGGATGAAATGAAGGAAACGCTGCGCCGCGACGGCTTCAAGGAAGCGGTCTGCATCGATGCGCAGCGAGTCTATGATTCCTGTAGTGCGAAAGATTGCCTGGAAGACCTGCAGGTATGCTTTACGCAAGCAAAGCGCTCGATCATCGAGCGGTGCGTCAATGTGCGGCTGCGCAGTGTGGAAGTGTTGACGGTGTATTTAAATATGGAACCTGTTCCGTTTAACAAAGGGTTCTATTCCGTCGATATGACCTTTGTTTTTGATGTCTGCGTAGATGTGTATACGGCGCCTGCTTCCTGCCCGATCGTGGTCGATGGGATCGCGCTGTTTACCAAAAAAGCGATCTTATTTGGCAGCGACGGCAACGTCAAACGGTTTACCAGCACAGACACAGAATGCAGCAATTCGCCGGACGCCAATGTCGGAAAGAGTCTGCCCAAAGCGGTCTGCCAGGTAGCGGATCCCGTAGGGCTCTCTGCACGGGTTTGCGATACACGTCCCGGCTGCTGCCCTGGTTATCAGATTCCGGATGATATCTGTGAACGGTTCGGCGGCGATTTTGACACAGAGTGCAGCCGCAGTATTTTCGTGACAATTGGGCTGTTTTCCATTGTACAAATCGTCCGCAACGTACAAATGCTGATTCCGGCCTACGATTTCTGCATTCCGGCAAAGGAATGCACGCCCGCAAGCGACAATCCTTGTGAAATGTTCCGCCGCATTGATTTCCCAACCGACTCCTTTTTCCCGCCTAAAGCGGGAGATTCCGGCAGCAGCGGCGGCTGCGGCTGCTGCGGTCAGCCCGCTCCCTGCGCCGAATAAGCAAAACCGGCAGGTGCTTTTAGGCATCTGTCGGTTTTTTGTTTCCTTATGTGCGTTTTAGGCGGGCGAAGTTTTCCATGATTTTCTTTGTGCCCTTTGTATCAAATGCAATTTCCAGAAGATGGTCGTTTCCCATTGGGGTGACGCTCAGAACGGTCCCTGCACCGAATGCCTTATGAAGGACACGGTCGCCAGGGCGGAACACCTCCGTTACGGTATCGTGATGGCTTGGGCCGAAATTGCGGGCGGCCTCCATAGAGATCGCGCGCGCTTCACGGGAAGAAACGGGCAGGTTCATTCCGGGCTCCGGCTGTTTCCAATCGCGTGCGCGGCTTTTTTCCATCAATTCCTCCGGAATTTCCTCAAGAAAACGGCTTGGACGGTTGCGGTTGGTTGTGCCAAAAATCGTGCGGTGCTGCGCGTTGAGCAGATACAGCTGTTCCTTTGCCCGGGTAATGGCGACATATGCCAAACGGCGTTCTTCCTCCATCTGGTCCTCGTTGTAGATTGCCTGTACACTGGGGAAAATGCCGTCTTCAAAGCCTGGTAGGAAGACAACCGGAAATTCCAGGCCCTTTGCAGAATGCATCGTCATCATCACGACTGCGTCGGTTTCGGCGTTATAGTTGTCGATATCCGTCAGCAAGCTGACTTCTTCCAAAAAGCCCTGTAAGGAGGCGTCTTCACCGTTTTCCTGCTGGTACTGTGCGAGGTTCGAGCCGAGCTGTTGGAGGTTGGCAATGCGGTCCTGCACTTCCTCATTTGCCGGAGAGCCCAGACTTGCGATATATCCGGTCTTTTCGAGAACCTCTTCGAACAACGCTTTAAGCGAAACTTCCGGGTCTTCACTATCGAGGGTCAAATCCTGGATAATCTTCGCAAATTGCAAAAGCTTCTGGGCTGTCCGCTTGAGAGGCTCGAATTCATCGGCATGCGAAATCACATAAAACAGGCTTTCTCCAATCTGGTTTGCAATTTCGGAAGCCACCGCAATCGTCTTGTCTCCGATGCTGCGCTTTGGCTGGTTGATGATCCGGCGCAGGCGCATTTCATCGTTTGGGTTATTGAGTACGCTTAAATAGGCGATCAGGTCGCGGATTTCCCGGCGCTCATAAAAGCGCAGGCCGCCGATAATTCGATAAGGGATACCGGCCTTTGCAAAGTGGCGTTCGAGTGCGCTTGACTGCGTGTTCATGCGGTATAGGATCGCATAATCGCGGAAATTGCGTCCGTTGGATTCTTTCGTGTCCAATACGCTTTGCACGATGTACTCTGCTTCGTCTTGTTCGCTGAGGGCCGTGTGGACCTGAATCTTTTCCCCCTGCGGATTCTGCGTCCAAAGCGTCTTCCCTTTTCGGGAGGTGTTATGTGCAATGACCGCGTTGGCGGCGTCGAGAATCGTCTTCGTTGAGCGGTAATTCTGTTCAAGGCGGATGACCTTGGTGTGCGGGAAGGTGGATTCAAAATTCAAAATATTTTCAATCGTTGCGCCGCGGAATTGATAGATGCTTTGATCGTCATCACCCACTACGCATAGATTTCCGGATTTTTCGGCGAGGAGTTTGACCAGCATATACTGCGCATGGTTCGTATCCTGGTACTCGTCCACCATGATGTAGCGGAACTTATTCTGGAAATATTCCAAAACGTCCTGGTTTTCCTGAAACAGGCGGACCGCGTTGACGATCAAATCGTCAAAATCCATGGCGTCGGCCTCTTTTAGGTGGCTTTGATAGAGCGCATAAGCCTTTGCAATCAGGAGCAGGCGATGATCCTGCCCAGCCTGTTTTTCATATTCTGCGGGCCCGATCAGGCTGTCCTTCGCGTGGGAGACAGCGTTCAGAACCGATTTATGGGACAGGACTTTTTCGTCGATGTCCAGTGCTTTCAGGCAGTTCTTCATCAGGCGTTTGGCATCATCCGCATCGTAGATGGTAAAGTGCGAGCTGTAGCCTAGCCGATCGCCGTACTGCCGCAGAAAACGCGCGCAGGCGGAATGGAAGGTGCTGGCCCAAATGTCGTTGCCCGCTTGTCCCAATAAGGAAACCAGGCGCTGCTTGAGTTCGCCGGCTGCTTTGTTGGTAAAGGTAATGGCGAGAATTTGCCACGGCCTGCAGGGATGGTACGACATATGGGCACGAACGGTTTGGAAAAGTTCTGCCGTGCCCGCAAGGTAGCTGCGCATCGCATCAAGGTCTTCCGGCGTCAGCTGGGATGCGGGGGTTTCCTGTGCGTATGCGTCGCCAAATTGAATGAGGTTCGCAATGCGGTTGACAATGACCGTTGTCTTTCCGCTGCCGGCGCCTGCCAAAACCAATAAGGGGCCTTCCACTGAAAAGACCGCCTCTTTTTGGGGTTCATTCATGCGGGCAAAGATTTTTTCCATTACCCTTTGCTTCAACTGTTGTACCGTTTCTTGCAAACGATTCACCTTCCATCTTGCGGGATAGCCGGACAAACATCCGGCAAGCAAACGCCCGCACAAAGTGCGGGCATTGCGGGTTTATAAAATATTTAAGAGGACACCAGCTGCCACGGCAGAACCGATGACGCCGGATACATTCGGACCCATTGCGTGCATCAACAGGAAGTTGCCGGGATTTTCCGCCTGGCCAACTTTTTGCGAAACACGCGCTGCCATGGGGACCGCGGAGACGCCGGCAGAACCGATCAGCGGATTTACTTTGCCGCCGCTTACCTTGCACATGACCTTTCCAAGCAGGACACCGCCGGCTGTACCGATTGCGAACGCGGCTAAGCCAAGCAGGATAATCTTGATCGTGCCTGCGCTTAGGAAAACTTCTCCCGTTGCCGTTGCGCCGACCGTCATGCCCAAGCAAATCGTGATGATATTCATCAATTCGTTCTGAGCCGTATTCGAAAGACGGCTGACCACGCCGCTTTCCCGCATCAGGTTGCCAAGCATCAGCATGCCGATCAGCGGGGCAGCATCCGGCAGAAGCAGGGAAACCAATACTGTCACGATGACCGGGAACAGGATCTTTTCCAGCTTCGAAACCGGCCGCAGCTGTTCCATGACAATGCTGCGTTCCTTTTTGGTAGTCAGCAGCTTCATAATGGGCGGCTGAATAACGGGCACGAGTGCCATATACGAATAGGCCGCTACGGCGATCGGCCCCAACAATTCCGGAGCCAGCCGGCTCGTCACATAAATCGCCGTCGGACCGTCCGCGCCGCCGATGATGCCAATTGCACCGGATTGCTGCGGCGTAAATCCCAACGCCAATGCGCCCAAAAACGTCAGGAAAATGCCGAGCTGTGCCGCCGCTCCGAGCAAAAAGCTGGATGGGCGTGCAATCAAGGGCCCGAAATCCGTCATGGCACCGACCCCTAAGAAAATCAGCGGCGGATAAATTCCTAGTTTTACCCCTTGATAGAGGTAATAGAATAAACCGCCGTTTGCCGTTTCGGTCGGCTCTGCCATGATGGCCGGGTAGACATTGACAAGCAGCATGCCAAAGGCAATCGGGAGCAGCAAAAGCGGCTCAAACTGACGTGCAATTGCCAGATACAGCAGTACACAAGCAATCCCTATCATGACGTAATTGCGCCAATCACTCGACAGGAAGCCGGACTCCTGAATAATTCCGACTACTGCATTTACAAAACCTTCAATCACTTCCGTTACCGCCTCTCTGCAATTAGAATCCAATTAAAAGGGACGTGTATTCGCGAAAACACCTGCCTGGCCCCAGGCGGAACGTCCTTGTGCATGGGGAATCCGGCGCACAGATACGACCGTGGCCCCCTCCCCCATGACGCTGTACACGGCAGCACTGATAGCTGCCACGACTTCACCGGGAATGCCCGCTTCTACAGCGGGAGCCGGTTTTGTGTTTGTCTGCGCAGCGGGGACAGCTGGCGGCTGCGAAAGCGCCGCAAGCTTTTCCTGCTGCTTTTGGCGGTGCGCTTCCTGTACGCCGTGGACCACCGATCCATAAATTTTGATGATCAGGATTAACGCGATCAACGCCACAAATACAATGACGAGTCCCGTAACCAGGACGACGACGGCGAGTTCGCCAGTGCTCATTCCTTCCATGTGAAAATCATCCTCCGTTTTTACATTCTCCACAAGCCACGGTGCAAGAAAAGGCGCAAATTCTGCTCCGTTGCCCAATAATGATTTCATTATACCGGATTCAGAGAAAAAATTCAAACCTTTTTATCGACTTTTCAAAAAAATCGTTACGATTTACACGGCCTTTCATTGCGTGCGGCAGGTGTTTCCGCTATAATTGCAAAAGAAATGGATTTTACAGGGGGTGGAACAATGCACGATGGATTTCGCCGTTCCTATAAAGGGGACAGTTATAACCTGGGCCTTGCGGTGTACAGCTGCGGTATCCAGCGCTGCGGCCCGCGGCATGCGTGGGGGCCTGCAATTCGCGACCATTATTTGATTCATTATATCATTAGCGGGAAAGGCCGTTTTACGACGGCCGGACAGACCTGGACGCTGCAGCACAATGACGCTTTTTTGGTGACGCCGAATCAAATTGCAAGCTACGAAGCCGACGCGGAGGATCCCTGGCAGTACGCCTGGGTCGGCTTTAACGGCAGCGATGCCAGTCGTTTGCTGCATCAAACCGGCCTTTTGAATCGGGAACCGGTCTTTTCCTGCCCTGCTCAAAACCAGTATCAGGAATTATTAAGCCAGATCATTGCCGTTTCCGGAACTACCGCCGCTGCGGAGGCGCGTATGGAAAGCGGCCTTCTGCAGTTTTTGGCCGCTTTAATGGACAATTTCGGGGAGGCGGCCCCGCAGAGTGATACGGGTTACAGCTACGTGCAAAAGGCCATTCGTTTTATTGACCGCAATTATTCAAGCAAGATCGATATCGAACAAATTGCCCAAAGCGCAGGCATTTCCCGCAGCCATCTTTACAGGCTGTTTATGGAATACATCAATCTGCCGCCCAATGTCTATTTGACGCGTTATCGGATTCAAAAGGCGGCCGCTTTCTTGAAGGAGGAAGGTTTGAGTGTCGGTGAAGCGGCATATTCTGCAGGTTTTTCGGATCCGCTTTACTTTTCCCGCGTTTTTAAAAAATATATAGGGGTGCCGCCCAGCAAATTCTGCGAACGGTGCAATGCATCTGCTTCACTCAATGCGTCGGCGTCCGCTCCTGCCCCGTCCCGAGAAGAGAAACGTCCACCTGTACACGATAAGACGCCAGACTGAGATTTCCCTCAAAGGCCGTGTGATGCTCTTTCCAATAGGCGGGATCTGCCAGCAAGAGGCGCCGGGTCAGAGAAAAGACATCGGCGTTTTTTTCAATGCACTGGGAAAGTGCATGACTGGTCTCTTGCAGGATCTGTTGCTTCCAGGCCTGCAAAATGGCGCCGTATGCTTCGGGGCCAGGAGAAATCTGCTGCAGGTCATCCATGGCTGAAATCGATGCGGTGCCTTTGACCGTAAAAAGGAAAGAAAGTGCATCCCCCCGGGCTTCGATTCGGACAGAGGTCCGCAGATTTTCGGCGTCCAGGGAAACGGTTCCAAGACCTTCTACGGGTACCGCATAGACGCTGCGCATTACCTTTTCCATTAACGTTAGGGCGCCGCGCGCGTCTTCCCCGAGCAGGCTTCCGACTAAAAAACTTTTATGGAAGCAGGCCATCCCAAGCGCTTCCCATTTTCCATCGGATTCTCCGATCAGCGGCAGATACGGGGATCCCTGCCCCGCAAGCTGATTGCTGAAATCGAGCAGCGTCACGGTCGGAATCTTCCCGTTTGCGTTTCCGCTTTCAATCAAATCGACCATCGATTGTGCCGAAAGAGTCTGCCCTTGTTCCTGTAATGTCAGGAGGGCATTGGCCTCCCCTTTTGCCTGCGCAACACTGATCTGTGCGTTGAGTCCGGATGCACGCACAAAGAAATCCAGTACATGGTTTAAGCCGCGGCGGGCACAGGTTTCACCGAACAGTAAAAGCATATGATGGCTAAACAGCGGCTCTTTTCCGCTTTTCAGTGTGAGATTATTAAAGGCGTCGCGAACGGAACGGCCTTGTGCTGTCAAGACTTCCGTGCTCTCCCCGGCACCCTCTTCGACTTGCGTTGCCTGTACGGTGATTTGATAGCTGTTTCCCTTCCAGTCTACGCCAATTCCCTGTAAGAGCAAGCGCCGTTTTAATAAAATTCCGGTTTCTCCACAGGCGGTCAGTGGAATACAGAATAGACAAATCAAAAGCAGTACAGCGAGAAACGATTTACCCCTCTGTTTTCTCATCGGCTTTTCCTTCCTTCCATTTACGAACGCCTAAAAGGAGCCAAGGAATCCCTGCGGCGCCTATAAAGCTGAGGATACAGATTCCTACAAGATCCAATAGCATTTGTTTGAATTCTGCGTTGTGGAACACAACCTGCGACAGTAAAAGCAAAGCTCCGCCTGCAAGCAGGATGACCAGATACTTGCCGCGGGAAGTAAAGAATCCGATGCATCGCTGGATTAAGCATAAATCGAGTGACAGCTTTAAAAATAGTCCGCACATCCATGCAACCACAAACAACATGTCCATTCTCTCAAAGAAGCTCAAGCGGGCCATGGAGGCAGCCGTATACAGCGGGAACAGCTGGTTGTGCAGATAATCTCCACAGGAAGCGACGGCAACCAAAATTAGCAGGGCCATGAATAAAGCGGTCAGCAGGTTCCATAGGACAAAACCGCGCTGCACCTTTCCGCGCACGGCTGGCAGAACGAGGGCGAGCAGCGGCAGCTGGGTTCCAAAACTGAAGAATACAAGACAACCCTGCACGGTTTGCCGCGCGCCGTCGATAAACAGCGGCTGGAAATGCAAAAAGTCTGCCTGTACAAGCAGGCCGCTGAACAGGAGGCCCGTTCCCGCGAGCACAAGGACCATCAAGAAGACGCCGGCACGCGCGGAGGCTTCCAGGCCCAGCGTGGCTGCGTAGCAGGCGGCAATTACGGTGATGAGGCTTAACACCCACGGCACCGAGTGCGGCTCAATGACGTTTGCCATGAGTACTTGAAACAAGGAAAGATAAATGCCGTCCATAAACAGCAGATAGGCGCCGTAGTAGAGGGCTACCCCTTTCCCTTTTTTACCCAGCAAATGCACCGACCATTCCGGTATGCTCATCGTTTGATCCGCACGGTAAAGCAGAAACAGCGGTAAACTGAAGAGCAGATTGAGTCCGGCGGCCAAAAGGCAGGAGACGGTGTTGTCTAAAAAATCGTTTCCCCCTGTAAAGGAACCGTTTATAAACAGCACCATCAACACCTGGATGGAAAACAAAAGCGCATATAGTTGAAACGCCGTGATCTGTCCCTTTTTACCTTTCATTCGCATCCACCACTTCCGAACCCGGCAAGTCCTGTACACGGGCGTTGTGCTGCAGCAGTTTGCGCCACGGTGCACGGACAAATACATCCAGCAGGCCCTGTGGATACGTGGGAGAGACTGGTGCGGCAAATGGAACGTCAAAGGCCATTTGGGCACAGACGTTAATCAGAATCACCAGTGCGCCGAGCAGAAGGCCCCAGAAACCCGTCAGGCCGCTTAACAGGGTCAAGACTACGCGGCTGACGGCGATTTGTTCGTATAATTTTGGCGCAACATAGGAAGAAATTGCCGCCAGCGCCACCACCATGACCGTTGGGGCTCCGACCAATCCGGAACTGATGGCTGCGTCCCCAACTACAAGTGCGCCAACGATCGATACGGCCTGGCTTAAAAGTTTTGGAACCCGCAGTCCTGCCTCCCGCATGATTTCATAGATTAAGATCATGAGCAGCACTTCGGCGGTGATGGGAAAGGGCGTGGCCGCTTCCGCTTGCGCAATTTTTAAGAGAAGCGCCTGCGGCAGAAATTCGGGGTGATAGGTTGTGATGGCCACATAAATGCCCGGTAAAAATAGTGCAATCGTGAATGCGATATATTTCAGCCAGCGTATAAACGTTGCATAAAAGGGACGTGCCGCATAGTCGTCGCTGGTTTGAAAATTTTCAATGAATAGATGCGGCATCACGACCGCCAGCGGTGTGCCGTCGATGAGCAGGGCCACGCGCCCTTCTGCCAATTTCCCGCAAACCGTGTCGGGGCGCTCTGAATATCCGGTCCCGCTGAACAGAAACCGATGCGAATTGTGGAGCAGATAGGCGTCCAAATATCCCGCACTCAACAGAATTTTGAGGTTCACTTTTTTGAGGTTTTGTCGGATCTTTCGCAAAATCTCCGGGGAAGCTTCGCTTCGAAGATACGCCAACGCCACCTGCGTGCGGCTCGAAGAACCGATCGATAGGCGCTCAAAAGTCAGATCCGGCGTTTTCAACCGCCGGCGCAGCAAAGACATATTTTGGTTGAGCGGTTCGACAAACCCTTCGCGGGAACCAAACTGCATGCTTTCATTTTGCGGGTCGGAAACGCCTCGCGCTACAAACCCCTGTACGCCAAAAGCAAGGCAGCGCGCACAGCCGTCTAAAAAGAACAATGCGAACCCGCTCATCAGTTTTTCCATTGCTTTCTTATTTTCGGTCAGGCACTCCTGGTCTACGGTCGCGAGTGCGTTGTTCATGAGATATGAAAATTTTTCTTCCGGTTCTTTCTGGACGAGCTGTGCGTTTAAGATTGGCTGTAAAACCGCTTCTGCCACCAGCTTTTTATCCACCATACCTTCTAGGACCAGCGTTGCAGCCGGTGTCCCCGTGACTGCAAACGTGCGGATGACAAGGTCGGCACTGTTTCCGAAGGCCCGGCGGTACGCGGCCAGATTTTGTGATAAAGACCGTTCCAAAGCATGCCACCTCCTGCACAGAGCATGCCCGGCCCGGTCTGATTTATGCGTTCGGGTTCTTCCGATATGGCGCATACGCAAAGAAAAGTCGTTTGGGTTTTGCATTTCTTTGCAATATGTTATAATGAGATACAAAGGGAGGGTTTCCCATGACCAACACCAAGCTGCCCCATGACCACGGGCAGAGTATTGAAAAAGAGCTGGAGTGTATGCCCAGCGTCGAGAATTTTCAAACGGTCGCTGATATTTTCAAGCTGTTGGATGATGGCAGCCGTCTGCGCATTTTCTGGCTCTTATGCCACTGCGAAGAATGCGTCATCAATTTGTCTGCGATGATGAGCATGAGCAGCCCGGCCGTGTCCCATCACCTTCGGCAGCTCAAGGCGGGCGGTTTAATCGTCAGCCGCCGGGAGGGCAAGGAAGTCTATTATAAGGCTGCGGACACGGATCAGGCGCAGCTGCTGCACCATGTGCTGGAGCACTTAATGAAGATTGCCTGCCCTACGTCAGACTTTGCCGCCATGGATCATTTGGTGGATTGAAGAAGGACTCTTTCATCAAAAAACGCCTCTTTGGCAGGGATGCTCTGCCGAAGAGGCGCTTTTTCAGTTTCTAAACCTTTTTCTCTGATTACGAGATGGATTTTCCAAGTGCATAGGCTTTTTGCAGTTCGGGCTTTCCCTGAATGTCGCCGACATCCGCGTTCCCTCCAGCCAGGACATGGCCAAGGTTCTTCCAGCGCAGGTGCTCCATCAGGTGATCATAATAAAGCAATACATCTTCAAAGCCGTGGCCCTCAGCCGCCATCAGCAGGACACCGGACCGATCGTTTCCACGTAAAAGATTGCCGTCGCCTTCTTCTAAAGCAAACAATCGGTCGATTGCGGTGCGGATCTGTCCGCTCATATTCCAATAATACAGTGGGGTGGCAAGTACGACGACGTCGCTTTCCTTCACTGCCGGATAAATCTTATCCATATCATCCTTTTGTACGCACGGGCACGCTTGGCTGCTGTGTCCGCCGAAGCAGCCCTTGCAGCCGTGGATGTTCATGCCGTCGAGGAAAAACGTGGTGACAGTGTTGCCGGCACTTTCCGCTCCCTCCGTAAAGGCTTTGATGAGGGCTGAAGTGTTTCCCGTTTTGCGGGGGCTGCCGTTTAAAATGACAATTTTTTTACCCATAAAAGCCGTTCCCCTTTCGTTTAGATTTTATCCGCCAGCTCGGCCGCCTGCCGGCAGCCGTCGGTCTTGTCGATGTCGCCGGCCTTTAAAACGCCGGGAATCAGAACTTCTCCGACCATCTTCCACTTATTCAGCGCAGCCGTGCGTTCCAGCGGGATACGAACGCCGTCGAGCACCGTGCGGTCCTCCTCTTCACAGCAGGCGATCAGGGCACATTCTTTGCCGGCAATATCTTTGCCGCCGACGACCAAAGAATAAATCCGGTCAATCACCGCTTTGATCTGGGCCGGGATCGAATACCAATAGACCGGCATGGTAAAGACCAGTACATCTGCTTCTAAAATAGCCGGCGCAATGGTGTTGAAATCATCATCAAACGAACAGGGTTTACCGGTTTGAAAACATGTTTCACACGCGCGGCAGCCGCCAACCTTCATCATCGCGGTGTCGAAGCGCTTGACCGTGTGGCCTTTTGCCTCTGCCGCCTGGATAAAGGCATCGGTCATCGCAAAGCTGTTGCCGTTTTTGCGCGGGCTGCCGGTCATTACAACAATCTTCTTCCCCATTTTTTGAATTCCTCCAATCAGAAAAGCCCCATTGGCAGGGCGCTTTTCATTTTGCTATCATGATTTTTGAATCGTGTCCGAATTCTGGTTATAGGCTTTTGCCACGCACTTCCATTCCCCGTCCATCTTCAAAAGCAGCAGGACATCGGTGAAATCGATTCGGTTGCCCCAGCCCTGTTCCAATACCCGAACCACAGCCAGAGATTCTTCCACCATCAGCACATCCACCCGAGCCTGGAAGTTGTCGCCGCCGGGGACTGTGTCTACATTGTGATAGAATTGCTCAATAGAGCCGTGCTCCAGTTTACCGTCCAGGTATCCAAACAGAACGGCTTCCTCCGAAAACAGTTCCCGGGCATACTTGCTGTTTCCTTCGGCTACACTCTTGACAAATTTCATTGCAGCCTCTTCAACGGCCTGATACTCTTTTAATTCTGCTCGCATGGAAAATGCCTCCTTAAAAATACGTTTAGAGTGGAAAAGCGCAGGGCTTTCTAAGGATCGATTCCGATTCGGATTGACTTTTCCTGCTCTCGATATTATAATTTTAAGCAAGAACAGGCTAGAAATCAAGTACGCACATAAAAGTGCGGTACTTACTTTAAGGAGAGTGTCTCGCATGGAAAAGCGATGCATTGCAAACGAGTGTTTGGGAACGACGGGATTCAGCTATACCCTTTCTCTGATCAATGGGAAATACAAGATGACGATTCTATATACGCTGATGGAATTTGGCGTTGTGCGGTTTAATGAGATGAAAAAATATATTGGCGGCATTTCTTATAAAACTTTAAGTTCTACCCTCAAAGAGCTGGAGGCCGACCAGCTTGTCCATCGTGAAGAGTATCCGCAAATTCCGCCAAAGGTGGAATACAGCCTCACGGAGCGCGGAAAATCCCTGATTCCCATTCTGGACGCAATGTGCGAGTGGGGCGACCAAAACCGTTTGTAAAAATCGCAGGCTGTGTGTTTGCGTGTGATCCCATACAGAAAGGAATGAGAACGATGCGTTTGCTCTTTACGATAGATCAAAAGGATTACGAAAAAAATTGGAAAACCTTCGTGAGAAATTCTGCCCGCGCCATTATCCTGCGAGACAAAATGGTGGCAATGGTGCACAGTTTCAAATACCATTATTATAAATTTCCCGGCGGCGGTATTCGAAAAGGGGAAACACCTGAAGAAGCCATGGCCCGTGAGACAGCCGAAGAAGCGGGACTGCTTGTGATCCCGGAGAGCATCCGGGCATACGGCTACGTCCACCGGGTGCAAAAGAGCACGCATGGCAGCGCGAAAATTTTTATGCAGGACAATCTCTATTATTTTTGTGACGTGCGGCGTACAACCTGCAGCCAGAACCTTGACGCTTATGAGGCGGCAGAACACTTCACGCTGCAATGGGTGGATCCCCGGCAGGCCATTGCTGTCAATCGATACGATGCACACGGCCCCACAAGCCAAATCATGCTGGAACGTGAGGCGCGCGTTTTGGAGCTGCTGCTTGCGGAATCCTATTTTCAATAAACGAAAAGGTCTTATCGAATCCACACGGTAAGACCTTTTTCGTTTAAACAGATGAGCTTGTTATCTAATGAGCTTTACCGGCATGTCTCAATTTCCGGTTTTAATAAACGCAAGGAGTGATTCCACATCATCAAAATCGTCATAATCCCCGACAAGCCCTTCTCGATGATAGACCACGCCGTTCTTTTTGTTGCGTTCGAGACAGTCTAATAGTTTGTCAAGGCCATAACGCTTTGCAAACTGTGTGAATCCATACGGCTTGATTTTAGCCAATAAGCCTTTTCTGCAGTTTTCTTCCGAGCATTCGTAACAGTGTGAGAGATTTTTCTCCAAAGAACAGCTGCGATTTTCACACGAGTCTTTGTCGGGGCACTCGCCTGAATTGCATCCATGGCACGATTCGTTTTCTGTACACAGGCAGCAGGCCAGGCCGCACCGCGCAATTCCCAATTCTCTTTTCATTTCTGATTTCTCCTTTTCGTTTCATTTTGCTGCAAGTACATTTTCGGATTTATCTTTTTCCGTCAAAGTCTTTATTAGGTGCCAACTATTTTGCCGCATGATTGCAGGAATTTGATTGCGGCAGGTTTATAAAATGTGGTCATCGGAAAGCCCTCAAAAGGCAGGGGCTATTTTTATGGCTATATGATTTTTCAAAATAATAGAAAATCCCCACTCACTCGGCAAGTGCAAAAGGTTTTACCATCTTACCGAATCAGCAGGGATTTTTAAATCCTCACAAAGTAGTTATAAAAAGGTTGCTTATTCCCACTCAATGGTGGCTGGCGGCTTACTTGTAATGTCGTAAACGACGCGGTTGACACCGGGCACTTCGTTGATGATGCGCTCAGATGCGCGGCCGAGAACATCGTACGGAATACGCGCCCAGTCGGCCGTCATAAAATCGCTCGTCGTCACACCGCGCAGGGCGACCGTGCAGTCGTACGTGCGGCCATCCCCCATCACGCCGACAGAACGCATGTTGGTCAACACCGCAAAGTATTGGCTGATCTTTCGATCCAGGCCGGCCTTTGCAATTTCGTCGCGGAAAATCGCGTCGGCGTCCTGCAAGGTTGCCACTTTTTTCGGGGTTACTTCGCCGAGAACACGGATGCCAAGCCCCGGACCCGGGAACGGCTGGCGCCAAACGAGATTGGCCGGGATGCCGAGTTCTTCGCCAACCGCGCGGACTTCATCTTTAAACAGATCACGCAGCGGCTCGATGATGCCGGAGAAGCCAACATCTTTCGGCAGGCCGCCAACGTTGTGGTGGCTCTTAATGACGGCCGCATCGCCCGTGCCGCTTTCGACAACATCCGGGTAAATGGTCCCCTGGCAGAGGAACTCTACGCGGCCAAGTTTTTTGGCTTCCGCTTCAAACGTACGGATAAAGCCTTCGCCGATAATCTTGCGCTTTTGTTCGGGATCCGTAACGCCCTTGAGCTTTTCCAAAAACTGCGGGCCGGCGTTCACGCGGATCAGGTTCATATCGAACTGCTTGCGGAAAACACGCTCCACTTCGTCCCCTTCGTCTTTGCGCAGCATGCCGTGATCGACAAAAATGCAGGTTAAGCGTTTGCCGATCGCTTTGTGGACAAGCACGGCCGCGACCGAGCTGTCCACGCCGCCGGAAAGGGCGCACAGCACACGCCCATCCCCTACACGCTCGCGGATCGCCTCCACGCTGCGCTCAATGAACGACGTCATCAGCCAGTCACCTTTGCAGCCGCAGACGTTGTAAAGGAAATTGCGCAAAATAGTCTGGCCATATACGGTGTGCTCCACTTCCGGGTGAAACTGTACCGCACACAGCTTCTTTTCGGGGCATTCCATCGCGGCTACCGGACAGTCCTGCGTCTTTGCCGTCACCGTGAAGCCTGCCGGCGGCGCACTGATGTAATCGGTGTGGCTCATCCAGCACACCGATTCCGCCGGCACGCTTTCGAACAACGGCGATTCCGGATTGGTAACGGTCATCGGCGTCTTGCCGTATTCACTGACCTCACTTGGGCTAACGGTCCCGTCCAGCAGATATGCCATCAGCTGTGCGCCGTAGCAGATGCCGAGCACCGGGATTCCCAAGGAAAACAGCGCTTTGTCGCAGCGCGGCGAGGTATCCTTATAAACGGAATTCGGGCCGCCAGTCAGAATGATTCCCTTATAACCCTTCGCCTTTAATTCCTCGATTGGCGTTTTGTAGCTTTTAATTTCACAGTAAACCTTGCACTCGCGCACACGGCGGGCAATTAACTGACAATACTGTCCGCCAAAATCCAGGACAAGAACAGATTCATTTTTTTGCATTGACATTCCTGCTTTCTGGCCTCCTCTGGAATTTAATCGCGGAAAATGATGTCCTCACGGCTCGGGCCATTCGAAATCATCTTAAACGGTACGCCGACTGCTTTTTCTGCAAATTCAATGTACTTCCGGCAATTTTCCGGGAGTTCCTCATATTTCTTAATGCCGCGGATATCGCATTTCCAGCCAGGCAGCTTCTCCAGAATGGGTTTGCAGCGTTTGAGCTTTGTCGTGGCCGGGAACGTATCCAGGCGCTCGCCGTCGCATTCGTACGCCACGCACACCGGAATCTCGTCGAGATATCCCAAAGCGTCGAGCACCGTAAACGCAACCTGGGTTGCTCCCTGTACCTGGCAGCCATAGCGCGTTGCAACCAAGTCCAGCCAGCCCATGCGGCGCGGACGTCCGGTGGTAGCACCATATTCCCCACCGTCACCGCCGCGGCGGCGCAGCTCATCGGCTTCTTCTCCGAAAATCTCGCTGACGAATTCGCCGGCGCCGACCGCGCTGGAATACGCCTTGACGACGGTGATGATCTCTTTAATCTCATACGGCGGCAGACCACCTGCACCGACAGCACCGTAGCCGGCCAATGTGGAGCTGGAAGTGACCATCGGATAAATGCCGAGATCCGGATCCTTTAACGAGCCGAGCTGACCTTCGAGCAAAATCGTCTTGCCCGCCTTGCAGGCTTCATGCAGCAGGGAAACCGTGTCGGTCACATAAGGCGAAAGCATTTCCTTATACTCCATCAGCTTTGCATAGACGGCATCCTCCTGCAGCGGCGGCTGATGATAAAGGTGCTCAAACAGCACGTTCTTGATGGACAGCACGTGACGGATCTTTTCCCGCACGGCTTCCTCGTCGCCAAAGAGCTCCGAGATCTGGAAGCCGATTTTCGCATATTTATCGGAATAAAACGGTGCAATACCGCTCTTCGTGGAGCCAAAGGCCTCTCCTGCCAGGCGCGCTTCCTCAAACGTATCCTGCTGGATATGATAAGGCATCACAACTTGCGCGCGATCCGAAACCACAATGTGCGGCTTCGGGACGCTGCGGGAAACCAGCTCATCAATCTCTTTCACAAAGCGCTCCGGAGAAAGGGCTACGCCATTGCCGATCACATTCGTAATGTGGTCAAAGAATACGCCGGAGGGAAGCTGATGCAGCGCAAATTTGCCGTAATGATTGACAATGGTATGGCCGGCATTGGCACCACCCTGGAAGCGGACGACAAAATCCGCTTTCTGAGCTTCGACATCTGTGATCTTACCCTTGCCTTCGTCGCCCCAGTTCGCGCCTACAATTGCTTTGATCATAGTTTTTAAAACTCCCATCTTTGCCCGTGCCGCAGCGGTATCTGCAAACGGTTCCAAGAGCCGCCCTGCGGCAGATTTAGGCGGCGCCGTTGTACGCATTCAGTTTATCACATCGATATCAAAAAGTAAACAAAGCTATACCCTTACACTTCAATGGCGACGGCATCATCCGCGACTTCCGCATAAGGTTCGAGAATGGGCGCCAGGGTTTCCTGCAAAAATTCCGTCACCTGCTGCGGTGCACGCCCAACGTAGCGCTGCGGATGAACGACTTCCTGCAGGGTTTCCATCGAGACGCCAAAAGCCGGGTCCGCTGCAATACGGGAGAGCAGGTCATTTTCCCCGCCCTCCTCCTTGACAACGCGGGCGGCTGCCATCGAATGAACGCGGATGCGCTCATGCAGTGCCTGACGGTCCCCGCCACGCTTGACGGCATCCATCAGAATGTTTTCGGTTGCCATAAAGGGAAGCTCACGATTTAAGTGCTGGGCAATCACCTTCGGATAAACGACCAGTCCGTCTGCCACATTGCGGTAAAGGTTCAAGATGCCGTCAACTGCAAGGAAAGCTTCCGGAACCGAAATGCGCTTGTTTGCGGAATCATCCAGCGTGCGCTCAAACCACTGCGTGCTGGCGGTCATTGCCGGATTCTGGGCGTCAGCGATCACATAACGCGCCAAAGAGGCGATGCGTTCCGAACGCATCGGGTTGCGCTTGTAAGCCATTGCGGAAGAGCCGATCTGTGTCTTCTCAAACGGCTCTTCGACTTCTTTCAAGTGCTGCAGCAGGCGGATATCGTTGCTGAACTTCGCGGCGCTCTGCGCAATGCCGGAAAGGACATTTAAAAATTGGCTGTCGACTTTGCGCGAATACGTCTGCCCGGAAACGGGATAAACAGACTTATACCCCATCTTCTCCGCAATTTTGCGGTCGAGGGCACGTACCTTTTCATGATCACCATCAAAAAGCTCCAAAAAGCTTGCCTGGGTGCCCGTGGTGCCTTTGCTGCCTAAGAGCCGGGCCTTCGAGAGCTGGTACTGGACATCTTCCAAATCAAGCAGCAAATCCTGCATCCAAAGGGTAGCACGCTTACCGACCGTTGTAGGCTGTGCCGGCTGGAAATGCGTAAATGCCAGCGTCGGCAGGTCTTTATACTGCGCCGCGAATTTAGCAAGTACACGCAAAACATTGACAATCTTCTTTTCGATCAAAGCCAGCGCTTCATTCATCAGGATCAAATCGGTGTTGTCGCCGACATAGCACGAGGTTGCGCCTAAGTGGATAATGGGCTCCGCCTTCGGGCATTGCTGGCCGAAAGCATAAACATGGCTCATCACATCGTGGCGCACGACCTTTTCCCGGGCTTCGGCGACCTCATAGTTGATGTCGTCGGCATGGGCCTTCATTTCATCGATCTGCTCCTGCGTGATGGGCAGCCCCAGTTCCATTTCGGATTCCGCCAGAGCAATCCACAGCTTTCTCCAGGTACGGAATTTCTTGTCCGGAGAAAACAAGTACTTCATTTCCCGGTCCGCATAACGCGAAGACAACGGTGATTCATAACAATCCTTATGCAAGGTGCATCTCCTTTCTCAAACCCATTCGGGACATCAAACGCGCTGAATCGGCATCGTGTAGTCAAACGTTTTGGACGCTACGCTGACATCCGGCGTTTCTGCGGGATAATGGCCCGTAAAGCAGGCATCGCAGAAACCGTCCTTAACACCGAGCATCCGGGAGAGGTTCTCCACATGCAGATAATCGATGCTGTCCGCAAAACTCATCTTGCCAATCTCTTCGACCGAATAGTGGCAGGCGATCAAATCTTCCTTATCCGGAATATCGGTGCCGTAATAGCACGGCCACAAAAATGGCGGCGAACTGATGCGCAGATGGACTTCTTTTGCGCCGGCATCCTTGAGCATCGTAACGATGTGCGCACAGGTCGTGCCGCGGACGATCGAATCGTCGAGCATTACCACGCGCTTGCCGCGGAAAGCATTGGGGATTAAATTGAGTTTTAAGCGTACGCTGCGCTCGCGGTCCCCCTGCGTCGGCTTAATAAACGTGCGGCCGATATAATTGTTTTTGACGATTCCTTTTTGATACGGGATTCCGGACGCCTCTGCATAACCGATTGCGGCATCGACGCCGGACTCCGGCACGCCAATCACCATATCCGCTTCTACGGGACTCTGTTCCCAAAGGAGCCGCCCGGCCCGTTTGCGGGATTCATGCACGTTGATGCCATCGATCACGCTGTCCGGCCGTGCAAAGTAGATATACTCGAATACACACAGACTTTTATGATGCCCGGTAGGTTTCTGCACAACGTGCAAACCGTCTTTATCGGCCATAACGATCTCGCCCGGCTCTACATCACGCACAAACTGTGCGCCGCAGGCGTCAAGGGCACACGTTTCGGAAGCAAACACGTAGGTGCTCTCCCCGATCCGGCCGATCACCAGCGGGCGGAACCCGTTCGGATCGCGCGCAGCAATGAGTTTCTGCGGGCTCATGACGACCAGCGAAAATGAGCCGCGCAGGTCTTTCAGGGCTTTCGCCACCGCCGTTTCGATAGAGGGCGTGTTGACGCGCGCCTGTGCGATGAGATAGGCAATCGCCTCCGAATCGATGGTTGTCTGGAAAATACAGCCCCGCTTGACGAGTTCCTCATGCAACTCATAGGCGTTTGTCAGGTTTCCATTGTGCGCAATGGCAATGGTGCCTTTGACATAGCGCATGACGAGCGGCTGCGCATTTTCGCGCACACTCGCGCCAGCTGTCGAATAGCGGACATGGGCACAGGCCATCTGACCGGGGAGTTTATCCAGCGTCTCTTTGTTGAAGGCCTCACTGACAAGGCCCATGCTTTTGGAGTATGCCATCACCCCGCGGTCATTGACAACAATCCCGCAGCTTTCCTGGCCGCGGTGCTGCTGTGCGAGCAGCGCATTATAAGATGCATACGCGACATTGACGGAACCATCCGGACAACAAATGCCGAATACACCGCATTCTTCATGCGGCTTCCAGTCTGGAGCAAACGTACTGGACAAGGTTATTCCTCCTCAACAGTTTAGCCCAAGCCAATGCGGCGCATGACTTCTGCATACGCCTCTTCTACACCGCCGAGATCCCGGCGGAAACGGTCCTTGTCGAGCTTTTCATGGGTTTTGACATCCCAGAAACGGCAGGTGTCGGGGCTGATTTCATCGGCAAGCAGGATTTTTCCGTCATAGCGGCCAAACTCCAGCTTAAAGTCGATCAGATCGATGCCGACGGACAGGAAAAATTCCTTCATGACGTCGTTGACTTTTAACGCCATCGCACGGATCATATCGACTTCCTCTTTTGTCGCCCATCCCATTGCGAGCACATGGGAATCATTGACCATCGGGTCGTCGAGCGGGTCCGATTTGTAGCAGAATTCAAGCACCGGGCACAAGAGTTTCTGCCCCTCCGGCACACCGAGGCGCTTCGAGAAGGAGCCGGCTGCCACATTGCGGATGATGACCTCCAGCGGGACAATCTCTACTTTCTTGACGAGCGTATCGCGGTCAGAGAGCTCCTCCACATAATGGGTGGGGACGCCTTCCTTTTCGAGGAGCTTGAACATAAAGTTGCTCATTTTGTTGTTGACAACGCCCTTGCCGACAATCGTGCCATGTTTTTTGCCGTTGAATGCGGTCGCGTCATCCTTGTAAGAGACGATGCAGAGCTTCGGGTCCTCGGTCGCAAACACTTTTTTGGCCTTGCCTTCGTACAGCTGTTCCTTTTTCTCCATGGTGTTTTTCCTCCATCCCAAGATTGTGTCACAATGATTTTAAGGCTTTATGCGAGAACATGGCAGCTTGCGCAGCGCATGACTCAAACGAAATTTAAGAATGTGTTGACACGTGTAATGTCGACAACACTCAGCTGGGTCGTCTGGGCGTTTTGTGCACACGTCAGGAAGGCGTTTGCCGTATCCAAAGAGGTCAGGCACGTGACGCCGCATTCTACCGCCGTACGGCGAATCGTCAGGCCGTCGCGGCTGTGCGAAGCCGTTTGGCTCGGCGTGTTGATGACAAGATTGATTTTCCCTTCGGTAATCAGGGAAACCGTATCGCGTTCGCCCTTCCCTAATTTGCTGACGCGGATCGTCGGGATATCATGTGCATTCAGATAATCGCTTGTGCCGGCAGTCGCATAGATGGTCCAGCCCAAATCGTATAGGCCCTTGACAATCGGCAGGACTTCCGCTTTGTCGCTGTTCTTAACCGTGACGACAACACGACCATGCTGGATCATGTGAACGCCCGCGCCGTAGAACGCCTTTAAGAGTGCTTCGTCGTAGGTGCGCGCAATGCCCAGCACTTCACCGGTTGACTTCATTTCCGGGCCAAGGTTTGTATCGGCTCCCGTGATCTTTTCAAACGAAAAGACCGGCATTTTAATGGCAATGTAGTCACGCGGTTTCTGTAAGCCGTAAGAGTAGCCAAGCTCCGGCAGTGTCTTTCCAAAGAACGTGTTAACTGCGAGCGGAACGATCGGGATGCCGGTTACCTTGCTGATATACGGTACGGTGCGCGAAGAGCGCGGATTGGCTTCGATGATATAGACCACATCGTCCTTGACGATAAACTGGATATTCAAAAGGCCTTTGACCTTCAGCGCTTTGGCCAGCTTGCGCGTGTAATCGACAATCGTCTCCTGTGCCTCTTCGGAAAGGCTGATGGCCGGATACACCGAGATGCTGTCGCCCGAGTGGATGCCTGCGCGCTCCACATGCTGCATGATGCCGGGGATGACCGTATCAATGCCATCGCACACGGCGTCCACTTCGACTTCGGTGCCCATAATATACTTATCGACCAAAATTGGGTGCTCCTGCGCAATCCGATTGATGATGCCGATCTGATTGACGATATCCTGGTCCTCATAGGCAATCTGCATGCCCTGTCCGCCGAGGACATAGCTCGGGCGCACCAGGACCGGGTACCCCAATTCGTGGGCAGCGGCGATGGCTTCGTCGCACGTAAAGACGGTGCGGCCCGCGGCGCGCGGAATCTGGCAGGCATTTAAGATTTCGTCGAAACGTTCCCGGTCTTCCGCAAGGTCGATGCTGTCGCTGGAAGTCCCTAAGACCGGCACGCCCATCTTTTCAATGGCAGCGGCTAATTTGATGGCGGTCTGGCCGCCGAACTGACAGACGGCGCCGTCCGGTTTTTCCAGTTCGATCACATGGCGGACATCTTCCGGCGTAAGCGGCTCAAAGTAGAGCTTGTCCGCGATATCAAAGTCCGTGGAAACCGTTTCGGGGTTGTTATTCATGATAATGGTTTCATACCCCAAGTCGCGAAGCGCCCAAACGCTGTGTACGGAGCAGAAGTCAAATTCAATGCCCTGTCCGATGCGAATCGGGCCCGAGCCGATGACCAGCACTTTCTTGCGGTCTGATTTCGCGACGGACTCATTTTCCTCTCCATACGTAGAGTAATAGTACGGCGTCTCCGCCTCAAACTCTGCCGCACATGTATCGACCATTTTGTAGACCGGATGGATGTCCCATTCGTTTTGCAGCGAGACAAGTTCTTCCACACTTTGGCCGGTCAGTTCCGAGATTGTGCTGTCAAGGAATCCGAATTCTTTTGCTTGATAAAGCAGCGCTTTTGTCAAGGGGCCCTTCTCGAGTGCCTTTTCCACCTCAACGATTGCGGAGATCTTGCCCAAAAACCACAGATCAATTTTGGTAATAGAATGGATTTCCTCAGCAGAGATGCCGCGGCGCAGCGCCTCTGCACATCTCCAAAGACGGCGGTCATCGACATTATGGAGGCCTTCGCGCAGTTCCTCATCCGAGAGGGCCTGCATATTGGGATCACGCAGGCTGTAAAGGTTCTGTTCCAGGCAGCGCACCGCTTTCATTAGGGCAGTCTCAAAGCGCGGTGCAATTCCCATCACTTCGCCGGTTGCTTTCATCTGCGTGCCGAGCGTATGTGCCGAACCGACAAACTTGTCAAACGGCCATTTGGGAATCTTGACGACGCAGTAATCGAGCGTCGGTTCAAAGCAGGCAAACGTCTTTTTCGTAATTGCGTTTTGAATTTCGTCGAGCGTATACCCCAAAGCGATCTTGCTGGCCACTTTTGCAATCGGATAGCCGGTCGCTTTGCTGGCCAACGCCGACGAGCGGCTGACGCGGGGATTGACCTCAATGACACAGTATTCAAAGCTGTCCGGGTTCAGCGCAAACTGCACATTGCAGCCGCCTTCCACGCCGAGCTCCGTGATGATATCGAGCGCGGCCGTGCGCAGCATCTGTGTCTCTTTATCGGCAAGCGTTTGGCAGGGTGCGACAACGATGGAATCGCCCGTATGCACACCAACGGGATCGAAATTTTCCATGTTGCAGACCGTAATGCAGTTGCCGTTGTGGTCGCGCATGACTTCATATTCAATCTCTTTCCACCCGGCGATCGAGCGTTCAATCAACACTTGGTGCACACGGCTGCGCTGCAAGCCGATTTCCGCAATTTCTTCGAGCTCGTGGCGGTCATTCGCAATGCCGCCGCCGCTACCGCCCAGCGTGTAAGCGGGACGCACCACAACCGGATACCCAATGCGGTCTGCTATTTTGAAGCACGTTTCCAGGTCCTCGGCCACTTCACTGTCCGCGCAGGGCTGATCAATGCGCTCCATGGCCTCCTTGAAGAGCTCCCGGTCCTCTGCCATGCGGATGGTGTCGGCGCTCGTGCCAATCATCTCCACATTGTGTTCTTTCAAAAAGCCACTCTCTTCGAGCTCTACAGCGAGATTTAAGGCGTTCTGGCCGCCCAGTGTCGGCAAGATGCTGTCTGGTTTTTCCTTGATGATAACCTTTTTGACCGTCTCGACCGTCAGGGGCTCGATGTAAACCTTATCGGCAATCTGCTTATCCGTCATGATGGTTGCGGGGTTTGAGTTAATCAGGATAACTTCTACGCCCTCTTCACGGATTGCGCGGCACGCCTGGGTGCCGGCATAGTCGAATTCTGCTGCCTGGCCGATGATAATGGGGCCGGAGCCAATGATAATGACCTTTTTGATTTCCGGACGTTTGCTCACAGCTGTGCACCTCCCATCAAAGCTAAGAAGCGGTCAAACAAAAACCGGGTGTCATGCGGACCGCCGCACGCTTCCGGATGGAACTGCACCGAGAAGCAGCGGCCGCTGCGGTAAGTCAGCCCTTCCACGCTGCCGTCATTCATGCTGATAAAAGAAACCTGCGCGATGGAGGGGTCGATTGTTTTTTCGTCTACGACATACCCGTGGTTCTGCGAGGAAATGTACACGCGGTTGGAAGACAAATCTTTGACCGGATGGTTGATGCCGCGGTGGCCGTATTTTAATTTATACGTATCGCCGCCGTTGGCAAGCGCCATGAGCTGATGGCCCAAGCAGATCGCAAAGGTGGGAACCTTTGCAGCATACACTTTTTTCAGTTCCTCGATGGCTTTGCCGCACGCCTTGGGGTCCCCAGGACCATTCGAAAGCATAATGCCGTCCGGCTTCCATGCCATCACATCTTCAAAAGAAGCATCCCACGGGAAGCATTTGACCGTGCAGCCGCGCTCGACGAGGCAGCGGATGATGTTGCTCTTCACACCGTAATCATACAGTGCCACTTTAACGTCGCCGTCACCGTAAACACGGCCGCCGCGGACGCTCACCTGCGGCACGCACGACTCCAATGTATAGTTGGCAATCGCCTCACGCATACGATCCGGATCGATATCGTCGCCATAGGCAATCATGCCGCGCATCGTGCCGCTTTCCCGCAGAATTCGCGTTAAATGGCGCGTATCGATTCCAGTGAGGCCGGGAATCTGATAAGCCTTCAGATAGGAGTCGAGATCAATGTCGCTGCGGAAATTGCTTGCAACATTTGAAACCGAATGAACAATATAGGCGCTCAGCCATGGACGGTTAGACTCCGCATCTTCATAGCAGATTCCATAGTTTCCGATCATCGGATACGTCATCACAACGCCTTGTCCCGCATAGGAGGGGTCGGTCAGCAGTTCCGGATATCCACACATGGCGCTGTTAAATACAACTTCACACAATACGTCATGGCAGTCGCCAAAACCGGTTCCCTCAAACACCGCTCCATTTTCCAGCATCAGCAGTGCTTTCATTTCATCACCAACCATTCTTAAAAAATTTCTCTAATCCTGTTGTCCAAAATTTTAAAAGGCCGATAGGATTTCCTGACAGAACAAATCCCTCCGGCAGAACTTCTGTTGGAGGGAAAGTCTTGCATTACTGAAACCGTTTTGTGATGCGCTCCACCGCTTTTTCTGTATTTTCCTTCGTATTAAAGGCCGTAAGACGGAAGAACCCTTCCCCATGCAGGCCGAATCCGGAACCAGGCGTCCCAACTACGGCACATTCTTTGAGCAAAACGTCAAAGAATTGCCAGCTCGTCATGCCCTCGGGGACCTTTAACCAGACATACGGGGAATCTACGCCGCCGTAAACGGTAAATCCGGCGGCTTTCAGCCCTGCCATAATAATACGCGCATTTTGCTGATAGTAAGCGATGTTTTGGCGGATCAGGCGCTGGCCCTCATCCGTATAGACCGCTTCTGCGGCCCGCTGAATCGGATAGCTGACGCCGTTCATTTTGGTTGACTGGCGGCGGTCCCAAAGCTTATTAAGGGAAACACCTTCCACGGTCAACGCTTTCGGCACCACGGTAAACGCGCAGCGCGTTCCCGTAAAGCCCGCCGTTTTAGAGAAGGAGCGGAATTCAATTGCGCATTTTTCGGCCCCTTCGCATTCATAAATGCTGTGCGGAACGCCCGGCGTTACGATAAATGCTTCATACGCCGCATCATACAAAATTACGCTGCCGTGCGCATTGGCATAATCCACCCATTTTTGAAGCTCTACCTTCGGCATGCTCACGCCGGAAGGATTGTTCGGAAAGCACAAGTAAATCAGATCCGGCACTTCTTGTGGCAGCTGCGGCAGGAAATTGTTTTCCTCCAGGCACGGCATATAGAGAATTTTGCTAAAGCCTTTGCCCTCTACGTAATCGCCTGCACGGCCGGCCATTACATTCGTATCCACATAAACGGGATAAACCGGGTCACACACCGCTACGGTGTTGTCGATGGAGAAAATATCTCCAATTGACCCAGTATCGCTCTTCGCGCCGTCACTTACGAAAATCTCATCCGCATTGATCGGGAGACCCGCATAATCATTGCGGGCAATCGCCTCCCGCAAAAACGGATATCCAGCTTCCGGGCCATATCCGCGGAACGTTTTGGCGTCACCCATCTCCCGGGCCGCCGCAACCATCGCGTCCACAACCGGCTGCACCAGGGGCAGCGTTACATCACCAATGCCCAGGCGCAGGACTTCCGCATCGGGATTTTCTTTTTGAAACGCCTCTACCTTTTTGGCGATATCCACAAATAGATAGTTTGCGGGAAGTTTCACGAAATTCTGATTTACCTTTGCCATACGCGAACAACTCCTCCTTTGTAATTGGTCTTGTTCTTATCTTTAAGCGCTTACGCGTTTTCGACTGCAGCCGTTCCCGCTTCTGCGAGAATACTTCCATCAAACACGAATGCGGCCGGCCCTTCCATAAAGACTGTGTCAGCCTTTTCGTCCCAATCAATTGCCAGATCGCCGCCGCGCAGATGAACTTGCACCCGACGGCCTGTCTTTCCTGCGAGCACACAGGCCACCACACTGGCACAAGCACCTGTGCCGCAGGCTAAAGTTTCCCCGGAACCGCGTTCCCAAACGCGCATACGGATCTCCGTCGGCGAAAGGATCTGGATAAATTCGGTATTGACCCCTTGCGGGAACAGCGGTGCATGTTCAAATTGCGGGCCGATCTTTGCAAGGTCAAGCGCATCGACATCTTCCACGAAAACAACACAATGCGGATTTCCCATGCTGACGCACGTAATGCGGTAAGTTTCCTGCCCGATCGCGCAAGGGGCATCCACCACACGTTTCTCGTGCAGCTGCACCGGAATTTTTTCCGGAGAAAGTTCCGGTGCACCCATATCCACGCGCACGCGCTGTACCGTGCCGTTTTCGACAGTCAGCCACAGCGTTTTGATGCCGCTTTGCGTATCTACCTGCAGCGGATTTTTGCGGCACAAGCCGCGGTCGTAAACGTATTTCCCCACGCAGCGAATGCCGTTTCCGCACATTTTTGCGCGGGAACCATCTGCATTGTAGATATCCATTTCGCAATCCGCACGGGTGCTTGGCTTAATTAAAACAATCCCATCTGCCCCTACGCCAAAATGGCGGTCGCTCAAGCGAATGCTCAGCGCCTCCGGATCTTGAACAGGTTCATCAAAACAGTTAAAGTAGAGGTAATCGTTTCCGATTCCCTGCATTTTCGTGAATTTCACTTTGAGAAACCCTCCCTGCAAAAAGAATGCGGCTAGGAACTGTGCCGAAAAAACACCTCCTGCCGCAAAAATCTCTTTATGTCATTGGGGCCCCGCATAGAAACCGGCCCAAAGCTCTTTTTATTGTACGCTATTTCGAAAGAACTGTCAATTCCTTTTTCATAAAAGCGGAGACCCTCTTTGCATAAAAAGGTATTCTAAAATTCATTTTTAAGCATTTTGCTAAAGCTGTTTCCTTTTTGTTGCAGAAAAAAGTCCTTTTCCTGCAAAAAATGATTGTAAAATGTGAGCAATCGTGCTACACTAATAAATATGTCAAGCAAATTACTCAAAGGCAAAAGACAAAAGAGGAGGCTTTTTATGTCTTACGTGAATGATGTACTGCAAACCGTTCTGCAGAAAAACCCGGGAGAGCCGGAATTCCATCAGGCAGTCACAGAAGTTTTGCAAACGCTGGAGCCGGTGCTCGCACGGCACCCCGAATATGAGGCAGCCGGCATTCTGGAGCGCCTGACGGAGCCCGACCGAGCCATCCGCTTCCGTGTAACATGGGTGGACGACGCCGGTAAAGTGCAGGTAAACCGCGGCTACCGCGTACAGTTCAACAATGCAATCGGCCCCTACAAAGGCGGCCTGCGTTTCCATCCGAGCGTAAACTTCGGAATCCTGAAGTTTTTGGGATTTGAGCAGATCTTTAAAAACAGCCTGACGGGTCTGCCGATCGGCGGCGGCAAAGGCGGCTCCGATTTTGATCCGAAGGGCAAGTCTGACCGTGAAGTCATGGCATTCTGCCAGAGCTTTATGACGGAGCTCTTCCGCCATATTGGCCCGGACACCGACGTGCCTGCCGGTGATATCGGCGTTGGCGGCCGTGAGATCGGCTACCTGTTCGGTCAATACAAGCGTCTGCGCAATGAATTTACCGGCGTCCTGACGGGCAAGGGCCTCCAGTATGGCGGCAGCCTCGTTCGCACGCAGGCCACCGGCTATGGCCTCTTGTATTTTACAGACGCGATGCTGCGTGCAAACGGCAAGAGCCTGGAAGGCAAGACCGTCGTGATCTCCGGCGCCGGCAATGTTGCCATTTACGCGGCTGAAAAGACCTATCAGCTCGGCGGTAAGCCGGTCACCATGAGTGACTCCACCGGCTGGGTTTACGATCCGGAAGGCATCGATCTTGACGCTGTCAAGGAGATCAAAGAAGTGCGCCGTGCGCGCTTGAGCGAATATAAGAACTATCGTCCGAATGCGGAATACCACGAGGGCCGCGGCGTGTGGACAATTCCCTGTGATGTGGCACTGCCGTGCGCAACGCAGAATGAACTGCTGCTCGAGGATGCACAGACGCTCGTCAAGAACGGCTGCATCGCGGTTGGTGAAGGCGCGAACATGCCTACGACACTCGACGCGACGAAGTACCTGCTGGACAACGGCGTACTCTTTGCGCCTGCGAAGGCTGCCAATGCGGGCGGCGTCGCTACGAGCGCACTGGAAATGAGCCAGAACAGCCAGCGCTACAGCTGGAGCTTTGAAGAGGTCGACAAGAAGCTCAAGGATATCATGGAAAATATCTTTGCAAACGCGGCCGCAGCTGCTGCAGAATACAGCACGCCGCAGGATTATGTGTCCGGTGCAAACATTGCCGGCTTCCTGAAAGTTGCCGACGCGATGCTGGCACAGGGTGCTGTCTGATTGCTGAAAAGCCAAAAACTGCACATATGACGAAAAGGCCCTTCGGGAGAGCAGATTCATCTCCCAAAGGGCCTTTTTATTTAGAAATGCGGTGAAGTGAAGAGCGCTTCCAGCTTTTCTTCAATTTTTTCTATCTCATACGTCTCTGAAATCTCGACGATCGGAATTGCGTGCGCCCGGCACAGACGGGCATTGCGGGCATTTTCCGCGAGGAATTCCTCCATCGGGCAAAAGGCGTCCACTTTCCGGCGTTCTATGGCGTTGGCATGTGATAAAACTTCCGCAAAATGGCGGCGGATATAGGATTCTGTCATCACTAAGCAGGCGGCGCGGATTTCCGACGCTTCCGCCGCCGAAAAATCCTGCCGCCATGAAAATGGAATGTAACAGCCCTCCACCAGAAGGTTTTGCCGGTTTTCCAGAACCGTCTTGCACAGCTCACGGACAATCGGCCACATGCCGCGTTCGATCGCTTCGTCGTCTTCCACGCTGTACGGCAGCATACCCGCGCGCAAAAGCCCCATTTTTAAATGGTCGAGTGAAAATGCCGGCACGTACATGCGCTCCAAAAGGCGCTGCGCCATCAGCGTCTTGCCCGTATGGGAGGCACCCATCAAAAAGTAAACCATGCACCGTTCCCTTTACTTGTGATATTTCCCGTGATTTAAAATTTGATAGGCGCGGTAGATCTGTTCGCAGAGCATCACGCGGGCGAGCTGATGCGGGAAAGTCATCGGAGACATCGAGAGCTGCCAGATCCCTGCGCGCTTTACCGCCGGCGATAAGCCAAAGCTGCTGCCGATTACGAAAGAAAGGCGCCCCGCTCCCCGGACCGCTGCGCGCTGCAGCCGGTCAGCGAGCGTCGGCGAATCGATCATAGGCGCTTCGATGCAAAGCGGGATCACTTCCCCGCCTTTTGCAGCTTCCAAGATGCGTTTTCCTTCTGCCTCGAGGGCAGCCTCAATCTGTGCTGCGGACGGCGATTCCGGCAGCCGGCTCTCCGGTAATTCCACAATGGAAAAATCCGCGAACGCGTGCAGCCGCTTTTCATATTCCGCGCAGGCATCGCGCCAGTAGCGCTCTTTCAATTTTCCCACACAGAGGATCTGTATCTTTTGCATCAGAATAAAACCTTCTCCCCCGGATTCGCTTCCGGCACCACCGCCAACGTAAAATCCCGATGATTTTTGGCACCAATCTGGGCCAATGCGCCGAGGCTCGTCACACGGGCCAAATCGGGCGTGTTGTTCTGACGGCTTAAATGTGCCAGCAGCACATGCTGCGTGCCCGTGCGGACCAGATCGGTCAGCACCTGCGCACAGGTTTCATTCGAAAGATGCCCTTTCTTAGATAAAATACGGCGCTTGAGTGGATAGGGATACGGGCCGCATTCCAGCATACGCACGTCGTGATTCGATTCCAGGACAAGCAGCTGCGCCCCGGAAATCGCCGTATACACTTCCGGCGAGCAATAGCCGAGATCCGTTGCAAAAGCGGCACGACGTCCATCTGCCGTCTCGATGCAGTAACCATACCCTTCCGCACAGTCGTGAGAGGTATGAAACGGCCGAATCTGCATTCCGGCGCAGGCCGTCCCGGCAGGCGACAACGGGTATACCGGGAATTTTCCGTTGAGGACCCCCATCGACTCCAATGCTTTCAAGGTGCCGGGAGAAGCATAAACCGGAACGCCAAGGCGGCCGGCCAGAACGCGCAGCCCCTGGATGTGGTCTCGGTGCTCATGGGTCACAAAAATGGCGCACACGGCTTTTTGATCAATCCCGCAAAGAGAAAGACGTTCGCTCAACTGTTTGGCACTGCGCCCTGCATCGATTAAAATGCCTTCCCCTTCTTGCCCTATGTAATAACTGTTACCGCTGCTCCCGCTGAACAGTGGGCAGACCAACGCCATATTGCAGCCCCCTCTGACATAAAAAAGGCGGCCGCGCCGCCTTTTAAAAAATCTTTTACACAGCCCTTGCCTTATCGGGTTCGTCGCTGTAAGAGACACGGCGGATATCCGCTCCCACCGCGCGCAGTTTTTCTTCAATATGCTCGTATCCGCGTTCGATGATGGAAATCTGCTCAATTTCCGAAACGCCCTCTGCCGCCAAAGCACCAATCACCATTGCAGCGCCCGCGCGCAGATCCGTCGCTTTGACAGGGGCAGCCGTCAGATGCGGCACGCCTTCAATGACCGCGGTCTTTCCGTCAACCGAAATCTGCGCACCCATCCGCTTGAGCTCATTGACATAGCGGAAACGGTTGTCCCATACACTTTCATTGACGATGCTCGTCCCATTGGCGATGGAAAGCAGCGTGGTAATCTGCGGCTGCATGTCCGTCGGAAAACCCGGGTGCGGCATCGTTTTGACATTGCACTTATTGAGCTTTCCCACATAACGGACCCGTACGGCCTCGTCGTATTCGGTGACTTCCAGGCCCATTTCCTCGAGCTTTGCGGTAATGGATTCCAAATGTTTGGGAATGACATTGACAATCTTGATGTCACCGTGCGTGGCGGCACCCGCAACCATATAGGTTCCCGCCTCAATTTGGTCGGGAATAATCGAATACGTGGCTCCATGCAAACGAGGAACCCCGTGGATTTTAATCACATCCGTGCCGGCACCGCGTACATCGGCGCCCATGGAATTGAGGAAGTTTGCAAGGTCAACGATATGCGGTTCCTTTGCGGCGTTTTCAATCACGGTCAGCCCCGTCGCTTTGACCGCCGCGAGCATGCAGTTAATGGTCGCGCCTACCGACACCACATCCAGATAAATGCTGTTGCCGTAAAGGTGCGGAGCCTCTACATTGACCATACCGTTCGTGATCGTATAGGAGGCGCCAAGCGCCGTGAACCCCTTTAAATGCTGGTCGATCGGACGTACGCCAAAATCACAGCCGCCGGGCATCGCCACCACGGCATGATTGGAACGTCCCAGCAAAGCGCCCAGCAGATAATAAGAACCGCGCATGCGGCGCGCCAAATCGTAAGATGCAATATATGTGTGGATCGTACGCGGATTCACCAGCAGCGAGGAGCGATTGACCCAGTGGACTTCCGCGCCCAGATCGCGCAGAAGCTGAATCATGGCGTCGACATCTGTAATGTTGGGAACATTTTCAATGCGGCACACCTCATCAGAAAGGACTGCTGCGGGAATAATTGCAATCGCGGCATTTTTTGCGCCGCTGATCTCGACTTCTCCTACTAAACGGTTACCACCGCGAATTACGAATTTATCCAAAGTTAGGCCACTCCATTCCTCTTTTGAAATCACCGAAATGAAACCCTTTGCCAAAAGCATTTTAAAACGAAGGTTTGGGCATCCGCATATTGTCTTCCGTTCTCGATTCCTATCCTGTAGTATAGGCACAAACAAAAAGATTATCGGACGAATGTCCTTTCCTGTTTCTGTCAATTGGTCTGGACGATTCTGTATAAAACCCTTTTCACAAACGTTACAAAGGAGAAAATGCAAACAAAAGGCACGCGCGTCCGGAACATACCGGTCACACGTGATTATGTAAATTTATCTTATCTATCATACTGCATCTACGCGGAAAAGTCAACCGTAAATCCTTCCGGACGAACGACCCCTTTGTAAATTGCATCCAATATTTCTGAAAATACATGGATGCGCATGGCTTATATTCGTAAAACACACCAAACACCCATTACGGAACGGTTTTCTCTGCGGCAGCCGCATCGTCGGCCGCTGCCTGCTGGTTTGCCTGCGCAAAAGCAGCAATCGATTCGTCACTGCGTTTTGCCGCAGCCTGTGCCAGCAAAGCGCTATCGGCTTCCTCCAGCGTCTGCCCGAGATACGGCGTCACGACCGCACGGTCCGCCGCAACCAAAGCCGTGGGATCGATATGTTCCCCATCTTTCCGCACTTCAAAGTGGCAGTGCGGTCCCGTACTGTCGCCTGTACTGCCGACAAGGCCGATTAATTCTCCCTGTGCGACTTTGTCGCCCGTCTGTACGAGCGCCTGCGTCATATGGCCGTAATAGGTCACGAATCCGTTTCCATGGTCGAGCACCACGTATGTGCCGTAACCGCTGTCATCGCTGCCGGCAAACAGGACCGTCCCGCCGTCTGCGGCGACGATCGGTTCCCCGCTGGCATTTGCGCCGGAAATGTCCAAGCCGAAGTGGTTACTGCCCCAGCGCGCACCATAGCCGGACGTGACCATGGAAAGTGTTGGCGTCGGCCAAACGAACGTGCCGGTCGCCACGCCAGCCATCTCCATCTCGCGCTTGCGCGTGCCCACCAGGGTAACTTGCTGAACCGGCTGCACGGTAATAGTTTCGGAAAGGGCCTGCCTGGAAACTTCCACGCCATCTACTTTGGTGACGGCATAGACCACATTTTTGACGCCGTTTGCCCCTTTCGTTTCTACTTTGCTTTCCCCTTCATAGAGGGAATCCGTCTCTTTGGTAACCGACGTATAGGGAACGCTTTCGTCCTTGGCAACTGACTGCGTTGTCCGAATGGAGAGCACCTTTTGTGCCGGTTCCAGCTGGATGACATCTCCCGCATGTAAGCTCGTCAAATCAAGGCCCGGATTTGCATTTTGCAAGTCCACTGCAGTGAGATCATTTTTTTCAATGATCGTATCCAACGTATCTCCCGCTTCTACGGTATAAGTTTCCGGCTGTGTGCGATAGCCCTTCATCAGCGCACACATGGCGTTGAGCGTCACAATCTGGCTTCTTTCATAAAGCCCGGTCAAAAGTTCGACTTTGCCTGCAAAGGAGGCGTCGTCGGCCTTTTCGTTTTGCTTTTCATTTTCAAGCAGCGAGCGCAAAAGGTTTTGCAGCGCCTGTTTATCACGCAGTGCGCCGACAAACACGCCATCCACATAAAGACCCGTGGCCACTTCCAGCCGGTCCGATTCCTGTTGAAACAAAAGGCGCTGTGCGGTACTGCTCTGTTCTAAACGAACAGAATCGGAAAGAGCAAACAGAAACTGCGGGTCCTGCTGTTCAGAAGCCTTCTGCCAGGGCTCCGTTTTGGAAACAGAGACGCCTTTTACAGGAGAGGATACGTTTTGTGGGGCAGGTTTATTGCTGGCGTTTGCGGTGCCATAGGCGCCGTATGCTACCCAAACGGCCGCCAAGACCGGAAGCGTTCGCTTTACAAAACGGCTATGCAAAAGGCGCGGAAAGTCATTCCTCCGGCCATCCGGCATGCCGTGCTTTTGCTGTTTTTGCATTCGCGTCCAACTCTTTCTTTCAGATTGGTTTTGCAGATTATTTTGCAGGCATCCGGCAGATCACTGAAAACGCCTTTGCCTGCAAAATGCAACCGTTTTTAATTGTATTACAAATGATTTCCCGATGCAAGCGCAAGCACACAAATCTGGTAACGGGATATTTTGTCGGATCTTTTCTGTTTTGCAGCAAAATAGATAAAGCGCGTAAAGAAAAAAGGCGCATCCGAGCCTCTTTCCTTCAAAAATGAACAAAAGATTTTCGAATACGCCATCTAAAGCGCCGTCCTTTCAGGCAAAGCGCAGAAAATAAGGTTTTATTCGTAAGAAAGCTTTGCGGGCGTCCATCCCTCAATTATGGGCAGGAAATTCTTTGCTTCCTGCACTGCACCCGCGAGGTCATGCTCGAGCCAATTGCCGCACTCTGCCGAACAGCTTGCGCCGGGGATTGGACCGTCATATGCCGCGATTTTTTGGAAGCAGTCGATAATCAGCGCAATGGCGTCTTCTGCCGGCATATCACGCACCAGCAGATAGAAACCGGTCCGGCAGCCCATCGGGCCAAAATACAATACATGGGAAGCCTGCGCACCATTGCGGGCGAAGGTTGCAAACAGGTGTTCAATCGTATGCAGCGCCGCCTGCTCCAAATACGGCGGCGTATTGGGCTTGCGCATGCGGATATCATAGGTCGTTACATCCCCATCGATGCGGGAGGTGTAAATGCCTGGCAAAAGTTTATCGTGGTCGACACAAAAGCTCGCGATTCGTTCCATGTAGATAACTCCTTTTCCGTGAACTGTTTAGATGACAGATTTTAAATTTTACGCCTTGTCTTCGGTCTGCCAGCGCTGCGCTTCGGTTTGGAAATGCGGTGTGGGAAGTCGCAGCAAAGTAAGCAATTTTTGAAAATCCTCGGGCAGCGGCACCTCCACGGTGACCGGCCCGGCATCGGGGCTGCGAAAGGCGGCCCAACCGCAGTGCAGGGCCTGCCGGGCAATCCATTCGCGGGAGCCGCCATAGAAATCGTCTCCGGCCAACGGATGACCACAAGAAGCCATGTGCACGCGGATTTGGTGGGTGCGGCCCGTCTCTAACTGGCACACAACGAGCGTGTGCCCCTTTGCACTGGCCAGTGCGCGCCAATGGGTGACCGCCGAACGCCCATCGGCACGCACGCACTGGCGGACTTTGCTGCCCGTTTCCGGCCCAATCGGCTTTGTGATAGTGCCGCTGCCCGAGAATGTGCCCTCACACACTGCCCCATACACTTTTTGCACGGTTTCCGGCACGGCAGACGCCGCATAACGGTCGCGCGCCAGCAAGACGACCCCCGTCGTATCACGGTCCAGCCGGTAAAGCGGGTGGAATACGAGTGGTTCCTGGTGGGCGCGGAAATAATCGAGCGCCACATCCCGCAAGGTGCCCGTCAGTTGTCCCGCCCGCGCATAAAGGATCATGCCCGCCGGCTTATTGACCGCAACTATGGCATCGTCCGCATACAGCACATCCAGCGGCGGCGCACCATTCGGAGAAATGGGCAGGGTATCCTGCTCCACCGGCAAGCGCAGCGTAAGAATTTCCCCGGCATGCAGATGGTCGGTCGCAATGCGCGCAGCACCCGCCACCGTAATGCCGCCTGGCAAGCGCTTGCACGTTGCCAGAAGCCTGGCCGATACACGGCATGGCCCGCGCAAAAAGCCGCGCACACTCACCCCATCATAAGCTTCCGGTACGAGAAACTGGATCTGCTGCACCAAACCCCTCCTTACAAAAACACCACCCTGCCATCGACAGAGTGGTGCCTTTCTCAAAGATGATGTTTCCGAAAGCGGAAAACTCAGCAGACTTTCTTTGTCCACCCCAGCGTATCGGGCAGCTTGCCCCACTGGATACCGGTAATCGTATCGTAAAGCTTCTGCGTCAAATCGCCGATCTTGCCGTCGTTAATGACAGCAACCTCGCCTTCATAACGCAATTCGCCAACCGGCGAAATCACCGCTGCAGTACCTGTGCCAAAGACTTCCTCCAGCCGGCCATCACGCGAAGCCTGCATGACGTCTGTAATAGGCAGACGTTCCACGGAAACCGGAATGCCCCACTCATTGAGCAGCTCAATGCAGGACATACGCGTAATACCCGGCAGAACCGTCCCCACCGTCGGCGCCGTGTAGACCGTCCCGCCGATCTTAAAGAAGCAGTTCATGGAACCGACTTCTTCGACATACTTGCGTTCTACACCGTCGAGCCACAGGGTTTGGCTGTACCCAAGGCTTTCCGCGGTCTCCTGCGAAATCAGCGATGCCGCATAGTTGCCGCCGCACTTGATATAGCCGGTCCCGCCCGGTGTTGCACGGACATACTTGTCCTCTACATAAATTTTAACCGGTGCCAGGCCGGTCGCATAGTAAGCACCTACCGGCGAGCAGATGATAATAAACTGATACGTGCTCGACGGCTTAACGCCCAAGTGGGCTTCCGTTGCGATGCAGAAAGGACGAATATACAGCGATTCCCCTTCTTCCGACGGGACCCAATCCTTTTCCACACGCACCAAAGCGCAAATGGCTTCCACAAAATCCTCTTCCGGCACAGGCGGCATGCAAATGCGTTCGTGTGTCGTCTTCATACGAGCAGCATTTTTCTCCGGGCGGAACAGATAAATGCTGCCGTCCGGATGGTGGTAAGCCTTCAATCCCTCAAACGATTCCTGCGCATAGTGCAAAACCATCGCAGCAGGATCGAGAGAGATCGGCGCATATGGCACAATGCGCGGATCATGCCAGCCAATACCTTCCGTGTAATCCATCACAAACATATGATCCGTAAAAACCGTACCAAATGGCAGCGGATCGCCAGGTGCCGGTTTTTTCTTCGGCGTCTTTGTCAATTCATATCGAATCTCCTGCATTGCAGATGCCCTCTTTCTCTAGGTTCCCTATGATTTTATCACGCTTTGCTGTCATGTGCAAGCGAAATACATGTTTCCCTATCATTATAGCACAGAAGCCCGCAGAAAAATGTAATTCGTTTTACATTTTCTCGGCTTTTTTGCAGGCGCTTAAAGCATACGCAGACCTTTTGGGTAATGGTTTTTAAACCTGCCGCCGCTGCATTTTCCAAAACCAAGCACGGCTCCTTCAACGGAAATCCCGCAAAATCCGTGCAGCGTTTCCGGTGCCTCCAATTCTTCGCCGTGCAAAAAAGCCAGTACACGAGGGTCCTCTGCGGAAAGGGAAAGACAAGCCTGCAGCATATCTGGTTTCACCGCCATAAACGCCGCGTGCGCCGGAACAAAACGAGAATCGCCTTTTTTGCGGCCGCCGCGGGCAGGCTTTTCCTCCCCTAAGAGAAGGCCGGCGCGCACCACGCCAAGGCCGTGCAGCGAGGGAAGATCCGGCGGCAGAAGGTAGAGCTTTTCGCCAATTTGGGCCGGCGTCCCCGCGAGTGTTTCCCGATATAAAGACGCCAGCATGGCTTGAGCGGCCGCAGAAGGCGCCGGCGCGGGCGCCGCGGGAAGACGCTCGGCTTCTCCCTCCCGCCGCATGCGGGCTACAAAATGCCCTTCGCCGCCATCCATTGGATAAATACGGCGGGCAAGCCCGTCAAAGGCCGGATGGCCTGCAGAAAGGCCGCACGGCTCCAGGGAAAACGCCGGATGTGTTTTCAAAAAGGATTCGATGACCCCTTCGTTTTCTTCCTGCGAAAACGTACACGTTGAATAGACCAGCACGCCGCCCGGCCGCAATGCCTGCGCAGCGCTGTCCAAAATTGCATTCTGGCGCACGGCGCACGCCGAAACGTGAGCCGGAGACCAATCGGAAACCGCTTGTTCGCTTCGGCGGAACATACCTTCCCCCGAACAGGGAGCATCCACCAGCACGCGGTCAAAAAAGCCCTCCAGAGCCTGGCATAAGATTTCCGGCCGGCAGCTGGAAATGACGGCGTTGCGTGTTCCCCATCGTTCCAAATTGGAGAGCAGCGCGGGCACACGGCTGCGCACCACTTCATTGCTCCACAAAAGGCCCTGTCCGGAAAGCGCGCCCGCGATTTGTGTGCTTTTGCCGCCGGGTGCCGCACAAAGATCCAATACCCGTTCGCCGGGCTGTGGGTTTAACACCGTTACGGCTGCCGCAGCGCTGGGTTCCTGCATATAGAACACGCCGGCATGATGCAAAGGGCAGCGGCCAGCCTGAAATTCATCCGGCACGTAAAAGCTCAACGGCGAAAAAGGCGCCGCCCGCAGCGGAAAGGGCAGCCCGGCTTCCAGCTGGGACTGCGTGTACTTCAGCGGATTGCGCCGCAGCGCGCGGAAAGGCGGCTGCTGGAGCGCCGCAAAAAACGCCGGGGCTTCGGCCCCAAGCAGGCTTTGCATGCGCGTATAAAAGGCTTCTGGAATCTGCATAGGCGATTTCCTTCTCTCGTTTCAATTTGCAGCTTTTTAAAATAAAAATGAAAATTCTGCATCCCACGTATACATGTCAAAAAAGAGGCCATACTAGGTGCCGTAAGGAGGTGAGCAGATTGGAAAATCAGAAGTATGCAAATACGACGTCCAAAAACGGCACAAACTCCACGCAGAACAACACGCAGAATAAAAAGGGGACCAACAATACCCAGGACCGCAAGGCGGAAAACAGCACGCAGAATAAGCAGAGCAATATGCAGAATTCCTGCGGCCGCTGACCTCAACACACAACGTTCCGAAAAGGGAAGCATCCTGTTTTAAAAAAACAGGGGGCTTCCCTTTTTGTTTGGCCTCTCTTACTTTTGCGCTTTCTTTCTGCGTACTTTCTCAACCAGTTCCGGCAGGGATTGATCTTCGAGCACGGGCGTCTCAAAGCCTTCCCCGCTGATCTCGCCGGCATCCCCCACAATAATAAAGGCATCCCGGTCAATGGAGCGCACCAAATCCTTTAAGTGGTAGACCTCCGTGCGGGAAACCGCACACATGAGCACTTCATACGACTGCCCGCTGTACATGCCGCGCGCTTCCAATCCCGTGACACCGCGGTCAATGTCTTTGATAATCTGCTGCGCTACCTGTTCGCTTTTCGATGTGACGATCCACATCACCTTACCGTGCCCGATATCGGCGCCGTACAGGAGCGTATCGATAATACGAGTGGAAATGAAAATATAAATCAGCGCATAGAGGATACTTTCAATGCGCCGGTATACGATGGCGGAAAATAGGACGACACACAAATCGACGCCAAACATCAGCTTGCCTGTACTCAAATGCCGGAAATGGCGTTTGAGCAGGCGGGCAACCATATCGGTGCCGCCGGTCGTCGAGTCGCGCATAAAGACGATGGAAAGGCTCACGCCCTCCAAAAGGCCGCCGAAAAGTGCGGCCAATATGGGTTCGCCCTGGTAAGCCGGCAGCTGCGATCCAAACCAGTCGATTAAAAAGGAGGTGATCACGTTCGCCGTGATTGTCCGCACAACGAACCGGTACCCGACTTCAAAAAACGCCCAGATAAAGATTGGTACATTGATCAAAAAGGAAAGCAGGCCAATTGGTGCGTCGGTCAGAAAATTGATCACCGTTGCAAGGCCGGTAACGCCGCCAGGGGCAATCTGATTGGGTGCCGTAAAGCATTTGACGGCGATGGAAAACAAAAGCCCTGACACCACATAGGTTAGTAAATCAATGGGGATATCCCACTTCGTCCCACTGCGATGCGTCAATCTTTGTTTCCACATACAAAATGCCTCCCTCTTGATTTTTCTCTTCTTATGCTTCTTCCAGAGCTTCAAAAAGCACTTGCAGGCGCTGCAGATTTCCGCAAAGGTACAGATACCCGAACAGTGCCTCTAAGCCCGTCGCGGCGTGATACTCCGCCACAGACGCGTTTTTCGGGACATGGCCGACATGCGCGTTGCGTCCGCGGCGCAAAATATCCGCTTCCTCTCCAGTTAAAAGCGGTTTGAGCCGTTCGACCGCCTGCGCCTGTGCCGTACAGCAAACCTCTTTGACGCTCGCCTGATGCAAGCGGTTGACCGGGCAATTGCCACGGCAAACTAATTTTTCCCGCACAAACAATTCAAATACCGCATCCCCGATAAACGCAAGCGTCAATGGGCTGAACTGCTTGGGATCACACGGCAAATCTAAAAAACGCTCCAAACCCCTTGCTCCTTACTCCACAAAATCAAACTGTACATCGTAAAGGGAAACGGTGTCCCCTTCCTGAATGCCCGCTTCCCGCAGGCGATCGATGACGCCTGTTTGCAGCAGCACACGCTGGAAATACTGTAACGACTCATAATCGTCAAAATTGATGGACTGCATCACGCGCAGAAGCCATTCCGCCTCCACCTCGTACAATCCATCGGAGACCTTGCGTACCTGCACTTCCCCGCGCGGCAGATGTTCGACCGGCGTCAACGGTTCGGTTTCCACTTCATACCGGCGGATCGGGGGAAGTTTCGAGAGTTCTTCGCTGATTTTATCGAGCAGCGCATCGACGCCTTCATGAATCGGCGCCATAATGGGGAAAAACGCGTATCCCTGCTCCTCCACAAACTGGCGGAACGAAGCAATCTGCTCATCCGTTGCAAGGTCACACTTATTGCCCGCAACGATCATCGGGCGCTCGGCCAATTCCGGGTTAAACTTGCGCAATTCCTCATTGATAATGCGGAAATCCTCTTTGGGATTACGCCCTTCGCTGCCGGATACATCGACGATATGCAGCAGCAGCCGGCAGCGCTCCACATGGCGCAAAAATTGATGCCCCAAGCCGACGCCTTCCCACGCCCCTTCCACAAGGCCCGGGATATCCGCCATCACGAAGGATTTGCCTTCGCCGCGTTCCACAACACCAAGGACCGGGGTCAGTGTGGTAAAGTGATAGTTTGCAATATTCGGTTTGGCCTGGCTGACGACGCTGATTAACGTGCTTTTGCCGACATTAGGGAATCCGACTAAACCGACATCCGCTAAAAGCTTTAATTCCAGCTGGACATCCAATTCCACGCCCGGCGTACCAGGCTTTGCAAAGCGCGGCACCTGACGTGTCGGTGTGGCAAAGTGGACATTGCCCCAACCGCCGCGGCCGCCTTTTAAAACAACTTGCGGCTCATCCGTCGAGAGGTCGGCGAGAATACGCCCCGTTTCGGCATCTTTGACGAGTGTGCCGCGCGGTACACGCAATACGAGGTCTTCCCCTTTTTTCCCGGAACAGCGCTTTGCACCGCCGGGCTTTCCGTTTTGTGCGGCAAATTTGCGCCGGTACCGGTAATCCGCAAGCGTAGAAACGTTATCGTCTACCTGAAAGATTACGTTGCCGCCGCTGCCGCCGTCGCCGCCGTCCGGACCGCCCGCCGCGACATATTTCTCGCGCCGGAAAGAAACGGCGCCGGCGCCGCCATCTCCGGATTTGATATGGATTTTCGCGCTATCGATAAACATAAAGCCCCTCCTTTGCGCCGGCGAAGGAACCGGCATCTTTCCGTATGCTGCAGCGCACCGACCTGTTTCTTGCCCGAAAACGGCATTTGCATGAATGGCGGTTTGCAGCTTTAGACAAATAAAGTCCCGAGCCGCAAAGCCCGGGACTTTTCTGTTACTGTTCTACAGCGTAAACGCTGACCTTTTTGCGGTCGGCGCCCATGCGCTCAAATTTGACCTTGCCGCTGATCTTCGCAAACAGCGTATCGTCCGAGCCGATGCCCACATTCTCACCGGGGTGGATATGCGTGCCGCGCTGGCGGACCAGGATGTTGCCGGCCAGAACGAACTGACCGTCCGCACGCTTGACGCCCAGACGCTTGGACTCGGAATCACGGCCGTTCTTCGAAGAACTCTGGCCCTTCTTATGAGCGAACAACTGAATATTAACTTTCAGCATTTTTTACACCTCTTCATAACTCACGTGGATCGCTTGCGGATACTGCTCCTCCAAATTCAAAAGATGCAGTTTAAACCCTTCGAGCGGGACACGGCACAGTTCGGCGTCGCGCGAAGCCACCTGCACACGTAGGAAACCTTCATCGACCGTCGCCGAAACATTGGCATGGACGACATCTGTCAGCGTGTTGGCGGTCAGATACGCTGCTGACGAAACCGCTGCACATACGATATCCTCTCCCGCCTCCCCGCATCCGGCGTGGCCGGACAGGCGAAAGCCTATCAAAAGGGCACTTTTTCTTGCATCCAGAAGGAGTTTGCAGTCAATCATTAGGCTTCAATGGATTCGATCTGAACCTTCGTGTACGGCTGACGGTGGCCCATGCGGCGCGCCTCACCCTTCTTCGGCTTGTACGTCCAGATGTTGATCTTCTTACCCTTGCCGTTTTTGAGGACCTTGCCCTTTACGGCAGCGCCCTCCACATAAGGCGTGCCGACCTTTAAGCCGTCATCACCGCAAACAGCAATGACCTTAAAGTCGACGGTGGCGTCCGCTTCAACAGGCAGCTTTTCGATGAACAGGACATCGTCCTTTTCAACCTTATACTGCTTGCCGCCGGTTTCAATAACTGCATACATAAGTTGGAACCTGCTTTCCTAATAGACTCGCTATCGTGGGTGGCGCCTCAAATGGACACACTTCTACCCAAAATAAGCGGCTCTTTAAGTTTAGCATGTCCTTCGCCCGATTGTCAAGAGTGATTCGGAAATTTTAAGGAGGACGTTATTCGGGGAGTTCTTTGCATGCTGCACGAACCGCATTTTGTACGGCAGGAGAAAGTTCCAGCGCAAAAAGCGCGCGCAGAAACGTAACCCGGTTAAACCGCATCGCCGTGCGCAAAAGAAGATGTTTCTCGGGTTCTCCGGATTTCCAAGCCCAGATTGGCGGCAACGTGGTAATCCATGCACACAGGGCTTCTTCTGAAAGTACCCCCTTTTGTATAAAGGCGGAAACGGCTCGCAGCAGACGGTCATATTCGAAGTGGCAAAAAAATGTATGTGACTCTGCGGTCACTGGCGCCATCGCGGACAAGAAGGAATCAGCATGTTCCGCTGCACAAAACGGTGAATGCGCGGCGGCTTCAAAAAGGTCACCGAAATGCGCCAATGCATGGGCCCAGCCCTTTCCCTTCACATAACCGCGCAGATCACGTTCTTTTGAGAGCTGCGTACACGCCGCCGCAAAAAGGGTTTTCCATTCTTCCTTTGAAAAAAGCGGCTGCTGGCAGTCACGACGCAGCAAAGACGCCAAAACCAACGCCGAAAAAGAGCGTCCAAAAATAGAGTCTGTCCCCGATTCTCCGAGGCCATCGTGAAGTCTTCGAAGGCTTATGCGAAAAGCATCTTTTAAAGCCGCAGGGGAACAGTTTCCGCCTTCTATCAGTGTCTCACACGCCGTCATCGCCAATACATCGCGCAGCTCGGAATCTGGAGAAGGCAACACCTGCAGTGCATTTTTGAGCAGCGCATCTGCCTGTGAAACGGGCAATTTTGGGAACCCCGCTTTCTGGTAACAGGAGAGCGCATTTCGAATTGTTTGTTCTGTTTCCATCGTATTTAATGCTCCCGAACCGCGAGCGCCTGGGCAAGCGTCTGTAAAAAGTCAGCGCGTTCACCAAACGGGGCGAGCGCTTCGACCGCTTCCTCTGTGAGCGCCTGCACTTTTTCCCGTGCCGCAGAAAGGCCCAAGATAGAGACATACGTGCGTTTGCCGTGCTCGGCGTCGCTGCCGATGGGCTTCCCCAACGTTTTTTCATCGCCCGTCACATCCAAAATATCGTCCTGAATCTGAAACGCAAGCCCGAGCGCATCGGCGTAGCGGGCGGCTGCTTGGCGCGCGGATTTTTCTGCCCCGGCGGCAATCGTCCCGAGCAAAGCGGCCGCACGCAGCAAAGCGCCTGTCTTTTTGGCATCGGTCTGCTGCAGACGCTGGGCGGTCAATTGCGGCAGTGTGTCATTCTGTAAATCCAAAACCTGTCCCGCAATCATGCCGTGATCACCCGCAGCCTGTGCGAGCAGATAGGCCCCTTCCGCTGCACGGGAAGCGCCGAGCTGTGTGATGGATTCCGGGGAAAGGGCCACTTCAAACGCCTTCGTCAGCAGCGCGTCGCCGGCCAAGAGCGCCGTCGCCTCGTCAAACGCCCGATGGTTCGACGGCCGCCCGCGGCGCAGGTCGTCGTCGTCCATACACGGCAAATCGTCATGAATCAACGAATACGTATGGATCATCTCCAACGCGCAGGCAAATGGGAGCGCCTGCCCTTCCGTTCCGCCGCACATCTTACAAAACCCAAGTACCAGCACCGGCCGCACGCGCTTGCCGCCTGCCAGAAGGCTGTAACGCATTGATTCGTACAACGGCTTTTCCGAAACAGCTTCTTCCGGGATCAGAAAGTCCAGCTGTGCGTTGACGAATTTTGCATATTCACGCATCTGTGCCTGAAAGCGTGTCTTTTCCATGGGACTCCTCCTGTTCTTCGAGCGTTTGGATGGATTGTTCGGCATCCTGCAAGGTTTTGCTGCAAAATGCCGCGAGAGTAATACCTTCCTGATAGAGTTTTACCGTTTCATCCAGCGGAAGCTCCCCCGCCTCCATCTGTTCAACGACCTCGGACAACCGGTCCATTGCCTCTTCGAATGTCTTTTCCTTTTTCATTCTGCAGCCTCCTTTTGCAAAACCCGGCAATGCAGCACGCCGCGGCTCAATTGTACGGCCACCGCGTCGCCTGTCTGCACCTGCTTTTCATCCGTTAATGTGGTGCCGTCTTCTGTTTTGGCCCATGCATAGCCGCGCGCCAGCACGCGAAGCGGATTTAAGTCCTCCAGACGGCCGCAAAGCCGTTCAAAGGCTTGACGCCTGCGCGTAAAGGGAGCCTGTCCGGCGTGCCGCAAAGACTGCTCCAGCAAAGCAAGCTGCATGTGGCTGTCGGTGAGTGTGCGCTGCAATGATGTCCGTAGCCGCTCTTTCATTTCTTCCAGCTGCTGCAAAAGGGCCTGCGCATCCGGTACCGCGAGCTCTGCTGCCGCGCTCGGCGTCGGCGCACGCAGGTCGGCGGCGAAATCGGTCAGCGCCACATCGGTCTCGTGTCCCACCGCGCTGATGACCGGGATTTTGGAACGGGCAACGGCGCGCACAACTATCTCCTCGTCAAATGCAGAAAGATCTTCGGCGCTGCCGCCGCCGCGCCCAAATAAGATCACATCCACTTTGCCATCCGCGTTGAGGGCGTCGAGGGCTGCCACCAATTCTTCCGGCGCCTGTTCTCCTTGTACCGCCACCGGATAAAAATATACGTCCGCTGCCGGCCAGCGGCGATGCAGAATATTGAGCATATCGTGGACTGCCGCGCCGGTCGGTGAGGTAACGATGCCAATGGCTTTCGGATAGCGTGGAAGCGGCTTTTTACGCGCCTGGTCAAAAAGCCCCTCTTTCAAAAGCTTTTCCTTGAGCTGTTCGCGTGCTACAGCTTTGGCGCCAACGCCTGCCGGCTGCATATCGTCAACATAAAGCTGGTACTGCCCTGTAACTTCATAGACCGCCAGCCGGCCACGCGCCAAAATTTTCATCCCGTTTTGCGGAGAAAACCGCAGCCGGCGCGCAGCCTGTGCAAACATGACCGCGCGCACCGTGCATTTCTCGTCCTTGAGTGAAAAATACAAATGGCCGGACGGATAATGATCTTTAAAATTGCTGATTTCGCCCGTCACATAGACGCAGCGCAGGCGCTCATCGCCCTCTAGTAAAAATTTAAGATACGTATTCAGCTGGGTTACCGTCAACACACTCGACTGCATCAAAGCACCCCCTCCTGTAAGGCGGCCAACACCGCCACCCCGGCTGCATTGTCCGAAGAAAAAGCCGGTTCGGCAAAACTTGCCTGATAGCGTGCCTGCAGCTTTTCTCGCAAATAGCGGTTGGACATCACGCCGCCGGCAAAGACGAGCGGCAAGCCGGGATATTGCCGTAAAAGTGCCTTCGCCATGGCATCCAGGGCAGCAAACAGCGAGTCCAAACAGAAACGTGCCACATCTTCCGGCGGCGTTCCCTGCTGCACAAGGCGCTGACAACGGTTTTCAATGCCGGAAAGCGAACAATCCGCCCCCTTCATAGACGGCCGCACCAAAAAAGTGCGCGAGGACTTTTCCGCAAGGGCTTCCAACGCCGGGCCTGCCGGAAACGGGAGTCCCAGCAGCTTTCCGACGCGGTCGACGGCTTGCCCGCCTTTTAAATCAAGGGACTGCGCACAGATTTCCGCGTGCAGCGGATCGTCTGGCCTCGGTTCCACGAGAACTGCTTCCGTGGTTCCGCCCGAAACATGGAAAGCTATAAATTGCTTTCCCAACAGGTCGAGCCTGTCCGAGGACCACAAAGCCGCCGCAATATGACCCTGCTGATGGGAAAAGGTATACAGCGGCACACCACAAGCGGCTGCCAAGGCACGTGCCGTCCCATGGCCCACCGTAAAACAGGGCATATAGCTGCCTTCTACCGCACGCGGGCGTGTAGAACAGCCGATCGCCCGCAAAGAACAAGGCGGCTTTGGCAAAAGAGCTTCCAGGAGTTCCGGCAGCTGCTGCACATGATGAAAGACCGCATCACTTTGACGCAGCCCCAGTTCGCCGGCACGCACCGGCAGCAGCCGCTTCTGCTGCACAATGGTCCCGTCCACCCACAAGGCCGTGCTGGTCGTATAGTTGCTCGTATCGACGCCTAAAATCTCAGGCATTTTCAGTGCACTCCTTTGCGGCGCCTCCCAAAACGCCATTTAAAAAGGCCGCGTCTTCCTCGCCGCCGTATTCCTTCGCGAATTCAACCGCTTCATCGATCGATACACGCAGCGGGACGTCGGATGTATACCGCATCTCAAACAGGGACAGCCGCAAAAGCGTAAGGCAGACCTTTGTGATGCGCTGCAGCGACCAGCCGTTTGCATACTTCTCGATGACGGCGTCGAGCTCTTCCCGATGTGCTTCCACCCCGGCCGCAATGCGTGCCGCAAAGTCGTCCACCGGCTGCGGGGGAAGGTCCTGTGCTGTATCTTCCGGCAAAAGGGTACCCGCTTCTTCTGCCAAATCGATGAGCTCCTTTACCGGCGTTTGGCTCAAACTGTACGCAAATAGCAATAAGAAAGCCTGCCTGCGCGCTTCGTGTCGTGTCATAAAGCACCTCCATAAAACATAAAAAGAGGCCCCCGTGGAGGCCTCCCAGAACTGCGGTCATTCGATTCTCAATCTCCACAGCCGTAGTATATCACATTTACGGGCGTTCTACAACGCGGCGCGCCGCTTTCTTTGGTTTTATTCTTGTTCAACGATCTGGATTTTATCGTAAGAAACACCCGTTTGGGAAGTGACCGCGTCTTTGACAACGGCCGCATCCTCTTCCATGCTGGCACTGCCAGGTTTTAAGACGACGCTGCAGGTATCCCCCTGCAAAAACACAATACAGTCTGCAAACCCTTTCGCCTTCAAAAGATTTTCCGTATTGCTCTCTTTGAGCTGATTTTGAGCGAGCTCTGCCGCCTGGTCAACCGCTTCTTTTTTCGCTTCATCACTTGCCTGGGCATCCTCCAACGTCTGCTCAATGAGTTCTGCCGCCTCATCGCGCGCTTTCTGTCGGTCTAACCGCGCCTGGGTGTAATAATCGTCCTGAGATGCCGAGGCTGTCGGCAAAACGTTTCCCTGTTCTGTGCCGCCGGATGAGACCGGCGCTGCGGAAGACGAGGAAACCGCTGCAGACGCATTGACAAGCTGCGCCTGCCCCAATGTGCCGTCACTGCGGGAAGCAGCTGCCGGCTGCGTGCGTATGGATCCTTCACCGTCGGAAAATTGCCAGTTTAAATAGACTGCCGCGCCCAGCGCGACCACGAGCGCGGCCAACACCACCTGGCGTTTATGCATTTTCATGATAGACTCCCCCATTTCTGTTTACACAATATGCGCACGAACCGTTTTGTATGCGTCAGCCGGAAGGCACCACGCACACCCGCGCACTGCTCACCCCGGCTGCCGTAGATACGGCTTCTAAAACCGCTTGCTGCACATGCGGGTCTGCAGCACCCGGACACGTTACTACCACGCCCTGCACTTTGGGCGGGCGCTGGGTGACGGCCAACGCATGTTCGGTGCCGTCTGCGTCCTGCACAATCAGATAATTTTCTTCGGTATCCTCCGCGGAAGTGCCGCTTTCCGCCGCCTGGGTGGAGCGCTTTTGCTGAACCGCATAGATCTGCTGGCTGCCTTCTTCCAAAGTCACAAGCACATGGGGCTCCCCTGCCCCCTGAATGCTGCGAATCATCTGGGTCAGTTCGGCCTCCAGCGTGTCGGCATAGGCCTGCGCATTCAGGAGGAAGTCTGTCTGCGAGGAAACGGATGCAGGTTCCGATTGCTTCTGCCCGTCTCCCAAGAAGCTAGACAAAAGCAGCAGAGAAATACCGGCAATCCCCGCAACCAAAATGACTTTTCGCGCCATATCGTTTTGGCCGAGCTTTTGAAAAAATCCTTGTTTATCCTCCATTTGCGATCACCTCCGCGTCTAAGCCAAGCTTTTCTTTGAGAACATCCTTAGCTTGTGCCGCAAAAGCCGGTGCAGGCACCGTGAGCTCCAGCTTTTGCAGGACGACTTCGTATTCTTCCGTATACGTCAATTTAACGGAAAGATCGGTATAGGGAATCGATGCATCCTCCAGCGTCTGCGCGGCCAGGGCCTGCAGCCGTTCCTCCATGGCAGTCAAAGACTGCGTTTCCACCGCCTCCGCAAAGCTCGAAGACGGCTCTTCAGAGCCGGATGGTGCGGAAAGCGCATGGCGAAATTGCGGGAATAGGTGAAAAAGCGGGCCCAACACCACACAGAGCATGACGCCGCAGAGTACGAGCCGGAACATCCGAACGACGCTGCCCTTCGGCGCCAGCAGACGCAGCATACCAGCTGCTACGGCAAACGCACAGATTCCTGCCGCCCAGGCTTTCATGCCGAACTTCCTCCCATCATCATTAACACGACTCCCGAAACGATCAATACTGTCATGGAGCACAACAGCACCGCCAACAGCGTCTCCAGCACCTGCACGCACGCGTCGAACAGGCTCTGCAGTTCAGATATGGCAAAAAGCTGCGCAAAGGCACTGCAGGCGTGCAAAGCAAGCATCCACAAAAGGACGCTTAACAGGCTTGGCAAGAATAAAATGAGAATCGCCAGCAGCCCGAATGCACCTACTCCGCCCCGCAGCAGTTCCACACATCCCGTGACCGTGCGCATCGCTTCACTTAAAGCGCTTCCCACCACCGGCACAAAACTGGAGACGACGAATTTGGCGGCACGTCCGGCCAGCGTATCCGAACCTGCACTCACAAAGCTGCGCATTGCGAGAAGGCTGGAAAAAAGCGTCATGGAAAAGCCGAGAATCCACTTCACCGCTTTCGTCAAAAAGCGGAGCAGGCCCCCTAAATTGACATCCGGTGAGATGGCGGAAACGACCGCCATCGCCAGCAGCGCCTGCAGCATCGGCACCAGAATCTGTGCGCAGAGCACCTGCACCGCATCGCCGGTAACCGTCAAAATACCCTGCATCGACGCTGCAGACGCAGGCTTTCCCATAGCCGCCAAAATTCCCGCCATGACCGGAACCGAAGCGGTAGAAAAGACGCAGGCGCTTTGAATCACCGAACCTGCGCGTACAAGCACTTCGACAATAGGATTTACAATCACAACACTGACGCACAAAGCCCCTATAATCCCAACGACCCCCTCCAGCGGCCGTTCCCCAAAAGAAAGTTTCATTGCATCCACCAAGGCGCATAACAACAGGATTGCCAATGTAGAAGCCGCCGCTTTGAGCGGACCCTGTCCCTGCTCCCCGGCAATGCCGAAAACAGTTTGAAAAAAGCGCTGTGGGGTCAAAGATCCCACCGCCTGAAAATCATCTCCCACAACACCGAGTTCCCCGAGCGTACGCTTTGTATCTTCCGGCAAGGTTTCCGGCAGCGCAGAAGCACCGCTGGATTCTAGCTGCGCCGCATACGCGGGCTGCAGCCCATTATCTTCCTGCGCGGCTGCCGGCACGCAGCAAAATAACCAGCAGCACAATAAAAGGAGACACACAAAATTTCTGCGGCATTCCCCTTTAGAGGGATGCGGACGAAGGCGCCAGAAAGGCAGCTGCTTTTCCCTTTTCAATGTACATCCCCTACTTTCCGAGCAATCCGGCTGCAATGGAAGCGACCTGTCCAAAAAGCGGCAGCGCCAACAAAAGGATTGCCACCCGGCCCATCAGCTCCACTTGATTTTTTAAAGCCCCTTCACCGGCATCCTGACAGGCATCCGCCGCAAATTGTGTCAAGAAGGCAGTCCCCAGCGCGCGCAGCAGAATGTCTGCATAATCGCCTTCGATCCCCGAAAGGGAAAGTAAACTGGAAATCTGCTGTAAAGCCGGCTGGATGGCCTGCAAAAGAAACAGTCCGAGCAAAATCACCGCCGCCAGGCGGACAGCCATTGCATATTCCCCATTCTGACGCCGTAAAAGCAGTGCTGCAGCAGTGCCCAGCAGTGCGACGCCGATCCCCGCGACCAGCTGCATGGCTATAGCCCAAACGTTGACTTGATGGTGTCAAACAGTGTGCTGATCTGCTGAATGATCATCATCAAGACCACCACAAGTCCCGCAAGCGTGGTCATCATGGCCTGTTCTTCGCGCCCGGAACGCACCAGCAGCTGATTTAACACCGCGACAATGATGCCGACGGCCGCAATTCTGAAGATAAAATCCACATCCATAGCTTTTTCCTCCGCACCGTTTAAGGGGCCAAAAGGAGAGCCGCTACCGCGCCGCCGCATGCTCCTAAAATTTGATAAAGCCTGCATTTACGCGTACAAGCCTCCCCTGCATTTTGCAGTTGTGTGCGTGTAAATTCCATATAAAGCGTACAGTGCGAAATCTGCCCTTGTGTGTCCGTCGTGCCGAACCCTTCGCCAAACCCGGAAATCAGAGCGCGGTCCTCGCGATTGAGCAGCGGCGCATGGACGGCCTTTTCCCACGCCTGGGCAAACGGTTCTCCGCGATCCCGCGCCGAAAAGTAAGGCGCCAAAAAGTCAAGGCCTCGTCCATAGCGCGAAAGGATCTCTTCGACGGGCAGCGCCGCATAGGAAATCTCGGCGCGCGCTGTCTCCAAGAAGGTTAAAAAACGGCGCAGCTGCTCCTTTCGATGGAGGAGTTTATGCGATTGCAGACACCCTGCCGCCGTTCCTGCCAAGACAACCAGCACCGCTCCCACGATCCGCAGCAAGAAGATCACCCGCCTTTATGAATTGTGCAATTCTGCCGGGGCGGCCCTGTTCCAGCAGTACGATCGTTTGAAAAGCGCCGCTTTCCAAAAGGGCACGTGCCTGCGGGCGGGTGTTGCATTCTGAAAGGCTCCCCGCATGCAGGCTTGCAATGACATGGACGCCCGCGTTGACGCTTTCGAGCAAAGCGGCGGCCTCCTGCATCCCGCCGAGTTCATCGCAGAGAAGATATTCGGGCGAAAGGACGCGCACCGCCTGCATCATGCCGGCGGCTTTGGGGAAGCCGTCCAACACATCACAGCAAGGACCGAGGTCGCTGCCCAAAACGCCGTGAAACGCACCGGCTATCTCCCCGCGTTCATCGACGACCGCCACTTTTCGCACGGGGCCGCGCAGGCCTGCGGAAAGCTGCCGGGCAATGTCCCGCAAAAGTGTCGTCTTGCCGCAAGCAGGCGGCCCCGCCAAAAGCAGTCCTCCTTCCAGCGTGCCGAGCGTCTGAAACAGCGTGTCCGCACTGCCGGGCAGCTGGCGCGCAATCCGTATGTTGATTCCACTGATGTCCCGCATACCCACAACGGTCCCGCCGCGGCATACGGCGCTTCCGGCAAGGCCCGCACGGTGCCCGCCCGGCAGGGTCAAAAAGCCCTGCCGGATCTGCTCCTCGTGGCTGTAGACGGAGTGGCTGCACAGCCGCCGGAAACATTCCTGTAAGTCCTCGCGCCGTGCACAAACCGCATGGGCGGGCGATAAGCCAGGTCCCCCAGGCGTCAAAAACCACGTCCCGCGGCTTTCCCAAACGCTGACGGGCTGTTCCGCACGCAGGCGGATCTCCATAGCCTGTGCCTGCATGGAAACGGGGAGCGCAAGCAAAAGGTCTGCGATCCGCGGACAGAGCGCCTGGGCTGCCTGCCGGAAGCAGGCTGCATTTTGTTCGTCTTGTCTCATGTACTTCCCCACCTTTCCCGGAGTCTGTACATCCTATGAGACAACCTGCCGGGCTAGAACCTGCCGCTTGCCTTTTCTTTCTTCGTCCCGTATAATAAACATGCAGGTTTCGCTGTGTTTTGCAAAGGAGGTTTCCATGGCGATTCAAACGTTCATTTTCGATATGGGCAATGTCTTGATCGACTATAACCCCGACGCCTACACGAAAGCGTTTTTCCCGAATCCGGATGATGCGGCCCTTGCGACGCACGTGCTGTTCGAAGGGGAATTGTGGCAGGCGCTGGATGCCGGCCGGCTCACCGAAGAAGAGGCGCTTCCCCAAATGCTCGTGCAGCTGCCGGAACGATTGCGCAAGCCGGCCCGGGCGCTGTTTTATGGGTGGCAAAGCTATGTCCGCCCGATTCCCGAAACAAACGCGCTGGCGGTACGGCTGCACAAAGCCGGATATGGCCTGTATATCCTGAGCAATACCGGCGTGCGGCTGCACGTCTACAGCCACCGCATCCCCGCATTCCAGGTCATGGACGGCGCCGTATATTCGGCAGATGTCCAGCTTGTAAAGCCGGACCCCGCCATCTTCCAAACGCTTTTCGCGCGCTATCACCTGCGCCCGCAGGCGTGCTATTTCATCGACGACAACGCGGACAACATTGCGGCCGCGCGCGGTTTGGGCGTGACATCATTCCTGTTTACCGGCGACAGCGCCGCGCTGGAGGCCGACATCCGTGCGCATGGCGTTCACTTTTAAAAATAAAATTAAGAATATGCAAAAAACGCAGGAGCCTTATTTTCAGAAAGGTTCCTGCGTTTTTTAAAATGTATGAAATTCAGCCTCGCGCCGCGGCGGCGAGGGCCGCGAACAGTTTGCGGCTTTCCGCGCTTTTTTGATAGGAAAATTCCGGGTGCCACTGCACACCCCAAACGAAACGGCGGCCCGGCATATAGATGGCTTCCGTCAGGCCGTCGGGTGCGGAGGCCATGCGGGAAAATGCGGGAGCCAGCCGGCGCACCGCCTGGTGGTGGCAGCTGTTGACGGAAAACGTGTCGCAGCCCAGCAGCTCGTGCAGCGGGGTGCCGGAAACGACGCGCACCTCGTGGGCAGCGCCGTCGTAAGGCGGCTGCATGCGGTGGCAGACATCCGACGGGCACTGCTGCGGAAGGTCCTGCCAAAGCGTGCCGCCGTAAGCGACGTTCATGATTTGAATGCCGCGGCAGATGCCGAGCACCGGCAGGTCGCGCTCCACGGCGCCGCGCAGCACGCATGTGTCCATGCGGTCGCGCAAAGCGCACGTCTCCCCCTCGGCGGGGAACGGTTCGGCGCCATAGCATGCGGGCGTCACATCCTGGCCGCCGGTCAGGACGATGCCATCGCAGAAGTCAAAAAAGCGGTCAATCTCCTGCGGGGAGTCGGTCAAAGGCAGCATCACCGGCACGGCGCCGGCCTCTTCCAGCCCTTTCATATACCCCGGCAGCATCCAATAGCTCGCTTTCCCCGCGTCGTAAAGCGGCGTTAAGCCGATGACCGGTTTTTTCTGAAGCATAAAACGTCCCCCTTTTTCAATCTGCTTTTATCATAGCACGCAAAACACGCTTTTGACAAGGCAAAAGGGCGCCCCGCAGGGTGCCCTTTCGCGAAAGGATATGAGCAAATTTTGCGCAAATTATGCAATCGTGTGAACGGTGAATACCTTGTACGTGTTGCCGCCAATCACGCAGTAAACGCCGATGTCGCGGTTTGCCTGCAGCGGGGTCACGGTGCAGTAGTAATCGCCCTTTTCGTCCGGATAGAGCTCTGCTTTATAGGACGTGGAGAGCGCTTTGCCGTCCGCCGTCAGGAATGTAAACGACGCGTTCTTGTCGTCGGGGGTAATGCGGAACATATAAGGCGTGCCGACTTTCAGGGACATGTCGAGCGTGGTGTCGGACGTGAACGGGCGCTCGGTCACTTCAATCGTAAAGAGCTTGACGCCGTTGACGTAAACGCCCGTCTGCGAGCCGACCGCGCCGGCCGCGTAGATTTGGTACTTGCCGGACGTGCCGTTCCAGCGCGTGATCGTGTTTGTGCCGCCGACCTTGTCGTTGCCGACCGTGTAGTCGAACGAATCGAGCGTGACGCCGGAGGAAATATCGAAGTTATAGGACATCGACTGCGGGACCTTGATGACCGTGGAGCCGTCGGCCTTGCAGGACGTGACGGCGCCGTTTAAGTCTTCGACGTCCACCTTAAACGGGTTAATCGTAATCGTGCAGGTCGCGGTCTTGCCGCCGACCGTCGCGGTGATCGTCGCCTTGCCGCTCTTGCCGGTGGCCGTGACCTTGCCGTTTCTGTCGACGGTCACGACGTCCTCGTCGGAGGAAGTCCACGTCACGCGCTTACTTGCGGTCGTGTCCGACGGCGTGTACGTGACGTTCATCTGCAGCGTGTCGCCCGGGCCGACCTGTGCGCTCGTCATGCTAAGCGAGATGCCTTCGAGCGGCTTCTGCGTGGTGGAGGAGCCGCCGCCGGTTGACGGGGTGGAAGGCTTGGTATCCTCAACATGCGGAATCACAACAATGCTTCCATTTTTTTCGACTTTTACATCCGCATCGGCAAAGTTCAGAGAAGGAGCACTCTGGCCCTCTTGCTGTGTAGTAAGGTAGGCCATAACGTCCTCGTCCGACATGTCATTTTTATTCAGTATAGTCCTAATGCGGCCAATCGTTGTTTCATCAAGATATGCATAAGGCATGTCATTTTGAACCGTTAAGTTTGATACATTAATGGAAGGAATCGTCGTAACTCCATCTCCAATACCAAACTCAATGTTGCCCCATGCGCCCTTATTCGGATTCAGCGTGCAATCTTTAATGGTCAAATTCTGGCAGCCATTGGCTTCGATTGAGGTACGCTCTGCACCATTAATCGTAACCCCTTCAATGGAGCCGCCTTCCGTGCAGTAGTACTGGATGCCATGCTTAATGTTAGAGGCCTCTACCGTCAAGTCCTTTAAGGTTACGTCCTCCACAGAACTCTGAACCGTAATAAACGCGCCATTTTCGGGAGCCTCTTGAGTACCTGTACCATTGTAAGTTAACTCATGACCTTGACCATCAATCGTGATATTGGATGTAGGAATGGAGATAGGGGTTTCGCACGTGATATCCTTTACCAATGTAATAACAGTGCCAGCAGGAGCATCCGTTAATGCTTGCTTTAATGTCGTTTCGCTGTTAACATAATATCCTGCTGCATTTGTATTTTCAGCACTACCACTGTTATCAGATACGGTAATGGTACTATCTTTACCAAATGGAGAGCTAATTTGTGTTGCATCGCCTTCACCAGTCGACGTGCTGTTCGTATAGATTCCATATTCTCCGTCAAACTGGTTATCAGTAATAGTTACGTCCTTAATTGGACCAGCAAATTGACCATTCCACGACTGACGAAGCATATGCACACCGATATAACAATCAAACCTATTGTTTTGAATCTGTGCATTCGCTACATCTCCACCTAAGGTAACTCCTTGGAAATTGGATGTACCGCCATTTAAAGTTTCTTTAAAAGTATTGGCGTCGTTAGTGTTTTCTCCACCAACTTTCAACGTACCTTCAGCGCCCATAACCATGATGCCAATAGCATTGCCGTTCCCAGTTGTAGCCACAGATGTACTTTCAAAAGTATTGCCTTTAATTGTCGTATTCTTAGGATGCTTTGAAGCGTTAAGTGTCTGTAATGCAATTGCTACATTTGAATGGCCATTTGGGCAATTTGTAAACGAAAACTCGTTGTTTTCAATAGTCGTATTTGATGTAGAAACATCACCATTACAAGAAAGCCAAATTGATGTAAACTGTCTGTCCGTGCCTTTGGCTTCTGCATCATCCGAAATCACAAATTGATTTCCAGAAATTTGGACATTGGAAACGCTCACTACGCTAATGCTTTGATCACCGCTAAAAGCCTTTCCACATTCAAATTTTAATCCGGTAACAGAACTCCCATCAGCATTACTCCCATCAGCGTTTTGATTAAAAATAATGCAACCCTGAATGGTTACTTGACAATCCTCACCTACTAAGTTTACAGGTTTAGAAAATGAAATTGCGCTCGCTAAGTTTATAACTCCGCTTCCTGTGATATTAATAGTTACAGGCTCTAAACCCTGGTTTTTATCCGAATTCACCCACTCTGCAGCTTGTTCAAGAGTTGCATAGGAGTCTTCTCCGATCGTAATTGTTGGTGAAGCGGTAGTCTCCCTCGCACTCTTAACAGAGGGAACAATTACCTGCCCCCCCCGAGAACACTTGTCTGGGGTACATTTCCATTGTCCGTCGCAAACGCCGGCACACTGGCCGTCGCTGCGACCATTGCGGCCGCCAGAACGGCTGCAAGCGTACGTCTCTTCTTGTTGTCCATTCTCTGGACCTCCCTTATTCATTTTTTGTTGCCTGCCGCCCGTATCTTCTGGCCAAGCCGGGAAAAAGCGGCAGAAAATGTATTTGCATTTTCACTATAGCACGTTTTGCGCGCACTTTCAAGTAACCTATGTTAACGCGGGCAAAAAAATTTTTCTTTATTCGGCCTTTTCCAGCGTAAATTTGAACCGGTTTGCCGTATAAACGGGCCGCAAGCCTTTCTTTTGAAAATAGGAATCGATACAGCTGTACGCGGCTTCCTCCAAAGCGGGCGTCAGGCAGCACGCGCCCGGCGGCTCGATGCAGGCCGTCGTGTCATCCTGAAACGAAACGCGGTAGCGCAGCCCGCGGCGGTAAAGTTCCGCGTTGAGCAGCACCAGATCTTCAAACGCAATCTCCATGGAAACCCTTCCCTTCTGAAAGCCAGTATACGGCGGTTTGCGGGCGTTTGCAAGAAAATTTGCGCGTTTGCGCTTGACAGAACGCGAATTCTGCTTTACGCTTAATAACACGACATCAGAGGAGGAGAACGCATGGAGGAATCGTTATCGCGCACCGCGCTGTTGGTTGGGGAGCATGCCGTGGAAAAGCTCGCCGCGTGCCGTGTGGCCGTGTTTGGCCTGGGGGGCGTTGGCGGCTATGCGGTGGAAGCGCTCGTGCGCGGCGGCGTGGGCGCGCTGGACCTGATTGACAGCGACTGCTTTACGGTTTCGAACCTAAACCGCCAGCTGCACGCCACGCGGCGCACGGTGGGCATGCGCAAAGTGGATGCCGTGCGCGACCGTGTGCTCGAAATTAACCCAAACGCCGTGGTGCGCACGCACTGCCTGTTTTACACGCCCGAGACGGCCGGGGAGCTGCCGCTTTCCGACTACGACTACATCGTGGACGCGGTGGACACGGTTTCCGCGAAGCTGGAACTTGCCGTGCGCGCCAAAGCCTGCGGCACGCCGATCGTCAGCTCGATGGGCACCGGCAATAAGCTCGACCCCACGGCGCTCGAGGTGGCGGATATCACCGAGACCTCCGTCTGCCCGCTCGCGCGGGTCATGCGCCGGGAACTCAAAAAGCGCGGCGTTGAACATTTAAAGGTTGTCTATTCCAAAGAGCCGCCGATGACGCCTGCCCTCCCGCCGCAAGAGGACCCGGACACCCACCGCCGCCGCGCCGTACCCGGCAGCACATCGTTCGTGCCGCCGGTCGCCGGGCTCATTCTGGCCGGCGAAGTCCTGCGCGATTTAATGGGATTTCCCCGGAAATAACGAAACACAAAAGGCCGGCCCGCACAGCACTTTCAAAGGCTGTGTGGGCCGGCTTTTTCTCTGTTTTTTTACAGGGCTTCTCCGTGCAGGGCACGCGCGGCGGCTTCCTCCTCAAACTGCTTGCAGTAGAGCTGATGGTAATAGCCGTGCTTGCGCAGAAGCTCCAAATGCGTCCCCTGCTCGACAATCTGCCCGTCGCGCACGACGAGGATGATGTCCGCGTGGCGGATCGTCGAAAGGCGGTGCGCAATCAAGAACGACGTGCGTCCCTGTAAGATCTTTGCGATGGCATTCTGGATGAGCTGTTCGGTCTGCGTGTCGATGGAAGATGTCGCTTCATCGAGCACGAAGATGCGCGGGTCAGCCAAAACGGCGCGTGCAAATGAAATCATCTGCTTTTCGCCGGTGGAAAGGCGGTCGCCGCCCTCGCCGACCGGACACTGGTAGCCGCCCTCGAGCTTTTCGACAACCGTATCCGCCGAAACGGCGTGCGCCGCCGCCATGACCTCCTCATCGGTCGCGTCCAGGCGGCCGTAACGGATATTTTCCATGACGGTGCCGGAAAACAGGTGCGGGCTTTGCAGCACGTAGCCGATGTTCGAGTGCAGCCAAAGCTGGCTGCGTTCGCGGTAATCGCGGCCGTCGATCAAAATGCGTCCGGACGTCGGTTCAAAGAAGCGGCAGGCCAAATTGACGAGCGTACTCTTCCCCGCGCCGGTCTCGCCAACGATGGCAACGGTCGTACCGGCAGGAATGTGCAGCGAAAAATGCTGCAAAACGTCTTCCCCACCGTCCGGGTAACGGAACGAGACGTCTTCAAACGTGATCTCGCCTTTGAGCGGCTCCCAATTTTCATACTTCGGATGAAAGGTATCGCCGTAGCGCGCGATGACTTCCGGGGAATCGAATACCTGCGGCTTTTCCTCCAACAGGCCGCACACACGCTCGATATTTGCCTGCATGGAAATCAATTCCGCGATGTTGCGCGCCGTCTGCTGGATCGGCTCGAAAATATTGACGGCGTAACTCGTAAATGCCGAGAGTGTGCCAATCCACAAAATGCCTTCCAAGACCATGCTGCCGCCGCGCAGCAGCACGATAGCCGTCGCCATGGCGCTGAACAGCAGCACAAGCGGGATATACACGGCGCTCAGGCGTGCGGCTTTGATCGAAGACGTGCGCATTTGTTGCGTGACGGCCTCAAAATCGCGCGCGTTATCTTCTTCAATCACGAGCGTTTTCGAGGTTTTCGCGCCCATAATGCCCTCGTTATAGGCGCTCGTAATCTTCGAATTGATCTTCCGCACGCGGCGGTTCCAATGCAGGATGCGGTTTTGGAAATAGATCGTCAAAAGCGCGATAGCCGGCACGACAAGCATCACGACCAGGGCAAGCTGTACATTCAGCAGCAGCATGGCCACAAACACGCCGATCACATACGTGACCGCCCACAGAATGTCGAAGAAATTCCACGCGACAAGTGCAGCGATGCGGTTCGTATCGCTCATCACGCGCGCAAGCAAGTAGCCGACGGGCGTGACATTGTAATAAGAAAACGAAAGTGTCTGCAAATGCACAAAGCAAGCGCGCTTCATGTCGCGCCCAAGGCCCATCTCCAGCCTCGTCGAACCGCGCGTAAAAATGATGGCGCTGATCGACTGGAAGATAATGACGGCCGCATAAAAAAGCGCAAAGCGCACAAGGCCCTCCGTGCTGTTCTTCTCGATGAAGTTGTCGATCGCGTAGCGCTGGAAAAGCGGCAGCAGGATATCGACGCCCGCACACAAAAGATTGAAAATCAAGATCCGCCACATGGTCGCCTTATACGGCTTTAAAAACGGGAAGATCTTCCGCCAGGTTTTCCATTCAAACGATTTGGTATACTCTTTCTCCTCATACGCCACGGGAATCCCCTCCTTCCTCCAACAGGGCACGGTCGTCGCTGCTCATCTGAATCTCATAAATGGTTCGGTAAATGCCTGGCCGCGCAATGAGTTCCTCGTGCGTTCCCCGGTCGGCGATGCGGCCGTTGTCGAGGACCAGGATCTGATCTGCCTGCATCAGGGTCGTGATGCGGTGGGAAATCAAAATGACCGTTGAGCGGCCAAGCTGCCGGTGCAGCGCCGCACGGATCTGCGCATCCGTCTCCGCGTCCACAGCGGAAAGGGAATCGTCAAAAACCATGATCGGCGCCTTCTGCATCAGCATCCGCGCAATGGCGACGCGCTGTTTCTGTCCGCCGGAAAGCGTTACCCCGCGTTCCCCAACGATGGTATCATAGCCTTCCGGGAATTCCTCAATTGCATCATCCACACAAGCAATCCGCGCGGCACGGCGAGCCTCCTCCAAAGGGGCACCTGGCCGCGGCGCACGGATATTTTCCTGGATTGTGCGGGAAAAAAGGAACGGTTCCTGCAGCACGAGCCCGATATTCCGGCGCAAATAGCCGCGGCGGATCTTGGAAATATCGACACCGCCGATTGTAATGCGCCCACTTTCGGGCGGCAGGTCATACAGACGGTCTAATAAATGGACCAGCGTGCTTTTTCCGGAGCCCGTGGCACCAAGGATGGCAAACGTCGAACCCGCGGGAATGGTAAAATCGATATCCTGCAAAACAGGCTGTACACCTTCATATGCGAAGTGCACATGTTCAAAGCGGATGTCGCGGTCCATTGGGGGCTCGAGCGCTTCCGGCGGGTCCTGTTCTTCTTCGGCTTTTAAAATATAGGCAATGCGGTCAATCGAAACACCGGCCTTGCTCATTTCGGACAGAATGCGCCCAAGGCCGCGCACGGGCCAAATAAGCGTCGAATTGTAGGATACGATCGCTAAGAAACCGCCGAGCGTCAATGTGCCATTGACCGTTTCCAAGACACCAAAGACAATGACCGCCAAGATCTGCAAACCCGTCATCAAATCCCCGATGCCCCAGTAAGCGCTCAAAAGTTTTCCTAAATGGATCCACAAATTTGCAAAGCGCTCGTTTTTCTCGTCAAATCGTTTGATTTCAAATGATTCCCTGCCGAAGGCGCGCACGACACGCACGCCGGTCAAATTCTCCTGTACGGTGCTGGAAAGCACCCCCTCTGCTTCATCGGCCGTGCGAAAGCGCTTGGCAATGCGGGAATAAAAGAAGGCCGAATACAGCACGATCAGGGGGATAAATCCCAGCGCAATCAGCGAGATGCGCACATTCATCGAAAACATAATGCCCATTGACAGCGCCACCAAAAAAACGGTACGGAACACTTCCACGAGCTGGTTGCAAACAAAATTCCGAACAACCTCAACGTCCGAGGTGCAGCGCTGGATAATCTCACCGGTCTGATGCTGGCTGTGCCAGGCAAACGGCAGCTTTTGAATATGCGAAAAGAGCCGGTCGCGCAGCGCTTTGACAAATCCTTCTGAACCTTTCGCAATGCCCATACGGGAAAGATAACTGCATATGCCGGAAAGCGCCGCCACAATTAAAACGGCACAGGCCGCCAGCAGCAGCGCCGATATCGGCTGCTCGAAAATTGCGGAAAGGCCCAAACCGGAAAGGACCTGCTGCGGAATAGGAAGCGGTTCCTCCCCCAAAATGGAGTCTACGGTCATTTTGACGACCTGTGGGGTCAAGGAATTAAACACCGTATTGAGCATGGAAAACACCAATGCCGCCGCAAAAAACGGCAAAACCGGCTTTAAAAACTGAAGCAAAAGATGCATTTTTTCCCGGCCGGCATGCTTCTGCTTTTCTTCGTTTTGGTTCATTGCAGATTCTCCTCTCTTTTCCGGAACAATAAGGAATTTAAAACGGCCGCTTTACCGTCTGGTTTCTGTGGGTTTCTTCTTGTTTTTGCAGCCGTTTCCCTTCAAAAATCAGCCGCAAAAATAGGATTCAAACCGACAAGAAACAGAAAAAGGCGTTTCTGCAAACATACGCAGAAACGCCATGCACAACCGACCCCATTGCCCGTACAAATCATCAACAGCAATCCTCAAGATTCGACTCTATATTGCTGTCGGAAAAAGGACGGACAAACGCGAAAAAGCGCCTGCTTTTTTTGAAATTCGATTATACCGATCCCGCAAAGCTTTCCTATCCTTCATCGCCCTGTCCATCTCCTTTGCAAAAAGTTTGTCAAACAAGTTAGATTGTATACCCAATCCGAATGTCTTGTCAAGGGCAGACGACAGAAAAATCGCGCTTGCAATCCTTCCTGGAAAACGGTACAATGAACGTATACTTTTAGACTTTAAAAAGGAGGATTTTCCGTGAAATTTTCCGAAATGCCGTATACCCGTCCCGATGTTCCAAAAATCCTGGCCGCCTATGCGGATGCAACGGCCCGGTTTGAAAACGCATCGACCGCCGCGGAGCAGCTGGATCTCTACAAGGAACTCGAAGCGCTGGAAAGTGATTTCGAAACCAATATGACACTGTGCAGTATCCGCAACAGCGTCAACACGCGTGACCCTTACTACGAAGCAGAACGCGCGTACTGCGATGAGCAGGAGCCCCTTTTGCAAGAGGCTGCACACGCATTCCAGGAAAAGCTGCTGGCCTCCAAATTCCGTCCGCAGCTCGAAGAGAAGCTCGGCAGCCTTCTGTTTTCCAATCTTGAACTGGCACAAAAGGGCTTTTCTCCAAAGGTCACCAAGTTGGTGCAAGAGGAAAACGCCCTGGAAACGCAGTATCAAAAACTCTATGCGAGTGCAAAGGTTCAGTTTGACGGAAAAGAGCGCAACATTGCTCAGCTTGGCCCCTATAAAGAGAGCACCGACGCAAAGACGCGCCGCGCTGCGTTTGAGGCGGAGGGCAGCTTCTTCGATGCCCATCGGAAGGAGTTCGACGAAATCTACGATGCGATGGTGAAAAATCGCACCGCACAGGCAAAAGCGCTCGGCTATGAATCCTATGTGCAGCTGGGCTATATCCGTCAGGGCCGCAATTGCTATACTCCGCGGGATGTCGCTGCATTCCGCAGCCTCGTCGTGCGCGATATTGTGCCGGTTGTAAAGGAAATCAAAGAGGCACAAGCCAAACGGCTCGGTCTTTCCCACATCACGCTTGCCGACGACGGGCTCTTCTTCCCTGACGGCAACGCCGTACCGCAGGGCACCCCAGATGAGCTCATGCAGGCCGGCCAGCAGATGTACCGTGAAATGTCCCCGGAAACGGCAGCCTTCATTGACCAGATGTTCTCGATGGAACTGTTCGACGTCCTTGCAAAAGAAGGCAAAGCGCCCGGCGGTTACTGCACGGATCTGCCAAAATACCACTGCTCGTTTATCTTCTCGAATTTCAACGGCACTTCCGGGGATGTTGACGTGCTCACCCACGAAGCCGGCCATGCATTTGCGTCCTACATTGCGGACCGCACGATTCCCGTGGCAGCGCTGCGTTCGCCGTCGATGGAAGGCTGCGAAACGCATTCGATGTCGATGGAATTTTTAACGGCTCCCTGGCACCATCTCTTCTTTAAAGACAAGACGGCACCGTATGAGATTTCCCACACGGAAAGTGCGCTCATCTTCATCCCCTACGGCTGCCTGGTGGACCATTTCCAGGAGCTCGTCTATTCCGCGCCGAATATGACACCTGCCGAACGCAATGCGGCTTGGCTGCGCTTAGAAGGGGTTTACCGCCCCTATCTTGATTTTGCAGATCTGCCGTTTTACAGCCGCGGCGCCGGCTGGCAAAGGCAGCTGCACATTTACGAGTGCCCGTTCTATTATATTGAGTACTGCCTTGCCCAAACGATGTCACTGCAATTTTTCTCTGCACACCGTAAAGACGCAAAAGCGGCCTGGGAAAAATATCTCGCCTTTGTCAAGCTGGGCGGCACCAAAACCTTTTTGGATCTGGTCGCGAGCGCAGGCATGCGTTCTCCCTTTGAGGACGGCTGCCTGAAAGACATTGCGAAAGAAACAAAGGATTGGCTCGACAGCGCCTACCGCGTCCTGTAAGAAACCCTTTTTTGCACCGCTCCTGCGCGGGGCGGTGCTTTTTTATTCCAAAAAGAACGGAAAGGAGCCTTTTATGAACGAAAAAGAAATTGCAGAACTTCACCGGCGCTTGAAGCCGGAAAAAAACGCCATCACACACATCGTCGGCTGTTTTGTCAATGATCATGGAGAAATCGTTTCACAATTTGACCAGCCGCTTGCCTTGATGCCGCAGCAGGAAACGGAGGAACTGCTCTCGATCCTGCGGCGCACATTGTCCGGAGCGCTCAATAAAAACCTGCTGGATATTTCCTTTGAAACCCAGCAGGTGGTCAAAAGTGAGGAACATGAACTGCTCATGAGACTGCGGGATTCCTCCCTGCAGGACGCGGAGGCGGTACAAACCTTCTTTTCCCGTGTGACAACGTCTTTGCATCTTGAAACCGCCTATATGATCCTTTTGGCGCAGGATACGTACGATGTCCCCTACCGCGGTAAAGATGATCTGCCACTGGAAGACGCCTCAGACATTGTTTACACGTATCTGCTGTGCAGCATCTGTCCGGTCAAAACGACAAAACCGGCCTTGAGCTATTACATTGCCGAAAATAAATTTTATAACCGGACCATAGACTGGGTTCTCTCGCCCCCTGCGATCGGCTTTCTGTTTCCGGCATTTACGGACCGCTGCGCAGACCTCTATCATGCGCTGTATTATACAAAGAACACCTCCGAAAATTACGACGATCTTGTAGATGCCCTGTTCCATCGTCCGCTGCCGATGCCTGCTGATACGCAAAAGGAGACGTTTGATACCCTGCTGCAGGAGTCACTGGGCGAAGATTGCAGCTTTGAATTGGTACAGGCTATACACGAAACCGTCAGTGCGCAGGTGGAGGCGCACAAAGAGGCAAAAATCCCGGAGCCTCTTGTCCTACAAAAAGAGGACGTTCGGGAGCTGCTTACCGAATGCGGCGCCACCGAAAAACACGTAGAGGCTTTCTGCGAAAAATATGAAGAAGCTTTTGGGGAAGAGACGGGGCTTTGCGCACAAAACGTGATCAACACGAAACAATTTCAGCTAACAACACCGAACGTCTCTATTAAAGTCGATCCCGCGCGCAGCGATTTGATCCAGACGCGTATTTTGGACGGTGCTCGGTATTTGCTGGTCCGCATTGAAGAGGGCGTCGAAGTCAACGGCATCCCGGTCCAAATCACGAAAGAGCCGGCATCCGAAGAGGAAGCGCCGTTTTAATCTCCATTTTAAAACAATTTTCAGAAAACAGGAAAGCGGCTATGGTACAGAAACCAATCTGCACCCATAGCCGCTTTCCTTATGTGATTTGGAAGGGAGCTTGTCCCCTACACTTTCAAAGTGTAAGATGGGGAACCAAACTTATTTGCGATAATCGTAGAAGCCGATGCCCGTCTTCTGGCCGAGTTTGCCAGCGCGCACCATCTTGCGCAGCAACGGTTCCGGACGATACTTCGGATCGCCGGTCTCTGCCTGCAGAACTTCCATAATCGCCAGGACGATGTCCAGACCGATCAGGTCGCCCAAAGCCAGCGGGCCCATCGGATGGTTGGCGCCCAGCTTCATAGCCGTGTCGATGTCTTCCACGGAAGCCGTGCCAGCCGCATAAATGCCGACAGCCTCGTTAATCATCGGAACCAAGATGCGGTTGACAACGAAGCCCGCAGCTTCCTTGACCTGCACCGGCGTCTTGCCGATGGCCTTTGCAATTTCAATGACTTTCTCAACCGTTTCCGGAGCAGTCGTCTCGCCAGCGATGACTTCGACGAGCTTCATGACCGGTGCGGGATTGAAGAAGTGCATGCCAACGACCGCGCGGTCGAGGCCCTTGGAGATCTCCGTGATGGACAGAGAAGAGGTGTTGGAAGCGAAAATCGTATCCGGCTTGCAGATGCCCTGCAGTTCCTTGAAAATGCCCTGCTTGACATCCATCTTCTCGAGCGCTGCTTCGACAACCAGATCGCAATCCTTGACGATCTCGTTGGTGCCCGTCGTGATCTTCGCAAGGATCGCATCCGCAGCGGACTGCTCCATCTTGCCCTTCGCAACGCGCTTCGAGAGCTGCTTCTCGATCTTTGCCTTGCCGCCGGCTGCCCACTCAGCCTTAACATCGCTTAAGCAGACTTCAAAGCCTTCCGTCTGCGCAAATGCCTGCGCAATGCCGGAACCCATCGTGCCGGCGCCAATAATACCAACCTTCATGTTGTGTCAGTCCTCCATTCAAAAGAAATCGCAGAAATGATTGAAACTGCGTTTTTACTTATTTATTCTGGAACGGCTCATGGTTGCGCTTCTCGAGGAACGCTGCCATGCCTTCGCGCTGATCTGCAGATTCAAAGCAGGAACCAAAGTTTGCTTCTTCGATGGCAATCGCCTTATCGATATCAACCTGCAGGCCTTCGTTCATAGCTTTCTTGCTTGCACGAACGGCAATCGGAGCATTGGCCGCAATCTTGTTGGCGAGCTTGAGCGCAGCAGGCATCAGCTCTTCCACCGGATAGACCGCATTGACCAGGCCCAGTTCCAGTGCGCGCGGCGCCTTAATCTGTGTGCCGGCGTAGATCATTTCCTTGGCCATGCCGACCGGGATAATACGCATCAGACGCTGTGTGCCGCCAAAGCCAGGCGTAATGCCGAGGCCCGTTTCCGGCTGGCCAAAGCGCGCATTCTCAGAGCACAAACGGATGTCGCAGCTCATGGAAAGCTCGCAGCCGCCGCCAAGTGCAAAACCGTTAACCGCAGCGATAACCGGGATCGGCAGCGTCTCGATCTGACGGAACAGATCGTTGCCCTTCTTGCCGAAGGCTTCGCCTTCTGCCTTAGTCAGCGTGCTCATTTCGCCGATATCAGCGCCCGCAACAAACGACTTCTGGCCGGCGCCCGTAATGATCAGGCAGCGGACCGTATCCAAATCGACACCGTCAATGACAGCCTTCAGGTCGTCAAGTACTGCACTGTTGAGTGCATTCAAAGCCTTTTCGCGATTGATCGTGACAATCCCGACCTGGCCCTGCACTTCATAATTTACAAAAGACATCGGAAATAACCTCCAGAGATCTGAAATCTTAAAAGGAAGGATTAGCCCTCGTATTTCTCAACGATCGTGGAGCAGCCCATGCCGCCGCCAACGCACAGCGTTGCGAGGCCGCGGTTCGAGCCACGGCGCTGCATCTCATACAGCAGCGTGACCAGGATACGTGCACCGGAGCAGCCGACCGGGTGGCCCAGAGCGATTGCGCCGCCGTTGACGTTGACCTTGGACATATCGAATTCGAGGTCATGGCAGACAGCCAGGGACTGTGCCGCAAATGCTTCGTTCGCCTCAATGAGGTCGAGATCATTGACCGTCAGGCCCGTCTTCTTGAGAACCTTGCGCGTGGAAGCGATCGGGCCCGTGCCCATGATGGACGGATCAACACCAGCAGAAGCGCCGGCAACCCACGTCGCCATCGGCTTCACGCCGAGCTCTTTCGCCTTTTCTTCGCTCATCACGATGATCGCAGCCGCACCGTCGTTGATGCCGGAAGCGTTCGCAGCCGTAACCGTGCCGCCGTCTTTCTTGAAGGCCGGGCGCAGCTTCGCAATGCCTTCCGCCGTGACGCCCTGACGCGGACCTTCGTCCGTATCGAAGATAATGGTTTCCTTCTTCTTCTTGACTTCGACCGGAACGATCTCATCCTTGAACTTGCCCGCCTTCTGCGCAGCTTCGCACTTCTGCTGGCTGTTCGCAGCAAACTCATCCTGCATCTCGCGGGTCAGATGCCACTGCTCGGCAACATTTTCCGCCGTGATGCCCATATGATAATGATGGAACGCATCCGTCAGAGCATCCTTAATCATGGAGTCGACGAGCACGCCGTCGTTCATGCGATAGCCATAACGGCCCTGCGGAATGAGGTACGGCGCCATAGACATGTTCTCCGTGCCGCCTGCCACGATGATGTCCGCTTCGCCAGCCAGGATCAGGTCTGCTGCAAGGTTAACGCACTTCAGGCCGGAACCGCACAGGTTGTTCATGGTCGTTGCCGGAACTTCCACCGGGATGCCCGCGTTGACAGCTGCCTGACGCGCGACGTTCTGGCCCTGGCCAGCCTGGAGCACGCAGCCCATGAAGACTTCGTCAACCTGCTCCGGCTTTACGCCAGCGCGCTTGAGCGCTTCTTTGATGACAATGGAGCCCAGCGTTGCAGCGGGGGTCGTGGACAGCGTTCCGCCCATCTTGCCAATTGCGGTACGGCAAGCACCTGCGAGAACAATTTTCTTAGACATTTTGTTTCCTCCTTAACAATTTTGTCTGTGAAATAGAGTAATGGGATAGCATCGCATATAGAAAAACACAAAGCAAGCATTTGCTGCTGCGAAAATCTTGTGTGCTTTTCTTCCTTTTCAATATAGCACAAAGCCTGTGCCATTGCAAGGATTTCGTTAAAATTTTAGCAATTCAATTTTTTGCATTGTTTTCAGAATTAATGATGGAAACTTTTATGAATTTAGTATACCATACTTGTTTTAAAATTTCCATAGTTCCATGCGATTTTTTTATTTTCGCAAAGAAAAAGCTGGCTTCATTTTGGTAAGCCAGCTTTTTTAGCAAATCAGAAAAGATTTAACCTTTTTTCTTTGTATTGAAACTATCCTTCAGCGAAACAGAGCGGTTAAACACCAAGTGTTCCGGAGTAGAATCCAGATCGAAGCAGAAATAGCCCTGCCGCATAAACTGGAAGGAAGCCGGCTTCTGCATCGTGCACAAATCCGGTTCGACTTTGCAGCCCTGCAGAACCTCCAGAGAATTCGGATTCAGAACCGAAAGGAAATCCTCTTCCTGGTCCGGCTCCGCCACGGTGAACAGGCTGTCATACAGCCGGACTTCCGCATCGACGCAATTCGAAGCATCCACCCAATGAATGGTGCCGCGCACTTTACGGCCATCGGGCGTGTCGCCGCCGCGGGTCTCCGGATCATAGGTCGCATAGACCGTTGTGACCACACCGTTTTCGTCTTTTTCACAGCCTGTGCAGCGAACGATATAGGCGGTCTTTAAACGCACCTCATTGCCCGGGAACAAACGGCGGTATCCTTTAACCGGTTCTTCCAAAAAGTCTTCACGCTCAATCCACAATTCTCGCGAGAACGTGACCTGACGCATGCCGTCCTCCGGGCGTTCCGGATTATTTTCCACTGCAAACGTTTCGTGCTGTCCTTCCGGATAATTTGTCAAAACCAGTTTAAGCGGGCGCAGCACAGCCATTGTGCGGCGGGCATTGGCATTCAGATCTTCCCGCAGGCAATGCTCCAAAAAGCCGTATTCGACGGTGGAGTTGACTTTGGAGACGCCGATGCGCTCGCAGAAATTCCGAATGGATGCAGGCGTAAAGCCGCGGCGGCGCAGCCCGCACAGCGTAGGCATGCGGGGATCATCCCAAGCTTTTACAAAGCCCTCCTCCACCAAGCGGCGCAGTTTGCGCTTGCTCATGACGGTGTTGTTGATGCCTAAGCGCGCGAACTCAATCTGGCGAGGCTTCGCGGGCAGGTCGACGTTTGCGATGACCCAATCGTACAGCGGGCGATGGTCCTCAAATTCGAGCGTGCACAGTGAATGCGTCACGCCCTCCAAGGCGTCCTCAATCGGGTGCGCAAAATCGTACATCGGGTAGATGCACCACGTCGTTCCCGTGCGATGGTGCGCCATATGATTGATGCGATAAATCACCGGATCCCGCATATTGAAGTTTCCGGAATTTAAATCGATCTTCGCGCGCAGCGTCATCGCGCCATCCGGGAATTCCCCGGCTTTCATGCGCGCAAAAAGGTTCAAACTCTCCTCCACTGGGCGGTCGCGGTACGGACTCTTGGCCGGATGGGTCAGATCGCCGCGGTTTTCGCGCATCTGCTCCGGCGTCAGCTCACAGACGTAGGCCAAGCCCTTCTGGATAAGCCCGACGGCGAGTTCATACATCTTCGGGAAGTAATCGGACGCATAATAAAAACGGTCATCCCAAGAAAAACCAAGCCACGCGATATCTTCCTTAATCGCGTCGACATACTCGGTATCCTCTTTTGTGGGGTTCGTGTCATCCATGCGCAGATTGCACAGGCCGTTAAACTTTTCCGCCATTCCAAAGTCTACACAAATCGCCTTTGCATGGCCGATGTGCAGGTAACCGTTTGGCTCCGGTGGGAAACGTGTGTGTACACGCTGGCCGGCAAACCGCCCGTTTTCCGCGATGTCCTGCTCGATAAACGTTTGAATGAAATTGCTGCTCTCCTCCTGCGAGGGATTCTTCTGCATCGGATCCATCTTTTTTCCTCCTCACTGTGCCGCTGTTTCGAGTTTTTGGAGTCCCAGCTGCAAGCGGCGCAGAGATTCCTCTTTCCCCAAAAGCGCTAAAATCTCCATGGCACCGCCGGGGGTAACCTTCTGCCCTGCCGCTGCAATGCGCACCGGCCATAAAAGCGTGCCGTTCTTGACGCCAAGCGTCTGCGCCAGCTGCAAAAGGTTGTCGTGCAAAACCGGCACCCGCCAATCCTCAACCTGGGAAAGATCTTCAATAGCGGCTTTGAGCATGACCGGCGCATTCTCCAGGGTAGCCTTGCTCTTCTTATTGACAAAAAGGTCGCTCCCGTATTCCGGAAGTGCTTTGAAGAAACCGAGCAGCTCCGGAATTTCCGGCAATTTTAACACGCGCGGCTGCAGCATTTCTGCCAGTACCGTCCAGTCCTTTTCCGCTTCCCCGAAAACCTCTTTAAAATACGGCATCGCATGGCGAATATAAACGTCCTGCGGCATCTTTTTGAGGTATTCCCCGTTCATCCAGGTCAGCTTTTCATAGTCAAACACGGCCGGACTCTTGCTGATGCCGTCAATGCGGAACGTCTTTGTGAGCTCGTCAAGTGTAAAGAGTTCCTGCGTGGAATCTTTCGGCGCCCAGCCGAGCAGCGCGATATAGTTGACAATGGCTTCCGGCAAATACCCTGCTTCTACCAGATCCGCAAACCCGGTCGCACCGTGGCGCTTCGAAAGCTTACTGACGGAGCCGTCCTCATTACGGCCCATGATCAGCGGCAAATGAACATAGGTAGGCACGTCCCAGCCGAACGCTTCATAGAGCAGATTGTATTTTGGCGTACTGGTCAAATACTCGCATCCACGCACAACATGCGTGATATGCATCAGGTGATCGTCGATGACATTGGCAAAATTATAGGTCGGATAACCGTCCGATTTAATGAGGATCTGGTCTTCCAGCTCACAGTTTTCAATTGTGATCTCGCCAAACACCGCATCCGTAAACGTGGTGCTCCCCTCCAGGGGCATTTTCTGACGGATGACCCATGGCGTACCGCTTTCCAGCAGGCGTTTCACTTCTTCTTCGGGCAAATCCCGGCAATGACGGTCATAACCGCCGATGCCGTTCGCATCGTGCAAAGATTCCAGGCGCTCTTTCGAGCAGAAGCAGTAATATGCCTTTCCCTCTTCTACAAGCTGTTTTGCATAAGGTAAATAAAGGTCCTTGCGCGCACTCTGTACATAAGGGCCATACGGGCCGCCGACATCCGGACCCTCATCGTGCGTCAAGCCCACTTCTTCGAGCGTCCGGTAAATAACATCCGTGGCGCCTTCGACCAGGCGTTCCTGGTCCGTGTCTTCAATGCGCAGGACAAACTTTCCCCCCTGCGACTTTGCAATCAGGTATTCATACAGAGCCGTGCGCAGATTGCCCACATGCATAAACCCTGTGGGACTCGGCGCAAAACGCGTTCTGACCTCTTTCATCCTCGTCTACCTCTTTCCTTGATGGTTCCCCTTTGCGCCGCGGCGCAGAAATCCTTTTTATTATATCGAAAAAGAAAAGCCGATGCAATGGGTTTTGCGTGTATTGAAGCCATTTTTGCAAATGCTAGTGCCAGGAGGTGAATTTCATGGAGGACAAAAAGGCCATCGAGCAGGCGATTCAGACGCTCCCTGTGAATCTACAGGAAATGATCCATCAGAGCGGAATCCAATTCCGCAGCGCAGAAGATGTCGAGCGTTTTTGGCAAGTCATGATGCGCGGTTAAACGAGGGGAAGCCAGCGTGCAGATGCCTGCTGGCTTTTCGTTTTTTTGAAAGCATTTGAAGATTTTCGTCCACCTTTGGATCACGTCTTGTGCTGCAGATAAAAACATGATACAATGTCGAAAAAGGATGTGAAAATATGGCATTTACAGAACTGTACGAGACGATGCGGGAAAAGGTCATGCGCCAAGACGTGAACCGTCTCAAAGGAAAAGATCCGTTTATTTTTCAGATTGACATCACCGGTGCGGAGGAAGGCTCTTTCTATGTGGCCTATCAGGACGGTGCCCTGACAATGGAGCCGTGTGCAAACGACGCGCGGGACGTGCGCATTCTCGTTTCCGGGGAAAATCTGCGCAAGCTGCTCAAGCACGAGCTCGACCCATTCCGCGCCTTCTTGGGCGGCAAAATCCGCGTAAAGGGAAACATCGCCAAAGTCATGGCATTAAAAGATCTGCTGTAAAGGGAACTCAGGATGCTCACCATACGGACAATCGATAAAGCCCACGAAGCAGACCTGCAGTTAAAAAATGAGCCATTTCCGCTGTTTGGCCTTTTGCTGCCTGCTTATCAAAATGGGGCGTGGACGTATCAAGTCAAACGCTTTCCAAAGGAAAATTGCACGGAGATGTGTTTTCCCGATGAAGCATATCATTACGACGAATTATGTAAAAACAGCATTTTACTCGGCGCATATGATGGGGAGACGTGTGTCGGCCTCGCAATTTTGCGGCACAGCCAGTCCCATTTTCTGTATTTGTATGACCTAAAAGTCAATGCCGCTTACCGCAGAAAACGTATCGGCATGGCACTGTTAGACCGCGCCAAAGCTCTCGCGCAAGAGCTCGGCTACCGCGGCCTCTACACACAGGGACAGGAAAATAACTTGGGCGCATGCCTATTTTACCTCAAAAACGGCTTTGTAATTGGCGGCCTTGACACGTATACGTACAAAGGCACCTCCCAGGAAAATAAGGTAGACGTCCTGTTTTACTACGACGCAAAGGAGCCGCGTCCGGGAATGCTATAATCAAAACAAAAATGGCGCAGAGTGTAAAAACACTGTGCCATTTTTATGCGCCTATCGTAGAATACGCACGCTTTCTTATTTTCGAAAAATTTTCCGCATGCCGGATCCGCAATGCGCGTTTGGAATCTCTTGAAAGCCTAAGGTTTTGTAGAAGCCCTCTTTGCCCTTTTCCGCAATGAGCTGGACACTGGTTCGCCCGCCGGCCGGCGTATTCTCCTCAATGTACGCAAGCAGTCGATTCATGATTTGCGTTCCAATTCCTGCTTTCTGATAATCCGGGGCCACAACGACATCCACAATCGTATCGTATACGCCATCGCCGATGAGCCGTCCCATCCCGACAGCCTGTCCTTCTGAAACCACAAGAATTGTATATAAGCTCCGGCGCAGCGCACGCGCTGTCTGCTCCTCATTAAAATTCAGCCATCCGACGCTTTCGCGCAGTTTCCGATAGTCCTCTAATCGCAGCGCATTTTCAAAATATTCCATTTATCTGATCCCGTCTTCTTTTGTATTTTCTTTTCTAAACCATTTTAATTTGACTGCCGTTGATGCAATTCTGGATGCGTTTCCATTGAAAGCATCGAAATCTCGATGGAAACGACATGCTCATTCGATTGCGTCTTTATAGTTTCCAACGGTGTGGGCTCTGGAATTGGTTCCTTGTCTTCTTTGAGTCCAATCAACACGCATTCTAACAGTTCCTTTGCAGACAAAAGCGCATCTTCATCATCTACACCGCTGGTTGCGCACTGCAGATCCGGAAATGTCACAGCAATCTCCTGCCCCGATTCATAGGTAAAAATAGCGGGATACGTATAGCATTCTACTCTTTGCATCTTGGAAATTCCCCCAGAAAGGTCCACAATAAGTCCACAATAAAACGGCTTTTCCCGTCGTTTTAAGACGTGTATAGACATGTAATCAAAAACAAAAAACCGCGCAGGCAAGCTATTTTGCTGCCCTGCGCGGTTCTTATTTGGTCCGAGTG